>JADMIO011113633.1_pt1 | contig 13916 bp, 10 predicted proteins | sample 8958161 | NCBI WGS metagenome assembly JADMIO01 (sample SAMN16585339, study PRJNA669376) | soil metagenome | isolation source: Crop rotation soil | place: USA: Cullars Rotation, Alabama | collected 2011 | reverse complement strand
GCTTGGCGCCCGGCCGCAACATCGTCGGCTGATAGACCGCCGGTAGAAATCCGTTCTGATACATCGGCAGCCCGGCTTCCTGCGCGCCAGCGGAGTCCGGCATCACCACGTAGGCCGGAAGCGATTCCGCTTCCGAGCCGAGCCCGTAGACTACCCAACTTCCCATCGCCGGGAAACCGGGAATCACCCGCCCGGTCATCATCTGATATTGCGCCGCGGAGTGCACCACCATGTCGCCATGCATGGAGCGTATGACGCAGAGGTCGTCCACGATTTCCGATTGGTGCGGGAACAGGTCCGAGACCTCAATGCCGCTCTTGCCGAATTTTTTGAACGTGCGTTTACAACCCAGGATACGCGAATCGTTGTTCACGTTCTGATACTTGACGTCGCCGAACTCGGCGGGCCGCTTCTGCCCGTTCAGTTCGTTGAGCAGCGGCTTGGGATCGAAGGTTTCGAGGTGCGAGGGCCCGCCCGCCATGTAGAGGAAGATGAACGCCTTGGCTTTGGCCTTATCGGGCATGTGCGGCGGCTTGGGCGCGAGCGGATTGTAGCCCGCGGCACTGGCCTGAGATTGCGCCATCATCGAAGCGAATGCAAGGGATCCGGTGCCGCAGAAACAGTCAGTCAGAAACTCGCGGCGGTTACGGGCGTATCGAACGTGGTCGGCCATATCAGTTCACGTAGAGGAAAGCGTTGAGGTTGAACATTGCCAGGGCGAACTCTTTCACCTTGGCGGGATCGTCCGGGCTTTCGCCCAGGAACTTAAGCGCACGTGCCATTTCGTCGGCGTTGGGGGTACGTCCGGCGGTGAGGCGCCACGCTGCGGTCACGCGCCTGCGGGCTCCGGGTTCCTTCATCAGACGCTGAGCGAAACTGGCGGCCAGGTCATTCGAAGTCTTGCCGTTCAGCATTTCGAGCGCCTGGGGAGCGTGGGTGGATTGGTCACGGCGCGCGCAAGAGAGCAACGTGTCCGGCGCGTCGAAGACTTCGTTAAACGGCAGCCGAAGATTGCGCTTGTAAATCATATACATCGTGCGGCGGTCGTATTGGGTTTTGTCGCGTGTGGGTACCCAATATTGTGGACGCTTGAGCATCAGCACCAGATCGCGATCGATGGGGATCATGAAGCTTGGCCCGCCCTGTTTCATATTCAGGCGGCCCGACACAGCGAGCATGGCGTCACGAATCTCTTCCGCTTCCAGGCGGCGGTGGCTGAACTTGTAGAGCAGGGCGTTCTCGGGATCTGTTTCCTGCGCTGCCTTCTCCACGGGAGAGGTGTCCGACTGGCGGTAGGTGCTGGAGAGCAAAATCATGCGATGGATCGGCTTGATGCGCCAGCCGCCTTCGACGAAGCGCGTGGCCAGCCAGTCCAGCAGTTCGGGATTGGAAGGGCTCCCGCCCATGCGGCCGAAGTCATTCGCCGAAGGAGCGATGCCCTTGCCGAAGTGATATTGCCAGATGCGGTTTACCATCACGCGCGCGGTCAGCGGATTGGCCGGATCGACGATCCACTCGGCGAGTTTCGTGCGAGGCCGGTCCGTAGTCAGAGGCGCTTCGGGGGTGCCTTCCGGCAACAGGATCCCCAGCGGCCGGACGCCCACGGAAGCTGTGGGGTTCAGATAGTCGCCGTGGAACAGGATCTTGATGGGCGAGGCTTTTTCCGGGTCATCGCTGATGCTGTAGATGGAGGCGAGCGGCGCGGGCATTTTGTCGTCCAGCGCCTCAAGGTCCTGCTCGATCTTCGGCTTTTCGCCATCGGGCGCGCGGCGCAGTTGCGCCTGCAGGCGGCGAATCTGCGCTTCCACCGGTTCGGCCTGCGCTTTCCACGCGGCCTGTTCCTCTTTGGTGGCGAGCACGATGTCTGCGGGCTGCGCCTGCGCGAAATGCGCCTGCAGCCGGTAGTAGTCGGATTGCCGTATGGGATCGAACTTATGATCGTGGCAGCGCGCGCAACCGACCGTCACTCCGAGAAACGCCGCTCCCACGATGTTGGTCATTTCCGTGAGCACTTCGTTGTGCGAACTGGCCACGTCCTGATTGCCGGCATTCTTGCGCAGCGGGCCGAGGCGGTTGAAGCCGGACGCAATCAGGTATTCGGTATTTTTGGGATCGATCTCGTCGCCGGCCAGTTGTTCTTTGACGAAGTCGTTGTACGGCTTGTCGGAGTTGAAGCTGCGGACCACGTAATCGCGATAGCGCCACGCGTCGGGCCGGTGCATGTCGTACTCGTAGCCGTCGGATTCGGCGAAGCGCACGACGTCCAGCCAGTGGCGGCCCCATTGTTCGCCGTATTGCGGCGACGCGAGCAGACGGTCTACGACCTTTTCCCAGGCGTTAGCGCTGCGATCGTTGACGAAGGCATCGATCTCTTCCGGCGTGGGCGGGAGGCCGATGAGATCGAAGGTCACACGGCGAATCAGGGTCGCCCGGTCGGCGGGCGCAGCCGGCTTCAGGTTGGCCTTGCGCAGACCGTCCAGAATGAAGGCATCGATGGGATTGTGGACGCCTGCGACGGCGGGCGGTGTGGGATTTTTTCGTGGCTGGAATGCCCAATGCCGGCGTTCACCAGCGGTGTATGTTCCCAGAGGCGCGACCGGCAACTCGGCGGCCAACAGCAGCAGGTTCCCAATTCCCAACAACGCGACGATGCGTTTCATGACGTTCTATGATGATATTCCTTTCCGGCACGGCGTGCGCTACCGCGCCTTCTGTAGACGTTCGAACAGCTCCCTTGCCGGACGAAACCCCGGGCTCAGCTCGATGCCTTTACGCAGCGTTGCAAACGCCGCCTCGCGATTGCCCGCGCGCCACTGCGCCATAGCGAGATTGGTGCGGGTAAGGTCGAGCCCGGGATTTCGTGATAGCGCATCCGACCACAGGCGGATGGCCTCGCCGGTTCGGCCATGACTCATGCGAATGGCGCCCAACCCGACGAGTGCCTGCAACTGCGATGCGTCCAGCCGGAGGGCGCGTTCGTATAGCAGACCCGCACGATCCCCTTGGTTGCGGTTGCGATAGATCTCGGCCAGGTAGACCAGCACGTCAACGTCGTTAGGGGATGTGCGCTCAGCCGATTCCAGCAGCTTCAAAGCTCGACCCGGCTGACCGGCGATCCCATAGGCCATGCCGAGATCGCGATCGCTTGCGCGCCCGCCACCGAAGAGGACGAGGTCCGCATTGCGATCCGGCGGCGACAGTTTGCGTGGGCGGCGTGGTATCGAATGATCGGTGTAGACCACGTGCTGTGCATCTGTGACTGTGGCTTTCGGCATATGGCAGGCGAGGCAATCGCCCGACCGGCCTCGCGGGTCTTTGCAGGCGGCGGGAGCATGGCACTGTGTGCAGCGGCGGCGAATCTCAGTGACGTCGGGGACGGTATGGGGATCGTGGCAAGTTCCGCACCACATCCGTCCGCCGGAGGCCTGAGCGCAGCGGCTTTGAGCCAGATTCTCCACGTGGCTGGTCACTTGCATCCCGGCTGCACCCGCGCGCACGAACGTGAGCGGCGCAAGTCCCGGACGCATCACACGCGCCTCTCCGGCAAGGTGACACTGCGCACAAACCTGATCGCGCGGTCCCGCGGCTAGTTCCGCCGGATTCACGAAGTGATCGTTGCCCTTAGCGTGGCAGCGCTCGCAAGCAACTCCGCCTTCTGCGAAAGGAGGCTCCTCGTAGCCGTTCTGCGTGCCTGGGGTGGGGCGGAGAAAGCTGGCGTGGCAGGTGAGGCAGCCGGGTGGAGCAGGGCGCGTCAGATAGGGGTACGCGTAGCGTTCGTAGCCGGGCGCGAGGTCGAACTTGCGAGGCTGCGAGTAATACGCCACCGGCGCTTCGAAGAGGAACCCCTCCACCGCGAGCAGGAAGCTTCTTGCCGTGGCACCCGACCCGACGAAGTAGGCGAGCGGCTTCGATACGCCGGCAACTTCCAATCGGCCCGCCGCAATACGGTATGCAAAGCCCGCTTTCTTGAACTCGCCCTCGGGGAGGACGGCCGGTATCGGACCGCTGCTCTGCGCCATCGGCGTCTTTTGGTAGCTGTCGTAAATCGCGCGATGGCACGGGGCGCAGTCCGCGCTGCGGGCGAACCCGCCGGCCGCGGTCAGCAGCCCAAGCGCGAGCACGCGCATCGCGATCATTTGGTGCGCGCAGCCCAATAGATTTGCACATCCTTGGGATCGCGGATGGTGAGCTTGCGGTTGGCCACGGTGAGGTCCGGTGTCCACTTCATGCCGTCCGGCATATTCAGGTCATCCACGTCGATTTCGATCGGCTTCGCGCTGTCTGCACGATTCAACACCACCAGCACGTATTCTTCGGGCGAAGTTCGCAGGTAGGCGTACTGTTCCGCATTCACCAGCAACTGGGTCAGGCTTCCGCGGCGAACCGCGGGATGTTCCTGCCGGAAATGCAGTAACTCGCGCATACGGTCAAAGACCAGCGCGGCATCGCCGGTGCGGCCGGAGGGTGTGAAGGCATCAATAGGATCACCCGCCCAGCCGCCGGGAAAATCGGCTCGAATGGAGCGGTCGGTGCGGTCGCTGCCCTTGCCCATCGCGATCTCATCGCCGTAATAGAGGTGCACGACGCGGCGCGTGGTTAACAGGAACGTCTGTGCCATCAGCAGACGGCCGATGTGCCCGTCTGCCACGGTCAGCATGCGCGTCCCATCATGATTACCGGCGAACGCTACCATGCGCTCCGGATGAAGATAGAGCGAGTCCTGCGCGAGGACGTCGGTGAGTTTCGTCATGGGCTGGCCGCGGGCGAACACTTCGCGCGTCGCGTTTTGCAAAGGAAAGTCCAGCAGGGAGGGAAGCTTGGTGTCGATACCGCGGCGGCGCGTTCCTCCTTCGAAGAAGGAGAGTGCTGCGGGCGAAGGCGCGGTGACTTCGCCTACCACGACGAAGCCCGGGTACTCGCGGTCGATCGCCGTTTGCCACTTCTCCCAAAAGGGCCGGTCCACGTACGGGTACGTGTCCTGGCGGACGGCATCGACTCCGGTCATGCCGATCCACCAGAGCGCATTTTGGATCAGGTAATCAGTCATCAGCGGATCGTCCTGATTGAAGTCGGGCAGGCTGCCGGCAAACCAACCGCGGAGGGGCAATTCGCGGCGTTTCGGCCGCGCATAGGGATCGGCCAGGCCCACGATGTCGTAATTGTTGCGCGGTTTAGGCGTGCGGTCCAGGTTGTTGAACCAGGTTGGGGTGGGCGGGTCCTTAACCCACGGATGCTGCGGTCCGCTGTGGTTGGCCACCTGGTCCTGAACCACTTTTATGCCGATTGTGTGCGCCGCGTCCACCAGTTCGCGAAATTCCTGCATGCTGCCGAAGCGCGGTTCGGCCGCGTAGAAATCCACCGTGTGATAGCCATGATAGGGCGTCCCGAAAAGGTTGGAGTTCTTGTAGGCCGGGGTCATCCAGATGCCGGTGACGCCCAGGTCTTTGAGGTATGGGAGATGCTCGCGGACGCCGCGCAGGTCGCCGCCGTGGTACGCGCCGACGATGGTGCGGTCGGCAGCGCGGCCGAGGCCGGCGGGGCTGTCGTTGGACGCGTCGCCGTTGGCGAAACGGTCGGGCATCAGGAGATAGATTACGTCGTCGGGCGTGAAGCCCTGGAAGCGGCCGCGCCGGTCGAGCGGGCGCTCGAGCGTGAAGGTGAACTCGCTCGAGCCTGTCGCTGTCTTAACCTGGAAGCGATGCGCGCCCGGAGCCGCGTTTTTTGCGATGTCCAGGTAGACGACCAGGTAGTGCCCGTTGGCCGAAGCTTGGCGTACTTCGACCTTGAAGCCCCGCGACGACGTCGTGACGCTGGCGCCGGCGAGATCGCTGCCGCTAAGCAGCAGTTGGACCGGGTTGTAGCTGTGCGGGACCCACCAGTTCGGCGGCTCCACCTTATCGACGCGCGGAGCGGCGAAGGTGCACAGCGCGAACCAGGCGAGCGTCACACAGAGACGGCGGATCATAGGAGCTAGTGTACGCCCGGAGACTATGCTGCCTTGCCGCTCCTTCGCCAAACGTACACGGCGGCGAGGGTGTAAGCCAGCGCGAGACCAACGCCGAATTCGGTGGTCACGTATTTCGTGATGGTGCGGTCTTTAGTCAGCGGGTCAAAGATACTCTGGATGAAGAGATTGTGGCTGGCGTGCAGAATTACTCCCGTCCACAGGCTGCCCGATTTCAGACGCAACCAGGCGTAGACGAAGGAAGAGGCGACAACCATCCATGTGAACACCCCCAGAGCGAACCATTTGGGTGTCCCGCTGTGGTAGTCGGCAAACAGGATTAGAGGGTAGTGATAGGCTGCCCATGCGGCGCCGCTAATCCACCCGGTTTTTGCGAAGCTGGTAACTTTGGCTAACTCAGGAACCAGGAGCCCGCGCCAGCCGATCTCTTCCCCCAGTGCGAAGAACATACTGTGAAGCATGCCCAGCGTAGCAAGCACGAAAAGTACCGCGGGCAGCGGTAGCGGGCGTCCAACCTCTTTTCCCAGGGCCAATCCATCCGCTGCAAATCCGCCGATTCCGGTCACCCAGACAAGGCCGTATACCAAGCCTCCTAACACGAGCGGCAACAGATAGCTCAGGAAATGTAACCGGGCATCGCGCCATTCCCAGCCCATGCCTTGAAGGTTGCCTTGGGAAAGCGCGCGCACCACCATGGCCGCTGCTCCCGGGCACCACATGAGTCCTAACACCGGAAGCATCTTCATTTTTCCGGTAGAGGCGATGTGTATGTAGAAGATAGAACTTAAGGCGTAAGTCAGAATAAGGAACAGGACGATTCGGTGCCGGTGCGGAATGGGCATGGGTCGCATGGCCGGGCTGACCCAGTATTATACCCTCCAGGTTGTGGCGTCAATTCTCCACCGGTTGGCGCTCGATGTGATCGATCACCAGGACCGGCATCGGCCGCTTCTGTGCTTCCAGTTTCAACCCGAGCTGCCGGGTGATCGAATCGAAAAGGGAGACGGCTTCGGTCGGGTCGGACGCCTGTGGGGCCGTGCCGGCCGGTTGTGCGTTGCCGTCTTCACCGGACGGCCGGCTACGCTGCAGCAGGCCTTGCGGACTGAAACTGAACGTGAAATCCCACCCGCCTTCCAGCCCGGTCGCATCCACAACCTCGGAACGCAAGTACCCGGGAGCGATGCCGGGAAGAAGATCTGCAAATTGTGCCATGGTCACGTTCTGGCAGGTGACCATCCTCCCCAGCGACGCGTTTGCATTCTTGCTGTTCTTCGTATCCGGCAACGCGCCTTCCTGCCATCGGGTGCGCGACGTTGGGTCCGCTTTCTTGAGTTTGGGCTTGGCTGCCACCAGCCGGTAGGCATTCACAGGCCGCGTCTCGGTGTGGGCCTGGACCTTGAAACGCTCTGTAATCAGGGTTCGAATCATGGGGCGAAGGGCATCAATATTAACCGGCACCTGGTTCCGCTGCGGCGTGAGATCGCCGATCGCAACCCCCGCGGGCGCCTTCGCCACAATGTCGTAGCGGTCTTCATCCAGCCACTTCGGCACGCCCGCGAGGAACTCATCGCCGTTGATGTCCCAGCCGATCACAATCAGATTCTTCAGCGTGATTCCCGGAACGTACAGGCGGCCGTTCTTGATGTCGGGCCGTACCGCTCCAGGGGCCCGCGCGGGGTCGCTCGGTTTCAAGGACGCGACTTCGAATTCGGTTGGGATGGGCGGAAAGCTTTTCATTGCGTCCGCGGAGTTCTCGGTGGGTTTCTGATTGACGCTATCGACGACGATCACGGGCAGCGGCACGGTAGCCAGTTCGAGTTTCAGCCCTAACTGCTGCTCCAGGGCATCGAAGAAGGGCAGGCTCTCGCCCGTGGTCGCTATGCCTGCGGGAATCTTCGGAGTGTAGCGTACGGTAAAATCCCAGGCGCCTTGCAGGTTGGTTTGATCTACCACAAGCTTGTTGTTGAGATACTGAGCGGCCCCCGCCATAGAGAGCATGCCCCCCGCGAATGCCGCCATGCTGGTGTTTTTGCAGGTATATACGATGACGGGCAGTTGGATCGGGCCGCCGCCTGCTTGCGGGCCGGGTGGGGGATTTTGAACCGCGAACTTACATCCGGATTCTCCGGAACCATCCGACTCTTTAAGTTGCGACCGTTTCGCAACAGTAAGTCCATAGGCCGGAAGAGGTTTGTTATCGGAGTGAAAAACCAACTTAAAGCGTTCGGCCAGTAACGCTTGTAGCATGAGCCTGCGAGACTCCGCGCTGGATGGCCCGCTGGTTTTCGCCAGGACATCAAACCGATCCATCTCCAGCCAGTTAGGCCCGCCGAAAATTTTCTCGGGATCCAGATTGTAAGCGATCCGTATCAGGTCCAGCATGCTCGCGAACCGCAGTTCATACCGTTCCGTGCTGAAGAACGGACCGCGTACGACGGCCTGCGTGGTGTGGGGGCTGCTGTGAACGTCGGCGACCTCAAATTGCGGTTTGGCCTCAGGGGTTTGGGTAAACCCTGTGACCGACAAGAATGAGAGCAGACTTAAAGACAGACAGACTCGCATATGCCTCTGACGTACCGGAACGGATTCTGTTAACGAACCGGCCGCGCTTTCAGCTATTGGACACCGGGTTGCAGCCGACGGTTCCCGAGTTACCGCTTCTTCTTAACAGCAGTAACTGCCGCGTCGAGCCGCGCACCGAGCGCGGTATATTCCGCTTTCGGCCCGTGCCACTCCAGTTCGTCGACATTGGTGAACAAGGGGATATCGGTGCGCAAAGTAGCCAGGGTGCGGAACAACATCACGAGGTCGCGGTGCTCGGCGAGGGTCGCCGCCAGTGCTCCGGCGCCCGCGGCATTTACGCGCCACTCGCGCCAATCAGCCGGAATGGATTCGAGATGGTGGAATTTCGACAGTACAGCCGCCGACGATTTCGCGCCCCAGCCGGGCAGGCCGGGGTACCCGTCGGCCGCGTCGCCGACCAGCGCCAGGTAGTCCGGGATAGACTCCGGCAAGACGCCGAATTTCTTAACGATGGCGTCCTCGTCTAAGGTCGTGCGTGTGCGGCGATTCAACTGCACCACGCGCGTGCCGCTCACGCATTGACCCAGGTCCTTGTCCGGCGTACAGATCACGACATGGTCTACCCGCGGATCGCGTGCGGCAAGGGCGGCACCGGCGGCGAGAGCATCGTCGGCTTCGACTTCCACCATGGGCCACACGACGACGCCCGCTGCCGCCAGGACTTCTTCCAGCAGCGGGAACTGTGCCAGCAATTCCGGATCGACGCCCTCGCCGGTTTTGTAGCCGGGCCACAGCGCATTGCGAAAGGACTCGATTACGTGGTCGGTAGCCACCGCGACATGGGTCGCGCCACCCTGCATCATCCCGAGCACAGACCGCAGGACGCCGCGCACCGCGGCGACCTCCATGCCGGACGCATCGCGTACGGAGGGCATGGCGTAGTAGTGGCGGAACAACTCATAAGTGCCGTCGATCAGGTGAACGTCCAGTTTCGCGATACCTACACTTTCTGGACGCCAGTGCGCCCGTTCTCGACCACCCAGCTCGAATGGGTTTGGATCGGCGCGCCGAGTTTGCTCACGAACGGCACGATGCGGTAATCGGCCCGGCACTGCTGCTGGTTCAGTGTGACCATGACATATCCACGCCGGCCGTTGAACATCTTCAAGTGCGGGTTCTCCTGGTACCAGGCGGCGGTTGCCGGTTGCCCGTCGACGCCATCGCCACCGGACGAGATCGAGGTGCCGGTGAATTCGGAAGCGACCACGGGTGCATGCTCGTCTTTCCACTGTACCTTCAGGTCGCTGACCCAGTTCGAGTGAATGTCGCCGGTGATCACGATTGGGTTGGACGGCTTGCGCTCGGCCATAAAGCGCAGTACGCGGTCGCGGCAGACTTCATATCCGCTCCACTGGTCCATGGAAAACGCTTCTTCGGGTCCGGGCCGGCGATCGATTCGCGCCATCAAGACCTGGTTGGCGATCACGTTCCAGCGCGCGTGGGACTTATCCAGGCTGTCCTTGAGCCACGCCTCCTGCGTGTTACCGAGGATCGTGGCGGCGGGATCGAACACGGCAGGGCACGGAGTTTTCAGGCCATCCCCGCAGGGTTGATCGGTGCGATATTGCCGGGTATCCAGAACGGTGAACTGCGCCATGCTACCGAATTGCAGGCGCCGGTACATCTGCATCTTCGACCCCTTGGGCAGGTTCGCCGCGCGCAGCGGCATGTGCTCGTAGTAGGCCTGGTAGGCGTTGGCGCGGCGTTCCAGAAATTCCGTGCGCGTCTCTTTGTCCTCGGGGGAATCGTTCGCGTAGTTGTTGTCCACTTCATGATCGTCCCAGGTGACGATCCAAGGACATTGCTGGTGGACCTTGCGAATGGCGGGGTCGGTCTTATAGAGCGCGTGCCGGTTGCGGTAGTCGCTCAGCGAGATGATTTCGGCGCTGTTGTGCTTGCGGACCTGGTTGTCGCGGCCAGGCCCCTCGTAGATATAGTCGCCCAGATGGACCACCAGGTCGGGATTATCCGCGGCCATGTGGTCGTAGGCGGTCCAAAGACCGGTTTCCCAGTGTTGGCAGGAAGCGAAGGCGAAGCGCAATTGCGGCGGAGCATCGCCCGGTTTGGGCGCGGTGATGGCCCGGCCGACGGGACTCACTTCCGCGCCCGCCTTGAAGCGATACCAATAGGGGCGCTGCGGCTTGAGGCCGTTGACTTCGACGTGCACCGAATGTGCCAGCGCGTGCCCTGCTACGGCTTTGCCCTTTTTCACGACCCGCCGCATGCCCTCGTCTTCCGCGACGCTCCATTCGACGTCGACGGACGCAGTGTCCATGCCGCCCCCGTGTAGCGGGTCGGGAGCGAGGCGTGTCCACAGGACGAAGCCGTCGGGTGCTGGATCGCCGGACATGACGCCCAAAGAGAACGGATATTGTTTGAATTTCGGGGCGGCGTAAACCGTCGACGCAAGTGCAGCGCTTTGCGCGAGGAAGAGCCGGCGGCTGATCTGCATTTGGCGATTCTAGCGCAGTCGATTGACGGTGTGATTACGATTGACATGTGCCGTCTCTAGTGCTATAAGTTATAGCATTACGATGCATAGCATTACTCGGCGGAAGAGCCTTAGCCCACTCGAACAATCCTTCATGAACTACGTCTGGGCCCATCCGGACTGCACCGCCGAGATGTGCCGCGAGGGCATGGCCGGCCAGCGCGCATTCAAGGAATCGACAGTGCGAACCATCCTGAAAAACCTGGAAACGAAAGGGTACGTGACCCACGAAGTGCGCGGGCGCACCTTTCTGTATCGCGCGGTGGATAGCAAACGTAACGTTGCGGTGGAAGCGGCACGCCAGTTGATCGACCGGTTCTGCGGCGGTTCCGTACGCGAATTGCTGGTCGGTATGGTGGACCATCAGGTGATCAAGCCCAACGAATTACGTAAGCTGGCGGAAGAAATCGCGGCACGCAAGGAGAAGAGCCAATGACCACGATTGCGTTTCTGGCGGAATGGGCGGTCCGTTCCTCGGCGTTGATTCTGGCCGGCGCGCTGCTGCTTTGGCTGCTGCGGGTACGAAACCCTTCGATTCGCCTGGCCGCTTGTACCGCGATGCTCGCGGGCTCCCTCGCGATCCCGTTGCTTACCGGCATCGTCCCCCGAATGCAGGTGGCCGCGATGCGTGTGCCCGCCGGATTGCCAGCAGTGGTCCACGCGCCGGTGAGCACGGAGCATGCCGTTGTTTTTCCTGCCGAGACCTCCGCTCCGGATCCAGGCAGGCCCTTCCGCCCGGTGTACCTCGCCGCCATCCTCTATTGTGCGGTCGCCGGCACCATGCTACTGCGGCTCTTCGCCGGCCTGGTGATCAGCCGGCGGATTCTGCGACGCAGCGCGATCACCGCGATGCGGGCGGCGGGCCATCCGGTTCGCGAATCCGCTGAGGTGACTACACCGGTAACCATCGGCATCCTCCGTCCCGCGGTGCTGGCGCCGCTCGACTGGCGGGACTGGGACTCGGCAAAAATCGCCGCCGTGCTGGCGCACGAAGCTTCGCACATCCGCCGGTGCGATCCCGCGCTGCAGTTTGTCTCGGCGATACACCGCGCCTTGCTGTGGTTGAGTCCGCTAAGTTGGTGGCTGCATCGCGGCATCGTGCGTGCGAGCGAAGAAGTCAGCGACCGGGATGCGATTGCGGCCGGTAGTGATCCTGCGACCTACGCCGGTATTCTGCTCGAATTCGTGCAGCGCCGGTCCCTTGGAGGCACTTGTCCGGGGGTGGCGATGGCGAGCTACGATCGCCCTGAAAAGCGTATCCGGCGAATCTTGAACTGGACGCCCATACCGCGCGCGGCGACTCGCTGGGGTATTGCCGCGGTAGTGGGGTTGGGAGCATCGCTGGCTTACCTGGTGGCCGCGGCACAGCCCGGTCCCGCTTTCGAGGTCGCTACCATCAAGCCGGTGGAACCGAATGTTCCGCATATGGTGGGTATGAAAGTCTTCCCGGGCGGGCGAGTGGTGGCTTCCACTTTGAATCTCCACATGTTGATCTCCGCTGCTTTTCGTTTGTCCTACTGGCAGATTTCGGGCGGTGAAGAGTGGATTGATAAGGAAGAGTACAACATCGAGGCCAAGCCTCCAGAGGCCATGCAGGCGCGCATCAAGGATCTGCGCTACACCTTGTTCGGCATCGAAAGCGAACTGCTTCGTGAAATGTTGCAAGCCCTGTTGATCGACCGCTTTCAACTGAAGTTTCACGTCGAAACAAAGACCGGCGATGTGTACCTGTTGGAGCGTAGCGATAAGGCTCTGCGGATTCGACCCGCCAAAATCCCTTCGGAGGAAGAAGACCGCCCGGCCGGCCAAGGCTCCTTCGGGAGCATCGGATACGTGGACGGAAAGTGGGGTATCTTCGCCACCTCCATGCCGCAGTTGGCGAAATTTGCCGCCGACCATGTGCTGCAGGTTCCGGTCCTGGATCGAACGGACTTACACGGGGCATTCGACTACAGGCAAGCACAGCCTGACCTGGATCCGAAATACAGCGGCGACCAATCTGATTCCTTCCGGCGCGCGCTGGCCGAGATGGGTTTCAAACTAGTGCGCGCCAAGGGCCCGGTCGAAACCATGGTGATCGACTACGCCGCAAAACCACGACCTGACTGAACGCCTTACTTCAGCTCTTCTTTGAGGATCTTCGCCCGCTGGCCCGCGCGGAACTCCTTCAGCTTTCCGCGCAGTGGGGGCCGGCTGCAAGCCAGAATCGCCACTGCGAGCAGCGCTGCGTTGCGCGCACCCGCGGGCCCGATCGCGAGCGTGCCCACCGGAATTCCCGCCGGCATCTGTGCCGTCGAAAGCAGCGAGTCCATGCCCTTCAAGGACGCGCTCTCCATCGGCACCCCCAGCACGGGCAGTACGGTATGCGCCGCGCAGACGCCGGCCAGGTGAGCGGCGCCTCCCGCGGCGGCGATTACCACCTCGACGCCGCGCTGTTCCGCCCCGCTTACATACTCTGCCGTTTCCACCGGAGTGCGGTGCGCGGAGAGAACCCGGCATTCATGCGCTACATCAAACTGGGTCAGCATTTCGGCGCACTGGCGCATCACTTCCCAGTCCGACTTACTGCCCATCAGTACGATCACCAGCGGATTTGTGCTCATGTTATTGTCCCTGTACGGCCGAGTAGCCGGTCACGTTATCGAACGAGCGTAGTGTCTGGGTCGCCGCAATATCGATGCCGGCGGCGGCGATGCGCTGCGGAACCGCCATCAGGGTCGCCTGGTCCACCGGGCCAGACGCGAGGAACCGGCAGCGGAAGCTATCCGTGCAGAAAGTCTCGGCACGGCCTGCCGGCCACACCTTCACACCGCGGTTGTCGATTACGTCCAGCACCATGCCGTCGCCAGCCAGTTTGCCCACCGCATCGGCCAGCGA
>JADMIO010812948.1_pt1 | contig 13917 bp, 15 predicted proteins | sample 8958161 | NCBI WGS metagenome assembly JADMIO01 (sample SAMN16585339, study PRJNA669376) | soil metagenome | isolation source: Crop rotation soil | place: USA: Cullars Rotation, Alabama | collected 2011 | reverse complement strand
GACCACGGCCGCAGTTCGCCGCAGCGGGCAAATCCCTCTGCCTGTAAACTTCAGTAATAACCAACACCTCCGGGTCGACATGCGGCACGATGTCAGTCACCTCGGCCAGGAATACGCCCAAGCCGAATCAAAGTGTTAACCATGATGGAAAGTCATGCCTTGATTATCATTTGTTTTATTTTCAGTAATTCTCAACGAACCGACAATGCAAAGGTGAACTGTGAAAATCATGAATGTGAAAAAGCTCCGTCTAAGTGCTATCATTATCCCACTTCTGGTAAGCGCTCCAGCACTGGCGCAGAGCGCCAACGATGCATCAACGTTTGCTAAAATCATTGGGTCCCTCCAGCATCTCGTCGGCGGCAACTCGCAAAGCCTGGGCGCTGGCTCTGGCGCCGGCATCATTGGTACAAACTTAAATGCTAATGTTAAGAACACACTCGCTGGTGCTGGCTCGAGCCTTCAGAGCAGCCAGCCAAGCATGGGCGTCAGTGTGGCACCCTCGAATGCTGCTGCGATCCTCGGCGGCGGTATTGCCGACGCTGGCTCAGTGCTTAGCCCTAGCAAGACCAGCATTGGTGCCTCAGCTACTGGGCTGACTTATCCGGTGTCGGCAGCCCAGACGCAGACTGTATCGACGATTCAGGCCAAGTTCGTTGGCACACAGGTCGGCATCGCAGGTGGGGGCACCAATAGCCAGCCCCAAGCCCTCGGCCAGGGCGGTAATGGACCCCAGCTCAACGTTGGACTTCAGTCGCAGCGGGCGCAGGCTAACGCCGCCGCCAATGCTGCGGTGCTGCGCAGCACCGCTGTCCCCATTATGATCAACCGCTGACATCCTCCCTATCACGCGCCAGAACGGCCCGTTCCAAATTGTTCGCAAGTTCTCGCGGTAGCCCCCGTGTGAGAGGCAGAACAGGCACAGAAAACCCGCCTCGCGCGGAGCGAAGCGGGCCGGGGGAATACTCGCGGCTAGGATACCACTCGGACCCTCGACCATCACGTCGCGCACGTCGGCTGCGGTTGCCGCCACAAGAGCAATCCGGCTTGCCGTGCCAGCCAGGACGCGTTCGTGCACCCATTCAGAGCCAGCTCTGGTCTTGCCTGCGCCGCGACCAGCCATGAATAACCAGACCAACCAATCGCCCGGAGGTGGTAGCTGTTCGGGCCGCGCCTTACGCCGCCAGGAGCCGGCGAGGGTTTGGCGGAGTTCGGCGAAGATGAGGTGATCACGCTGCGGCGCTGGCATCGATCAGCAATCCGGTTGCGGAGCCCGTAGGCGGCGTTTCAGGGCCGGGTGGGGGTGCAAGTACCCTCCAGCTCTTGCAGGCCGTCTAGGGCCGCCTCTAGGGCCGCCGGGAAGGGTTGCAGCCGCTCCAGGAGCATCCGTTGCAACTCCGTCATGAACGGCAAGCTCATCAGCACCTGCACGTTGTTGGTCACATTCTGGATCGTGGGTGTCTGAAGGATCTCACCCGTCAGCTTGCCACGCTCGCGCAAGGTCTCGATCACAGCACGGGAGAGGTTCGCCACCGCATGCCTGTCGCCGACGGCTGCCGCGCTGAGCAGCTGCTGCATGGTGACAGAACGGACCACGTTGAAGTGGTCCAAGGGGGTCACCCGACAGAACGGGCACAGATTCACTCTAAGCGGACAAAGCTGGAACATCAGGCGGCTGCCAGGCTGGCCAGGGCTGCAGGGCGGCTCCGGAGGGCCCGGAAACCGTCGGGGTCAAATTTGCTGTCGCCGGTCCAGAGATAATCGCCGGTGAGATTGATGTGGCGCCAGCCCAAGGGCGCGAGATGGGCGAGGACGGCCTGCGACACTGGGATATCGTCCCGACGGAGCGCGTCCAAGGCGCGTCCGAGATAGACGGTGTTCCACAGCACGATGGCCGCGGTGACCAACGCGAGCCCGCTGGCGCGATGCTGCTGGGCTTCGGCGCCACGATCGCGCATGCGGCCGAGGCGGTGGAAGCACACGGCGCGGGCCAACGCATTGCGCGCTTCGCCCTTGTTCCGCAGTGGCACGCCGGCGTAGCTGCGGATCGCCGAGCCAGTCGAGCACCAGCAGGGTGCGCTGAATGCGGCCGACTTCGCGCAACGCCAAGGCGAGGCCATTCTGCCGCGGATAGGCGCCGAGCCGACGCAGCATCAGCGAAGCGCTGACCACGCCCGTGCGCACCGAAGCCGCGAGACGCAGCAGTTCGTCCCAGTCGGTTGCGATCAGGGCCTCGTCGATCCGGCCAGCGATGAACGGCGCGAGCGCCGGCCAGTTGTCCGCCAGGCCGAAGGTGTAGAGCCTGCGCTCCGCCAGGTTCGGGATGCGGGGCGCGAAGCGGAAGCCGAGGAGATGCGCCAAGCCGAATACGTGGTCACTCACGCCACCGCCATCCGTATGGTGAACCGAGGTCGTGAGGTCGGCCTCATGATAGAGCAGTCCATCGATGACGTGCGCGGCTTTGCCATGACTGGCGGTCAGCCTGGTGTAGAAGGGCACATAACGGTCGGAGATGTGGGTGTAGATCGACACCGCCGGATCCCGCCCGGCACGGGCGTTGACGTTGCCCGCGGCCTCGCCCCGACCGGCGGTCAGGAACGGCTGGCCGTCCGAGCTCGAAGCCGTGCCGGCGCCAAAGACCGTCGCCAGGGGCTGACGTTGATGGGCGTTGACCACGACGGCGAGGGCCTGGCGATAGGTCTCCTCGCGCAGGTGCCAGCCGGCCGTCCAGGCGAGGTGGTGATAGCTGGCGACGTCGCAGGCTTCGGCCATGCGGGTCAGGCCGAGGTTGGTGGCGTCCGCCAGCACGGCGGTGAGCACGACGCGGGGATCGTCGGCCATCAGGCCGCTCCGCAGATGGGTGAACTGCGCCGACACGCCCGTCCAGCCGTCAACCTCGGCGAGAAGATCGGTAATGCGCACGGACGGCAGCATGTCGGAGAGCCGTTCGGCGAACATCTTGGCGGCCTCCGGCACCTCGGTCTTGTGCGGCGTGATCGTCAAGGCGCCGGCCTCGATCCGCACGCCGGTAAGGGCATCGCACGCGGCGCGGCCGGCGACCTCGGTGAGCCGGCGCGCGAGCAAGGTGCGGCGTTCTTCGAGCCAGCTATCCGCGGTGTCCGGCACGCAACCGGCAGCGGGCCCGCGGCGCGCATGCTCTGGAACAGGGCGGGCGCGACGAGCTGATCCTCGATCGCCCGCCATTGCCGGCTGCCCTCGACCCAGATGTCGCCGGCGCGCAGCCGGTCGCGCAACGCCAGCAATGTCGCGACTTCCCAGGTTCGCCGGTTGGCAATCTCCCCGGCCAGCACCGCACCGCGCCAGTTGGATTTGAGGAAAGTGACCGGCAGGCTGCGCGGCCAAGTCTTGCTGTCGCCCTGGTAGATGTCGCGGAGCATCTCCACGGCGCGCAGCGTGCCGGCCGCGGCCGGGAGCGCACGAAAGCGGAAGGCAGCCAGGAAGGGCGGCCCGAGCCGGTGCAGCACCGGCCAAGCGCGGGCTGCCAGCGCGGGGAGGTCGGTTTTGTCCGGGCGCACCAGCCGGCGCGCTTCCGCCACACTGTGGGCGAGGCGCTCCCATCCGATCGCGGTTTCCACCGCTTCCAGCGGATCGCCGCCCGCCGTCTTGGCGGCGAGCAGGGCGTCCCCGAGCAGGGCGAACAGGCGCACCTTGTCGTTGATCGCCCGCGCATTGCGCAGCACGGCATCCTCCTCGCGTGCCTCGGCGCGGCGGAACAGACGGCCGACGGCTCGGTCGAACAGGGCGATGCCGTCGTCCGTCAGCCGAGCGTGGGTGTCGAGCACGGCGGCGACGAGGGTGGCCCGCCGACGGAGCGGTGCCAGCGCACGCAGATGAGCCGCCGTGAAGCGCCCGCCCTCCCGGGCCAGCTGGCGCAGTCGTTCGGGATGCACGCCTGCGGTAAGCTCCGGATCGAGGCCGATCCCGTGCCGGCAGGCCCGTTGATCAAGGAGGCGCGTGAGCGCGCGATGGCCCGGCGCTCCCGCCGGTTGGCGGGCCCAGGCCAGCGTGGTTGTCGACGTGCCCTTCTTGGTCTGCAGCAGCGCATCGAGCGCTCCTGCCTGGGTGGCGGGCAGACCTCCCGCCAGCTGGCTGGCGACACGGCGTTCGGCCATCAGCACGGCGGTCGCGACCATGCGCTCGATGACCGAGGGCCCCGGAGCGATGAACTGCCGCCGCCGTATCTCGTCCATCAAGGCCGCGGCGATCGCCGCGGTCCGTGTGTTGGCGAGGGCCACAGGCAGCATCCAGTCCAGCAGTTCGCGCCGCCGCGGCCGTTCCGGCGCGGTGAAGCCAAAGAGCCGACGCAGGTCATCGAGCTGCTCGTAGCGGGTCTGGAACCGCGCCGCATAGGCGGCGAGAGCGCCGGGATCCACGTTGAGCTGGCGGGCCAGGTGATTCAGAGCGGGGGGCGGGATGGGTTCCCCAGGACGCAGTAAGCGTCCGGGATAGCGGAGCGCACAGAGTTGCAGGGTAAATCCGAGCCGGTTGTGGTCACCGCGGCGGCCTTGGATGGCGGCGTGGTCAGCTGGGCTGAGGGTCCAGTGCAGGGCCAAGTCGGCCTCGGTGGTGGGGAGCGCGAACAGCGTCTCCAGCTGCGCCTCGGTGAGCACGCGGCGGCGTGGCATTCGGATTGTCCCAGTTGATCTTCAGTCTGTCTGGTATGCTCCCAACCCGAGCCGGGCCAAGGGCTTGGCGGCCCTCCGGCGGGGAGAGTTCAATTGGGACAGCGCGCCGCCCTTTATTGCCGGGTCTCGACCGCCGACCAGTCCTGCGCGCGCCAGGAGCGGGACCTGAGGGCCTTTGCCGCCCGCGCCGGCTACGAGGTGGTCGGCGTTTTTAAGGAAACGGCCTCGGGCGCGAAGCTAGACCGAGCCGAGCGGCGCAAGGTGATGGCGCTCGTCCAGGCCCGGCAGATCGACGTGGTGCTGGTGACCGAGTTGTCGCGCTGGGGCCGCAGCACCCTGGATCTGCTGCATACTCTGCAGGACCTGGAGGCGCACCGGGTCTCGGTGCTGGCAATGAGCGGCCTGGCCTTCGATCTCTCAACACCGCACGGGCGCATGATGGCGACGATCATCGCCGGCCTTGCGCCGTTCGAGCGCGAGCTGATCCAGGAGCGGATCCGCTCAGGCCTTGCTGCTGCGAAGGCCCGTGGCAAACGTCTTGGCCGCCAACCCGGACAGCGGCCGAAGTCCGATCGCCTCGCACCGAAGGTCCTCGCCCTGGTCGCCCAAAAGCGCAGCTACCGCCTAATCGGTCGCGAACTTGGGCTGAGCAAGAACACCGTCGCCGACATCGTCAAACGGCACCGCTCAACCGGTGCCCCCGCGCGCTAATCGCCTTGATGTTCCAGCTTTGTCCGCTTGGAGTGAATCCGTGCCCGTTCTGTCGGGGGTCCCCGAAAGGGCCCCGAGCTCAAAGTCGAGAAGACCAAGATCGAGCTCGAACGGGGGGAGGTCCGCGAGCTCGAACTCGAGCGGTTCGAGATCCCAGCCGGTGTTGAGCGCGAGCTGGTCAAGCGATTTGGCTCGTTTGGCCTTCAAGGGGGGCAATCCTTTTTACGGACGACCGCAGCGCCGCCCAACCCAGCCCGCCCGATGGTCGCGCGCCACCTCGGCTTCCGCTCGGACCAGCCGCGCAGCCCGTTCCCGATCCAGGTCCCGCTCGACCTTATCGAGCTTTGCCGCCATCCGGGCGACGCGGGCCGAGCTGGCGGGCTTTTTCGTCCTGCCGGTTGCGTTTGCGGGCCTTAGTCGGCTTGCCGAGCTTAAACCGCGTCCATTTTGAGAGCCGTAGTTTATGAAGGGCTTGGATGGGCAGCAAGGGTTCCTATCTGATCACCCTTCCTCGGAGGGGATCAGGGTTCGTGTGACGTGTTGACTATGCACGCTGGGGTCAAACGCCGGAGGACTTGCGTCATCTGGCCCTGAGCGCACCTCACACCCGCACCCGCGAGCGGGCGCTGGCTCTGTTCGACATCACTCCGCACCGCTGCGCCACCCAGGTCGCCGTGCGCACCGGACGCCATCCCCAGACCGTGATGGGCTGGGTTCATGCCTACAATGCCCAAGGTCCCCACGCGCTCGCGTTCCGCCGCACCGGCGGCCGCCGTCCCCTTTTTGCCCGCACCGGGCAGCCGAACTCGGCGAGACAATCCGCACCGCCCAGCGTGCGGCCGCGACGCCGCCCCAAGCCGGGGCCGATCCAGCGCCACGCTGGACCTTGCGCCGCCTCGTCCCTTGGGTGCGCGAGCGCTTTGGGCTGAGGTGCTGTCGCGAGACGATCCGAACGGCTCTGCACCGCCGCAAGCTGTCGTGGACGAAAGCCAAGAAGCTGCTCGGCCGGGCTGACCCGGAGCGGCGGCAGGCCTTTGTCGAGCAGCTCCAGGACGTGCTGGCCGGCGCCCAACGCGATCGGCATCGCGTGGTCTTTCTCGACGAGGCGCACATCCATCAGGACGCGGACCTCGGCTATGGCTGGGCCGAGCGCGGGCAGCGCTTCTGGGTCGCTTCCACCTCGCCGCGCCTGTCGGCGCGGGTCTCGGTCTATGGGCTGTATCTCTACAACGAGGGCCAGGTGCGGCGGTGGCCCTACTCGCGCGCCAACGGCGAGCACACGATCGCGGTGCTGCGCCGGCTGCGGGCCGCGTTCCCCGAAGAGGCGCTGATCGTGCTCTGGGACGGCGCGCCCTATCACCGGGCCAAGAGCGTCCGGGAGGCCGCGACGGCCCGGACATCACGCTGATGCCGCTGCCGGGCTACAGCCCTGATCTGATGCCGGTCGAGGCGCTCTGGCGCTGGCTGCGGGAGGACGTCACGTACCATCATTGCCATGCCAGCGCCGACGACCTGACCCGACGGGTGGCGGATTTCGAGGTGCGCCTGAACCAAGATCCCTTCGTCATCGCCGACCGCCTCTGGGTTAAAGACTGTCTCAACCCTGACGAGGAGAAACTGCGCTTCTCAAAATAGACGCAGTTTAGCTCGGATGGCGCGCGCGAGGGCCCGCGGGTTGGCGCTGTTCTCGACCACGAGCGGCACGAGCACGCCGTTGCGCATCACCCGCACGCGACGGGTCGCGCCAGCCATGGGGCGCACCATGCCGAGCACGCGACCCACGGCCGTCAGCTTTGCTGCAGTGCTCGGATGGTCGAGTAGGTCAGCCGCAACGCGGGATCCGCACGGCCTCAAGAATGTGACTGCGCTCATTTGTGGCGGAGCTCCTCAGGGTAGGCGCTTGCATCGAGAAAGCCGTGCTCGATGGCGTCGCGTAAGTAGTAGCCGAGTGGCGAATTCCACTCGTATGGGGAGCCGAAGAAGGTGATTGCCATTGGGCCAAGGCCGACCCACCCGATCTCCTTCGAATTCAACTCATCTGTCAAAGTGTTGTACTCGACATGAGCCTTGTGCGCCTCGATCAGGGCGAAGCACATCTTTCTGACCAGTTCACCATAGCGATCCCGGACGTGCTCCTGGATGATCTTGGCGGAAGCTGCCCCTCGGGCGGATCGCTCCCGAAGCTCCAGCTGGTCGATGGCGCGGCGGAGATCGTCAAACCGCTGTTCGAGCTCCCGAAGCCGCTCCCGGTCAGGCGGAGGCGCAACATCTCCCTCGCCGAGCAGAGCGGCAACCCGCGCCTCCTGCGCGGCCGCATTCGGCCCACGCGGATCGTTGGCGGCCGCAAAGTAGATATCGTTGATCTTGCGCTCAACGCGCTGCCGCTCGGAGCGAAGCTCCTTGATCTTCTGAAGGATAGACCTGTAATTTTCGTCCGCATCCTCCAAGCGGGGGATTGGGTTGTGCTTGACCGCATGCGGGTTCGACGGTTCAGTCTTCCGCAAGGCTCGTAGAGGGTTTGCCATGTTCGCCGAGGCCCGATCTTAATTCTACCGGACCTATAACAGGCTGAGCCGTTCCACTTAATGTTCCCGTGGAAACTTTCTTTTTGGCAGCCATTTTTCTTCGCAGCCGTTCGGCAATGCTGTGCTCAGACCTGTACGGGTGGCGGGCGCGCGCGACCATGCGGCAGGCGGCCCATTGGCTCCGGGCTTTTCCGCTCGCCAGCAGGGCTTCCGCGTCTTCGATCAAGCGCGCATCGTTGAGGGGCGACCGTCCGCTCGGTTGGTGCATCAGGGCGCGTGCCGCTCGTCGGTAAGCCGGATCACCTGTGGCCAGCGCCAATCGCTCAAGCGCCGCGCGCACCTCGCCCGCGCGGACGGTTTGCAGGTTGATCACGATCAAGTCAGCGTCCATGGCCAGGATTTAGGAACTGCTACGCACGTCGGCAGCGGCAGCTGGTGCTCGCCCCTTTTGCACTTTTCCAAACTCGTGGCGTTTCGTGTTGGAGTCCTCCATCGGTCCCGAGCGCGACCAAGTTAGGACTTCTGCCCTGCCCCGTGCCACCGGGTACCGGCCTGCTTTCCGGTGCGTTTCCCAAGGGAACGGGCGCTCTTTTTATAGACGGGAAATTGAGCCGATGCGCCGGCTCGGCCGAAATCTGGGAGAGGAATAAAAAACGCGCGTTAGACCGGCTGCGGTTCTCGGGTCTAAAAGCTGCCGACTTTTGCCCCCCCCCGGGGCCTCAGCCGATAGGCTCGCAGTGCGCCGAGATCGAGTGGTTGAGGCGCGGCGCAGCTTAGCGCGGAAGTTTCCTCAAGCTTGAGCGTTGAAGCACTGCCGGCCGCTTCTGCCCCCACAAGCCGGTCACCTGTTCACACCAGCGCCCTCCGGGGCGCTTCTTTTTTGGCCGGCACAGAGTGAAGCGCCCCAGGCGGGTAGCCCAGGGCGTCACGGCTCTTCGTGAGTCCTTCTTCGGCTTGGGCGGGCTCGTCCCGCTTTTGGTCAACTCTCGCCGCGGGTGATCAGGCCGGGCGAGGAGGCACATCGCCGATCTCCCCCGAGCTTACCCAACTGGCCCGCACAGGCTGTCGCCGAAAGACCACACGCCCGCTGAAACGCGCCGCCACAACCGGCGGGCTCTTGGGCCTTAGCTGGCTGCCCCGCTATGCGTGGTGGCTGTACGCGACTGGACAAAAGCATCAGGGGTGTCCCACCATGCAACCAGATGAGATCATCCTTGTCGGAGCTGGAGCCATCACGTTCGGCTGGTACGCGGTTCTGCATTGGGCAGTAGGGCTCCTCTGAGGCATGGGTCCTGTTTGCGTGTGGGGCTTGCAGCTCGCCTGCTGTTGAGCCGCCCCGCGCGTTCGTGGACAGTGCAGGGGTTCGTTGCAGGCGCTGCGGACAACACCTTGGCACCTGGGGTGGGCTCAAACAGAGGACGAAAAGGCTGATCCGCACGGAGCTGAGGCGGCAGCCAACGCGGATGTGGGCCTGTTCATCTGATCCCCTGCCCGGCCCGTGATAGCGCTACCCAGTGGCCCTGGCTTTCTCGAAAGCCACTTTCCAGCGGTCCAGGGTGGGGCCCAAGTCAGGTTCCGTATCGCGTCTTACGCGAGTCCGCAGAGGCGGCTCCGCGGGCGAGAGCGAAATCAATAGCGCCGTCTGTAGGGGCAGCTTCTCATTCGCGGGAGTGAGTTGTTCATTGACCCACGCGGCAAAAGTAGCAGGTCACTGAGGTTGAGTTGGTAGCAGATGCATTAGACCGTAGTGGCTTCGCTGTGAGGACAACTGCAAGCGCTAAGACTGCTCCAATCCCGAAGAAGACAACGCTTAGAACTCCTGTGCGCCAACCCCACTTCAAAAACTCTTTCCATTTAGCTTCTAACTTATTGGCTTCGTCGTATAAAGACTCTGAGTTTGTCGCTCCTATGCTGAACGTAGTTCGATATTGCGGCCCTATCACTGTGAGACCGGCTGCATTCCTCCTATTGCGCCTTGAGTTTACGAACTTGTCCTGAGCTATATACGCTACTGTTCCTGCAACAACCGCGCCGATGAGTCCCAACAGCCAAACAACCAAGCTCGCTGACCAAAGAAAGCTATTCACCTCTAATTTGTCGATGGTAGAGCCGAGGAAGGAGAGAAAAACCGTAGCGGACGCGCCATTGAGTATCCCAGCGGCTTGGATGAACCCGAGTTCGTACTGTGCTGAGACCTTTTCAAGTTCAAGCTCGTGCGTGCGGTCAGCTGCGTACCGTGCAAGAAAGTCCTTTCTACTCTGCTGATCACTGGCCTCATCTAATTGGCGCCCCTATCCGTTTTAACTGCGTAGCCTTCTTAGGCCACCCTGATCGAGACTAACTTGAACAGGGAGTTTCTTCGAAAGCCTTAAAGATGGCCTCGATCTCTCTGCGGCGGGGATGGTGCGAATTTCGGTGGCCGTGTCCTCTGCACCCCTGTCCTTCGGCAGCCCAAGTTCGGTTCCGCAGCGCTGACGTGCCCTTATTAGACTCCTGTATACGTGGCGGTTGCGGATTTGACCCCACCCCCTTGCGGCGCATCTTGAGCCAGGACGTCCACTCCGGTGCGGTGATGGTCACCACGTTTGGCGCGTTCCTCCAAGCCGAGACGCGCCGCTCCTCAATCCGGGCCAGGCCCTGGCGTTGCGCCTCACGCAAGGCGTTCTTGACGGTCGTCCGACCGACTCCGGCCAATGCCGCAATGTGGTCGAGTGTCAGAACGCAGCGCCCCTGCTTCACGTGCTCAGCCGCGATCACGGCCAGGACGGCGGTTTCAGCCGTCGTGAACCGTGCAGCGAGCGCGGGCGGCAAGGCCCCAGAAGCGGCCCAGCGGCGGCGTCTTTCCAAAGAAGCGGAATTCTTAGGCCGCGAACCGAAACGCCGCTGTGCGGGCTTCTCTGCAGGCGGAAGAGCCCTTTTAAGCTCTATGGCCTCCGATAAGGCTGAGGCCTCCGCCTCGGTCACCTGACCGGCGGCATAAGCCTTCCATAAGAGCGCGCTGACTTTTGTAAGCTCCACACGCGGCGAGGACTCCACGGCCCGCCGTAGCTGTTCTGCAAACATGACTCTCCTCTCGGGTCAGAGACCCGCCGGAGAGGGGTGGTGCACACCGTCATGGCGGCTGACTGGTGTGGATACCAGCCACCGGGCCAAGCGCCTCCGTTGCCGAAAGTGAGCACTTTCAGCTTGACGGAGGGCCGGGTTTTCGGGGAAGATCAGCTCGCCAAAGTAATCTTCTCCGGCTCCGGCCGGCATGTGACCCGCCCCTCAAGGCGGGTCTCGTGTTTCTAGGCTCGCGACTCCTCGCAAATCACCTTGAGCATTCCGCGCCGCGACTCGCGCGAAGTCAACGGCATGGACGCCTACAGGCTGGAGCGCTCTTGTTAACGTGGCGTTAACTGCCTCGTGCTGCCGTGCATGCGCTCGGCATTTGCGCGGCAGACCCGTGGCACCCGCCGTGAAGAAGCTGTGCAGTTCCAGGCATTTGCTAGGCAATGCCGTGCAAATTCCTGAACATGCCGCGCGGTTGCCCGGAAGGTGCATGGCATGGAACAGCGCCGCTTCGTCTCGCTTGCTGAGGCCGCTACGCTCGCCAACACAAGCATCGACACTATCCGGCGTAAGCTGCGGAAGGGCGAAGTTCAGAAGGCTCACACCAACAAGCGGGGTCTGTTCATCGATCTCGAAAGCCTGCGTGAGGCGTTCGATCTGCCACGCAATGCCGGGCAGGCCGATAATAGTGCCGAAAAAGCCGAGAGCGCCGGGGCGGCTCTGCGTGAGATGATAAAGGAGCTTGAAGAGCGTCTGGCCCAGATGCGCCTCGAAGCAGCGCGCACGGACCTTAAGCACCGTGATGAACTGGCCGGGTTGGAGGCCAAGCTCGCGGTTGCCGACGCTCTTGCTGCGCAACGCCAAGCTGAGATCGAGCGTCTGCACGAGCTATGCCGTGCAAGTGCTATGCAGACGCCGGGTATTCGCCAAGCACTACGGGCTTGGATTGCGCGCCGCCTTGCGGCCTAAAGGTCCCGCACACTGGAGCCGCTGTCGGCTCTCTCGGCTGTGCGCTGACGCGGTGAGGCCAGGATGAGCGCGCGCTCTCTTAGCCGCTCCCCAGCCGGTGCGCGGGGGCGCGAGCAGCCTCTCTTCATCAACTTATGGAGGGGTGCCCTCCATAAGTGTTCATCCCTGCGCGCGCGAGCTGCGCCGAAAACCCGTCAAAACTCCAGAGAGGTTTCCAGGCGTTCATCCCCCGCGTGGACGCGAGCTGCGCCCGCCGCTACACGAACCCTGACCCTGCGTGATCTTTGAACAGGTTGGCGCGCCGCACGTACACGGTCACGGTCCGGACATCTCGGTGGCGAGTCACATCCATGATGCGGGTCAGCTCCACATTGCGCTCGGCCGCTGAGGTCACGAAGCCGGCCCGAAGCGAGTGACCCGAGAAAGCCGCCGGATCGAGCCCGGCCGCGGTCGCGTACCGCTTCACAATGCTGGCGATGGACTGATCCGTCAGGCGTGCACTGCGAACCGTGCCGGCACGCGACACTGGCCGGAACACCGGGCCCTCTGTGATCCTGGCCGCGGCCAGCCACTCGCGCACCGCCTCAACCGGCCGTAGGTGGCGGCCGTGCGGGACCGCAATCTCCTGCCCCGCGCCCTCCTGGTCGGTCTTGGAGCGGCGGATGATGAGCCGTAAGCCTTCGTGATCCGGTACCAGGTCCTCAACGTCGAGCGCCACGAGCTCAGACCGGCGCAGCGCGGCCGAGAAGCCCAAGCTCAGGATGGCCCGATCACGCTGGCCAGCGAGCCCAGCCGGGATGTGCGCCAGCATGCGGGTGACGACTTCGGCTGTCGCCGGAGCCTTGCCGTCGCGCGCGGTGCCGAGCCGGCGTCGGATGCCCTTCAAGGTCTCGGTCACGTCCGGGTGGCCGGTCGGATCCGGATGCTCGGCGAGCTTGTGCGCGTAACGGATGGCCGCGACCCGGCGCCCGACGGTGCTGGCCGCAATGCCGCGCTCGGTCTCATCCACCAGGAAGGCGGCGATTGTCGCTGGGTCGGCCGGCAGGGCCTGCAGCTCGTGCTGCTGGCACCACGCATCGAACGCCGCCGCATCGGCGCGGTACGCCCGCACGGTACCAGCGGCCTTGCTGGCGCGCTGGTAGCTGCGCACCCTGGCCATCGCTTCGGCCGGCAAGCGCCGGGGCAGGCCGGCGCGGGGCGGCTGGTAGGGGGTGAGGGATCGACGCATCAGCTCAACTACCGAGAAGGACGGTTATCATTACTTACCCTGCGCGTTGGGCAGGAATGAGGGGGCCGAACCCCTGAGAACCAGCAGGCATTGAGTTCGTGTCCGGCGCTTTCTCCGATTCCCCGCCGGGCCCTGAATCCTCGACAGTAACTGAGCCCCGTCGTGGATAGCGGCGGGGCTCTTTTCGCATCGTGATTGGGCCCGATGTGGCTTCACGACGTCCTGCTCAGAAGCGAGCACAAACCCTGCGTGGTCCCCATGGGGACCGCTGGAACCAGCACCGCACGCCTCGGCCGGGCAGCGGTCGCCAGTTCCGGCGGCAGCCGCCCCAAGGGCCTCGATGCCACCCATACCCACATCCGCCCGCGATTTGGGTGACGTCGGAAGGGGCTCCGAGAAGGTCAGCGGATGAGACCGGGAGGGCTTGGGCTCCGAGCGGGGCAGACACAACCATGACGCCCAGAGCGGTGGCGAACAGAAGTGTTCTCATGGAAGATGCTCCTATCCAATAAATCGCCGCACCGCCTGCATTTCATCGTACCTACCTGAAACCAGCAACCGCTCCTCACGCACTCGACACAGCTTTTCAAGCCTTGTCAGTCCCCGATAGAGAAGTCACTCTTTCACCCGGTTAGAGATGTCACTTGCGCGTTGAGCAACGCCTGTCTTTGCTCTGTTTAAGAACCTGCTTGGAGCAGCGCGTCTGAGCTGGTCGGGGTTGCTCATACCAAGTCGCAGTCTGGTTGACTCATGGGCTGCTTTTCTGGCGGGCCTAGGTGTGATTCAC
>JADMIO011000846.1_pt1 | contig 13918 bp, 14 predicted proteins | sample 8958161 | NCBI WGS metagenome assembly JADMIO01 (sample SAMN16585339, study PRJNA669376) | soil metagenome | isolation source: Crop rotation soil | place: USA: Cullars Rotation, Alabama | collected 2011 | reverse complement strand
GCCGCGACTTCAAGTCACGTGAATTCCAAGCTTCGGATCCCACTGTGCTGGAAAGATTTAAACCGATCGTGAATCCACATTTGTTTATCAATATTATGAATATGCGCGTACCGCCGCAGACCCGCGGTGAAAAAAGCCAGTTGCCGAGGACGAGCCAACAGAACGTCGTGAGCACCAGCGCCAGCAGGATCTTGGGCCGCTTGATGCGGAGGTTCAGGAGGAGTAAAAAAATAGAAGCCAGAAGAAGATGCCATGCAGGGATGTACGCCGGCGTGAGAGGAAGAAGGATAATTAAGATAAAGGCAATGCCGAACCTGGGAACTTCGGGTATCAGAGCTAGCCCAATACCCTCCCTCTTTTCCTTACTCACGCCAAATTCCGCGTTTCCTCGCCCGCTCCGTGAACGAAGCAAGCATATATAGCCCCAAGACGCAGGATACCGTATCCCCGAAAAACCAGCCGATTCCCGTTTGGAGAATAGCCACGACAAGCGTCTGACCCGTAGTCATCGCCCCGACCACGCCCAGGCCCGCACTTGTTAAGCAAGCAATTATGCAAACCAAGAATGCCAGTATGAATGAGCGCTTGTCCAAGCGAAGGCCTTTTAAAACCACAGGAGCAAAGAGCAATAGCGCAAGGGAAGGCAAATATCCCCATGCCCCAAGCCCTAGGCTTTTAAGTACAATGGCGATCATTAAAACCAGCACGAGTAGAATGGTGATTCGAATGGCAGCTGGCCTAAAATCGGAGGGCTTACCGCCCAAATCAAACGGGATTTTTAACCACCTGAACAATAATGCCGGAAGGGCGGCATTTGCGAGGCCTCCGGCGATTAGGTTCATGATAATATCAGGAAGGCCCCATCCCTGGTACGCGATTATTCCGGCGGCATAGGCACCCACGCCACCTGCAATCAATCCTCTAGTAGGCCCTAGCCACACGCCGGCGATTAGTTGTAGCGCTGCCGGGAGCCAGACAAAAGCGGCGCCTTTCATTGTAGGGCTGCTGGTCAACACCATCATAAGAGCCCCTACAATGGCAATTGTTACAGTGAATACTACCGTCGCATAGTTCCTAATCCTAGGATCGCGTGCATTAATCGGCATATTCTTTTTCAATCTGAGCCTCCAATATCAGTCGAATTGCTGAGCGTAAAGCCCAACGATGAATGAAGTAACGAAACAACCAACCTGTAGATACGTCATTTTAATCGAATCCAGGGCCAATATCCTTGGCCCTTGGATGGCTTGGGCGGTAACGTCATTTTGAATGGAAATCGCCGCGGATATATAGCCATATAAACTAACCGTCGCTAGCACGCAAACGAGGCCAAGAAAACCAATAGCGACATGATGAAATACATTTTCCGTCGTCCTCTTAAATGCGCCGAATACTTCCCCAAGGCCACTGGCTGACAATGCGCATGAGATCAGGAGCAGTTGTCCCGCGCTTATCAAATTATGCAACGCTAAATCCCGGTTATCCATGAATCGGAAAAGCCAGTCAAGTCCAAGCGGAATTACGGAAATGACAGCGGTGAAAAGCAGCCATTTCAAAGTCTTAACTAGACGTTCGTTAGTCATTTCCAGTTTCCTCGCGAGTCAAATTTGTCTTTAAATCCTGGCGAAGCGATTCGAGAATCTGTCCCATCATGTTGCTGCCCGTACCATCGGCGATCCCCCAGAAAAAGTCATCGCGGGCATCCTCGACGATTCTGGCCGTGTTTGTATCGAGAAGCAAGGCCTTAAGGTCAGGATGTTGTAGGAATTTAGCCTTCACGGCCTTGCGCATGATGCATATCCGTACATCCTCCCAATCTTTTCGTTTCTTCTCGAAGTTTTCCTTGGCGATTTGTTTGGCTTCAGTCGGGGTTCGCGCAGCTTTTATAAGTGCCGCTATCATTGCATCACTTCCCAAAAACTTGGATGCTTGGAAATAATGCTCGACAGATGGCCATAAGACCCCATCAAGTTGGATCGCATGGTTCGAAAAATTCGCCAGCCACCCATTTTCTTGATCCGGATCGTAAAACGAAATCGGATCCATTCAATATATCGATTCTATACAGTTACCAGTCGCGCACTGCGAAATTCTCCGTTCAATATCGTCGCCCGGGAATTCCGATTCCAGGAAGCAAAAGGAATCTAACCAATATTGATTAAAAACTGGGATGAGGTTCATTCGGGGTGGAAGTTGAGTGGAAACTCCAACACGATCCTGCACATAAATCGATACGTCAGATATTTCCTGGGTTCGGGACTTCGCATTTCCTCGGCTTGGAAATCTAATTCAGGCCTCATAAAGGGGAAGGCCTTTTGAATCAGAACTATTTTTTGGCGAACCAACTTACTCACAACTGGCCGATTAGGTCGATGAATTGTGGGGTCAAGGTTTTCTTAACGGATAGCAAGGAAATCGGTATTTCCAATTTCTGCCAAGAGGACGTATTCTGCTCTAATTGTCAGCGGCTGCTTTACCCGAGGGACATGAAAAACATGGAATTTTCTGCCGTGTATACGGATGGAATCAGATTTGACGTCCAGTTAAAGTTCGCGATGCGCAGGTATTTGGCTCGTCCAATGCGATTTTGGACTTTTGTTCCTTTTCCAGGGCCGCAAAACGCTCGCTCTGCTTCAATTTGTGCTGGTACCAGTGCTTCATTCCCGATCTTTGGCTTTTTTTCCCGTAGGCTCGTCTCCAAACCTGAAATCCCACGCCTTCCTCCTCAGGGAGCAGTAAATTCCGATCGAAGGCGGTCCTTGGGGGATGGTATGGAGATGGCGAATGCTTCGGGAACGCGCTTGGAGTTGCGGATATGGGCGCTCGGGCTGATTTGGGCTTCGTTCGCGGGAGCGGCCCTGGCCCAGCAGAAGCTGGAACTTGAGAAGGCCTTGCCCCTGGACGGACCCGCCTTGGTCCAACCTTCCGGGCTGGCCTGGGACGGCAAACGCCTCCTCATGGTCTGCGCCGTCCACGACGACGACATCTACGTCGTCGAACCGCAAGGAGACAAGGCGGCCTTCAAGGAAGCCATCCATATCCGCCGCCCCAAGGACGCCGAAGGCATGAAGCTGGCCTGGCGCGGGATCACCGCGGGCCCGGATGGCGCTCTGTACCTGGCCAGCGAACAGGCCTGCCGCATCCTGCGGGTGGAAAAGAACGGGGATGCCGAATGGACGGGACCGAGCTTGCTGGAGGCCGGGGCCGAAAAAGGCCTCTTCGCTGGGGAAAATTCCGGCATCGAAGGCATCGTCCCCATGGGCAAGAAGAAGTTCCTGGTGGCCGCCTCCCGCGAGCCCCGCGGGCTGCTCGACTTCGATGGTTCGGGGAAGGCCCCGGTCATCACGGCTTGGCTCATGGATAAGACGAGGCTTCGCTTGGGCCAGGGCCGGCGCCGGCCCGACTTCGCCGACCTCACAGGGGACCAGGGCAGGCTCTGGGCCCTCTGCGCGAATTCGGACGCGATCGCCCAGGTGAAGTGGGACGGCTCGGAATACGCCGAAGGCGAATACTGGACCTATTCCCAGGTGACCGAGGATCCGAAGTACAAGTACGCCGGACTGCGGATGGGGCTGGCCAGGGGCTTGGCGATGGACGGCCAATCCGTCTATGTCGCCTTGGACAATAAGGGGGTGGGGCGGCAAACCGATCCCAGCGATAAGCGCCCCTTACTGCTCATCTTCAAGCGGCCCCGGGGGGTGTAGCCCTCGCTGCCGCGGCCAGCTGCGCCGTCGACGACGCGCAATGCTGGCCGGTCCCGGCAAAATGGCTATTTTTCCGCCACACCCCAATTCGGAAACCTACGCCCTGCCGGGCGGCGGGCTCGGAGCTACGATGGATTGTCCCAAGTGCGACTCGAAGATGGAAGATGTCACCTTCCACAACATCACCGTGGAGCGGTGCACCCAATGCAAGGGCCTCTGGTTCCCCGGAATCGAGCACAAGCAGCTTAAAGCCTTCCGCGGTTCCGAGTCCATCGATATCGGCAGCGAGGAAGTGGGCAAGCAATACGACGAATTGAAGGATGTGCATTGCCCCGTTTGCGATACCGTGATGGAACGCGTCGCCGATCGCTTCCAGCACTTTATCCATTATGAAGTCTGCCGCAAGGGGCACGGGTCCTTCTTCGACGCGGGCGAATTCCGGGATTACAAGGATGATACCTTGTCCGATTTCATCAAGAGCCTGAAGCTCTATATCAAGAAACCGAAGTAACCCGCCGGGCCCGGACTTCCGGGCCTCCCGGTCTCACCGGCCCCCGGTCTTTCCGGGCCTCCGGTTACTGGGCCAGCTTCGTCCTCAGGGCTTCCGCCTGTTCCCGCAGGGCCCGCGCGCGGACGGCGCCATGATCGGCGTCCCAAAGGCATTTCGATTCCCACAGCAGCAATACCTGGGGCGATTCGTGGCGGACCCCGGACAGTTCCTCCATGCGGTCCGAAGCGCCGCGCGCTTCCAGCACGTCCACCTGATAGTAGCCGAATCCTTCCGGGGCCGAAGCCAGGAAGGCGCGGAATTCGGCCTGGGCGCGGGTGCTCACTCCGCAAGCGGTACTGTGCTTGAAGATGAAGACGGGGGCGAGCCGCGAGGCGGCGAAGGCGGATTGGGCCGCTTCGGGAGTATCCAGATGATCGGGAAGGCGCATGAAATCAAGATACCAATCGGCCCGCGATGGCATCGGCGATGATCCCGCCGTGGTGCCGCCCGTTCTCGATGAAGACCTCGCTGGTATGCATTCCGGCCACCACCACCCCGGCCAGGAACAGGCCCCGGCGTTCCGTCTCGAAGGCTTGGCCGAGCTTGGGGCGGCCCGCCTCCTTATCGAAAGCGACCCCCAGGCTTTCCAGGAAGGCGATATCGGGCTTATAGCCCGTCATGGCCAGCACGGCGTCGTTGGGGAGGGTCAGCTCCCCTTCCGGTCCCCGCACGACCACCTCGCGTTCCCGCACGGCGGCCAACGTCGTAAGGAAATGGGCCCGCAGGCTGCCTTCCCGGATGCGGTTTTCGATGTCCGGCTTGAGCCAATATTTCACGCCCGCGTCGAGTCCGGGCCCGCGATGGATCAGGGTCACGCGCGCTCCGCTTCGGGAGAGATCCAGGGCCGCGATCACCGCCGAGTTGGCTCCGCCCACCACCAGCACGTCCTGGTTCCAATAGGGATGGGCCTCCTTATAGTAATGCCGCACCTTGGGCGAATCCTCGCCGGGGACCCCCAAGAGCACGGGCACGTCGTAGAACCCGGTGGCGGCCACCACGGCGCGGGCCCGGAAGGTTTCCGCGCGGCCCTCCCGATCGCGGGCCTCCACCGCGAAATCCCCTTCGCTTCCCCGCAAGGCCGTCACCGTCCGCCCTTGCCGGATGTCGAGCCCGTAATGCTCCGCCGCCCGGCGATAATACTTGAGGGCCTCGGCGCGCACGGGCTTCTCGCCCAGGGAGGTCATGGGCAGATCGCCGATCTCCAACCGCTCGGGAGTGGTGAAGAAGACCAGGTTGGTCGGGTAGTTCCACAGCGAGTTGACGATGCAGCCCTTGTCGAGCGCCACCGTCGCGAGGCCGCGGCACTTGAGGGCGATGGCGCAGGCCAAGCCGGTGGGACCGGCCCCGATCACCAAGGCGTCAAAGAGGGGCTCGGATGGGGGCGCGTCGGGCATGCCGGTAAGATAAGCCGCCGGCGAGGGCGAAGCAAGCGGGCCGAAGGCCGGGAGCAATGCCGGGAGCGCGCGAGCCCTCGCAGGCGTGGCGCCATCCTTCTTATCCCGGCCGGATCAAGCCCCGCCCGCGGGGCCGCCCGCTTCCCTGCGGGCCCGGTCCACCCGCCGCTGCACGATGGCCTTGGCGGCCAGGGTCAGGAGGGCCAGGAAGCAAAGCAGGGAGGCGGCCGCGAAAGCCTGCACGTAGCTGTAATCGTTGTAAAGGATCTCCACCTGCAAGGGCAGGGTGGTGGTGAGCCCGCGGATATGGCCGGAGACTACGGAGACCGCGCCGAACTCGCCCATGGCGCGGGCGTTGGTGAGGATGACTCCGTACAGCACGCCCCACTTGATGTTAGGCAGGGTCACGTGCCAGAAGATGCGCCAACCGTTCGCGCCCAAGGTGCGCGCGGCCTCTTCCTCTTCCTTGCCCTGCTCTTCCATCAGGGGGATGAGCTCGCGGGCCACCATGGGGAAGGTGATGAAAATGGTGGCGAGCACGATGCCGGGCACGGCGAAGATGATCTTGATGTCGTGCGCCTGCAGCCAGGGGCCGAACCAGCCGTTTTTCCCGAAGAGCAGCACGAAGATGAGCCCGGAGACCACCGGGGAGACGGCGAAGGGCAAATCGATCAAGGTGGTGAGGAGCTGCTTTCCCGGGAACTCGAACTTGGCGATGGCCCAGGAGGCGGCCACGCCGAAGGTGAGGTTCAAGGGCACGGCGATGACGGCGATCAAGAGCGTCAGGCGGATGGCGAACAAGGTATCGGAGTCGGCGAAGGAATGCAGGTAGGCCTTGATGCCCTGGTCGAGGGCCCCCGCGAACACGGTGAGGAGGGGCACGAAGAGGAGCAGGAACAGGAACCCTACCGCCGCCCCGATCAGGATCCATTGCAACCAACGCGGTTCGCTGACCACCGCTTGCTTGGTATCCGCTTTCCGGGAGATCCGGACCGGATCGACGGGGGCCGCGGATTGCGTTGCCGGAGCGGCCGTCGTTTCCGACATGCTAATGGCCCCCCCGGGTGCGGGCGCCGGCCCATCGTTGCATCAGGTTGATGGCGAGAAGCAAGGCGAAGGAAAGCACCAGCATGATGCAGGCCACCGCGGTGGCTCCCACGTAATCGTATTGCTCCAGCTTGCTCACGATGATGAGTGGGACGATTTCGGTCTTCATGGGCATGTTGCCCGAGATGAAGATGACCGATCCGTATTCGCCCAGGGCGCGGGCGAAGGCCAGGGATACCCCCGTGAAAAGCGAAGGCAACACGGCGGGGAAGATGAGCTTGCGGAAGATCTGCCAACGGTTGGCCCCCAGGGAAGTGGCGGCCTCTTCCACTTCCTTGTCGAGATCCTCGAGCACGGGTTGCACCGTGCGCACCACGAAGGGCAGGCCGATGAAGATGAGGGCGACGACAACGCCCAACTGGCTATAGGCAACCTTGATGCCGAGGCGGGAAAGCGGCCCGCCGATCCAGCCGGTTTCGGCGTAGACGGTGCATAGGGCGATTCCGGCCACGGCGGTGGGCAAGGCGAAGGGAAGATCGACCATGGAGTCGAGGAACCCGCGGCCCGGGAATTTGTAGCGAACCAGCACCCAGGCCACCAAAAGGCCGAACAGGCCGTTTACGAGGGCGGCCCCCGCCGAAGCCAGGAAGCTGAGCCGGAACGCGGCCAGCACCTGCCTGTCGAAGAGGATATCGTGCAATTGCGGCCAACCGATGTGCGCGGCCTTGACGAACGTGGCCGAAAGCGGGATCAACACCACCAGGCCCAGATAGAGCAAGGTGTAGCCCATGGTGAGCCCGAAGCCGGGGATCACCGAGGCCGGGCGCTTGCGCGCCTTGCGTTTCCGTCCCGCGGCCTGCGCGGGCGCGGTGGTTCCCGCCGTAACCGCCACGTTACTTGCCTTCCTTCTGGATCTTGTCGAACACGCCGCCGTCGGCGAAGTGGGCCTTCTGCGCCTTGGCCCAGCCCCCGAAGGTATCGGCGATGGTGAACAACTTGATGGACGGGAACTGGCCCGCGTATTTGGCCGCCACCTTCTCGTCGATGGGCCGGTAATAGTTCCGCGCCGCGATCTCCTGGCCCTCGGGGCTGTACAGGTGCTCCAGATAGGCCTTGGCGGCCTTGGCGGTGCCATGCTTGGCCGCCACGCGGTCCACCACCGCCACCGGCGGTTCGGCCAGGATGGAGATGGAAGGCGACACGATTTCGATCCTATCCTTTCCCAGCTGCTTTACGGCCAACAGGGCCTCGTTCTCCCAGGAGATGGCCACGTCGCCGATGCGTCTCTGCACGAAGGTGGTGGTGGCCCCGCGCGCTCCCGCGTCCAGGACCGGCACGTTCTTGTAAAGGGCCGCCACGAAGGCGCGCGCCTTGGCCGAGTCCCCGTTGTTCTGCTTGAGCGCGTAGCCCCAGGCCGCCAGGTAATTCCAGCGCGCCCCGCCCGAGGTTTTCGGATTGGGCGTGATCACGGCAACGCCCGGCTTGATCAAATCGTTCCAGTCCTTGATTCCCTTTGGGTTGCCCTTGCGCACAAGGAAGACGATGGTGGAGGTGTAGGGCGTGCTGTTGTGCGGCAGCCGGGTCTGCCAATCCTTCCCCAGCAATTGCCCCTTCTCGGCGATGGCGTCGATGTCGTAGGCCAGGGCCAGGGTCACCACGTCGGCGTCCAGCCCGTCGATGACGGAGCGGGCCTGCTTGCCCGAGCCCCCGTGGGACTGCTTGATCTCCACGTCTTCGCCCGCGGTCGCCTTCCAGTAGGCGGCGAAGGACTTGTTGTAATCCTCGTACAGCTCCCGCGTGGGATCGTACGAGACGTTTAGGAGGGCGAGCTTCCCGGCCAAGGCGGGGGCGGCGGCCAGGGCGAGCGCGGCCAGCCCGGAGAAGCGGATTTTACGATGGATGTTCATGATGGGTCCTTCGATCTAGGTTTTCGTCGCGGTTTGTTCAAAACTGGGTTTGCAGACGGCCGAATACGACGTTCTCATCGGGGCGATCTCCGGTAGCCGCGCCTCCGTCGAATTGCGTCAGGGAATAGCCCGCCGAGATCTTGGCGGCGCGGGACAGGTACCAATTGGCCCCGATATCGTAGGTGAGGGCTTCCCGGACCGAACCGACGGCGGTCCCGGCCGGTGCGCTGGCGAAGCTGGCGAAATCGACCTTGTCGAAAGCGGATGCGTCGAAACGGATCTGGTGGACGCGGCCCACCAACTCCAAGGCGCCGAAGCCGCCCGCGCCGACGGGGTGCCGGGGCTTGAGGCTCTTGAAGGAGGGCGATTCCCCGGTCGCCACCCAATTCAAGGTGGCGCTCCAGGCGTCGTGGGCATACTCATGCACATTGCCGAGGTACTTGCCGCCGCGGGAGTATTCCTGGGACGAGCGCACGTATTCCCCGGACAGGCCGAAAGGACCGTAGTACCAGTAACCCTGCGGGTTGATGCGCCAGCCGTCTCCGTAGGCGCGCACCACGGCCGTGTCCCGCGTCCCGGAGCGGTAAGCGAAGATGGATTGCTGTCCTTCGCTGCGATAGGCGGGTAGATCGGAGTTCGCGCTATCCCCTTCCTTGTTCCCCCAGGTGAAGGCGAAGCCGAGCCCCAGACCGCGCAGGGGTTCCACGGCCGTGTGCTTGAAAGGCAGTGCGAATACGCGGCCGATCAGATCCTTCTCGTCGTTGAGATCCGCGTCACGGCTGCCTCCATCCACCGCCCCGTTCCACACGCCGATGGAATAGCTGAGGGCCTCTTCGAAGAGGTCGCCCCAAAGCGAAACGCCGAGATCGTAATTGGGCGTGAGGGCGGTGGGATGGGCGAATTCGATGTAGTCCATGTCGGCACTGGACTTCAGGCGCTCCAGGCCGAAAGGGGTTTTGGATTTGCCGACGCGCACGCGGGCGGCGGGCGTGAAGGCCAGCTCGCCGTAGGCGTCCAGGATCTGGAAGGCGCCGGTGAAATCGGGCATCAAGCGGAAGTTGTAATACTTGTACAGGGTGCCTTCGAAGATGGGCCGCACCCGGCGTAGCAACAGGGTATTGGCCAGCTTGCGCTCGTCGTTGGATTCGAAGTAGGCGCGGCCATCGACGTGGGAGAAGTAGCGGATCTTGAGCACGCTCTCCTTATCGGCGGAAACCAGGCTGAAACCGTCCTTGCCGGCGGTCACGGCGGCGCTCTGCTCTTTGGCGGTCGCTTCGGCCTCTTCCTTCAACTCGAGCCTGCGCTCCAGGATGCGGAACCTCTGATCGAGTCCGTCCAGGGTGGGCGGGGCTTCGGCCTGGGCCGAATCCGCTGACTGCGCAGCTTCTGCATGTAGGCCGGAGGGTGATCCGAATGTGGCCAGCAGGGCTATTACCGTCAATCGGGCGGACAAGGGGGAGGAAGAGGTCGGCAGCATCGGGACTCCGCGGTTGGCGTATTGTTTATAAGACATATAGGATTACTAGGTTTATGTGCAAAAAATTAGATGAAGTACATCAAGGCCGCTTCGTCGGTTTCCGAGGCTTCGATGGCCACCATGGCCTCCAGGCTGGTCCCATCGAGAATATCGGCGGTTACGTCACGCACTTTCTTCATTACGCGCCGCACCCCGCAATGCGCGAAGTCCAGGCACTCCTCGCATTTACCGAAGGCGGTTACGCTTACGCATGGCACCAATGCCAGGGGCCCGTTGAACGTACGTACGATCTGGCCCACCTGGATCTGCGCCGGCTCTTTGGCCAACAGATATCCGCCGCCCTTGCCCTGCCGGCTCTTCAGGACGCGCATGTTCTTCAGCTCGAGCAGGATTTGCTCCAGGAATTTGCGCGGCAGCTTTTGGGACTCCGCGATCTCGCCGATCTGCACGGGCCCCTGGTCCTTGGACTTGGCCAGGAAGACGAGGGCTTTGAGGGCATATTTGGCGCGCATCGACAACATATTAAGCCTATAGGGATAATAGTAAATAGTGAGCCTGGATTTGGCAAGGGGGAAAATCGGGACCGTCCTGGTCCTATTCGCGCGATTTCAGGTAGGCCTCGGCCTCCTCTTTGACGACCCTGCGGATTCCCGCCTTGGCCCGGGCCAAATGCTTCAAATCGATCAAGGGCACGTACTTCACGTTGACGAACGGGCGCAGCAGGGAAACGGGGATGTTACAGGGGCTTTGCAGCAAGGCCAGGGGGACGTCCCGGTTGGCGAAGCCCGTATGCAACTGGCGCGACTTGGCGATCTTGCTGAGCAGGCCCGCCGAGCGGCTGGTGGCGCAGATGAAGGCGACGAGGCCGGGCATCTGGAATACCTTAGGGTTGTTGAGCAGCGATTCGACGAGGGAGTCGCGGGTGATGTTCTGGGTGATGACGGCCTTGATGTCCAGCGAACCTTCGTCGACGCCTTTCAGGAAGGATTTGGTCAGCAGGTCCCGGCCGATCCAGGCCGGATAGGTCTTCACCCCGAAATTGCCCGTCACCAGGGTGCCGGCCATCTTGGCGCCGCTGCCCGAAAGCGCGGGCTGCAAGATCCGCGCGGCCTGTCCGGCCTCCACTTCGAAGACGCCGTCGCGGTAACAGGCCATGGCCTTCTCGATCCAATCCAGCGGCGTGGAGGGTTCGCCGGACGCCTCGTAGGTCCAGCGGCAGAGGGTGGAGAGCGCGATGAGATCCAAGGTGGGGATCTTCTTTTCCCGTTGCCTCTCCATCAGATGCGCGAGGCGGGCGACGCTTTCGCGTTTCGCCACCTTGGACAGCCACTTGTTGAAGAGGCTGTCCTTCAGGTAGGCCTCGAAGCTCACCACCTTCAGGCCCACCGGCTCCCCGGCGTCCTGGCGGCGGGCCAGATCGAGCCCTTCGTGAACGGCTTCATCATAGATGCGCAGCCGGGGAAGGATGCGCGCCATGGTCTTGAGGTTGTACGGGTCGGTGTTCTCGGAAAGCCAGATGACGCGATCCTGGAGCGCTTCGGCCTCCGCGCGGATGAGGCCCGCCAGGGACGCCCGTTGGGCCGCGGAGATGGGCCGGGCGTCGAGCACGCATTGGAAGGCGGCCCGCGCGTCCCGAACCCCGGCCTCCAGCGCCTCGGGCCCCCGGCCGAACAGCCATTCGGTCTTGTCCGCCAAAGCATGCTCGGCATCCGTCATGGGAAGTCCGGCGCCGATGCGTTTCCAGAGCCGTCGTAGGCGCCGCAACTCGAGGGCGCGCGTTCCCGTCTGCCGGTCCGGAACGCCGATATCGAACATGAAGAAAAGCAGGCGTTCCAACTGCTTTTGCGGGGGATGCCCCTGGAGAAAGAGTTCGGTCAATTCGTCGGGGCCGTGCTTCTCTTCCTTGGATTTGTAGAAGTCGGAAATCCGCTGGGCGCCCAGATTGAAATCCTGGAGTCTCTCCAGGGTATCTTGCATCAGGTTCCAGGGAGACGGGAGCGGCATCCTCCCATTGTACCAAAGACATCCTCCGGAGTGGGCGCCCGCGCGGGCCGGCCTTTGCTACTTTTGCCCCCGATGGATCCCGCGCGCACGATCGTGCTGACCGGCGGCGGAACCGCCGGGCACGTCATCCCCAACCTGGCCTTGCTGCCGCTGCTCGCCGCGGAAGGCTGGCGCGCCGAATACGTCGGATCCGGCGCAGGCATCGAAAAAAAACTGGTCGCCGAGGCGGGATTGCCCTTCCACGGGATCGCTTCGGGCAAGTTGCGGCGTTATTTCGATCGGAAGAACTTCACCGATCCCTTCCGCGTCGTCCTGGGGGCCCTGCAGGCGTGGAGTCTTCTGGGCCGCATCCGGCCGAGGCTCGTCTTCTCCAAAGGCGGATTCGTCGCCGTTCCCGTGGTCCTGGCGGCGCGCCTGCGCGGCATCCCCGTCGTCATCCACGAATCCGATCTCACGCCGGGCCTGTCCAACCGTCTGGCCATCCCGTTCGCGCGCGCCGTTTGCGTCAGTTTCCGGGAGACGTTGCGGCATTTGCCCGAGGGCAAGGCCGTGCATACCGGAGCGCCCATCCGCGCGGAGCTTTTCCGGGGTTCGCGGGAGAAGGGGGAGGCCTTCCTGGGGTTGGCGGCTCCAGGGCCGGGAGCGCAAAGCGGGGGCGCATCGGGAGCCGAATCGCAAGGCCCAGGCCCGAAGGGCCGGCCCCTGTTGTTGATCATGGGCGGAAGCCTGGGTTCGCGCAACCTGAACGCGGCCGTGCGCGCGGCCTTGCCCGGCCTTTCGGCGCGCTATCGTATCGCCCATCTGTGCGGCAAAGGCGGGATCGATCCGCGCCTGGAGGGCCGACCGGGATACCGCCAGCTCGAATACGTTTCCTCCGAAATGCCCGACGTGCTGGCGGCCGCCGACCTGGTGCTTTCCCGCGCGGGGTCGAACGCGATCTTCGAATTCCTCGCCCTGCAAAAGCCGAATCTGCTGGTGCCGCTGCCGCTTACGGCCTCGCGCGGCGATCAGATCCTGAACGCCAAGGCCTTCGCGGCGGAGGGGTTCAGCCGGGTCCTGGCCGAAGAGGAGATCGGGCCGGGGAGCCTGGAGCTTGAGCTGGCCCAGCTCCAGGCCCAGGCGGATAAGTATCGCGAAGCCATGCGCGCGAGTCCCATGCGGGACGGGGCGCGCCACGTGATGGACGTGATCGCCCGCTGGGCATAAGACCCTGGGATCGGAGGAAGATTGGACTTGTTGCGGAAATTCGTGGACCTGTTCCTGCATCTGGACGTCCATCTGGGGATGGTGATCCAGCAGTACGGCGGCCTGACCTACGCCATCCTTTTCGCCATCGTTTTCTGCGAGACGGGGTTGGTGGTCGCGCCCATCCTTCCCGGGGACTCCCTGCTCTTCGCGGCCGGCTCCTTCGCGGCCCTGGGGTCGTTGCAGGTAACCGTCCTGATACCCTTGCTCTTCTGCGCCTGCCTCATGGGCGATCTCGTCAACTACGCCATCGGCAAATACCTGGGGACGCGGCTCTTTTCCAAGCCCGATTCGCGCTTGTTCAAGCGCGAGTACCTGGAAAGGACGCACGCCTTCTACGCCCGTCACGGCGCCAAGACCATCGTGATGGCGCGTTTCGTGCCCATCGTGCGCACCTTCGCCCCTTTCGTGGCCGGCATGGGCGCCATGCGCTTCCGCACCTATATCGCCTATTGCGTGGCGGGAGCCTTGTTGTGGGTGACGGTATGCACGGGTGCGGGGTATCTTTTCGGCAACATCCCGGTGGTGAAGAAGAACCTTTCCAGCACATTGGGATCCTAAGCTTAGAATTCCACGTGGACAAGTTGTCG
>JADMIO011475839.1_pt1 | contig 13919 bp, 15 predicted proteins | sample 8958161 | NCBI WGS metagenome assembly JADMIO01 (sample SAMN16585339, study PRJNA669376) | soil metagenome | isolation source: Crop rotation soil | place: USA: Cullars Rotation, Alabama | collected 2011 | reverse complement strand
GGCGCGCCGCGTCGCCGATCTCGACACCGGCGCGGTCCGCGAGCGCGAGGTGTCGGTGCCGACGCCGCGCGGATCGATGCGCGCCCGCGTCTACGCGCCGGCGACGACGCGGCGCGTGTCGCTGCTCGTGTCGGGCCTGCATCCGTCCGGCATCGACGAGCCCCGCCTGGTCCGGCTGGCGCGCCAGCTCGCCGGCAGCGGCGTCACCATCATCACGCCCGACATCCCGGAGCTGTCGCGCTTCGAGATCTCGCCGGCGATCACCGACGCGATCGAACGCGCCGGCGTGTGGCTCGCCGACGAAGCGGGGATCGCCGCGGATCACCGCGTGGGGCTGATGGGGATCAGCTTCAGCGGCGGACTCTCGCTCATCGCCGCGGCACGGCCATCGCTGGCCGATCGCGTGACGACGGTGTTCTCGTTCGGCGGCCACGACGATCTGCCGCGCGTGCTGCGGTATCTCTGCACGGGCCAGGAGCCGTTCCCGCCGGGTCAGGTGCGCGTCAAGGCCGCGGTCGGCGGCGCCACGGACGCGCGCGATGCGCCGTTCACGCGCGCGCCGCACGACTACGGCGTCGCGGTGATCCTGCTCGGCGTGGCGGATCGCGTCGTGCCGGCGGCGCAGGTCGAACCGCTGCGCGCGGCGGTGCGGCGCTACCTGTGGGCGTCCGCGCTCGACGGCGGCGTCGATCGAGCGCGCGCGGCGGCCGAGTTCGACGCGGTGCGCGCCGCCGGACAGGCGCTGCCCGAACCGTCGCGCACGCTCGTGCGATACACGCTCGACCGCGATGTCATTCACTTGGGCGCGCGGCTGCTGCCGTACGTCAACCGGCAGGGCGGCGATCCGGCGCTGTCGCTGTCGCGATCGCCCAAGCCGTCGGTGCCGGCGTTCCTGCTGCACGGCATCGACGACAACGTGATCCCCTCGATCGAGTCGGAGTACCTCGCGAACGATCTCCGCGGCCGCGCGCCGGTGCGGATGCTCCTGAGCGGCCTCATCTCGCACGCGGAGGCCGATCAGCCGGTGCATGTCGGGGATGTGATGGAGCTGGCCGGCTTTTGGGGCGATCTGCTGTCACGTTAGCGGCGACAAAGACCAACCACTGAGGACACGCAGAGAGACGGAGGACACGGTTCAATGGGTTCACAAGACCCCAGTTGTTCCGTGACCTCGTGCGTGCCTCAGTGACCTCCGTGGTATAGGTCTCTGTTGTGGAGCGTCTCCAAAAGATCCTCTCGCAGGCCGGCATCGCCTCGCGGCGTGCGTCCGAGCAACTGATGCGCGACGGGCGCGTGACCGTCAACGGCGCGCCGGTCACCGAGCTGGGGAGCAAGGCGGACGCGGCGGTCGACGACATCCGCGTCGACGGGCGGCGCGTGCGGCCGGTGACGAGGCACCGCTACCTGCTGCTCAACAAACCGCGCGGCTACGTGACGACGCGCTCGGATCCGCAGCGGCGCCCGACGGTGATCGAGCTGGTCGGCGTGCGCGACTACGTCTACCCGGTGGGGCGGCTCGACTTCGACTCGGAAGGGCTGCTGCTGCTGACCAACGACGGCGAACTGGCCGCGCAGCTGACGCATCCGCGGCACGGCGTGGCGCGGGTCTACGAGGCGCGCGTGCTCGGCGTGCCCGACGCGCGCGATCTCGATCGGCTGTCGCGCGGGATCGTGATCGACGGGCAGCGCACCGCCCCCGCGCAAATCGCCCTGGTGCCGCCGCGGCGCGGCGCCGATGCCGCAACGCTACGGATCACGCTGCGCGAAGGGCGCAACCGCCAGGTCCGCCGCATGTGCGAGGCGATCGGCCATCCCGTCGACGCGCTGCGCCGCGTCGCGATCGGCCCGATCAAGGACGAGCGGCTGAGGCCCGGGCAGTGGAGGGAGTTGACGGACGAAGAGGTTCAGCGGCTCCGGAACGCAGCGACCGGTCACGCCAACGCTCTCCACCACAGAGGACACGGAGGGCACCGAGGAAAAACCCTGAAGCTCACTCGAGAGTAAGAGAGGTTCCTTCGTTCGTTCCCTGACTGTCCTCCATGGTGGAGGGTTTCTTCAGTGCACGGATCCGCTCGGTTCATCCGAAAGGGGCGGCGGCTCTTCTCCATCGGGTTCCACCGCCGGCAGCATCTCCTCGGTCGTCGCGCGCTCGATCAGGAGCGGCGAATCGAGGCCGAGCGCTTCGGCCATGTCCTCCACCTTCGGCAGATCGGTGAGCTCGTTCAACCCGAACCGGATCAGGAATTCCTTGGTCGTCGCGTACATGAACGGCCGGCCGACCACCTGCTTGCGTCCGGCGATCTTGATCAGCCCGCGCTCGAGCAGCGTGTTCAGCACGCCCGACGTGTTGACGCCGCGGATCTCGGTGATCTCCAGCGCGGTGACCGGCTGGCGGTAGGCGATTACGGCGAGGGTTTCGAGCGCCTGCACGGTGAGCTTCTGCGTCGAGCGCTCGTGGAAGAGCCGCCGCACCCACTCGTGCAGATCGGAGCGCGTGACGATCTGGTAGCCGCCGGCGACTTCCACGAGTTGCAGGCCGCCGGGCCGCTCGTACTCCTGCTTGAGCGCGTCGAGCGCCGCCTGGACGTCTTCCTTCGGTTCGGCGTCGAGCAGCTTGAACATCTGCTTCGGCGTCAGCGGCTCGGGCGACGCGAAGATCAGCGCCTCGAGGATCGCCTTCAGCTCGGCGCCTCCGCGCGTCAGCGCGTGCTCCTCCTGCCCATCCTGCCTGTCCTGCCCATCCTGCCTGTCCTGCCTGTCCTGCCCTTCCCGCCCGTCCCGCCCGTCCTGCCCGTCCATCTCTTCGTCAGCCATGTTTGCTCTCTGGATCTCCGATGGGATGCGGCGCGTCGGCGGGCCGCGGGCGCTTGTAGACGCGAATCGCGCCGAAGCTCCCGGCTTGGAAGACGCGCACCAGCTTCAAACGAATCATCTCGAGCAGCGCGAGAAACGTGACGATCAGCCCGCTGCGATCCCGGCAGTCGGCGAACAGGTCCTCGAAGCCGCAGGCCTCGGTCTCCGACAACCGCAGCAGGAGCTGCTCGATACGGACTTCGACGGGAATCTGCTCCGGCGGCAGCAGCACCTTCGGCCGCTGCTTCGCGCGCTCGACGACCTGCTGGAACGCGCTGAGCAGGCTGAACAGATCGACTTCGAGCTCCGGCTCGTAGTCGTCGCCGGCAATCGCCGCCACGCGCTCGTCCGGCCGCTGCCACTGCGCCGCCCTCAGCTGCTCGCGTTCGTGGAGCAAGCCGGCCGCCGCCTTGAACTTCTCGTGCTCGAGCAGCCGGCGCACCAACGCGTCGCGAGGATCTTCACCCGCTTCCTCGGCGCCGGCCGCCGTCTCGGGACGAGGCAGGAGCATCTTCGACTTGATGTGGATGAGCGTCGCCGCCATCACCAGGAATTCGCCCGCCACGTCGAGGTTCAGCTCCTGCAAGAGCTCGATCGCGCAGAGGTATTGCTGGGTGATCAGCGCGATCGGGATGTCGTGGATGCTGACCTCGTTCTTGCGGATCAGGTGCAGCAGCAGATCGAGCGGACCCTCGAACGAGTCCAGCTTGATCGGAAACGCGTCGGGCGCCGATTCGAAGTCCGGATGCGTGTCCGCCATCACAGGTAGGTTATCTTCATCGCGTCCCGGACGCGCTCCATCGTGCGGATCGCGACCTGCCGCGCCCGTTTCGACCCCTCGAACATGATTTCCTTCAGCGCGTCGGGTTTCGCGAGCAGCGCGGCGCGCCGCTCGCGGATCGGCTCGAGCCGCGCGTTCAGCGCCGCCGCGAGCTTCATCTTCACTTCGACGTCTCCGACCTTGCCCGTCCGGTAGCGCGCCTTCAGGTCCTCGACCTCTGCGACGTTCGGGTTGAACGCGTCGTGGTAGATGAACACCGGGTTGCCCTCGACCGTGCCCGGAATGTCGGCGCGCACGCGCTTCGGATCGGTATACATGGCGCGGACTTTCTTCGTCACTTCCTCCGCGGAGTCCGACAGGTGGATCGTGTTGCCGATGCTCTTGCTCATCTTCTTCCCGCCGTCGATGCCGGGCAGCCGCGCCACCGCGGTCAGCAGCGGCTGCGGCTCGACGAGCACGTCGGCGCCGAAGAAGTTGTTGAACCGGCGGACGACCTCGCGCGCCAGCTCCAAGTGCGCCACCTGATCGTCGCCGACCGGGACGAAGCGCGCATCGTACATCGCGACGTCGGCGGTCTGCAGCAGCGGGTAGCCGAGGAAGCCAATCGACGACAGATCCTTGTCGCTCAGGTTCTCCTGCTGTTCCTTGTAGGTCGGCACCCGCTCCAGCCACGGCACCGGCACGACCATCGACAGGAGCAGGTAGAGCTCGGCGTGCTCCGGCACCAGTGACTGCACGAAGAAGGTGCTCTTCTCCGGATCGAGACCGGCGCCAATCCAGTCGGCGACGTTCTCGTACGCGTACGACGTGACCTGGCTGGTGTCGGCGAAGTCGCTCGTCAGCGCGTGCCAGTCGGCGACGAAATAAAAGCAATCGTAGGTGTCCTGCATCGGCACCCAGTTGCTCAAGGCGCCGACCAGATGACCGAGGTGCAGACGGCCGGTCGGCCGCATGCCCGATACGACACGAGGGCGATTCGACGAAGCAGTCAATGCGGCAGCCAGGAAACGATCAGCCGGTAGGGCGGCGCGACGATGTAGTCGAAGCCGTCGGTGAGGACGAGCGCGTAGAGGAGCACGAAGCCGTAGGGCCGCAGCTGGTTGAACGAGTCCGCCAGGCGGCGCGGCAGCAGGCCCGCGAGCACGTTGCCGCCGTCGAGCGGCGGAATCGGCAGCATGTTGAACACGGCGAGCAGCACGTTGGTCCGCATCGCGCCCGCCAGCATCGTCGCCACCGGCGCGGAGACGTTGGCCGTGCCGAGCGTATAGGGCGACACCGGCAGCACGGACAGCAGCAGCGCCGCCGCGCACGCCAGCGCGAGGTTGCTGACCGGTCCGGCCAGCGCGACGATCATGTAATCGCGCCGCGGCTTCGACAGCAGCCGCGTGTTCACCGGCACCGGCTTCGCCCAGCCGATGATCGGCGCACGGCTGACCATCGCGATCAGCGGAAACAGCACCGTCCCGATCGGATCGGCGTGCACGAGTGGATTCAGCGAGACGCGGCCGAGACGGCGCGCCGTCGGATCGCCGAGCCGATCGGCGGTCCAGGCGTGCGCCGCTTCGTGCACCGTCAACGAAAACAGGAGCACGGCGAACCCGATGAACAGTTGGGCGGCGTTGAGATCCAAGAGAAAGGCCGGGGAACGAGGTTACGGCCGACTTGCGAAAAACGCAAGAACTGCGTCGGCGGTTTTCGTCGCCCGCCGCACGCCCGCCAGGCTGCCGAACGTCGTCAACAGCGTGCGCCGCCGCCGCGGACCGATCCCGGGCACGTGATCGAGCTCCGATCGCAGGTCACGCATCGATCGCGCGCGGCGATGGAAGGTGACGGCGAAGCGGTGCGCTTCGTCGCGGATCCGCTGCACCAGCAGCAGCGCCGGATCGGTTTCCGGCAGCGCGATCGGGTTCTCGCGGTCGCGTGTGTAGATCAGCTCTTCCTTTTTGGCGATTCCGACCGCGACCAGGTTCGCGAGGCCGAGCTCCTCGAGCGCCTCGTAGGCCGCGGTCAACTGCCCCTTGCCGCCGTCGATCAGCACCAGGTCCGGGAATGGACCGCCGAGCTCGAGGAGCTTGCGATAGCGGCGTCTGACGACTTCGTGCATCGCAGCAAAGTCGTCCTGGATGCGGGAGCCGGCCGCTGGCAACTGGGAACTGGGCGCTGGAAGGGGCAGGGTCGCTCGCGACTCGCCGCGAATTCGGAACTTCCGATATTCGCCCCGACGCATCCGCCCATCCTCGCAGACGACCATCGAGGCGACGGTTTCGCTGCCCTGGATCGTCGAGATGTCGAAGCACTCGATGCGTCGCGGCAGCGACGCCAGGCCGAGCACGTGCTGCAGGGTTTCGAGCGCGTCGTACTGCGCCGCGCGCGCCTGGTTGAATCGCGTCTGATACGCCAAACCGGCGTTGCGGTTCGCAAGGTCGACGAGGCCGCGCTTCTCGCCGCGCTGCGGGACCAGGATCTTCACGCGCCGGCCGGCACGCTCGCTGAGCCAACTCTCGAGCGCGTCGCGCTCGTCGGGCTCCGCCGGCACGTAGATCTCCGGCGGCGCGCCGCGGATCTCGTAGAACTGCTGCATCGCCGCGACCAGGACCTCCCCTTCGCTGGTCCCGACGATCGCGACCGTCTCATCGTCGGTCCCGAGCTGCACGCGCTCGACGACGCGGCCGCCGCGAACCTGGAAAATCTGGATGACGACGCCGGCCGGGCCGAGCTTGAGGCCGAACACGTCGCGATGGCCGAGCTCAGCCGTCGCCATCTTCTGCTGGCGGTCGTGCAGCGTCTGAACGGTGCGCATCGCGTCGCGCAGCTGCGCCGCCTCTTCGAAGCGCTCGCCCGCCGCGGCCTCGAGCATCCGCGTCCGCAGCGTCGCCGCCAACTCTTCGTTCTTCCCTTCAAGAAAGAGCTGCGTCATCTTCACCGCGCCGCCATATTCCTCCGGCGAACAGATGGTGTCGACGCACGGGGCGATACAGCGCTTGATGTCGTACTCGAGGCACGGCCGGCCGCGCTTGCCGGTGATCACCTCGTTGCACGAGCGGATCCCGAACAACCGGTGCGTGAGCGCCATCGTCCGGCGGGCGAAGTGCGCCGGCAGGAACGGCCCCGCGTAGAAGCTGCCGTCGCGCTCGACCCGCCGCGCCACCAGCACGCGGGGGAACCCTTCGTTGGTGGTGAGCTGCAGGTAGGGATAGTTCTTGTCGTCGCGAAGCAGGATGTTGTACTTGGGCGTGCGCTGCTTGATCAGGTTGTTCTCGAGCGCGAGCGCCTCGACCACCGAGTCGGTGACGATGTACTCGAGCCGCGAGACCTCGTCGAGCAGCGCGTCGGTCTTCGGATCGGCGCCGTAGGCGCCGAGGTAGTTGCGCACCCGATCGCGCAGCGCGCGCGCCTTGCCGACGTAAATCGTGTCGCCGTCCGCGTTGAAGTACAGATAGACTCCAGGCTGCTCGGGCAGCCGGCCGATCTGCTCCTTGAGTTCGTGGATGGCCATACGCTACTATGTCGCGATTTCGCTCGGTGTCTGAACCTTCCATTATAAGCCCCGCCGTCCAGGCGCCTCCGGTTCACGTGAACAGCACGGGTGCGCGCGGTCCGCGCGGCCGCCTGACGGTCACCGGCGCGATCGGCGCGGTCTGCATGTTCCCGCTGCGGGCCATCATCGGCGCGTGCGTCAAGCTGCGGATCCATCCGAACGTGCTGACGTTCGTCGGGGTCGTGATCAACGTGCTGGCGGCGTGGGCGCTCGCGCTCGGCCGCTTCGTCCTGGCCGGCGTGATCATGGTGGTCGCCAACATCTTCGACTTCATCGACGGCAAGGTCGCGCACGAGCTGGAGCTGCAGTCGAAGTTCGGCGCGTTCTGGGACTCGACGCTCGATCGCTTTTCCGATCTGGCGCTGCTGGTCGGCCTGATCTACCTGTATTCGAGCATCGGCCGGTCCGACTACGTGATGGTCGCGGCGCTGACGCTGATCTTCTCGATCATGACCAGCTACGCGCGCGCCCGCGCCGAGTCGCTGGTCGAGAAGTGCAAGGTCGGTTTCATGGAGCGGCCCGAGCGGATCGTGCTGTTCATGATCGGCGCGTTCACCAACCGCATGGCCGGCGTGCTGTGGGTGATCCTCGCGCTGTCGGTGCTGGCGGTCGCGAACCGGATCTACTACACCTACCTGGCGCTGAACCGCTTGCCGATGCCGACGCGCGAAGGGCTCGCGGGCTTCTTCAACCGCGCCTTCTTCTGGACCGACGAGCGCGCGACGCTCCCCTACGACCTCTGGGTGATCGCCATTCTCGCCTTCGTGTGGCTGGTGCCGCCCGACTGGCTCGCCGACCCGCACGCGAGCGGACCGGGACTGCTGGGCCTGTTCACATCCGGGTTCTAACCGTGCACGCCTGGCGGCTCGCCGCGGTCGCATCGACGCTGATGCTGCTGGCGTTCGCGTCGGCGGCGTCGGCGCAGACGCCGCCGCCCGGCGCCGCGCCGCGCGTGCTCAACATCGTGCGCGCCCGCCTGAAGCCGCGCACCTCCGGCTCCTACGCCACGATCGAATCGCAAATCGTGCGCGCCTACGAGCGCGCCCGCGCCAAGGTGTTCTGGATCTGCCTGCAGTCGCCGAAGGACGCGAACGACGTCTTGTACTTCAACCTCCACGACTCGACCGAGGCGGCCGCGGAAATGGCGGCGGCCTACCAGGACCTCGTCAAACGGCATCCCGACATCCTGCCGCTGCAGCAGCGGCTCACCGAGCTGACGGCGTCGACCGACAGCACGCTCACGACGCGGCGCGACGACGTGGATCACGAGCCGCCGAGCATCGACTTCGCGACCATGCGCACCGTGCGCGTGACGACGATTCAGGTGCGGCCGGGGCACGAAGGCGAGTTCGTCAAGGCGATCAGGACGGCGACCCCGAAGGACGGCAGCTGGCTGGTCTACGAGGCGAACGACTCGTCGACCTTCTTCCTGATCACGTTGAAGCAGTCGAGAATCACGCGCGGCGACGGTCCGCCGATTCCGCGCGCGCTGCGGAAGAACAAGAACACCTACGACAAGGCGGACAGCAAGAACTACGCGGTGCGCCCGACGATGAGCCACGTGTCGCGCGCCTTCGCCGCCGCCAACCCGGGGCTGTGGCGGTCAGCGAACGCGGGTACGCATTAGGCGCTTCGCCGCCACGAGAGCTCACGCGCGCTTGCGCTTGGCCGGGGCGGCGCGCTCCGGCGCCTTCGCCGTCTTCTTCTTGCCGGCGCTGACCGCGTCGAGGCTCTTCTTCAGCGCTTCCATCAGGTTGACCACCTTCGGCGGCGCCTCGGTCGAGGTCGCGACCACTTCCTCGCCCGCGATCTTCGCGTCGATGATCTTCTGCAGCCCCTCGCGGTATTCGTCCTTGTAGGTGGTGAGGTCGAGCGGCCCTTCGAAGGTCTCGATCACCTGCTTGGCGAGCTTGATCTCCTCCGGCCTGACCTTCGCCGGCACCGCGCCGAGCTCCTCCACCGCGTCGATGGTCCGAATCTCCGCCGCGTGGTGCAGCGTGTACATCACGAGCCCCTTCGCCTGCGGCTTGACGGCGACCAGATACTCGCGGCCGTAGAGCGCCAGCTTGCCGACGCCGACCTTGCCCTGCATCCCCTCGCGCATCACCGCGAAGGCGTCGGACGCGACCGGACCGTCGGGCGCCAGGTAGTAGGCGCGATCGACGTACATCGGATCGATCGCCGCGGCGTCGGCGAACTGGACGAGGTCGATGACCCGCGTCGACTCAGGCCGGACCTTCTCGAAGTCCTCGTCGGAGAGCACGACGTAGCGGCCCTTCTCGAACTCGTAGCCCTTGACGATCTCGGTGTTCGGCACCTCGCGGTTGCAGTGCTCGCACCAGCGCTTCTGCCGGATGCGCGTCTGGCATTCGGCGTGGAGCTGGTTGAAGGAAATGGATCCCGCCGATTCGGTCGCCGGGAACACCTTGATCGGGATGTTCACCAGGCTCACCTTGAGGAAGCCCTTCCACGTTGCCCTTGCAGCCATAGCAATCGTCCTCAGCTGTCAGCTATCGGCTCTCGATGCTCGCGACTACACATTGTCTCGCGCATCGGCGTCGCCCAGGCCCAAACCGCCGCCCAGCTCGATGGCATGTTCGCCGATCTTGTCGCGGAGCAGGCGGCGGGCGGCACCGCCAGCCGCCGCGCCAGGTTTCGCAGCCGCGAGATGATGACCAGGGTCGCCTGCTTCTCGCCTTCCTTCCAGCTGATCCCGCCCACTTCGTCGTAGGGAATGAAGGCGGTGTCGGCCCAGATCCCGTCCTCGTAGAAGCCGCGCCCGATCCGCCGACTGAGCGGCATCAGGTACGCGTAGTAGATGAACATCATCGTCTCGCCGAACGCCTGGCGGTGCGCGACGAGCAGCTTGTAGATGATCAGGATGCCGAGCGCCACGCCGATCGCGAGCGAGAGCGTGTACTGCGGCGGCCTGGGCGCCGGCCACACCAGCAGCGCGCCGCGCCGCCGCTTCAGGAAGCGCACGTACTCGAGGAGCGCTCGCAGGTTGACGACGATGAACCCTGCTCCGAGGAGCAGGAGAACCGGCTGAACGTTCACCGGGCGATCATACTGGGGGCCGGGGGCCCGGGGGGCCTGGAGCGCGAACGCCTCAGCCGAGCGATTCCTTCGGGGCTTCGGCAAGCGCTGGATCGAAGCAATGCCGGCAGCGCGCTTCGTACATCCCCGACGCGCCGACCAGGACGCGGTCGCTGCTCTGGACGAGCCGCTGCGTGTGGTTCGCCGGATCGCCGCAGACCACGCAGATGGCGAGCGTCTTGGTGATGTACTCGGCGATCGCGAGCAGCTGCGGCATCGGATCGAACGGGCGGCCGAGGTAATCCTGATCCAGCCCGGCCACGATGACGCGCTTGCCGCGGTCCGCCAGCGTGTTGCACGCCGCCGGCAGGTTCGCGTCGAAGAACTGCCCTTCGTCGATGCCGACCACTTCGGTGTCGTCGTGCACGTGCGCCACCAGCTCGTCGGAGTTCTTCACGCACTCGGACGCGATGCGCATGTCGCTGTGCGAGACGATGTGGTCCTGGCTGTAGCGGCTGTCGATGAGCGGCTTGAAGATCTGGACGCGCTGCTTGGCGATCTGCGCCCGGCGCAGCCGGCGGATGAGCTCTTCGCTCTTGCCGCTGAACATGCTGCCGGTGATGACTTCGATGCGGCCGGCGCGGCGCTGCTGCGAATGGATGATGGGGTCCACTTACACCCGCGACTGATACTCGCCGGTCTCCGTGTTGACCCGCACCTTGTCGCCTTCGTTGATGAACGAGGGGACCTGGACGACCAGGCCGGTCTCGAGCGTCGCCGGCTTGATCTGCGCGCTCGCGGTCGCGCCCTTGATGCCGGGCACGGTTTCCTTGACCAGGAGATCCACGGTCGGCGGCAGCTCGATGCCGACCGGCTCCACGTCGTAGAACTCGACGCGGATCGTCATGTCGGCGATCAGGTAGTCCTTCGAATCGCCCATCGCCTCGGCCGAGATGTGGATCTGCTCGTAGGTCGAGGTGTCCATGAAGTAATAATGGTCGCCGTCGTTGTAGAGGTACTGCATCTCGCGCTCGTCGAGCGTGGCGCGCTCCACGTCTTCTTCGGCGCGGAACTTGTGGTCGGCGAGGGTGCCGGTGCGGATGTTGCGCATCCGCGCCTGGATGTGCGCGCGCTTGTTGCCCGGCGTGAGGTGGTGCAGCTCCATCAACCGAAAGAGATCGTTTCCGAGCTTGATGAGATTGCCCTTCCGGAGCCGCGTCGCCTGTATAGATGAAGCCATCGTATCCTTGTAGATCCTTGCAATCGTAGCACATCGGTCCGGAGCTGTGCCGTCCATGCTACGATGCCGATCGTGGCTTTCACGCGCTGGGATCCGCTGCGCGATCTGCTCGCGCTGCACGAACAGCTCGGGCAACTGGTCGGCACCGACGCGCCGGGCTGGACGCCGCCGGTCGATCTCTACGAGACGCACGACGAGTTCGTGTTGAGCGCGGAGCTGCCGGGCCTCTCGCGCGAAGCGATCGAGATCCACGCCGAAGAAGCACGCGTCACGCTGCGCGGCGCGCGCGCGTCGGCGCCGGGCCGCGAGATTCCCTGCGAGCAGTACCATCGCGTCGAGCGCGGGCACGGCAGCTTCTCCCGCAGCTTCACGCTGCCCGAGCCGATCGACGTCGCGCACGTCACCGCCGATCTGCGCGACGGCGTGCTCACCGTCACGATGCCGAAGGCCGTGGACCGAGCCGCGCGGCGCATCGACGTGTCGTGAAGCGGCTGATCCTCTCGCTCTCGCTGATTGCCGCCGGCTTCGTCGGCGGCCTCGTCGTGACCGGACGGCTTCGCACCGCCGCCGACTCGCGCGCTGACACTCCGGCCGCCGCGCAGAGCGCGCCGACCGCGCGCACCGCGCCACCGGCGAACGCGGCCGGCATCGTCAACACCGGCCCCGACTTCACGCGCGTCGCCGCGCAGGGCGTCAAGGGCGTCGCCAACATCTCGTCGATGACGGTGGTGCGCGCGCGCCAGTCGCCGTTCCAGGACGACGACTTCTTCCGCTACTTCTTCGGCGACAGCGACATGTTCGCGCCGCGCGATCGCCGCTCGCTGAGCCTCGGCTCCGGCGTGATCATCTCCGCCGACGGCTACATCGTCACCAACAACCACGTGATCGGCGAGAACGTGCGCGCGGCGGCGACCGAGGTCACCGCGGCGCTCGCCGACAAGCGCGAGGTGCGCGGCAAGATCATCGGCGTCGATCCGACGACCGACATCGCGCTCGTGAAGGTGAACCTGACCGGTCTGCCGACCGTCGCGTGGGGCGATTCGTCCCAGCTCAAGGTCGGCGAATGGGTGCTGGCCATCGGCAGCCCGTTTCAATTGAGCCAGACGGTCACCGCCGGCATCGTCAGCGCGACCGGACGCGCGCAGCTTGGGTTCGCGGACTACGAGGACTTCATCCAGACCGACGCGGCCATCAACCCGGGCAACTCGGGCGGCGCGCTGCTCAACACCCGCGGCGAGCTGGTCGGCATCAACACCGGCATCTTCAGCCAGAGCGGCGGCTATCAGGGGATCGGCTTCGCGGTGCCGAGCAATCTGGCGCGGCGGATCGTCAACGATCTGATCCAGTACGGCGAGGTGCGGCGCGGATCGATCGGGCCGGTCGCGGTCGAAGCGCTCTCGCCGCAGCTCGCGGCGGAAGTCGGCGCGCCGAACACCAGCGGCGCGCTCGTGTCGCGGATGAACCGCGGATCGGAAGTCTACGACGCCGGATTGCGGCCGGGCGACGTGATCGTCGGCTTCAACGGCCAGCCGGTGTCGGACCCGGCGCAGTTCTCGCGGATGGTGGCGGACGCGAAGATCGGCACGACCGCGATCGTCAAGGTACTGCGCGAGGGGAAAGCGGTCGAGTTCAAGCTCCCGATCGTGTCGTCGTCGCGCACCCGCCCGCGGCGATGACACGCGACACTTTGCCGTCGCGATCGTTTACGGGAGCGGCGTGGCGGTGAAGAACGCCGTCAGCGTCACGTAGCACGACGCGGCCACGTTCGACCCCGCCGAAATCCGCAGCTGATTCAAGAACACCTGGAACGGTCCGGCCTGCGGGACCGCGAACGAGCGGCTCAGCGCGATGCTGCGATACGCCTGCGCGCCTTCGTTGGGCGACATCGACACCCAGGTCTGATTCTGAAAGACGTTGCCGATCGATCCGCCCGCCGCCACCGGCTGCGGCGCGAGCTCCAGCGCGAGCGCCGCCTGGCCATTCGACAGACAGAGCCCCGTGCCCATCACGAGCACCGTGCCGTTCGACGGCGCGGTAAACGAAATAGTCCCGACCGACGACGCGCTCGGCGACACGCTGAACGGATCGAGGTTGACCTGCTTGAACGCAGCGGAGGGTCCCGCGGGTCCGGGATCGCCTTTGGCGCCGGGTGCGCCTTGCTCGCCTTGCGGCCCCTGAGGGCCCTGCGGCCCGGCGGCTCCCGGTACGCCTTGAGCGCCAGCGACGCCGGCGATCCCAGGCGCGCCCGGCGCGCCTTGCGGACCGACCGGGCCCTGCGGCCCTTCGACGTTCCATTGCACACGGCGTTCGCGGCGCCCGCAGCGCTCGTCGGCGGCGACGAGCCGGACGAGGCGGCCGGAATCGCCATCCCGGTCGAGCTGGACGCACGCGTAGAACACGTTGTCGCTCGGAATCTCTTTCCAGCACATTGGGATCCTAAGCTTAGAATTCCACGTGGACAAGTTGTCGCG
>JADMIO011053174.1_pt1 | contig 13919 bp, 12 predicted proteins | sample 8958161 | NCBI WGS metagenome assembly JADMIO01 (sample SAMN16585339, study PRJNA669376) | soil metagenome | isolation source: Crop rotation soil | place: USA: Cullars Rotation, Alabama | collected 2011 | reverse complement strand
CCCGCCACTGGATGGTCAAGCTTGGTCGCGCGAGCGCGATCGAGCGCGTCGCCGCCCTGCTGCTCGAATTCCAGTCCGCTTGTCCGGACGAGACGATGGTGCCCTTCGCCCTCAGCCGCGGGCAGATGGCCGATTTCGCTGGCCTGTCGATCGAAACCGTCAGCCGTCAGCTCACCCGGCTGCGCGGCGACGGCGTGATCGAGATCGATCGCCGATTGCGCTTCCGCATCCTCGACCCACGCCGGCTGCGCGACCTGGCACAGATGCCCGACAGGCGCCGGCCGGCCCTTCACTGAGAAACGCCATGATCACATTGCTTATGAAGACCGGCGGCTGGCTGGCCGTCGCCCTGCTTGCGCTCGCCGCCGCCGCGACCGCGGCCGATACGGGCTTTGCCGCCCAGATGACGATCGTCTGTGTCGCGGCTCTCGCCGTCCTTTGGTGGACAGTGTCGCGCGCTGACTATCGGCGGCTTGCGCACGGCCTGCCCGCGCCTGCGGCCGACTGCGGTCAATATGACGACGAGCCGATCAGATGGGGGGTGATCGCCACGGTCTTCTGGGGCCTGGCCGGCTTCCTCGCCGGGCTGTTCATCGCCCTGCAACTCGCCTTCCCGGCGCTCAACCTCGGCATCGAATATACCAGCTTCGGCCGGCTGCGCCCGCTTCACACCTCGGCGGTGATCTTCGCCTTCGGCGGCAACGCCCTGATCGCGACCAGCTTCTATGTGGTGCAGCGGACCTGCCGCGCCCGACTCGCCTTCCCGGCGCTCGCCCGCTTCGTCTTCTGGGGCTACCAGCTGTTCATCGTTCTCGCCGCGACCGGCTATCTGCTCGGCATCACCGAGGCGCGCGAATATGCCGAGCCCGAATGGTATGTCGATCTGTGGCTGACAATTGTCTGGGTCGCCTATCTGCTGGTCTTCGGCGGCACAATATTGCGGCGCAAGGAACCGCATATCTACGTCGCCAACTGGTTCTACCTGGCCTTCATCATCACCATCGCGATGCTCCACATCGTCAACAATCTGTCGATGCCGGTAAGCTGGGTCGGATCCAAGAGCTACAGCGCCTTCGCCGGCGTCCAGGATGCGCTGACCCAGTGGTGGTACGGGCATAATGCCGTCGGCTTCTTCCTCACCGCCGGCTTCCTGGCGATGATGTATTATTTCGTGCCGAAACAGGCGGAGCGGCCGGTCTATTCCTACCGGTTGTCGATCATACACTTCTGGTCGCTGATCTTCCTCTATATCTGGGCGGGCCCGCACCACCTTCATTATACCGCGCTGCCCGACTGGGCGCAGACGCTGGGCATGGTCTTCTCGATCATGCTGTGGATGCCGAGCTGGGGCGGCATGATCAACGGCCTGATGACGCTGAACGGCGCCTGGGACAAGATGCGCACCGACCCGATCATCCGGATGATGGTGCTGGCGCTCGCCTTCTACGGCATGTCGACCTTCGAAGGGCCGATGATGTCGGTCAAGAGCGTCAACAGCCTGTCCCACTATACCGACTGGACAATCGGCCATGTCCATAGCGGCGCCCTGGGCTGGAACGGCATGATCACCTTTGCCGCCCTCTATTATCTCACGCCGCGGCTGTGGAAGCGGACCCGCCTCTATTCCCTGCGCATGGTCAACTGGCACTTCTGGTGCGCGACCCTGGGCATCGTCCTCTACGCCTCGGCCATGTGGGTCGCGGGCATCATGCAGGGACTGATGTGGCGCGAATATGGGGCGGACGGCTATCTCGTCTACTCCTTCGCCGAAGTCGTCCAGGCGATGTTCCCGATGTACCTGATCCGCGCCACCGGCGGCCTGCTCTATCTCGGCGGCGCGATCATCATGGCCGTCAACATCGGCCTCACCATCGCCGGACGGCAGCGCAGCGAAAAGCCGCTCCACAATGTCGCCCCCCAACCCGCGGCGGATCGTCCGCTGGCCATCGCCTGATTACGGGAGCAGTTCCAAATGGCATCGAAATTCTTCGATCACGGCCGGATCGAGCGCAACGTCACGCTGCTGGGGGCGCTCAGCCTCGTCGTCGTCGCGATCGGCGGCATCGTCGAGATCGCACCACTCTTCTGGATCGACGGCACGGTCGAAAAGGTCGAGGGGATGCGTCCCTATACGCCGCTCGAACTGGCCGGCCGCAACATCTATATCCGCGAGGGCTGCTACAACTGCCATAGCCAGATGATCCGGCCGTTCCGCGACGAGACCGAGCGCTACGGCCATTACAGCCTGGCGGCGGAGAGCATGTACGACCATCCCTTCCAATGGGGGTCGAAGCGCACCGGGCCGGACCTTGCCCGGGTCGGTGGCCGCTATTCCGACGAATGGCATCGCCAGCATCTGATCGACCCGCGCTCGGTCGTGCCGGAATCGATCATGCCATCCTATGCCTTCATGGCGGATCGCAACCTCAAGGCCGGCGATATGCGCGCGCATCTCAAGGCGTTGAGCGATGTCGGCGTGCCCTACAGCAGGGAGGAGATCGACAAGGCGAACGAGGATCTCATCGCCCAGGCCGATCCCGACGCCAGCTCGACCGCGCTCGAAAATCGCTACCCTAAGGCCCAGGTCCGCGATTTCGACGGCGATCCGTCGCGGATCACCGAGATGGATGCTCTGGTCGCCTATCTGCAGATGCTCGGCACGCTGGTCGATTTCGGCGCTGCCGCGCCGCAGGAGCAGGCGCGATGATCTACAATCTTCTGCGCGAGCTGGCCGACAGCTGGGGCCTGGTCGTGATGGGCCTGGTCTTCCTGACCCTGATCGGCTGGACCTTTCGACCGGGCGCGCGCCCGCACCTCGACACCGCCGCCCACATGATCTTCGACGAGGAGCCGGACAATGGTTGAGGACAATGGCATTGAAGGCGGCAACAAGGTCGATCACGCCACCGGCACCGCCTTCGTCGGCCACGAATGGGACGGCATCGAGGAACTGGACACGCCGCTGCCGCGCTGGTGGCTGTGGATTTTCTACGCGACGATCCTCTTCGCCATCGGCTATGTCGTCGCCTATCCGGCGCTGCCGCTGATCCACGGCAGCACGCCCGGCGTGCTCGGCTGGTCCAGCCGGGGCGCCCTCGGCAAGGATCTGGCGGCTGTCCAGGCCCGGCGCGCGCCGATCATGCGGGCGATCGCCGCGACCGATATCGATCGGATCGAGGCGGACCCGCGCCTGCGCACCGCCGCCGTCGAGGGCGGCCGGGCGGTGTTCAAGGCGCATTGCGTCCAATGCCACGGGTCGGGAGCGGCCGGCAGCCCCGGCTATCCCAATCTCAATGACGACGACTGGCTGTGGGGCGGCAGCGCCCGGGCGATCGAATATACCATCACCCACGGCGTACGGAATCCTGGGCATCCCGCCACCCGCACATCGCAAATGCCCGCCTTCGGCCGCGATGGTATATTGAAGCCGGAGGAAATCGACGATCTGGTCGCCTATGTGCGCACCATTTCCGGCCAGCGGCGGGCGACTGCCGCGGCCCTGCACGGCCGCGCGCTGTTCGTCGCCAATTGTGCGATCTGCCACGGTCCGGCGGGCAAGGGCAACCGGACCGTGGGGGCTCCCAATCTCACCGACCCGATCTGGCTCTATGGCGGCGATGCGGCGACATTGACCCGCACCATCACCAATGCCCGCTATGGCGTGATGCCGCGGTGGGGGCAGGAACTGGGCCCGGTGACGGTGCGGATGCTGGCCGTCTATGTCCACAGCCTGGGTGGTGGCGAGCCGCCGGCGCCGGCGCCGGAGCCGGCCCCGAAATGAGCTTCCTGCTCGCCCCCCGGACAAATCTCTATGCCAAGCGCCAGGGCGTCTATCCCAAGGCGGTGAACGGCCGGTTCCGGCGACTGAAATGGGCGGCGATGGTTGTCGCCGTGGCGTTGTACTGGGGGATACCGTGGCTGCGCTGGAACCGCGGACCATTCGTCCCCGACCAGGCGGTGCTCGTCGATCTGGCCCATCGCCGCTTCTACATGTTCGGCATCGAGATCTGGCCGCAGGAATTCTATTATGTCGCCGGCCTGCTGGTGATGGCGGGCATCGGGTTGTTCCTGGTAACCTCGGCGGTCGGCCGCGCCTGGTGCGGCTATTCCTGCCCCCAGACGGTGTGGACCGACCTGTTCCAGCATGTCGATCGCCTGATCGATGGTGATCGCAATGCCCAGATGCGGCTGGCGCGTGCGCCCTGGGGCGTGGCGAAGCTGGCGCGCAGGGCGTTCAAATATGGCGTCTATCTGGCCATCTCCTTCTGCACCGGCGGCGCCTGGATCTTCTATTTCGCCGACGCGCCCACCCTGCAGCATGCATTCTGGACCGGGCAGGCGGCGCCTGTCGCCTATGCGACGACGGCGATCCTGACCGCGACCACCTTCATCCTCGGCGGCCTGATGCGCGAGCAGGTCTGCATCTATATGTGCCCATGGCCGCGTATCCAGACGGCGATGCTCGACGAGAGGTCGCTGATCGTCACCTATAAGGATTGGCGTGGCGAACCGCGCAGCCACGGCATGAAGAAAGAGGACAATCCCGCCCTCGTCGGCGACTGCGTCGATTGCCTCCAATGCGTCGCCGTCTGTCCGACCGGGATCGATATCCGCAATGGCCCGCAGATCGGCTGCATCACCTGTGCCCTGTGCATCGACGCCTGCGACGCGGTGATGGAGAAGATCGGGCGTCCGCGTGGCCTTATCGACTATTGCACCAGCGAGGACGCCGAGCTTGAGCGCCGCGGCCTGCCGTCACGCCCGGTGCTGGCGACCCTTTTCCGGCCGCGCACCCTGGCCTATTTCGGCGCCTGGGGCGCGGTCGGCATCGCCATGCTGTTCGCGGTCAGCGTCCGCACGCATATCGGCCTCGGCGTCGTCCAGGACCGAAATCCGCTCTTCGTCCGCCTGTCCGACGGGTCGATCCGCAACAGCTTCACCCTCAAGCTGCGCAATATGGAAGCGCGGCCCAGGCGGCTGGCGATCGGCGTCGCCGGCTTGCCGGGCGCTCGGCTGTGGTCGGACGAGGGCGCCGCGCCGCTCACCGTTCCGGTGCCGGCCGACAGCGTCGCCAAGGTCCATCTCTTCGTCGCCACCGCCGCCGCCGGCCCGCAGCGGCAGCCCATCCGCTTCACCATCACCGCTCTCGATCGCGAAGGCGGCACCGCCAGCGACATCGTCCCGTTCGAACGTCCGGAGGTCCCATGACCCACACCTTCACCGGCCGCCACGCCGCCATTATCCTTGTCGCCTTCTTCACCGTGGTGATCGGCGTCAACGCGACGATGGCGCGTTTCGCCGTCTCGACATTCAGCGGCACCGTCGTCGACAACAGCTATGTCGCCAGCCAGGAATATAATGGCTGGCTGGCCAAGGCCCGGCGCCAACGGGCGCTTGGCTGGCACGTCACCCTTTCGCTCGACGCCGGCAGGCGCGTGACCATCGCCGCTGGCGACCGGTCGGGACGGGCGCTGGATGGGCTTCGGGCCCGGGCGGTCGCGCGCCATCCCCTGGGCGCGATCGCGCCTGTCACGCTCGGATTCACGGGCGATGGCCGGGGCCAGCTCGTGGCGACACAGCCGTTGCCGGCCGGTCGCTGGATCGTCGATGCCACCCTGACCAGCCAGGCCAGCAGCTATCGCCTGGAGGAGGATCTGCAATGATCGCCACCGCCCTTGTCGACCGACCCGCCCAGCCGCTGGCGGAAGAGGATTATTCGGTCCCCGGCCTTCACTGCCCGGCCTGCATCGCCAAGCTGGAGCGGAATCTCCCGCACGAGCCAGGTATCGCCGCGGCACGGGTCAACTTCACCGCCCGTCGTGTTCGCGTCAGCCACGTCCCCGGGCTGTCTCCGCCCGACATCGTCGCGGCGATCGAACGGCTGGGGTTCGCCGCTCATCGGCTCGACGCCGGGATAGGCGACGGTGCCCACGGCGAAAGCCGCGCCCTGCTCAAGGCCGTCGCCGTCGCCGGCTTCGCGGCGATGAACATCATGCTGCTCTCGGTGTCGATCTGGTCGGGGGCAGCGGGGGTGACCCGCGACCTGTTCCACTGGCTGTCGGCGCTGATCGCGTTGCCGACCGTCGCTTATGCCGGGCAACCCTTCTTCCGTTCCGCCTGGAGCGCGCTGCGTCGCGGGCGTACCAACATGGATGTTCCCATATCCATCGGCGTTACCCTGGCCACCGCGCTGAGCCTGTTCGAGACCGCGACCCATGGCGCCCACGCCTATTTTGATGGCGCGGTCATGCTGCTCTTCTTCCTGCTGACGGGACGTTGGCTCGACAGCGTGATGCGTGATCGCGCCCGCGACGGCGCGGCTGCTCTCCTCAGCCAGACGCCGGCGGGGGTTCTGGTCGAGGAAGCCGATGGATCGAGCCGCTGGTGCGAGGCGTCGACGCTGCGACCGGGGGCTCGAATGCTGGTCGCCGCCGGAGAGCGTCTGGCGGCCGATGGCATTGTCGCCACCGGGCGTACGACCATCGACCGGTCGCTGCTGACCGGCGAAAGCGCTCCGATCGCCGCCGGCCCCGGCGACGCGGTGCATGCCGGGACGCTGAATGTCGGCGCTCCGGTGACGGTCGTCGTCAGTGCAGCCGGCGAGGACACGGCCATCGCCGATATCGCGCGGATGATGGAGAATGCCGGCCAGGCACGCTCGCGCTATGTTCGCCTGGCCGATCGCGCTGCCCGCTTCTATGCGCCGGCCGTCCATCTGACCGCCGCTCTCAGCTTCATCGGCTGGATGATCGCCGGTGCCGGATGGCATGAGGCACTGCTGATCGCGGTCGCTGTGCTGATCATCACCTGCCCCTGCGCGCTTGGTCTCGCGGTGCCGGCCGCGCAGGTCGTCGTCGCCGGGTCGCTGATGCGTGCCGGCATCCTCGCCAAGGACGGATCGGCACTCGAGCGACTGGCCGAGGCCGACCGGGTGATGCTGGACAAGACCGGGACCCTCACTCTCGGCCGGCCACAACCGCTGAACATGCGCGACGTGCCCTCCGCCGACAGGCCGCTGCTTCTCGCTCTCGCCCGCCAGAGCCGTCACCCCCTTTGCCTCGCATTGCGTCAGGCGCTGGAGACGGCCGGTATCGCCGCCGCCGAGGGCCTGGCCGATGTGGCCGAGACCGCCGGTGAGGGTATCCGGGCGCAACAGGCCGGGCGGACGGTTTCGCTGGGACGCCCCTCCGTGACTGCCGGCGGCACTGGCCTTGCCTGCGTCTTTGCGGTCGGCACCGCGCCGCCGGTGCTCCTGCGCTTCACCGACCCGCTGCGTCCCGGCGCGGTCGGATTGAAGCAGGGCCTGGAGGATCTCGGCCTGGAGGCGACGATCATCTCGGGTGATCGGATCGAGGCGGTGCGGCCGATCGCCCAGGCCGTCGGCATGACCGCCGTTGCCGGGTTGATGCCGGGTGGCAAGCGCGAGATGATCGCCAGGATCGAGCGGTCCGGGACGCATGTGCTGATGATCGGCGACGGTCTCAATGACGGACCGGCCCTGGCCGAGGCGCATGTCTCGATGGCGCCTGCCTCCGCCAGCACCGTCGGTCAGAACGCCGCCGATATCGTCTGGCTGGGCGATGCGGCAACGCCGGTACCGGTCGCGATCCGGGCGGCGCGCAGGACCATGCGGATCGTCCGGCAAAATCTTGTCTTCGCCGTCGCATATAATGTCGTCGCCGTACCGCTGGCGATCACCGGTCATGTCACGCCGCTGATCGCCGCCATCGCAATGTCGACCTCGTCCATCGCCGTCGTCGCCAATGCGCTGCGCCTCAGGAGGGCGGCGGCATGAATGGCGTCGGCCTGCTCATTCCGATCGCGCTGCTGCTCGGCCTTTCGGGTCTCGCCGCCTTTTTCTGGGCGGTACGCTCCGGCCAGTTCGATGACATGGATGGCGCGGCGATGCGGATATTGATCGAGGACGAGGACACATGCCCATGACGGATATCCCTGGACCGACCTGGCCCTGGCATCCTGAACTGCTGGCGCGCGCCGTGCCGCGCTATACCAGCTATCCGACCGCCGCCGAGTTCGGCGATGCTGTCGGCCCCGTGGATTTCGCGCGCGCCCTGGAGGCTACGGTCTGGGATGCCGGCATCTCGCTCTATGTCCATATTCCCTATTGTCATGAGATTTGCTGGTATTGCGGCTGCAACACCGGCGCCGCCAACAGGACCGCCCGCCTTGCCGCCTATATCGAGGCCTTGCGGCTGGAACTGGACATGGTCGCGGAAATGTTGGGTGGCCGGGCACCGCTGACGCGTGTCGCCTTTGGCGGCGGCAGCCCCAACGCCTTGTCCGCAGGGACGTTCGACGACCTCTGCGCCCGCATCGAGACCCTGTTCGACACCAGCGCGGCGGTCCGCTCGATCGAGATCGACCCGCGCAGCCTGACCGCGGATTTCGCTGCCGCGATCGGCCATCACGGTTTCCGCAGCGCCAGCCTGGGCGTGCAGACCTTCTCTCCGGCCATCCAGGCCGCGATCGGCCGGGTTCAGCCCGCCGAGACGATCATCCGGGCGACAGGGCTGCTGCGTGGCGCGGGGATCAGGTCGCTCAATTTCGACTTGATGTATGGCCTTCCCGGCCAGACCTCCGACGATCTTGCCGACAGCCTCGAACGCTCGGTGGCCCTCGGCGCGGATCGGCTTGCGGTATTCGGCTATGCCCATGTGCCCGACATGCTGCCGCGCCAGCGCAGGATCGACGCCAGCTGCCTGCCCGATGTCGAGGCCAGGTTCCGCCAGGCGGGTCTTGCCCATGGCCTGCTCGTCGGCGCGGGATATCGCCCGGTGGGCTTCGATCATTTCGCCCGCCCTTCGGATCCGCTGGGCCAGGCCGCCGCCCATGGGCTCGTCCATCGCAATTTTCAGGGGTTCACCGATGACCCGGCCCAGGTTCTGATCGGCGTCGGCGCCAGTGCGATCAGCCAGTTTCCGGACCTTTTGATCCAGAATGAGAAAAATGCCGGACGCTACCGCATGTCGCTGTCCGCCGGCCGCTTCGCTCACACGCGCGGCATTGGCCGGGATGCCGGCGAACGGCAGCGCGCGAGGCTGATCGAATCGCTGCTCTGTCGGGGCGAGGCGATGTTGCCGACCCTTTCCGACTGGCCGCTGATCCTGTCGCGGCTGGAGCCATTTCTCAGCCGGGGCCTTGTCACACTTGATGCCCGCCGGCTTGCCGTCACGCCCGACGGACTGCCATATGCGCGCGTCGTTGCCAGCCTGTTCGACCGCCATCGCCATGTCGCGGCGACCGCATTCTCCAATGCGATCTGACCGGATCTCCGCGCTGGCGACCGTGGTGTCGATGGCGGCGATGATGGTGCTGGCGTCACAGGCGGCGATGGCGGTCGAGCCCATGATGGCCCTGTGTACCGGACAGGGCATTCTCTATGTTCCGGCGCGCGACGGGGGGCAAGGATCACCCCGCCACGACCCTCGGCGCCAGGATGGCTGCTGCGCCTGCGCCGCATCGGGAGGGTGCCGGCGCAGGCCGGGCCCGAAGCTGCCGGCGGCCTGACCCTAGGTAGACTCCCGGATATTCGGCCATCAGCGTGGCGAATATCCTTCCCGGCGACAATATGGGAGGCGACGATGAAGAATATTCTTCTGCTGGTCCATGACGACGGTGGACAGGAAGCTCGGCTGCAGGTCGCGCTGGATCTCGTCCGCGGTCTCGATGGCCATCTCTCCTGCCTCGAGGTGATCGAGATGCCGGCGCTGATCGGCAGCGACAGCTTCGCGGAGGCGATGCTGCTTGAGGAGGAGCATCGCCGCGAGGACGCCAATCGCGAGCGGCTGACGGCGCGCCTCGCGCATGAGGGCATATCCTGGGACTGGCGCGAATGGACGGGCGAGCTCGATGTGGCGGTGACGCGCGCGGCCAGGCTTGCCGACCTCATCGTCCTCAATCGCAAGCTCGATGGGCATGTGGCGCCGGACATGGCGGCGATCGCCGCCCGGGTGGCGCTCAAGGGACGCCGGCCCGTGGTCGCCGTCCGCGAGGACCAGGTCGGCTTCGACGTCGGCGGGCGAGCGCTGATCGCCTGGGACGGATCGGAGCCTGTCGCCAACACGCTGGTGGCGGTGACGCCGCTTCTCGCAATGGCCGCGAGCGTGCGCTTGCTCGTCGTCGAGACCGGGGCCGGTGACGGCTCGGTCGAGGATGCCGCCACCTATCTGTCCCGGCATCACGTCCATGCGGAGATTCACGTGGTCAATCGGGGAGTGACCACCATCGCCCGCCAGATTGCCGTCCAGGCCCAGCAATGGAACGCTGATTATCTCGTCATGGGCGCCTATGGCCACCGGCCGGTAAGGGAGCATATGTTCGGCGGGGTGACCCGGGACATGCTGGACGATGCGATGATCCCCGTCATTCTCGGCCACTGACCGCCCGTGGCGGTGGGTTGGCCCGGCGCGGCATCGCTTGTATGGCTGTCGTGACGCGGATCGTTGGTGGACCTCATGATTCCGGCGACCCATTCCTTGGCTGACGGCGCAACTTACGGTCACCTCTCCCTCGCCTTGGGGCTTGGGCTGCTGATTGGCGTCGAGCGCGGGTGGCAGGCAAGGGGACAGGCTTCGGGGTCGCGGGTCGCCGGCGTCCGCACATTCGGGCTCCTCGGCCTGCTCGGCGGCATCGCCGGGCTTCTTGCCTCGGGTCTGGGGCCCCTGACGGCGCTGATCGTCCTGATCGCCGTCTTTTATGCGCTCCTGGCGGGCTACCGCCGCGATATCAGCGGCGGAGCCAACGTCAGCGCGACATCCCTGGTGACAGCCATGCTGACCCTTTGCCTGGGCATGGTGGCGACGATGGTCGATGCCGTCCTGGCGGTGGCGACTGCGGCGGTCGTCACCATGCTTCTGGCCTCTCGCAAGCAGCTGCACGGCCTGCTGAACAGGCTCGGAGAGGCGGACGTTCAGGCGACGGCTCGCTTCGCGATTATCACCGCGGTGATCCTGCCTCTGCTGCCCGATCGCCGGTTCGGGCCTTATGGCGCCTGGAATCCCCATAATCTCTGGCTTGTCGTCGTTCTGGTGACGGGCTTTTCCTTCGCCGGCTATATCGCCAACAAGCGCTTCGGCGTGCGCGGCGGGACGCTGGTCACCGCCGCGATCGTCGGCGCCTATTCCTCGACGGCTGTCACCGCTGAGCTGTCGCGCCGGCTGCGACGGCAGGACGAGCCCCGGCCGGTGCTGAAGGCGGGCATCGCCCTGGCGTCGGCGCTGATGTTCGTGCGCGTGCTCGTCCTCGCCGCCCTGCTGGTGCCGTTCGCCTTGCCCAGCCTAGCCCTCGTGCTTGCGCCGGCGGCGATTTTCGCGTTCGGCGCGAGCCTCTGGCTTGTCCTGCGCAGTCGCGGCGCAGCCGGTGACGCTTCGCCGATGCTGGGACGGACAAATCCATTCGATCTGCTGCCGGCGCTTGGCTTTGCCGCCCTCGTCGCCGCGACCGCGCTGGCGACACGCTGGGCCGAGGCCCATTATGGCGATGCCGGGACCGCGGCCCTGATCACGATAGCGGGCAGCTTCGATGTCGATGCCGCCATCGCGACCATGAGCGGCCTGCCCGTGGCGGGGCAGGCGCCCCGGTGGGCGGGCCTCGTCCTCGCCTCGCCGATCCTCATCAACATGATCTTCAAGACCGCCATCGTCGTCGTCTTCGGCGGCTGGCGGAGGGGCGCGGCGGTCGCGGCGCCCTTGGCCTGCTGCTCCGGCCTGCTGGCGGTGACGCTGGCATGGATGTGGTCAATCGGCTAGTCCGCGAGTGCGGTTCGCGCGGGACGGTCCTCTCTGATCCGACTCCAACTTCTCCCCACTCATAAGCGGAACTCGACCTGCTAGTCGGGCGTGGATGCATCGTCGGCGATGAACCGAAAGTTCTCTATATGTTCTTTTTTCTTGACATGTAGGAAATGGACCGACACCAAAGCAGAGGCCGTTGCTGTCCCGCTCTTTGAACCGTCAAGACCCATCGGCACGTGAATTTGACGTGTATTTGCACGTCGCCTTGTCCGGTCCGGGCGGTGTTGCGGTCCCTGGGTGAAGGGCACCTTCGACCTGTTCTCCCACTCTATTTTCAGGCGGCCCGGCTATGACGAGCAACGTTGTGGCGATGCGATTCGCGCCGGGGTCCCGTCAGATGCCGCTAACTATTGATCTTCGGCGCACTTCGTCGATTGTCGGGTGGGGCGGGGCGCGTTTCTGCGCTCGAGGGAGTTCGGTGTCATGCGCCACGGCGGACTGATCGTGAAACTGCTGGCGGCGATGTCCGCGTCCACCGCATCGGCCGCCGGCGCGCCGACCGATGTCAGCGGGGCGCGCCTCAGGGCGGATGTGGAAAAGCTGGTGTCGTTCGGCACTCGCCACACCCTTTCCAGCGAGACCGATCCCGTCCGGGGCATCGGCGCGGCGCGCCGATGGGCGGAGGCTCAATTCCGCCAGACCGCGTCGGCGTGCGGCGGCTGCCTGGACGTCGTCCTGCCCGATCGGACGGTGAGCGGGGATCGTATCCCGATACCCACGCACATCGTCGATGTCGTCGCGATCCAGCGCGGTACCCAGCGTCCGAACGAGGTCGTGATCGTTCAGGGCCATATCGACAGCCGTGTGAGCGACGCCATGAACGCCCGGTCCGACGCCCCCGGCGCCAATGATGACGGCTCGGGCTCGGCGCTGGTGCTCGAAGCCGCGCGCATATTGTCCAGGCGCCGGTTTCCCGGCACCATCGTCTATGCCCTGCTCCAGGGCGAGGAGCAGGGGCTCTATGGCGGCAAGCTGCTGGCCGATTATGCCCGGGCCCAGGGCTGGACGGTCAAGGCCGTGCTCAACAATGACATTGTCGGCAATACGCGCGGCTCGGACGGGATGGTCGTGAGCAACTATGTACGTGTCTTCTCCGAAGGCCCGCGCGCCGATGGCGACGATAGCTTGCGCGCCGCCGCGCGCCGGTTCGGCGGCGAGAATGACAGCCCCAGCCGCAATCTTTCGCGTTTCGTCGCCGCAGTCGCGTCGAGGGCGCGCGGGGGCATCGGCACCCTGCAGGTGTGGCGGGCCGACCGGATGGGCCGGGGCGGCGATCATCTGCCGTTCCAGGAACTGGGCTATCCCGCGATCCGCTTCACCGTGGGGGTCGAGAACTACGATCATCAGCATCAGGACCTGCGCACCGAGAAAGGCGTGACCTATGGCGATACCGTCGCCTTCATGGACTTTGCCTATCTCGCCAGGGTCACTCGCCTCAACATCGCGACGCTGGCGGCGCTGGCGGACGCCCCGATGCCGCCCGAGGCATCGGTGGAGGCCGCGGTGTCGACCTCCGCCAGGATAAGCTGGAAGCCCGTGTCCGGCGCGGTCGCCTATCGCGTCTGGCGCCGCCGCACCGACGCGCGCGACTGGAGCTCGCCGGTTCGGGTGAACGGCGCCACCGCGCTGGACATGCGGGGCGTGCGCGGCGACGACTGGTTTTTCGGGGTCAGCGCGATCGGCGGCAATGGCGCCGAAAGCCCGGTGTCCTCGGCACTGCCGGGAGGCCGGCCAACGCCGCTGAAATAGGGCTGTCGCGCCTGGCTGCCCGTCTCATCGCGCGTGATTGGGTCGGCTCTGGCGCCCGGTCTTGTCCGCCCATTCCTCGATCAGCCCGTCATAGAGCGGATGATCGATGAGCGCGTATTTTTCGGGGAAATCATAGTTGGCGGAGGTGACCTTGCCGGTCTCCATCAGCTCCCGCGCCATTTTCAGATGGTTGGCCGCCGCCGTTATCCACCCGCCGGTGGCCATGTTGAAAGCGGTGTCGGGCAGGCTGAAGGCCATGGTGGCGATCCTGACGTTCGGCCCGAACGCCTTGACCAGCTCGGGCACCGGATCGGGGCGGGGCGGGTAGAAGAGGACATCGGCCCCGGCCTCGATATA
>JADMIO011560784.1_pt1 | contig 13920 bp, 12 predicted proteins | sample 8958161 | NCBI WGS metagenome assembly JADMIO01 (sample SAMN16585339, study PRJNA669376) | soil metagenome | isolation source: Crop rotation soil | place: USA: Cullars Rotation, Alabama | collected 2011 | reverse complement strand
TTCTCGGCGCGAGCGGCGACCACGCGCACCGCCTCCGACACGAAGCGGCCGAGGCGGATGTCGGAGACGTCGTGGCGCAGCCGGCCTGCTTCGATCTTCGACATGTCGAGCACGTCGTTGATGACGTCGAGCAGATATTGTCCGCTCTGGTGAATGTCGCGGCAGTATTCGCGATATTTTTCCGACCCGATCGGGCCGAACATGCCGGACTCCATGATCTCGGAAAATCCGATGATGGCATTGAGCGGCGTGCGCAGCTCGTGACTCATATTGGCCAGGAATTTCGATTTCGCCTGGCTTGCCTCCTCGGCACGGGTCTTTTCCTCGGAATATTTTTCGGCGAGATCGGCGAGTTCGCCGGCCTGGCGTTCGAGCGCCAATTGCGAGCTGCGCAGGTCAGCGACCGTCTTCATCAGGCGCCGCTCGCTTGCGATCAGATTTTCCTCATGCGCCTTGATGGCCGTGATGTCGGTGCCGACCGAGACGTAACCGCCATCCTTTGTGCGCCGCTCGCTGATGTTGAGCCAGCGACCATCTTCAAGCAGCGCCTCGAATGTGCGCGCGCCGGGCGGGCTGCCCGCACTGGTGATCTTGGCGCGGACGACCGACATCCGGCCGCCGGCAACGATGTCCTCATAGGACGTGCCGGCCGCAACGTAATCATCAGGCAGGCTGTGCAATTCCTGGAAGTTGGAATTGCACAGGACGAGGCGATTGCGCGCATCCCAGAGCACGAAGGCCTCCGGAATCGTTTCGATGGCGTCACGCAAACGAAGATCGGCTTCCACGGACCGCTCGGCGAGCCTTTTCTGCTCGGTTATGTCGACCGCGATGCCGATGAGATGCGGCCCGCTGTCGCCGCTTTGATCGACGAGCTCGCAGCGGGCGCGCAGCCAAATCCAGGCACCATCGTGGTGCCGCATCCGGAACGCGTGATCAATGAAGCCGGCTCTGGTCTCGATCAGGTGATCGACAAGATCATAAAGCTGCACGTCATCGGGATGGACGAGCGCATTGAACTCGCTGAAGGTGAGCAACTCGTCGCGCGCCGCCAGCCCGAGAATGGCGAACATCGAATGCGACCAGAAGATACGCCGGCGCGTGATATCCCAGTCCCACAAGCCACAACGGCCGCGATTGAGCGCAGTATCGATGCGGGTATGGACAGTCTCATAGATGGCGTCCGCTTCGCGGGCTCGCGTCGCCTGCCAATGAAACGCAAAGCCGAGGATGAGAACGACGAAGCCGGTCGTGGCCGAAAGCGTAATGGTCAATGCCGTGCCGGAGCGCCAGGCCGCCAGCGCGCTGCCGCGCGGGTGGATGATCGCGAGCAGGCCCGACTTGAGGTGCTGGAGCGAGGCCAGCGCCGGGTCTCCATCGGATAGGGTGACTTCGAGCGGTCCGGCAAGCGTCGTCAAGGTCGTCAGCGCTTCGGAGGTTCTGAACAGATCGATGAGACGCATTCCCCGTGGCGCCGTCTCTATCGGCCGGGCCACGACCGAATGCCTGTCGCCGCCGGTGTGTTCGATATATTGGAGACCCGCAATGATCGTGCCCTCGGCGTTGGTCACCAGGATTTGGCGTCCGGGAACACGCATCCAGGCGGGGCCGAGCCGGTCGAGCTCGTTGACAGGATCGACATCGAAGGTCTTGCCTGCGCTGCGCGTCGCCTCGATCCGCTCGGCCAGAAGCTCTCCGCCGGCTTCGATCTGTTTGAGGATCTCGCTGATGGTTTGTCGGCGATGCTCGATGACCTGCACGGATGCGCCGACACAGATCGTCAGCAGGAACGCGATGATCAGCGCCGGAACGGCGCGACGGAGAGCCGGCTCCGCCGTCAGCAGACGGCGATAGGCCGGCTTGGCAATCGATTGAGCCAATCCCCTGATGGAATCGGATCGCACAGACGCGCTCGCGGGTCCGGCGCGCGCCATCTCGGCCCCCGTTCGGTATGTTCGATGTTTGCGTTCGTCGGAAGGATGTGCCGCATCGCCCCGAATCACTTTCATTGGAATCCGAAAAAAGGATTTTGTCGAGAGTCATTAAGAAATTTTTAATCATAGCAGGCCGTCCACAGGGAATAAGAAGGCGTTTGCAACGCCCGGAGGGGCATCCGTGGCGTTGCGTCATTTTGTGCGAGTATCGTTGAAATCATTACGTTTTCACACGGTGGCTTCGTTTTGCAAAAAAATCGACTCCACCTGTTGGCTTTGTTCTGCAAAAAATCGACGCCATTCCTGCTCATTCTTGACTGCTTGCCCGCTCCGGCCAATGCGATCGAACCTCTGCATGGTAAATCGTCGCCGCGCCGATGCGCGCTGCTCGTAACGCAGTATCGTGGTTGCCTTCTTCGACCAGCAATGGGTAGCGTGGTTTGAGGACCTCCAGCACGCTCTTGAGAGCCCCTTCCTTGTGGGCACCTTCGCGTTTCAGGTCGCTCTTGATCCCGAAGAGAGCAAAAGCCTCCCGGACCAGATCGACCACATCGTGCGTGCGTCCAGTCTCCTCCGGAAAAATCTTCGGCTGAAGCGAACCGGAAGACCCGTTCCTGCAAAAGTCTGCACCCGGTCGGAGCATCGCCGTCTTAATGACAGCGACGTCGCCATCACGCCCAAAGTCTGCTGCAGAGAATGGGCGGCGGGGAGGGGCGCTCATTGGAAATCCTCAGATGACAAGCTCCGTTCGATAACACACTCAATTGTTCATGTTCTGTTCTCACGATTGGCCCTGTTTGTCAATAGGCGACCGAGCCCGAAAGCCTGAAATTTTTCCTGGTTGGCCGATGCGGAATGCTTGGTATCGGCGCCCCCAGGCGCACGCCGTCGACAACATTATCGGGGCGTTGAACCAATGAGATCAAATCCGCCCTCGCGAATCCGAAAAAGAAAGCGCGCCTGGCCAGGCCTCGGCGGTCACCGTGCCTTGTAGGTCTTGCTGAACTGATTCCGGGTATTAGTGACGGTGAACGATCCGTCCGACTTCGCCTCGACCTTGATCCAATAGGCCTGCCCGTTGTGCCCCGGCGACGTTCCACGTCCAGGCGGCCGCGTCATGGGCGCCACTGGCACGTTTGCTGGCGCATCGTCGGTGAGATTCGCGATGAACAGGCCCGGTACGGTGTATTCCTGACCGCTGAGCAGCGAGAAGTGCATCTGCCACAGATTTTCGAGGCCTGGCGACGAAAAAATCACCTTCATCTCATCAGGCTGTCCGCCCTTGCGCGTGCCATTATTCATGATGGCCACGCGCGGCTTCGTGCCATGCACGAGGACCTCCGAGTTTGAATTGGGATCACCATGATGTGAAACCACGAATAGATCGATTGGACCGATCTGGTCGACTGGGCACATCAGGTCAGATTCCTTGTTCCAGGAAAGGTCGCCGAGATGCATGACGCGGAACTTGCCGAACGTCACGACGCTGCCCACCGAGCGGGCGTTCTCTGTCAAATCCATCTCCCTCGGCTTATGGCTCGCGCAATAGGGGTTCGCAGCGCCCGCGCCCGGCAATGGGCTTTCGATGGCATCGCCGTTCGATGTGACGATGCGCCAGTCCAGTCCCGCGACCGGGATTGTGTCGCCAGGCTTTGCGATCGTACGCTTGGCTGGGCCGTAGAGTGTGGGATAGATCTTTTCCAGAAATTCCACCGACGCCGGCTGCGGCTGCATCGTCGGGCCGTGGTCGATGTAATGCTTGATCGGGATGCGCCTGGCGAGCTCCGCCATGCCGCCGAAGTGGTCGTCATGCCAGTGCGTGGTGATCAGGTGATCGATCTGGGTCAAACGCGCGTCCTTCACCGCAGCCATGATACGTCCGGCATCGCGGGCTGACGCCTCGGCTCCAACATTGCCCGTGTCGATGAGGACCGATTGGCCGGAGGGCGACACGAACAGCGTGGCATTGCCGCCCTCAACATCCACGACATAAATTTCGAGCGACGTGCGGTGCTGTGCATTCGTCTGGTCTGGCGCCAGGAATAGCGCCATCATCGCGGCAGCGGTTGTGCCCAGCAACTCATTGCGCATCGACCGTCTCCCTCTGGTCGTAGGTTGATAGCCATGTACAGGCATGGCTTTCGAAGCTTAGCCACTGGGGATATAAGAAGGTAATCATAACTTGAGATACCACTATAACTTGGCAATATAGGATCGTGCCACGATGGATTGGGACGAAAAGGCCGCGCGCCGCCTCGGCACCCGCGAACTTCGCATGTTCCTCGCCGTCGTCGACGCCGGCAGCATGGCGAAGGCCGCGAAAGTGCTTGCCACGTCACAGCCCGCTATTTCGAAGGCCGTCGGCGACATGGAGCACAATCTTGGCGTTCGCCTCCTTGACCGCACCCCGCAGGGCGTTGCACCAACGCAATACGGTCATGCTCTCGTTAAATGCGGCGTTGCCGTCTTCAAGGAGCTGAAGCTAGGGCTCGACGAGATTGGGTTCCTGGTCGACCCGACCGCAGGAGAGCTCCGGATCGGATGCCCCGATCCTGTCGCGGCGGGGCTGGTCCGGACCGTCATCGATCAATTGCTTCGGAAGTATCCGCGCATGACGTTTTACATCGAGACAGAATCGCTCGCTCGCCATTTACGAGAGCGCGATATCGAGATCGCCATCAACCGCATGCCCGAGCCAAGCGCTGACGAGGATTTCGATGTCGAAATTCTGTACGAAGATTCGATTGTGGTCGTGGCAGGGGTGAACAGCCCGTGGGTCCGGCGACGCAAGGTCGAGTTGGCGGAGTTGGTGAACGAACACTGGGTATTTGCCAAACCCGATGGACCGTTGTGGTCGCACATCACCAAAGCCTTTCAGGCCAGTGGACTGAAGCCTCCGCGTGCGGCGGTGACAACCGGCTCGTACCATGCACGCTTTAGCCTCCTTGCCACAGGTCGCTTTCTTTCAGTTCGAACCACGCTGGCACTGAAGTTTCAGGGAAGGGAACCGCTGATCAGAGCTCTTCCAATTGAATTGCCGATGACCCGAGCGCCGCTTGCGATAATGACCTTGAAGAATCGCACGCTCAGTCCCCTCGCTCGGCTCTTCATCGAGCGCACGCGCGCTATCGCAAAGTCGACCATAAGTCGAAACGAATAACCTGCATCACTCCACTTTGATGCCCGCGTCTTTGAGGATCGGCCACCATCGCTCAATCTCGGCCTTCTGGAAGGCTAAAAGCGCCTGCGGCGTTTGCTGCTCGCGCGGAAAAATCTCGTTTCCAAGCTCGGCGAGCCGTTGGCGCACCGTCGCGTCCGCCGACGCATCCACGACCGCCGCATTGAGCCTGCCAATCACGTCCTGCGGCGCCCCCTTGGGCGCCCAGAACGCCTGCCAGAACGAGGCGTAAAACCCGGGCAAGCCTGCTTCGTCGGCGGTGGGGACTTCGGGTGCTACCGCCAAGCGGCTCCTGGCTGTGACCGCATAGACCTTGATACGGCCAGCGCGCATATGCTCCAGAGCGATGTTTGGGGCGATGAACATGAGATCGATGTGTCCGGCGATCATGTCCTGCATGGCTTGGCCAGCGCCACGATAGTTGGCGAACTGAAAGTGGGTGCCCGTCTGTCTTTGAAACAGAATGCCGGCGATGTGCGCGGGACTGCCTGGACCGATTTGTCCCAGTGATGCTTTGTCGGGGTTTTCCCTTAGCCAGGCGATCAATCCCTTCAGGTCGTCGGCCGGCATGGCTTTCTTTGCGCTGATCAACTGTGGATTGCTCGTGACCAGCGCAATGGGCTCGAAATCGTTGATCACGTCATACTGCAAATTCCGGACCGCTCCATGCACCACGTGTGTATTGAACGAACCGAACGCAATCGTGTAGCCATCGGGTTTCGCGCGCGCCACCCGGCCGATGCCGATCGCCCCGGCCGCACCGGGCACGTTTTCAATGATAACGACCTGGCCGAGCGCGTTGCGCATTCGCTCGACGACGATACGGGCGATGACGTCTAACGGGCTGCCGGCACCTGACGGGACGACGACGGTGACCGGACGTGATGGATAGCTCTGCGCTTTGGCGATGCTCAAGGCTGCCAGGCAGAGGACTGCGCTCGTTGCGAGATGAAGATAGCATCGGCGTATCATCAAATTATCCTCCGAAATGTGATTTTCCTAGAATTTCGGGAACAGTTGCTGGTCTGCGAGCCAGCGCGACATTTTGGGGACCGGCCTGGTACGTGGAGCGTTGCGGAAACCGTCATGGCGCTCCTTGTTTGGCCACACATGCGTCGCCGTGACCGCCAGTCTCACACAAGCCTCCTCCGGCGTGATATTGAACACCATCAGGTCCTGGGCCAGCGCAAGCGGACCGTCATAGTGTTCACGGATTTTGCGTTCGATATCCGAACCAGTGTCGAAGTCGTTGAAGAAATGGTAGACGGCGGCGAGACGCGGCTTGATGAGCGCAAGCACCTGTCCTGCCTCCTCGGGTGCGGTATGGAACATGGTTGCGACTCTGCTAGCGTGCTTCTCATCATAGCCCGAGCGTTCCACCAACTGCACCGCGGTATTGAAGCACTCGTGAATTACGAGATCAGCGCCTTGTGCATTCTCGACGAAGAACCGGCTCGGCGTGGTGTCCCCCGAGAACACAAAAGTGAGTCCGTTCCATTCGAGCCGGTAGCTGACCGGCCCGTCGTAGACGTGAACGGCAGGAAAACTCTTGATGACGACATTGTTGCGCTCGTAGACGATGCCGGTTTGCCTATAATCGAACTCGTGGAGTTCGACCTCGGCGCCGGCGCCGGCGAGAGCCCCTTGGCGCGTGTACATGTCCCATGCCAATGATTCCAGCTGGTGGTGCACAAAGTGCGCGATGCCATACCGGGGCTCCGGGCCCGATGGCCCATAGAGCACCAGCGGCTTGACGCGTCCGCCGCTCCAGCCTCCGACCCATAGCTGCACGAAGTCGCCGATGTGGTCGGCGTGCAGGTGCGTCGCAAAACATGCCGTGATGTCCTGGTGCGGGATTTCGAGCGCGGTGAAATTCGCTTGCGAGCCGGAGCCGAAGTCCATGATGAACTTGTCGCCATTGCCAAGCTCGATCAGCCAGGAGCAATTGGCCTGCGCACGGCGGACGAAGGGTCGCCCGGTGCCGAGCGCGATGACACGCATCTCGTTGGCCGCCAGCGGCTCGGTGTTCGGGAAATAGTGGTCACGCCGGTTGCTCATGGACCGCAAAAATAGCGGATGTGTCTATACGCGAATAATGCTATTTACTGATACTTCCATATCAGGACCGCAATGGAATTCCGAATGCAACTGAGCGATCGGATCGGGCGCCGGATGAAGCTGCACGACCTCCACGTGCTGATGGCGGTGGTGCAGGCCGGTAGCATGAGCAGGGCAGCGCAGATCCTCAACACGACTCAGCCTGCCGTCTCACGGTCGATCGCCGAGCTTGAACACGCCATCGGCGTCCGGCTGCTTGATCGTGGCCGTCATGGGGCCGAGCCGACCGATTACGGTCGCGCTCTGCTCGACGGCGGAACGGCCATGTTCGATGACTTGCGCCAGGCCGTGAAAAACATCGAGTTCCTGGCTGATCCGACGGCCGGCGAAGTCCGGGTTGGCACACACAATCCCATGATCGCCGGGCTGATTCCCGCGGTGCTCGAGCGGCTTCACGAAACGCATCCGGGAATTTCCGTGCATCTGACGACAGTGGCGACGGACTCCCAGCAATTCCGCGCTTTGCGCGAACGCAAAACTGACCTTCTTCTCGGGCGTATGACTCCGCCAATCGAGGAAGACATCGATACAGAGCTCCTGTTTCATGACCGGGCGATCGTTGTGGCAGCACCCAGCAGCAAGTGGGTGCGCCGCCGCAGGATTGCGCTCTCCGAGCTTGCCTCCGAATCCTGGTGCCTGCCATCGCTCGACGGAGCGGTCGGTCGTGCTGTCGCCGAAGCGTTCCGTGCGCGCGGCGCGGTCTTCCCCCCGAAGGGAGCGGTATGGGGTGCAGCCACCTTCATGTCGTCGCTGATCGCGAGGGGGCCATATCTCAGTGTATTCCCGGCCTCGCTGCTGCGGTTCGGCGCCACGCTTCCAAGACTCAAGGTCCTGCCGGTGGACCTGCCGGTCCCGCCATGGGCGATCGGAGTCATGACATTGAAGAACCGTACGCTCACGCCCGCGGTGAAGCTCTTCATCGGCTGCGCGCGCGAAGTCGCCAAGCCGCTGGCTGGGAAGCCAAAGTCCCGAAGGTGAATCCCGATGTTGATCGCCTTCCCGGGCTCATCGTCCCTCACCCAGCGGGCGGAGCCGATCCTTCGATTTGAATCCTGAACCCGGAGCGGACATTCGGCCAGTAATCGGGAATGGCGTAATGTTGTGTGCAGCGATTATCCCAAAGCGCGATCGAGTGTGCCCGCCAGCGGAATCGGAACGTCCACTCCGGCTGCACGACATGGTCGAATAGAAATCTCAAGACGGCATTGCTCTCCTTCTCCGGAAGCTCATTGATCCTGGTCGTGAACGAGGAATTCACGTAGATCAATTTCTTCCTGCTTTCGGGATGCCGAACGATCACGGGGTGGACAGCGACCGGGGTTCCGATCCCAAAGACTTTGACTCCGTCGTGGGCCGCCGTCAGTCCTTCGAGAAAGGCCTTCATGCGATCTGACAAGGCATCATACGCGCAGTACATGCTCGCAAACATCGTGTCCCCGCCACCATCCGGTGGGACGATGTGATTATAGAGAATGCTTCCAAGCGGCGGAATGGGAGCGCATGATTGATCAGTGTGCCAGACGTCGCCAGAAATTAGGGTCGTCGTCTCGTCGTAGTGAAACTGGTTGATCAGAGGATTCTCGGTCTTCCGGCTCTTGGTCTTGGTTCCCACGTGCTGGCCAAGCTCTCCGAACAGTCTTCCAAGCCTCATCAGGTCGTCATGACTGATCATCTGCTCGCGAAAAAACAGAACTTGATACTGTGTAAGTGCCTGGCGAAGCTCATTGGCCTGTCCCTCGGGAAGCGGCCTGGTCAGATCGACCTCCGTAATCTCAGCTCCGATATGTGGAGAAGTCGGCGTAGCGTTGAAGGTCGTGTAGGGCATGACCATGCCTTAAATCCTGATGTTGGCTGCACGGGCTACCTTGGCCCATTTCTCGGTTTCGTCGGCAATGAGTTTGCCGAAATCGGCAGGCGAGAGCGGAAGCTGTCCGCCGCCTTCGCCGGCAAGCCGCGCCCTTATCTTGGGATCGGCGTGAGCAGCGTTGATTTCCCTGTTGAGCTTGTCGACAATATCGGCGGGCGTGTTGTGGGGCACTCCGATGCCGAACCAGGCACTCGCCTCGTAGCCAGGCACGAATTCGCCTACGGTCGGGATGCCGGGCAGCGCCTCCGAGCGCGTAGCAGTGGTTACCGCCAGCGCGCGCAGCTTGCCGCTCTTGACGTGCTCGGCAGCTGTAACCGGTACACTGAACATGACCTGCACCTGCCCGGCGATAAGATCGGTCGTTGCCGGCGCGCCGCCGCGATAGGGCACATGAACCATGTTGAGGCCAGCCATCATCATCAACAGTTCTCCGGCCACATGGGTGCCGGTTCCCTTGCCGACGGACGCCATGTTGAGTTTGCCCGGATTGGCCTTCGCATGGTCGATGAACTCGGGAAGTGTCTTGGCCGGAACCGATGGATGAACCAGCATGACATAAGGCTGGCGAGTGATGCAGGCGACGGGCGCGATGTCGTGGATGAAATTGAAGTTGAGCTTGTCGTAGAGGGTCGCGTTGATTGCGTTTGCCGTCGTGACGAGAAGTAGCGTATGACCATCAGCGGGCGCCCGAACGACAGCCTCGGTGCCGACGTTGGAGCCGGCGCCTGGCCGGTTGTCGATGACGAATGGTTGACCCAGCCGTTCCGACAACCATTGTCCCATCAGGCGCGCAAGGACATCGGGGGTGCCGCCGGGAAGCGAACCGACAATGATGCGCACCGGCCGCGATGGATAGGCTTGCGCCCATGCAATCGGTGGCAGGGCAGGCGCGGCAGCACTGGCAGCGACGAGGCGCAGAAATTGACGGCGGGGCAGCTCCATGGCGGTCTCCTCTGCTCTCGTGCCTCCAGGGCACGCTGCAATCCCGCAGGCATCGGCGAGACTAGGACGGATAAAGCTATTCCGCATAATGCTATGTTCTGATAAGGTTATGTCGATCCCGTATAGGTGCCGACGATGCAGTCCGGTGATTATCTTGCGCGCCGCATGAAACTGCTCGACCTCCATATTTTGATGGCTGTCGCGCGGGCCGGCAGCATGAACAAGGCGGCCGTCGCTCTCAACATGAGTCAGCCCGCCGTTTCCCGATCGATTGCGGAATTGGAACATGCAGTGGGCGTCAAGCTCCTCGATCGCAATGCCCGGGGCGTGGAGCCGAACGCCTACGGTCGCGCGCTGCTTGATGGCGGAACGGCTGTTTTCGATGATTTGCGGCAAGCGGTGAAGAACATCGAGTTTCTCGCCGACCCCACCGCGGGGGAAGTGCGGATCGGAAGCATTTCTCCTGTCGCCGCGAGTTTCGTCACGGCGGCCATCGACCGGCTGTCCCGCCGCCATCCGCGCATTACGTTTCATCTTGTTACCACCCAGACGGAACGGCTGCATCGTGAACTGAGCGAGCGAAACGTCGACCTCCTGGTCGCGCAAAGATTCGGCCCTCTTGCAGATGAGCAACTGGGCTTTGAAAAGCTCTACGACGACCCGTACGTTGTTGTGGCAGGCGCGCAAAATCCATGGGCGAGGCGGCGGAGGATCAAGCTCGCCGAGTTGATGAGCGAACCGTGGGCGCTGCCCCCGCCGGAAAGCGCGCTTGGGTCTCTCATTATGGAGGCATTTCGTGCCAGTGGACTCGACTACCCCCGTCCGACCGTGCACGTCTTTGCCGCCGAGGGCCGGATCAGTCTCCTTGAAACGGGACGTTTTCTCTCGATCTTTTCGAAATCCAGACTGACGCTTCCTACCGAGCGTCCACACCTCAAGGTCTTGCCTGTTGACGCGCCGTTTCCCTCCCTGCCGGTCGGCCTCCTTTATCTAAAGAACCGCACGCTCAGTCCGGCCACGCAGCTTTTCTTTGAGCACGCGCGCGAAGTCGCAAAGCTGCTGACGGCGCGCCGAGCATCGAACGGTCGCCGTTGATGTGAATCCCGACACGCTGGCGAAGCCACTCGGCCAGTACTCGCACATGACGCGGGTCAAAGCTTCCGAGTTTCTGTTCATCGCGGGGTAGTTGGCCGTCGACAAGGACGGTGCGCCGTCGGCGTGGATGATTTTGACGAACAATGTGTCCAGGTGTTTGCCAATATTGAAGCGGCGCTCGGATCGGCAGGTGTCGGCTTTGGCAACGTGGTCGAATTCACCACCTATTTGGTGCATTCGCAGGATATCCCGAAATTCATGAAATTCCGTTTGCGCGAATTTCCAAAAATGTTTGGCGGCGGTGCCTATTCGCCGAATACGCTTGTCGTGATCGATCGTCTAGTAAGTGAAGCGTTTCTCATCGAGGTAAAAGCGATCGCGGCGCTGTGACGCGGCACCAATCTCGAAGGAGCCTACCGCGTTCAAAGCGAGACCGGCCTGAAAGATTGCCAGGGCGCGGCCGGAAGGCCGCAAAAGACGCAGTGTAGGCTGCCGGTTGATGTTTGCGAACCGGCGCGAGGGCCGGAAAATGGATGTATGTTGTGCGACGCACGGGATTTTGTCGCATCACGCGAGCCTGATTACATCCCTAACTCGTCACTGAGACGCTCAAACATGTGGCCGTTCAAGCGCAAGCCGATCGTAGATGCCGACACGGCCGAATGGCACGTGGATAATTTTGCATGGCTGGTGGCATCGTTCGGAGGAAATGGGGCGTTCTCTGACGCGACCTTGGTGCTCCCAAAGGCTGGCTTCTTTCCATCGCAGGGAGAGGAGGGACACGCCAAGGCTTTGCGCATGTTGGAGCAGGTCAAACAGTATTGTGGAATGGAAGACTGGCCTGTTGCGCTCGTCCCGGATCACAATCCGGCGGCCATTCAATCATCGTTGTCGCTTACTGCCCCCGTTCACGGAAAACATGCGCAAGGGACGTTTTCCATTGCAGAAGATGTGGTTCAGATCAGTTATGCGCCAAATCTACTCGCCCATCCGGAGCGCTTGATTGCGACATTCGCCCATGAGCTCGCCCACTACTTGCTTGCGACCGCACCGACTTCTCCGCCTTGCGCAGATGACGAACACGAGTTCCTCACCGACTTGACGGCCGCATATCTCGGCTTCGGCGTGTTCATGGCCAATTCGGTTTTCGAATTTGAACCCCTGCAGGACGGCCTGATGCAGGGTTGGCGCATGGGGCGGTCCGGCTACCTGCCGGAACAGGATTTCGTGTTTGCGACGGCCCTGTTCATCGCAGCCAAGGAACTGGATCCAGCCCCCGCCTATGAATGCTTGAAACCGCATCTTGCGAAACTGTTGAAGCGCACGCTCGGTGATCTGATGCGCGACGGTCGTTTCATCAAACAGATACGGGCGAGCATTCCCGTAGACGAAGAGACCGGTGAAATATCGTAGCTGGCACGCGCGCGGATAGTCGAGTCCGCTGGCGCGAAAAGCTTCCATTACGGCGGGGCCCCGGTGCTGCTGGTGATTGCATCGCGTCGGCTCCTCCGCTTACACTTCGATGGCTGGAGCCATGTTGGGTCCAGCACAAGTCGGATCGTTCGCGCCGTGGCCGCCATGGCCAGCGTCCTTTTATGACAAACAGGTTGTTCGGGAGGATTCCATGTCGATTCGCATCGTGCCTTCTATCCTGGCTGTGGCTCTGTCCGTGGTCTTCGGCCTCACGCCGGCCAACGCACAACAGCCGCAGCCTCCGCAATCGCTGCGTCTCTATGTTCTCGATTGCGGCATCATCACGCCTCCAAACGTTGATAACTACGGCTTGAAGGTGAGCGAAGTGGCCGACACGAGAATGGTCACGCCCTGCTTCCTGATCGCGCACCCGCGCGGAACCCTGATGTGGGATACCGGCGAAATTCCCGACAGCGCCTTCAGGGATGGGGTCTCGCCCCAGAAGCTGAGGAACTTCACGGTCAATCGGCCGCTGCTTCCGCAACTCGCCGCGATCGGCTACACCCCGGCCAACATCACCTATATGGCGCTCTCCCATTACCATGGCGACCATGTCGCCAACGCCAGCCTGTTCGCCGGTTCCACCTGGATCGTGCAGAAGGGCGACCGGGACTTGATCCTCGCCCCCCGCGCGGCCGACAGCCGCGTGCCGGACCCGAAATTTTTCGATGGGCTAGCCAACAGCAAAACGATTGTGCTCAATAACGAGGATCATGATGTGTTTGGCGATGGCACAGTGGTCATCAAGACCGCGCCGGGTCATACGCCCGGGCACCAGGCTCTGTATCTCAAGCTCGCCAAAACCGGGGGCGTCCTGTTATGCGGCGATCTCTATCACTATCCGGAAGAGATCACGTACAAGAAAATCCCAAACTTCGACACCGACAGGGAGCAGACTGCAAAGAGCCGCGAGGCGATCGAAGCATTCGTGAAACAGAACCAGGCGCAGCTGTGGATCCAGCACGATTACACCAGCGGAATTAAGCGGAAGATGGCGCCTGAGTTTTACGACTGAGCGGTGACGATGCCAACCGGCGCGTGGCCGCGTGACCGTTTGACCGTCAGGACTTGAAACTCCGAGCGCCTCGAAGAAAATCTTAATGCTGAAACTGGGGAAACCGCAAGAAAACGTCCGGTGCCAGGAAAAGGCATCCGCGCCTCCGCGAATGCTGCCATGCAACAAATCGCCGCCATGGGCCAATAGCGATCATCCCGGTTGTGCACGGGTCGGGGCTCATGTAGGGCGGTTTGAAACGCGCCCTGGTGCCACAGACGCGGACTCGAGGTGACGCGACACAAGTTGTAGGGGCGGG
>JADMIO011124219.1_pt1 | contig 13920 bp, 15 predicted proteins | sample 8958161 | NCBI WGS metagenome assembly JADMIO01 (sample SAMN16585339, study PRJNA669376) | soil metagenome | isolation source: Crop rotation soil | place: USA: Cullars Rotation, Alabama | collected 2011 | reverse complement strand
CGCGACAACTTGTCCACGTGGAATTCTAAGCTTAGGATCCCAATGTGCTGGAAAGCGTGTACAGCACCATCAGCGCGAGCATCGCGTACTGCGAACGCAGGGCCAGCCGCCGCTCGGGGAACAGCGTCACCGCCCGGTCGTGGGCGACGGCGAGGCCGACGACATGTCCCGCGACCAGCGCGCCCGCCTGGACGTACCAGATCGTGTGCGGCGTGAGGATCGCCAGGTTCGGGCGGTAGCCGGCCGTGCCCAGGATGTCCCAGCCGCGGCCGAACGGGTCGGAGAGCAGCGGCCACACGTACTGGCCCTGCGTCACGAACAGCGAGAAGTAGTGCGCCAGCGCGTAGACGAACGCGATCGGCACGAGGCTGAGCACGAACTCCGGAACGAGCGTCCGCCCGGCGTCGACCGACGCGCGCATCAGCGCGCAGCAGGCGAGGTACGCGAGCGCCACGAACAGGCAGAAGAGGAACAGCACACCGAGGTTCACGAGCATCGCGAGCAGCTCCCCGGTGTCGACCGAGTCCGGGATGAACGGGTCCTTGACGTCGGCGATCAGGTTCTGCCACGTGCTCGTGCGGCTGACGCCGTCGAAGCCCACCGAGCCGAGCATGACCGCGATCACCGCGAGCGAGCCGGGCACCGGCTCCGCGCCCGCCAGGCCCGTGAACGGCCAGCGGAAGCGTAGACGCCCGTCGATCGCGGTCAGCGGCGCCATCCGCGCGAGGTAGCCGAACGCGACTGCGAACCCCTCGCCGCGCGCGTGCCACGTCTCGTGGCCGAACGTCGCGTAGCCGAAGAGCGTGATCACGGTGTAGATCGCCATCGCCCAGGCGAGCGTGAGCGGCGCCGACGGATCCTTGTAGGCGAGCTCGAGCGAGACGAATGCGAACAGTGCGACCGCTGCGGGCCAGCGGCCGAAGCGCTCCGGGTACGGCTGGACCGGTGCCGGCCTGCCGCCGAGCGCGAGGCGCGCCCGGGCGTAGCCGTCGGCGATCGCCCGCCACGGGCTCAGCGCGCGCCACACGTCCCCGAACAGCACCGAGAGCAGCGGCAGCCCGAGCCAGAAGACGACGTAGATCCACGTCGGCGCGAGGTTCTTGAACGGGTCCTCGTTCCCGAGCAGCGCGGTCAGGAAGACGAGCACGAAGAGCACCACGGACACGGTCTGCACGGCGACGCGCAGCGCCGTCGAGAGCAGGAACGCGCTGAGACCGCCGGGTGCCGGCCGTCCCGCGGCGTGCCGTGCGAGGAGTGGCTGCCGCCAGAGGAAGCCGAGCAGCGCGAACGACACGAGCAGCACCACGGCCCCGCCCCAGTAGAAGAGCCACGTCGGGACCGGCAGGTCCTTGATCGGCCCGAGGCCGTGCGCGAGCAGGTGCACGAACTAGGAGACGGTGATCTCGGCGAGCTGCACGCCGAGGTTCTCGAGCTCGACCTCGAAGCGCCCGGGCGTGTCCGCGACGAACGGGATGCGTACCGTCCCGCCCGCCTCGACGTCGGCCGAGAGGTCGTAGCCGTGCAGGTGGATCTCGTCCGCCGTGTCCGACGTCACCACCAGGACGACCTTCTCGCCGCGCTTCACCGACGGCCGTGCGATTCCGCCCTGCGGCTTCGCGTCGACCACCGTGATGCTGATCACCTGCTCCTGCGGCTTTGCGACCGTGGTCGTCGCGGCGCGGGTCGTGGTCGCGGTGGTGGTCGTCGTGGCGGTCGTCGTGGTCGCGGCCGTCGTCGTTGTCGCAGCCGTCGTCGTCGCCGCCGCGGTCGTGGTCTCGCCGTCGTCGTCGTTGCCGCCGCAGCCGGACAGGGCGACGACGAGCACGGCGAGGGCGAGGGGTCGGGTCAGGTGTCTGCGCGTCAAGGCGGGGGCTCCTTCCGGGCTACGACGTGAGGCCTGCGATCCCGTTTCGTAGCAGTCCCACCGCGAGCAGGAAGATGATGACCGCCGCGACGCGCAGCGCATTGCGCTCCAGCCAGACGCGCGCGCCGTCGAGCGCGCGCTTCGTCCACTCGGTCCTCACGGCGAGCAGCACGACCGTGACGATGAGCGGCAGCACGGCCGTGAGCGAGAAGAAGAGCCACTCGAGCGCGTATCCCTCCGTGGTCGGGTCGGTCTCCGAGATCGTCTTCAGCGCGATCGGGATGAAGCCGCCGGGGTTCGCGAGCAGCGCGCCCGCGCCGACGATCGCCACCGCGGGCGACGAGGCGAGCCCACCCATGCGGTCGATCGCGGCCTTCGTCTGGGCCGGGTCCGGCGACTTCCGGAAGAAGCGGACCGCGACCACGATCAGCACGACGCCGAAGACGACGTCGAGGATGGCCACCCAGGTCTTCGGGGTGGACGGAGTCGAGGACGCGGCGGCATCCCCGAGGATGAAGGCGGCCGCGATCCCCACCGCGAGCGTCGCCGAGAGCGCGCCGAGCAGGAACCAGCAGCCGGTGCGGAACGGCCGCGGCGAGAGAACGAGCGCGAGCACCGAGAACGTCAGCGTCGTCGGCGACAGCATCGCCGCCAGGGAGACGAGAACGAGCTCCGTGTAGATCCAGCCCACGTCCGCGGCACCCTAAACGGCGCCGCGGTCGTGTGCGTTTCTCGACCGAGGCCAGGGGTATGCGTCCGTCGATGGCGTCAATCGACCCCTTCGAACCCACACGGAGGAGCACATGACAAGACGGCTTCGCACCGGAGTGTTCGCGGCCACCGGCCTACTGGCGTTGGCGTTCGCCGGGACGGCGTTCTCGGCGATCAATCCCAGACTCGTCGTCGGCACGTCCACGCAGGCCGGCAACACGAGGACGAGCATCGAGGCCCGCGTCGGCTCGGCCGACGACCCGGTCGGGCGCATCCAGATCTTCCTGCCGTCCGGCGTCAAGCTCGACGCGCCGGCGGGCGGCGTCGACGTCGGAACCGTGACGGCCACGGTGCAGAGCAAGCAGATCGGGCCCGGCACGGAGATGCCGTTCAAGCTGACCGGCAAGCTCACGGCCATCCCCGTGAACGACCCGGCCGTCGCGTACGAGAGCACGAACTGCGACGGCGGCGCCGGCCATTCCGGGGCCTGGCTGGCACGGCTCGACGGCGGCGGCGTCGGCTGGACGTTCGTGATCTTCGTCGACCAGACGAGCGGCGCCGAAGCCCAGTTCGGGCCGTACAAGCTCGTCGCCTGCTTCAAGTCGATCGCCGGTGCGAACGCCGATTCCTACGGCAACAAGTTCATGTCGATGTCGCTCGCGATCGACCGGCTGGCTGCTCCGACGGCGCCGGGCAGCTACCTGTGGCGCTCGCTGTGGACGCCGTTCACGTCGGATACGAACGGGACGCTGAATCAGGCCGGCTCGGTCGAGGCGCAGTCGGTGCTCAAGCTGCCGGCCGGCGTGCTCACACTCAACGGCAAGCGCTCGGGCAAGGTGCACGTCCGCGTCACGCTCGGCGGCAAGCTGCTCGTCGACGCCGAGCCGATCGGCGGCTGGACGGTCGCCATCCGGCACGGGACGAAGCCGAGCAAGCTGGTCGCGTTCGGCGCCGTCAAGACCGACGCCGCCGGCGCGTTCTCGAAGGCGGTGAACCTGACGAAGTCGCAGTACTTCCAGGTCGGAGCGACGATCGGAGGCGGTGACATCGGCGCGACCGGCTGCAACGCCTCGTTCGGCGCGGCCGTCCCGTGCGTCAGTGCGACGACGAGCAAGGTCGCGGTCGTCAGCCGCGTGCTCCGCTTCTCCCGCTAGGCCGTCTCGCGCCTGGAGGGGGCCGTCCTGGTCCCCTCCGGCGCTCCTCGCTCAGCTCTTGCAGTCGCCCGTCGCCGGGCAGAAGCGGAACAGCTTCGCCATCGAGACGAAGAGCTTCGCGTCGGCGGCGGCACGCGAGTCGATGCGGAACGAGAGCAGGTAGAGCTTGCCCGGCTTGAGCAGCAGGATCAGCGTGAAGCCGGTCGCAATGCCGCCGTACTCCTTGGGCAGCGGCACGGTGCCGGTGATCAGCGCCGCGGGTCCGGCCGGGAGCTTGAGCATCTGCACCGCGTTCACCTTGGCGCCAGGCGTGCGCAGATCCCTGGCGAACGACGCGCCGATCTGCGGCAGGTCGCCCTGCTTGAACCTGCGCGGGATCGGCTGGATGGACAGCGTCACGTCCGTCGGCACGGGGCTCGGCGCAAGCGGCCAGCGGAAGGCCCGGAAGCGGAAGGTCGAGAGCTCGGAGCGCCCGGCCGCGGTGGCGATCATGTCGGAGTACACCGTCGCCAGCTCCGTCTTCTTCTGCTTCTTCAGCTGGGCGACCAACTGCTTCACGGCCGCTGCCGACGGTGGGACGATCTGCCACGTCTTCGGAACCGTGATCCGGTAGCCGCCCGGCTGGTCGACGTAGATGGTCGACGCCAGCGGCTTGGCCGCAGGCGCTGCACCCGCGGCGACCAGCGAGCCCGCTGCGGCGGCCAGCAGCACGGCGAGGAGGGCGGCGCGCCTCATGCCGGAGGTGGTAGCACGCACCGTCTTTGCTGTCGAATCAGGGTCCTCTAGGCTTCGCGTCCCGACGGCGAGGAGAGGAGCGAGACGTGGCGAGCGAGGAAACGGAGGCGGGAGCACCGAGCGCATTCGAGGTCTGGAACGACTACGACCCGTCGATGCGCTTCGTCACGGCGTATCCGATGTCGGCCGCGCAGGGCACCGAGTCGAGCACGATCGGCTACTTCTCCTTCGAGCCGGGCCAGCACAGCGGGCTGCACTCCGACGACGCCGAGGAGCTGATCTACGTCTTCGACGGCGAGGGGGAAGTCTTCGTCAGCGGCATCCAGAAGCGGCTCGAAGCCGGCGGCTTCCTCCACATCCCGAAGGGGGTCGAGCACGATGTCTACGCCTACGGGGACACAGCCCTCCGGCTGCTCTCGTTCTATCCCGCGGCGCGCGTGGAAAGCCGCTACACGGAAATCCTGCTGCCGTTTCACGACCACGTGATCGCGTCCGACACGCCCGTGCCGAACGTCATGCCGCAGCTCGAGGAGATCGACTTCAACGACCTCCCCCCGGAGCTCGCCGAGCAGCTCGGCTTCCGGGAGTTCACGGGCGGCGACGAGCCGGCCGGCGAGGACGCCGGCGGCGGTGAGAAGTGAGGAGGCTCCCGTGGCGGTGATGTCGCTGATGCGGTTCGCCGGCGACCCCGACGAGCTCTTTGCGAAGGTGCGCGACCACGTCGACCCGGTCACGAACCGCCTCTCGCCGAAGCACGGACGCATCTCGAGCGTCGTCGCGCGCACGGACGAGGGAATCCTGGTCGTCAACCTGTGGGGCAGCGAGGAGGGCCGCCAGGCCATGGCCGACGAGCCGGAGGTGCAGCAGGCGGTGAGGGGCGCCGGATTGCCGCGCCCGGAGGTCGAGGCGTTCGAGGTGCTCACGCACCACCTGGACGCCCCGGCCGGGTAGATCGCGCAACACCGGGCTACGCTTCGCGGACGTCAGCGCGGGCGTGGCGGAACTGGTAGACGCGCCGGGTTTAGGTCCCGGTGGGCTTCGGCTCTTGGAGGTTCAAGTCCTCTCGCCCGCACTTCCGCTCCGGATCAGTTCTCGGGCTTCGCCCTCAGACATGACGATCCGGAGATCGGGTGGGACTCGGGAGCGTGGTGGGTCGCGCCCGCCATTTCGGGCGCAACGGGCCCTCGCTCACGCGAGGAACTGCACGTACTCGTCGACGGGTTTTCGCGGTTTCGCCGCTGGCTGCGTGATGGGGTCGCCGAGGTGGATCAGGGCGACGAACTCCTCGTCGTCCTCGAGGCCGACGGCGGCTCGGCCTTCCGGGGACTGCAGGAGCCTCGGGGTGCGCCAGTACGTGGCGAGGCCACGGGCGTGGGCGGCGAGGAGGACGATGTAGACGGCGACCGCGGTGGCGAGCACGTCCTCGCGGTTCTGGTGGTCGTCGCCGGTGAGCTTCGCGCTCGCCACGACGAGGGTGGGGGCGCGGCCGAGCTTCGAGCGCTCGTTCGGCTCGCCCGCAGCGACGAGGCGCTCGAAGGCCTCGGGGCCGAGCACGCGGAACCGCCACGGCTGGGTGACGAAGTGGTTCGGCGCCCACCGCGCCAGCTCGAGCAGCTCCTCGACGACCGCGCGCGGGACCGGACGCGACTCGAACACCTTGTGCGTCCGGCGGCCGCGGATCGCCTCCTCGAGCTCCACGGCGGGCACGGTAGCCGGGCCGGTCGAGGGTGCGCCTCACGCTCGCGCGCTCTGATTCAATGGCCGAGCGATGGAGACGCAGCTCGAGCAGCTCGAGGGAGACCGGGCGCGCCTGACGGTCGAGGTCCCCGCCGACGACGTCCATCACGCCGTCGCGCACGCGACCCACGACCTCGCCGAGCGCGTGCGCGTGCCGGGCTTCCGGCCGGGCAAGGTGCCGATGCCGGTGCTCATCTCCAAGGTCGGCAAGCAGCGCGTCTACGCCGAGGCGATCGAGTCGCACATCGGCAGCTGGTTCTGGAGCGCCGCGGCGCGCGAGCGCGCCCGCCCGGCCGACCAGCCCGAGTTCGACTACGACCTTCCGACCAGCGACACCGAGGCCTGGAGCTTCACGGCCGAGTTCGCGGTGCAGGCGATGCCCGAGCCGGCCGACTGGACGACGCTCGAGGTGCCCAAGCAGGAGGTCGAGGTGCCGGAGGAGGTCGTGACGCGCCAGCTCGAAGGACTGCAGCGCATCGTCGCGGAGCTCTCGCCCGTCGAGGGCCGCACCGCGCGCGAGGGCGACGTCGCGGTCGTCGACATCGTCTCCGACGACGGCGCCAACCGCGACTACGTCGTCGAACTCGGCAGCGAGCGGCTCGTCGACGAGATCGAGGGCGGGATCATGCGCCGGCTCGTCGGCGAGACGACCGAGGTGAGCTGGGAGCTCGGCGACGGCTCGACGCGCGGAGCGTCCGTCACGGTCAAGGAGCTCTACGAGAAGGTGCTGCCCCCGCTCGACGACGAGCTGGCGCGCGCCGCGTCCGAGTTCGACACGCTCGAGGAGCTGCGCGCCGACATCGAGGGGAAGATCCGCACGCTGCTCGAGGACGACGCCGAGGGCGACTTCCGCCAGGCCGCCGTCGACGAGCTCGTCAAGGCGTCGAAGGTCGAGCCCGCGGGGCTCGTGGTCGAGGTGCGGACGCGCGAGCTGCTCACGGCCTTCATCCGCAACTTCGAGGCGCGCGGCATCGACGCCGCCGCCTACCTGCAGGCGACCGGCGTCACGCCGGCGGCCCTGGAGCAGCGACTGCGCGACGAGGCGCGCCTGTCGATCGCCCGCGAGCTCGTGCTCGAGGCGGTCGTCGACAAGCTGGCCATCGAGGTCACCGACGACGAGATCCGCGAGCAGCTCCGCGAGCAGGGCGAGGACGAGAAGGACATCGAGGAGTTCATCGACGCCGGCGGCGCCGATCGCGTCCGCAACGACCTGCGCATGAAGAAGGCCGTCGACCGCATCGCCGCGGAGGTCAAGCCGATCGCACCCGAGCTCGCCGAGGCGCGCGAGGCGATCTGGACGCCCGACAAGGACGAGCCTGCGGCCGGCAAGGAGACCAAGCTGTGGACGCCCGGCAGCGCCCGGTGACGCGCGGCTCGAACGGCGCACTCGCGCTCACGCGGGCTGCATCTGCCACGCTGTTTCTCGCATCGCATCCCCTCGTCCCGCATCTCCGCCCAGCCACCAGCGACCTGGAGCCAGAATTGTTTCCCGGAAGGAGCACTTGATGAGCCCGAACATCCCGATGGTGGTTGAGCAGACCTCGCGCGGCGAGCGCGCGTTCGACATCTACTCGCGCCTGCTGTCCGAGCGGATCGTCTTCCTCGGCACGCCGGTCGACGACTGGGTCGCGAACCTGATCATCGCGCAGCTCCTGCATCTCGAGTCCGACGACCCGGACAAGGACATCTTCCTCTACATCAACTCGCCCGGCGGCTCGGTGTACGCCGGCCTCGCGATCTACGACACGATGCAGTTCATCAAGCCGGACGTGCAGACGATCTGCGTCGGCATCGCGATGAGCATGGGCTCGCTGCTCCTGTCGGCGGGCGCGAAAGGAAAGCGGATGGCCCTGCCGAATTCGCGCATCCTGATCCACCAGGTGTCCGGCGGGTTCCAGGGGCAGGGCACCGACATCGAGATTCAGGCCCGCGAAGTGATCGGGTTGAAGCGTCGACTGGAAGAGATCTACTCGCAGCACACCGGCAAGCCCGTCGAAGACGTGTCCCGCGACATGGAGAGAGACTTCTTCCTCAGCCCCGACGAAGCCAAGGACTACGGCATCATCGACACGGTGATCACGCATCGCGAGGTCGCCCGCCCGGAAGCCGCGTAAGCGGGAATCGAGAGACGTAAGCCCTAAATCGAGGGATACCGCCTAGCCAGAACGGCCGGGGCGGAGTAAAAGGAGAGAGGACATGGCGCGCGCGAACGAGGGAAACGAGCAGCTTCTCTGCTCCTTTTGCGGAAAGTCGCAGCGTCAGGTCAAGAAGCTCATCGCCGGTCCGGGCGTCTACATCTGCGACGAGTGCATCGATCTCTGCAACGAGATCATCGACGAGGAGCTCACCGCCCCGTCGACGCTCGACCTCGACAACCTGCCGAAGCCGCAGGAGATCTGCGCTGCGCTGAACGACTACGTCGTCTCCCAGGAGGAGACCAAGCGCGCGCTGTCGGTGGCGGTCTACAACCACTACAAGCGCGTGCAGATGGGCAACGAGGACGGCGCCGTCGAGCTGCAGAAGTCGAACATCCTGCTGCTCGGCCCGACCGGCTGCGGCAAGACGCACCTGGCGCAGACGCTCGCGCGGATCCTCAACGTCCCGTTCGCGATCGCCGACGCCACCGCGCTCACCGAGGCCGGCTACGTCGGCGAGGACGTCGAGAACATCCTCCTCAAGCTGATCCAGGCAGCCGACTTCGACATCAAGAAGGCCGAGACGGGGATCATCTACATCGACGAGGTCGACAAGATCGCGCGCAAGGCCGACCACCCGTCGATCACGCGCGACGTATCCGGCGAGGGGGTGCAGCAGGCGCTGCTCAAGATCCTCGAAGGGACCGTCGCCTCGGTGCCGCCTCAGGGCGGGCGCAAGCACCCGCACCAGGAGTTCCTCTCGATCGACACGACGAACGTGCTCTTCATCTGCGGCGGCGCGTTCGCCGGGCTCGACAAGATCATCGCCAAGCGCGTGGGCAAGAACGCCGTCGGCTTCGGCCGGCAGATCTCCGCCAAGCGCGACGCCGAGAGCGCCGAGCTGCTCTCCGAGGTCATGCCCGAGGACCTGCTGTCGTTCGGGCTCATCCCCGAGTTCATCGGGCGCCTGCCGGTCGTCTCGGCCGTGCACCAGCTCAAGCGCGAGGACCTCGTGCAGATCCTCATGGAGCCGAAGAACGCGCTCGTCAAGCAGTACCAGCGGTTCTTCGCGTACGACCACATCGACCTCGTCTTCACCGAGGACGCCCTGTGGTCGATTGCCGACAAGGCGCTCAAGCGGGAGACAGGTGCCCGGGGCCTGCGCTCGATCATCGAGAACGCGCTGCTCGACGTGATGTTCGAACTTCCGTCGAGAAAGGACGTCTCCAAGTGCGTGATCACGAAGGAGACGATCGAGCGCAACCTCAAGCCCACGCTGGTCACGACCGGCGGCGCCGACCTGCACGACGCCGACGAGCTGGCCGAAGAGTCGGCCTAGCTTCCCTCGTCACAGCCCTGTGTCGCCTCCTGGGGCTCGACGTGTCGTCGGCGGCGACCCTTGACACGCGCGCCTCTTTCGTGCTTAAACCGACACCTGAATCACCTCTCATGTTCGAGCGGTGAACCGACTGCACGAAAGGAAGGATCGATGCGTCGCCGTCTATTCCAGACAACTCTTGCGGTGGGGGTCCTCGCCCTCCTCGCCACCACGGGCACGGTCGTCGCGAGCGCCAAGCGCTCGGCGGCGGACGAGTACAAGGTCGGCATCGTCTACTCGCGGACGGGGCTGCTCGCCGCGTACGGCGCCGAGTACATCCAGGGCGTGCGCTACGGCATCCAGTACGCGACCGGCGGCACGAACAAGGTCAACGGCAAGACCATCACCCTCACGCTGGCCGACGACAAGACGGATCCCTCGGCCGGCGTCTCGGCCATGAAGGACCTCATCGGCCAGGGCTACAAGATCATCGCCGGCGCCACGTCCTCGGGCGTCGCGCTCCAGGAGGCGCCGATCGCGGCGCAGAACCAGGTGCTGTTCATCTCCGGGCCCGCAGCCTCGGATGCCGTCACCGGGCTCAACCGCTACACGTTCCGCTCCGGCCGGCAGACCTACCAGGACGTGGCCACGGCGGCGACCTACCTGCCGAAGGGGTCGGGCAAGAACGTGCTCGTCTTCGCGCAGGACTCGGCGTTCGGCCAGGGCAACTTCGCGGCGGTCAAGGCGATCGTCGGCGGCAAGGGCCACAACGTCTCCTCGCTCTACGTCCCGCTGTCGGCGACAGACTTCACGCCGTTCGCCCAGCAGGCCAAGCAGGCGAAGCCTGACGTCCTCTACGTCGCCTGGGCCGGCGCCACCGCGGCGCAGGTCTGGTCGGCGCTCGACCAGCAGGGCGTCTTCTCGTCGGTGGACAACGTCGTGACCGGCCTCGCCGAGCGGGCGACCTACCCGAGCTACGGCCCCGCGATCTCGAAGATGCACTTCCTCTCGCACTACCAGTACCAGGCGCCCGACAACAAGGTGAACAACTGGCTGCGCGCGCAGATGCGCAAGAAGAGCCAGTTCCCGGATCTCTTCACGCCGGACGGGTTCGTGGCCGGCCAGATGATCGTCCAGGCGCTGAAGAAGGGCGACTACGACGTGGACAAGATGATCGGCGCGCTCGAGGGGTGGAAGTTCCTCGCCCCGAAGGGCTTCCAGGCGATCCGGCCGCAGGATCACGCGATGCTGCAGCCGATGTTCCGCATCTCGCTCAGCCAGACCGGCAAGGTCTGGACGACGAAGCTGCTCGGGACGGCCTCGTCCTACGAGACCGCCCCGCCCATCGTCTCCTCGTTCCAGAGCTAGGCGCACGGCACACCGAACATGGGATCGTGAGTCATGGCTCCGGTCCTCGCGACAGAGCAACTCGGGCTTGATATCGGCGGCGCGACGATCGTCGCCGATGTCTCGCTCGACGTCGCCGCCGGCGAGTTCCTGGGGGTGATCGGGCCGAACGGCGCGGGGAAGACGTCGCTGTTCAACCTGCTCTCGGGTTTGAGGCGCGCGACCTCCGGCCGCGTGCACCTCGACGGGCGGGACGTCACCGATCGTCCCGCGCACCGGCGCACGCAGCTCGGTCTCGGCCGCACGTTCCAGGTCTCGAATGTGTTCCCGCTCCTGCCCGTCCGGGAAAATGTGCGGTTGGCCGCGGAGGCCAGGTTGGGCGGCTCGCGCCGCATCTGGCGGCGGGCGGGCGCGGTGCGCGAGGCGCTCGAGCGGGCCGACTGGGCGCTCGAACGGGTCGGTCTCTCCCGGCGCGCGCCCGCCCCGGCGGGCTCGCTCGCACACGGCGACAAGCGGCGCCTCGAGCTGGCAATGGTGCTCGCCGGCGACCCGCGCGTAATCCTGCTCGACGAGCCGATGGCCGGCGTCTCGGTCGAGAACGTGCACGAGCTCGTGGAGCTGATCCGCACCGTGCATGTCGAGGAGCAGAAGACGGTGCTGATGGTCGAGCACCACATCGAGGTCGTGACCGGCCTCGCCGACCGCATCGCCGTCATGCACCACGGCCGCCTGCTGGCCTGCGACACGCCGGCCGCGATCATGGCGAACCCCGAGGTGCAGCAGGCCTACGTGGGAGAGACGCTGTGAGCGCGCTTCTCGAAGTGCGCGACCTGCACGTCCGCCTGGGCGGGTCGCACGTGCTCCAGGGCGTGAGCTTCGACGTGCCCGAGGGCGCGGTGACCGCGCTGCTCGGCCGCAACGGCGTGGGCAAGACCACGACGCTGCGGGCGCTGCTCGGGCTCGTGCCCGCCGACGGTCACGCGACGCTCGGCGGCGCCGACATCCTCGGCGAGCCGACGCACCGCATCGTCCGCCGCGGTGTCGGCTACGTGCCGGAGGACCGCGACGTCTTCTCGGCACTCACAGTGGCGGAGAACCTCGAGCTTGCCGTCCGCAACGGGCATGCCCGCTACGACTACGTCTTCGACCTCTTCCCCGAGCTGCGCGAGCGCTCGGCACAGCGGGCGGGCACGCTCTCGGGCGGCCAGCAGCAGATGGTCGCGATCGCGCGGGCGCTGCTGAACGAGAATCGAATCCTGCTCGTCGACGAGCCGACGAAGGGCCTCGCGCCGCTGCTCGTGGCCGAGGTCGCGGCGGCGCTCGAGCGCGTCTGCGAGGAGAGCACCGTCCTGCTCGTCGAGCAGAACCTCGCCGTCGTCAGTCGCGTGGCCGAGCACGTCGTCGTGCTCGACACGGGCCGCGTCGTCCACGCCGGGCCCGCCCGCGAGCTGCTGGACGACCGCGACCGCGTCCATTCGCTTCTGGGAGTGGCATGAGCACCGTCGTGCTGCTGACGATCACCGGCCTCGGGCTGGGCGCGATGTACTTCCTCGTGGCATCCGGGCTGTCGCTGATCTACGGCCTGATGGGCGTGCTGAACTTCGCGCACGGCGCGTTCATCACGGTCGGCGCATACGCGAGCTGGTTCATGGCGTCGAAGCTCGGCGGCGTCCCCGTGGCGCCGCGGTTCCTGATCGGCGCGGTCGTCGGGCTCGCGGTCGGGACGGTGTTCGCCGCGCTCGTCGAGCTCGTGCTGATCCGGCCGCTCTACGGGCGCCACGTCGAGCAGGTGCTCGTGACCGTGGGGCTCGGGCTCTGCGTGGCCGCGCTCGCGACCGCGATCTGGACGAACGATCCGAAGTTCGTCGCGCTCCCGGGCTGGGTGACGGACACGACCGGCGTGCTCGGGGCGTCGATTCCGAACGACCGCTGGATCGAGATCGCGACAGCGGCCGCCGTGCTCGTCGGCCTGCGCCTGTTCCTGCGCCGCACCCGCTACGGGCTCATCGTCCGCGCCGGCGTCGAGAACCGCGCCATGGTGACCGCGCTCGGGATCGACGTTCGGCGTGCGTTCACCCTCGTGTTCGCGATCGGCGGCCTCGCGGCCGCGCTCGCCGGCGTCCTGGCCTCGCTCTACTTCGGCACCGTCGATCCGCAGCTCGGCACGCGGCTGCTGATCTACGCGTTCATCGTCGTCGTGATCGGCGGCCTGGGCTCGATCACCGGCACGGCGATCGCGGCCGTGCTCGTCGCACTCGTGCAGCAGTACGCCAACTACTACGCCTCGTCGGGCATCGGCGACCTCTCGGTGACGCTGCTGCTTGCGCTCGTCCTGCTCGTCCGGCCCGGCGGCCTCGCCGCCCCCGCCCACGCATGAGCCTCGGCCGCACCCGGATCCGCAACGCCGCGATCCCGCTCGTCCTGCTGGTCGTGCTGGCGCTGATTCCGAAGCTGACGATCGACGTCCCCTACCTGTTCGGCGGCAGCCTCGACAGCCCCGGGACGTTGCAGCTCCTGGCGCTGATGCTGACCTTCGCCGGCCTCGCGCTGACCTACGACGTGATGTTCGGCTTCACCGGGCTGCTCTCGTTCGGGCATGCGCTCTTCTTCGCCGTCGGCGTCTACATCTGCGGGATCGCGATCACGCAGTGGCACTGGAGCTTCTGGGAGGCGATTGCGCTGACCGCCGCGGTGGGTCTCGTGCTGCCGCTGCTCGTCGGCTCGGTCTGCCTGCGGGTGGGCGGCATCGCGTTCGCGATGGTGACGCTCGCGTTTGCGCAGGCGGGCTCGGTGCTCGCGTTCAAGAACCCGTGGCAGCTGACCGGCGGCGAGGACGGGTTCGGCGCGGACTACACGAAGCTCCCCCTTTCCAGCACAGTGGGATCCGAAGCTTGGAATTCACGTGACTTGAAGTCGCGG
>JADMIO010703441.1_pt1 | contig 13922 bp, 12 predicted proteins | sample 8958161 | NCBI WGS metagenome assembly JADMIO01 (sample SAMN16585339, study PRJNA669376) | soil metagenome | isolation source: Crop rotation soil | place: USA: Cullars Rotation, Alabama | collected 2011 | reverse complement strand
GCGCCCGCCTCCACAGCTACCTCTTCGGCTGGTACGCCCAGCATCCCAACGACACGGACTACACCGCCATCAAATAAAGTTCTGTGCCCTCACCGCCCCCGCGGTTAGAGTGTGCGCACATTCCCCAGCGACCCAAGGATGGACTGCCATGCTCCCACTGACTCATCAAGCCGCCATGGTCGTTCGTCGTGCCGACGCCATGCTGATTACCGCCGGCGCCGGCATGGGCGTGGACTCGGGCCTGCCCGACTTCCGCGGGCCCCAGGGGTTCTGGAAGGCCTATCCCGCTTACAAGCAGCTGGGCCTCAGCTTTGCACAGCTGGCCAATCCCCGCTGGTTTCGTGACGACCCGGCACTCGCCTGGGGGTTCTATGGCCATCGGCTCAACCTCTACCGCGCAACAACGCCCCACGTGGGCTTTGAAATTCTCCGTCGCTGGTCGTCGCGCATGCAGCATGGCGCACGGATCTTCACCTCCAATGTCGACGGCCAGTTCCAGCGCGCTGAATTCTCCGGTGATCACATCTGCGAGGCTCACGGCAGCATCCATCACATGCAGTGCACCGCAGGCTGCCGGGATATCTGGACGGCCGACCAAGTTCGAGTCGACGTCGATCCGCTGACCTTTCGCGCCCGCGGCACACTTCCCTCCTGCCCCACCTGCGGTCACTTGGCACGCCCCAATATCCTCATGTTCGGGGATGATCGCTGGCTGCCCCATCGCACCGACGCCCAGGAGCGGGCCTTGGATGAGTGGCTCGCCTCGCTCAAGGGTAAGACGCTGGTCATTGTCGAATGCGGCGCCGGCAGTGCCGTGCCCACCGTGCGCCGTTATTCCGAATACGTCGCCGAACTTCACCCCGCCACTCTCATCCGCATCAACTTGCGCGAACCCGACGTTACCACCGGCCACATCGGACTGGAATCCGGTGCCGCAGACGCGCTCAAGGCGATTGACGCCTGCCTGGCTGAATAAGAGCGGGAAAGCAAGCCACTTACTGCTTCAGCGCCGCCTCAAACGCCGCCTGTTTCTTGGCATCCGTCTCCTTCGCCGCGGCCTGCTTCAGGATCATCTCCGCCATCGCATCTCCTTCCACACGCCGCACCAAGAGGCCCATCAGCTTGGCCTTGTACTCTGGCGATTCGCGGCCATCCCCGACCGCGTCCATATCCAGCTTAGCGATGCCGCGAATGGCCGCGTCCGTCGCCGCCTTCCCCATCTTCTTGAGCTGGATGAAGCACGGGCACATCGCGTCCGGCGAAATCTCCTTCACCTTCGGTCTCAGGTTAACGAACGTGATCTGGCTCACAAGCAAATCAGCCACTTCCGGCTCGTCGGCATGCAGATACGTGAGATCCTCAACCGCCTGTACCTTCCGCTGGTTCTGCGTCGGCGTTTCCGCGCCTGCGGCAATGATCGCCATGCGGTGTTCAATCATCTGCTTCCGCTGATTCACGAACGTGTCCATGCTGGGCTCAAGCCCCGGTGTGCCCTGCCCCCCGCTGATAAGCCGGATGACACCAGGCTCCACAACATCCCCAGGCCCCAGGGCCGGACGCTCGGTCAGGTTCGGGACTGGCGGCGTGCTTGCAAGGCGCGGCGAAGTCAACGCTTGCCCGCCCGTGTCCGGAGCAGGAGGCATCGCCGTCGTGATGGTTGGCGCCGGAGCCGGGGTCGGGGCGGGGGGCGGCACGTCGGAAGCCTCTACCGGCCTGCCGTAGGGCCGCTCGGGATTCACAGGAATGTCGAATTTGGGTGGGCCAGAACCCTGATAAACCCACTGTATAACAAGGGCATTGTCCCGTTTCTCCAAGACGCGCAGCAGCGCAAAGTGACCATCAACAGTCTTCAAAAGATAAACGCCGCCTTCCTGAATCTGCATCTCACCCGCGAGGTTCTGCGAAGTCTTGGGAAATTCAAACGGCACATCCAGTTCCTTGCCTGACACACTGGAGAGCTTCGTCGCGCTGGTGACCTCCATGATCGCGCCGGAGAACGCCCACAAGGTGCCGCCATGGTTGTTCAGGTACTGGACATCCGCGACTTTGCCATCGCGCACGCGCTGAAACACCTGGTCGTCTGACAGCGGCTTGCCATCATCGCCCGGCGCAGGGTTCGAATATTTCTTTGTAGCAAAGGAGAAAAGAACGCCATTGTCCGCCAGCCGGCTTCCCGGCGCCGGAAGAACAGCCTTATCATTGGGAAGCTTGCAACCCGCGAGATCTTCGACCGTAGGGACAGCGCCCGCCGCAAGCTGCGACGTCAGCACCATCAGACCCATGGCCAGTCCGATACGTGCAAAATGCACCACCATGCCACACCTCCACGCCAAAATGTCCCCAAAAGCCTAACCGGGGGGCCGGCGCAAGGGAAGGAAAAAATCGGCGTTTGTGGTGTTCCAATAGAAGTGTCATGGGTTAACGTTCCAATAGAAGTGTCAGGGGGGGATGCGGCGTGGTCAAGGCTGTGGAGCGAAGCGAGGCGAGCGCTAGCGAGTCTGAGCGTAGTGGAACAGCCTTGACCACGCCGCGAATTTTTTCGCCCACCGGGTCATATCCTGCTGCCGGGGGATCGTCTGGCTGGGGTTCCCATGCCCTTGTAACGCTGGTTCCAAGGATGATTGGCCGCGGGCCGCTGGGGGTGGGAGGGCAGAGCAGGGCGGGCCTGAGGCACCGCCTGGACCACGGGGCGGCAGGCCAGTTCCGTGAACCGCAGCGGCTGATCCTGATGCAGCAATTTGAGCGTGCCGTCGGAGCGTTGCAACACCTCGATGGACTTGCCCGCCAGGCCTAGCGCCTGGTGCTGGCGGTGAACCTGCAGGATGCGGCTGTCGATTCGCACGCACCAGTCCTGGCCCACACTCCGCGTTTGGCGGACGCACAGGATGTCCTCCAGCCGGCCCTGCCGGGGCAAGGCCTGGTGCACATAGGTGCCGCTGGCGGGTGGGCGTGCGATTAAGGCGTTGAGGGATTTCAAAAAGGTCTGATCCAGATAAGCGTTGGCCCTGGCAAGGGTGGTGATGCCCAGCAGCGCCAGTTCCTTGACCAGCCGGTCCTGGAAGGTGCGATTGACCCGTTCCACGCGACCCTTGGCCTGGGGCGAGGAGGCGAAGATCATCCCCACGTGGAGCTGCCCCATGGCCCGTCCGAACTGCGTCAAAGGCTGTTTTTGGCCCCTTTCACGCGCCCTTTGCCGCGCCGGCTCATCATTGACGCGATAGATCGAATCGCAGTCCACATACAAGGCCAGCGGCAGGCCGGCGTGGCGGGCATAGCGGCCAAAGAGGTCAAAAGCCGTGACCGTGTCTTCCGTGGCGTAGAAGCGCGCCAACACCCGGCTGGAGGCGTCATCGATCATGACAAACAGCACGGCCTGGGGAAGATCCGGGCCGAACCACGCGTGCGTCGAGCCGTCCATCTGAATCAGCTCGCCCACCGCCCGCCGCCGCTCACGCCGTCTGCGATGCGGCTTGACCCGCCGCGGCCGGGTAATCTGCCCGTCGGCCTTCATCCAGCGCCAGCAGGTTGTCCGCGGCACCGGCAGCTTATACTGCTTGGCCAGAAAGTCCCGGGCGTGGGCCGAGGAAAAGCGGCGTACTTCTTGCGGCAGACCGCCAGCATCTGGCACCGGAGGCCCCCATGCGCGGCATTGCCCGGCTGACCACGCAGTCCATGAATCAATCCGGCATCCCCCTTCTCCCGATACCGCTTCCACACCCGCCGAGCCTGTCGCTCCGAAAGCCCCAGCAACCGCCCGGCCTCCGCCACGCTGAGAGCCCGTTTTTTGACCTGGCTGAACACCGTCAGCCGCCGACGTTCCGTTACGCTCATCGAAAGTGTTTCCATCCGGCGGGTTTACCCCAACCTGCCAGGGGGTGACACTTCTATTGGAACAAGGGGGTGACGTTTTAATTGGAACACAACAGGAAAAAATCGGCGTTTCAATGTTGCTTGGAGAAAACAAACCCTTACGGCAAGTTCGGCTGCACCCGCCCCCCGCGCCCCGGCACCGGCGGATTCATCGCCTCCTGTGTCGCCAGAATCGTCGCGATTGGCACGTGCACCTCCGCCGTCACCATCCGCCCTGATACCCCCATACTCACCACCACCGGCGGCGTATTCGCATTCCCTGCCGCCGGCACCGGCATATCCCCTCCCATCTCCAGTGCCATCGCCAGACTCGCCCACCGTGCGATCGGCAAATACAGCACCGCGATCGGCTTCTCCACCAACTGCTCCTTCGTCGCCGCCACCTCCGGCATCGCCGTGAGCGCATCCCCATCCGACTGCACTGCCGCAATCGCTGACTCAATCAGGCTCAAATCCGACCCATACACCGCTATCACCTTCTGGCCCACCACGCCCATGTATATGGTCATCCCATTGGGACCATACATCTTCTTGGCAGCCTCAAGCGCCGCCTTGCTCTCTTCCGGGATCGGCTTATCCGCCGTCTCATCCCGCAAGGCCAGCTTAATGTTCATCTTCATCAACTGCACATCCTTCACCGTCAGCGCATTGGGCGTCACCGTGACACTCGTCTTAATGTCCCCGGTACTCGTCTGCTCCAGCACCTTGCCAGCCATCTGGTTTTCCAGATCCATAAACTTCTTCGGATCCGGCGTCTCAATCACCAGTGCCCCATTGATATACCCGTCCGCCCCCGCCTTTGGCGGCACCAGGAACATGAAGTTCGCCCCATTGGTGATCTGCACCATCTGCCCCACCGCATTCAACGATTGCTTCAAGTCCGCAAGGTGCTCATCCTTGGCCAGTGCCGGATCATTCAAAATCTGCCCCATCACGCTGCGGAAAACATCCGCCATCGCCTCACTGTTCCACTTCCCCGAACCCGCCACCAGGTAATTCCCCGAAGGCAGCCCCTTGAGGGACGCCGACCCCGCGTCCCCCTGCGCCGCCACAAATTTACCCATCGGCGTGCCTTCCTTGAACTCCGCCACCAGCCCCACCGTCGCCCCGGAATCCGTCAGCCGCACGGTCACCATGCTCGCGCCGGCATCGTGAAAAAACTCCTTGCCCAAATCAAAGACCGCGCTCATCCCATGCTTCTGCAACGTCGCCGAAAGGGCGTCCTCCCCATTCACAAACGCCTCTAGATCCCGCATCCCCACCAGGTTGGAGTGCTGCTCATCGATCATCTTGTCGACGCCCATCCCCAGCTTCTCCACATTCCCCCAGATCACCATATCATTGGTCTCAAACGCCTTCAGCGTATCGGCACTGGCCGTCTTAGCGAACGAATCACCGCGCGCCAGGTACGCCGCCAAGTCAGACTTTTTCTGCGCCAGCGCCACCCATTTTTTATCCACCACCGCCGAGAACCCCTTTTCCTCCGGATCCTCCGGCAGCGTCACCGCCGAAATGCCATCCTTGTCCGCCGCTTCCGGGTTAAACTTCTCCAACATCAGCGACGGATTGCTGGACGGAATCAGTAGCACCGCCGGCGGCAGCCCGTCGAAATAAGCCGACCCATCATGCAGACTTCCCGGCGCCGGCTTCAGCAGCACCAGCGCCGCCGACCCGTTGGCATCAAACCCGCTGGTGATGCCGATGCTCCGTGTCACCGTCCCCAGCACGTCCACCGGCAACGGCGCCTTCAGCCGCGTGGCCGCATTGGAAATCTTGTTGGCAAACGTCCGCGGATTCCCTACCACGATTACCCCGTAAGCATCGCTAGGCACCTGGTTCAGAACCTCCGGCACCGCCGCCTGTGCCGCGGAAACCACGCTCAACATCAGCCCCAATGCCGCAAACGTCGTTTGACGTATCATTTTCTTTGCTATGCTCGCTCTCATGGAAATCCTCTTTTCATTAAATGCATTGCCTTGAAGAAGGCAACCGGCCGTCCAGTGGCCACACGCAGGTATCTTCGCGGCATCACCCCTGCCGTCAAGCGCTCCCGCCCTCCAGCGGCCCACCAGTGGGTTGCCACCCAACGCCTCGGGTTTCCTGAGTATATCGCCCCTCGAATGTGGTCGGCAGATATTCCGCATCCACCGCGAATCCCCGCCACCCGCGGCTCAGCGGCGCTTTTGAATTCTTGGGACAGACTATGCCCAACTTTCCAGAAAAAATTTCTAGAATTTTGTTGCAATCGACGCCGCAAGATGTAAGTGTATACATCTGCCGGACGAGGAATGGTTTTGTGGTTCCGTAAAACGGAGTAGCACCCATGCCCCATCGTCGCACTTCTGGCGCCAAGGTTCGTTCACACAAAATTGGTATCGGCAACGCCCGGTATGCCCGCGGCAAGCAGGCCCGCCTGCAGAACCGCCGCATGCTGATGGACTATTTCCGCACGGGCGTGATGGCCGCATAAAGCGCTCTTGGCGCATCGACAATACGTGTGGGGAGCAGTCAGGACTCCGGTGGGAAGCCGCCCATATGCGTCGGGTGGGCCGCCGCTCATATGCTCCGGGCGGCAATGGAGTCTGGGTTTCGTTTCCCCTGGCGCCCACGTGTAAAGATCACGCGCGGCGTCAGGGGGAGCGAAGTTATCCCCTGCGGTGATTGGTTTAATTTACTTCGACCCGCTAGCACGGGCCTGGTAATTTGCAGCCTGCAATCAAAGCCTTCGACCCGCCCGCGCAAATGGCAACATCCGTTGAATCCTCCGCGTGAAACCGAAACACCCCTTCCGCTTCCCCCTCCACCAACCGCACTCTACCCTGCGAAACGACAGCTGCCTCGAGTAGCCTCGCGCCTAAATGGCTAACCGATGGAGCCGCAAGTATACTGCCCGTCGCCCTCCTAAGTAGCGGCTCCGGTCTTTAATGTCTTCGCTGAGACAAAATAATGCGTCATATCCACGTTCTGGATCCTCAACTGACAAATGTCGGAGGACACTACTTCAACCACGATTCCCAGCTCGTCCGCGAGGTTCAGCGCCGCGGCATCGGAGTTTCACTCTATGGTCGGAAGGAACTCCAAATAAAGGAGTGCTCCTCCGTCACCGTGGTGCCGGTCTTTCGCCATGACATCTTCCGTGAAGCCGCAACCGATCCCCTCGTTTGGCCGATGGAAAACTTCCACCAAGTCAACGCGGATTTCCTGGAAGATCTCAACCAGCTCGACCAAGCCTCCTTCGCCCAGGATCATCTGGTCTATTTTCCCAATATCGTGCAAAATCAGCTTGAGGCGGTCGCCCAATGGCTCAAGGCGCTGCCCGCGACGCGCCGTCCCACGGTGGCTTTTATGTTTCGCTGGCTCAACCATGCCATGGACTACGTTTCCAATCGAAAAAACAGGGAGATGGTTGCCCTTTACTACCGCTTTGCCGTGAGGCATCTCCAGCAGGTACATCCGCGCTGCCTCTTTTGTGCCGATACAACCGAACTCTGCAATGCCTACCGCAACATCACGTCCTACGCCATGGCTGAGTTGCCAAACCCCATGGACGTTTCTGAACTGATTTCCGCAATCCCCCCCAAACATCCCTCCGAAGCTCCCCTCGTCGTCTATCAGGGGCACACCAGTCCCCTGCGAGGCTTTCATTTTCTTCCTGAAATTATCGATCGTTGCAGTCGGCTGCCCCAGCGTCCGAAATTTGCCATTCAAATCCAGGACCGCACCGGTGCCTCAAATATGGGGATGCAACCGGTTTTAAGCGCTCTCGATAAGATGAAAGGGCCCTTTGTTGAGTTAATCGAAGGCGCGCTTCCTACCCAGGACTACCTTAACCTGTTAGGACGAGCTGACATCGTGTTGCTGCCCTACACGCCCAGTTTTTATGGTATGGGATCATCCGGCGTATTTACCGAGGCAGGCTCTGTCGGGAAGGTGGTGGTGGCTTGCGAGGGTACCGTTCCTATCCGCCAGGGACGCGACTATCAACTGGGGGTCGTTGCCGCGGCGCAGTGGACGCCTGCTTCGTTAAGCGACGCCTTGGCCACCGCTCTTCAGCAACTGCCCCGACTCACTCAGATGGCATCTCAGGCAGCCCCGCGATTTCGCAAGGAAAACAGCGCCCCCGCATTTTGGGACAAACTGCTGGCTGCCTGCAACGGTCTTCCGACAAGCCAAGCGCCCTCATGACAGCGCCAATAATTTCCAGCGCGCCATCGAAGCTGGCAACACGCTGTGGCGTCGATCCTCCCCAGATGTTGCCAACGTGGGCGGAGGCCCGCCGCTGGAGGCCAGCAGATCCTCAACCCTCGTTCTTCCAGATTGAGTACAGACTGTGGGCCACCAGTGCCCCGCGCATGCCTGGGTTTTCTGCCAGGGATTCGGCTACCGCCCGCCGAACGCCATGCTCAAAATAATCATCAATCAGTATCAATCCTCGGGAATGCAGCCGAGGCAGCACAGCTTTCAACGTGGAGCGCGTGCCCGCATATTGATCAGTATCCGCAAACACAAACGCAATGCTCTTCAAACGCTCGCAAACCACAGGAACTGTCTCCTGCACCAGCCCTTTGTGAAGTTCAACCATGTCGCTGAGCTGATAGGAGGCAACGCAATTGCTTACCAGCTGAAGCGAAGTTTGCGTAAACTCACCCGCATGAAAAACAGTTGTTCCATCCGGCTTGGTTGCCGACGGAATGCCCTCGAAGGTATCAAACCCATGCACCTTCCGCCGTTCGCCCCAAACCTTCAGCAGCGCGGCCATGAGAATCGAGCTTCCACCCATAAACGTGCCCGATTCAAGAATTTCCCCCTCGCCGGAACATGCCAGATCCAGGCAGCATGCAAGAACAGCGGTCTTGCGCGAGTTCATTGTCGTAATGTACGATTCCTGGCGAAGCGCCCTCATCACCGCCGCGAATGCATTATTCAGATGGGAAAATCGAAAACACTTGTTCTGCCGCTGGTGTTCCGGAATCATTGCCAGAACCTGTGCCGCCAGCGCTGGCTCACGTTGCGGTGTGTCGGCAACGACAATCAGGTCAAACTCTTCCGGACGCAACTCTGCCAGCGTTCGGCTCGGCCGATACTTGTCTCCCGGCGGGCCGGCAAAGATGTTGAAACCAAATCGCCATTCTGCCTCAGGAGATTGTGGCAGCAGCCCAGGATCAGGTGCCGCGTGGTCCAGTACCAGGTCCTGGTAGGCTTCCATGTTTGCCATGAAACCCGGGTCCGCCCCGACGACCGCGGTGCGCAACCGCGCCTTCCCTAACCGCAGCGCCCGGATTTGCACAGCAACATCAAATAACGTCATGCCCATTGCATTTTCCATAAACTGTGCAGCAGGCAAACCGATGAATCGGCTCATTGGGAATCTCCAGACATATTACTTCGACCCAGGCTGGTAAAAGACGATGCGCGAGCCCTGATTCTCCCACGCGAACGGCACTTCCTTCATCCCCGGATTGGCCTTCCGCACCGCCTCGTGCTGCTCCGGCTCGGCGTATACGAGCAAAAACCCGCCACCCCCCGCCCCCAGCAGTTTGCCGCCAATGGCGCCGGCCTTCCGCGCTCTCTCATATGCCTCATCAATAAAGGAATTGCTCACAGCCTCGGAAAACCGTCGCTTAAGCAACCAACCCTGATGCAATAACTCCCCAAATCCTCTTAGATCGCTGCCGGATGACAGCAGCTTCATTCCCTCCATCACCATGCCCTGCATCTGAACCAGTTGCCCCGTGAGCAATCCGGCGGAGGTTCTTGCCAATTGCTGCTCCAGGACCTCATGAGCGGTGCGCTGGAGGCCCGTATAAAAAATCATGAGGCGCCGCTGAAGCGCGACGGCGCGCTCTGGGGGCAACGGAACTGGCGTCGCAGTGACTGAGTTGTCAGCGGAAAATTCCAGAAGAGACAACCCCCCGCACGCGCAGGAATACTGATCCTGCAATCCAACCCGTTCCCGGATCAATTCCCGCTCCACGTGAACGGCCTCTGCCGCAATCTGCTTCTGGCTCACCATCTCTCCCTTAAATGCGTGGAGTGCATGCAGAAGTCCCACTGTAAAGCAAGACGAAGATCCCAAGCCAGTCCGCGCAGGGAGATCAGAGACGACGGCAATCTCGACACCCCCCTCAATTTTCATAAACCGCAAGCACTCGCGCACGGAAGGGTGTTGTATCTCATCGATACCGCGGCACAATTCCGTTTTGGAATAACTCACCCGGATGCGATGGTCAAAAAACTCCGTCAACGGAGAAACTGTAACATACGTGTATTTGTTGATGGAAGTGCACAGAGTGGCCCCACCATGACGTCCGAAATGCTCGGGATAGTCTGTGCCGCCTCCCAAAAAGCTGATGCGCAAAGGCGTCATACTGATAATCATGCGGCACTCCCTTTTGACGGGAGAAGTTTGGACTCATGCTCGCGGAACCAGGCAATCGTGCGTGCAAGCCCTTCAGCGAGAGAGACCGGGCGGAAATCCGGGCACATTCCGCGGAACTTAGTGACGTCCAGGCACTTGGATTTGGCGCCTACGTACCGGCTGGTGTCGAATTGAATCTCGGCAAAATCATACCCAACCTGCCCGCAAATGAGCTGGGCAAAATGGCGGATGGAGAATTCCTCACCCGCTCCAATATTAAGCACTTCATCCTCCAGAGTCGGCGTAAGACGAAGCATGAGGTCCACAAAGTCCTCTATATAAACCAGCTCCCGCTTCTGCTGGCCATCGCCCCAGAGAATGACGGGTTCGCCATATAATTTACCGCGGAGAATTTTGCGGATCAGGTCAAAGATAAAATGCATCTGGCGCCCATCGGTGTGATAGCCAGGACCATAGAGCGTAGAGGGAACAAATGTGGCGAAATGGAGGCCAAACTGCTTGCGCAGCGCGAGCTGCCCGATGTACAGCATGCGCTTGGTGTGGGCATAGGTGAACAGGCTCTCGATCGGCGTGCCGTCGAGGTAGTGTCGCTCCGCAAGCGGCATCGCAGGATCGTACGAGCAACTTGTGCCCATGCTGATAAACTTGGCTTGCGGCTGCCGCTGCTGCCACCATGTCAACACATGCGTGTTCATCTGCTGGTTGATCACCCATTGCTCACCTGCATGCCGCAGACAGAAATCGCCCGCCTGCGTCCACGCGGCCAGGTGGTAAATCAGGTCGTACCGGGTGCTGTTGAACGCGTCCAGCGCATCCGGCCGGCGGAGATCAGCCTGCCGCGAACCCAGTGCCGTGACAGTATCTCCGCGCGCAACCAGCGCCCGGCAAAGCGAAGTGCCCAGGAAACCGGTGGCACCAGTCACAAGGATTTGCATGGTCAGCCATCCTTGGGATCAACGGGAAAATAAAACTGCACACCTTTTGCAATAAGATGCTGCTGCCGGGCGAGGATTTCCTTTTTGAAATTCCACGCGAGCACGTAATAAACATCCGGCTGGCGTGTAAGTTCTGATTCGATAACAATCGGTATATGCATGCCGGGGGAGAAAAGCCCGCGCCTGAGTTCATTTTTCTCCACCAGAACCTCAATGAGGTTGGTTCCAATGCCAAAATAGTTCAGCAATGTATTGCCTTTAACCGGAGCGCCCATGCCCCAGACAGTTTTGCCCCTGCCGGCGGCGTCCTGCAGAAATCTAAGGTTTTCCTGCTTCATCTGTTTGATCTCTTCGGCAAACGCTCGATACGTTGCAAGTTCGTTGGATTTGTCACGATCTTCCGCCTGTCGCATCGCTTGCAGGCGATCTGACGGTGAGCGTTTCCCCTTGTGCGTCACAAACCCAATGATGGATCCCCCATGGATCGGCGAAAGATACGCATCGAACATCTCCAGCCCGTGTCTCCCCAACAAGGCTTGGATTGTCTGGAGATTATAATAAAGCAGATGCTCGTGATAAATCTGATCGAACGCGCGATTCTCCACAATGCGCTTCATGTACAGGAATTGCACAACAAATACGCCCTCATCGCGCAAGGATTCCCGGATTGCGTCCGTCACTGAGTGCAACTCTTCCAGGTGGAAAAATACGCCAGCGGCATTAATCACATGAAACTTCCGCCCAATCTCCCGCGCCGTTTCAAGATTGAAAAACGTATTCACCGTCGGCACGCCGGCATTTACGGCAATTTCGGCCGTTGTTTTCGACGATTCAACGCCCAACACCTCCCAGCCCAACTCTTTAAAGTGCTTGAGCTGCGTACCATCGTTGGAGCCAATATCCAGAACGGACTTGCCGGAAGTTCCTGCGAAAAATCGCGAATCGATTTCATGCGCGACATTCCTGAAGTGGTCGCTCAGAGATTTGGTCATTCCCGAAAGATACGTGTGGTCGCCGAACATCACCTCTTTGGGAACAGTGTGGGTCAGTTGGACCGTATGGCAATCATCGCAGAAAACCACATGCAGCGGGTACCGCGGCTCCTTCCCCACCTCCTCCTTCCGCAGAAAGTGATTGCACCAAGGCTGCATGCCAAGGTCGATCGCGGATTCAAAACGCTGACCTCCGCACACTCTACATTCCCTCAGCGATTGATCAGACACGCGCTGCCCCCATCGACTGCGTCGGCGGCAAATCGTCCAGGCCCCGTAGTTCCCCGCTAGCAAACGATATCCGAAACGGCGTGCGGGATATGATCACGTCTTCACCTGCGCCTGAATCCTCTGGGCCACCGGCATCCAAACCCTGCCCATCCACTCTACGACGAACGCTCCCGCCGGGTTTTCTGCCTGCCTCAACCGGTGAAAAATGCAAGCCAGCACTATCGCAACCGGCATCCCGCAAGTCAAGGCAACCACACCAGCGAATTCGTCCTAAAGCAGTTGAGCTGACCGACTTAAAATCGGCTACTCACCCACATCTCTTGACCGTTTATCGAAATTGCGATTATTGCCCGTAGTCCCGCCTTCAGTGGGCGCCCCGCCTCCCCCTGCCGAACGTTCCCCCTCAAGTTGCCCTCCCACTTGGCAGACAACATAATCTATCCCTTTCCCCCTTTCGGCACCCCAACTGCCGATAACCTTTGCGGAGTATGAGGCACATGTCCCACGTCCTGATCACCGGCGGCGCCGGCTACATTGGCTGCATCCTTACCGAACACCTCCTGGACGCCGGCCACAGCGTCACCATCCTCGACACCCTCGCCTTCGGCCAGACCCCCCTCTTCCACTTCTGTGCCAACCCCAAGTTCAACTTCGTCTTCGGCGATGCCCGCGACGAAAAGAAAGTCACCAGCCTCGTCAAAGATGCCGACGTCATCATCCCCCTGGCCGCCGTCGTCGGCGCCCCCGCCTGCGATCGCGACCCCTGGATGGCCACCTCGCTCAACCGCGATGCCGTCCTCATGATCAACAAAATGCGCTCCCCGCGCCAGCTCCTCCTCTACCCCAACACCAACAGCGGCTACGGCACCCGCTCCGGTGACGTCTTCTGCACCGAAGACACCCCGCTGGAACCCATCTCCCTCTACGGCAAAACCAAGTGCGAAGCCGAATCCGCCATCCTCGCCACCCCCAACTCCGTGGTCCTGCGCCTGGCCACGGTCTTTGGGACGTCACCCCGCATGCGCATCGATTTGCTCGTGAACCACTTCACCTATGCCGCCGTCACCGATGGCTACATCGTGATGTTCGAAAAAGACTTCAAGCGCAACTTCGTGCACATCCGAGATGTGGCCGACGCCTTTGTCTACGCCATCGCCAACCCCCAGAAAATGATCGGCCGCCCCTTCAACCTCGGCCTGGATGCCGCCAACATCTCCAAGGGCGAACTCGCGGAGAAAATCAAAAAGCACGTGCCCAAGTTCTTCATCCACTGCTCTGAGCTCGGCACCGACCCCGACAAACGCAACTACATCGTCTCCAACCAGCGCCTCCGCGAAGCCGGCTTTGAAGCCAAACGCTCCCTCGACGACGGCATCGTCGAACTCCTAAAAGCCTACCGCACCCTCGGCCGCGGCACGCACAAGAATGTGTAGCAGGCACGCTCCGCGTGCCGTCGCCAACCGGCTAACATCATCGGCTCGCGGACGAGCTTTCGCCCCGGCTTGCCTTTTCGCG
>JADMIO011121747.1_pt1 | contig 13927 bp, 10 predicted proteins | sample 8958161 | NCBI WGS metagenome assembly JADMIO01 (sample SAMN16585339, study PRJNA669376) | soil metagenome | isolation source: Crop rotation soil | place: USA: Cullars Rotation, Alabama | collected 2011 | reverse complement strand
AGCGAGCGCTTCGTCGAGTTATCGTTCGACGCCCTCTGAAGACGATAGTCCCGCCACGACGAACAATGGAGATCGCAAAGGCAAAGTTAGCGGCATTCCTTCGGTGTGGAACAGCGCCACGGGCACCTTTACGCAGTGGCTCCAGATAGATTTCAACGGCAGCAAGACCATCGGCGAGATCGATGTGGTTACGATTCAGGACAATTGGCAGAACCCTTCGGAACCGACTGAGGCGATGACGTTCGCCACCTATGGAATCACCAGCTATGACGTGCAGTACTGGGATGGATCGAATTGGGTGACGGCGCCGAATGGCAGCGTAACCGGCAATAACAAAGTGTGGCGCAAGTTCACCTTTGCTGCGGTGACGACAAGCAAAGTGCGAGTGCTGACTCATGCTTCAGGCGACGGGTACAGCCGCGTGGCGGAGCTCGAGGCTTGGACAGCAAGCACGGCACAGCTTCACTGGCTAGTCGGGGATCAACTCGGCACGCCACGCATGGTGTTTGATCAGAGTGGAAGTCTCACGGTTTTGAAGCAGGATGGAACCTATGCAAGTGGCGCGACGCGGCATGATTACCTGCCGTTCGGTGAGGAACTATTTGCCGGTACGGGTGGCAGAACCACGGCGCAGGGCTACTCAGCCAGTGACGGAGTCAGGCAAAAGTTTACAGGTTACGAGGCCGATACCGAGACAGGATTGAACTTTGCACAAGCGCGATATCAATCGCCGGCGCAGGGCAGATTCATTTCTCCCGATCCGCTTTTGGTTTCCGCAAGCGCCGCAGCGCCGCAATCTTGGAATCGATATGCCTACGCACCCAACAATCCCTTGAGGTTCATCGATCCTAGCGGTCTCACGGATGGCGACCCACAACGCCATTGGATTACTGATGGGAATGGGAATTATCGATCTCTCGATGAGCAACAGTACAACGACTATTTGAATGACACGGAAAGTGAGCGATATCCCGGTTGGAGTAGCGTCGATACTGGCACAGTTATTGGACAGCTAGGCTATGTCGTAGGCCCTGAAGGTTATCAGGACAGCAACTCCGGTCTAATAGGAAGCACGGTCAGTCTGGGCGCGGATGGCAATTTTCACTCTGTTACAGACTCGGCTTACGGAGAGCAATTCGGCCAGGCATTCGCGCCATATGGTCCAGCGCTGGATACGGAAATGCGAATCGGCATGATCGTTATCGGGTGTTTCGCGGGACCTACGGGTGAAATGGGAGAGCTTACCTCGCTAGGATTGGAAACGTCGGAGGCTACCACAACCATTAGCACAACCACTACTCCCGCCTTCTTGGGTCAAGAGAGTGGTGCGGCGATTCCAGTGCCAGAGGGAGCTGCTGGCCCTACCTTGACCCGCAGCGGAAACGGATTGATGTTCAACAATGGCGCTGGTGGAAATGGACTTGCTTCCGAAGTAAATTCAATTCGCGTAATGGATGCCACTAAGCAATATCCAAACGGATATGTAAACTATGGTAAGACAATGACCGACGGCTCGTGGCAATCGATCCACCCTTACACAGGGAAACCAATTTCAACTAGTGACTGGTGGTGGCATATACCGCGTTAAGAGCTTAAGAACTTCCGATTGGATACTAAAAAAATGAACGAAGATCATGATTTTCCCATCACTGAACTGATCGGCAAGCTACTCACGTCGGTAAGCTTCGTGATGGACTACCTAAAGCTTCAGTTTGAACATCCGGTCTTGACGGTTCTAACAACCGTTACCGTACTGAATCACCAAGTTGCGACGGGTACCAGCACGGCTGGATATGCAGATGCTTTATATCGCCAAATTGGCAAAGCTGTATCTCACGTGCGCCTTGTACCCAAACAAGAGATTCGAATAACGTTCAATGACCGTTCGGAAATCCTCGTATCCCTTACGGCAAAAAACCATGCTGGTCCGGAACTGGCGATGTTTGAGCTGCCTCCCGATGGTCTGTGGGTTTTGCGGGAGAATTGACGGCGGCGCGCACTTTGAAAACGAAATAAAGCTCTCGCGGACGCGTGAGGTGAGGAGTCGCTGCGTCTTCTAACTGCCGTTCGGTGAGGAACTCGCCGCAGCAAGAATACGGCTATCGCAATGGAGAGTTACTGATTACCGCTGACGCGCCCGCAGGAGCCGGAGCTACGAACGTGGCATTGGCGGCAAACGGAGGACTGGCGACCGCCTCGTCGAGTTATGCGTCCACGCCTACTGAAGACGACAGTCCCGCCACCACGAACAATGGAGATCGCAAAGCCAAGAGGCAGCATTAACTAATCGCCAGAATTGATTCGTTGGTTGGCTGAGTTGGAACTTGGGGCAGCCCCGAGTTGTCCGGGTTCAGGTAGTCGCTCTGATTTCTCTTGATGCGCGTCACGCCGGGGCGAATCTTGCCGGCTTCGCACGCCGCAATGAACGCCGCCACCACACGCGCGTCGTAACGCGTGCCGACAAAGCTCTTCAGCCGCGTCAGCGCCGCTTCCAAATCCATCGCAGCCTGATACGGCCGTTCGGTAGTCATCGCGTCAAACGTGTCGGCGACTGAGACGATGCGCGCCTGCATCGGAATCTCTTCGCCTTTCAAACCCTGCGGATACCCGCCGCCGTTGATCATCTCGTGATGCATGTACATGCCCGGCAGGAATTCGCGCATCGCAGGAATCTGCGACATGATCTTGTGACCCTTCTGCGGGTGCGTCTTCATGATTTCGAATTCCTGATCATCGAGCGCCGAAGGCTTCTTCAGAATTCGATCGTCGATGCTAATTTTGCCGACGTCGTGCAGCAGCGCGCTGATGCGAATCTTCTCGACTTCTTCTGCATTCAATCCCAGCCCTTCTGCCGTCGCGACGGCAAAACGCGACACGCGTTCCGAGTGGCCGCGCGTGTAAGGATCTTTGCCGTCGATTGCGGCCGCCAAAGCTTTCACCGTGCCGATGAACAGTTCGTGATTTTCGTCGGCTGAGCGCTGCAAGTCCTGTATGAAGCGCTCGATCTGATCGGTCATGAGATTGAACGATGTGCCCAGCTCGCCCAGCTCAGTGAGGCCGACAACTTTCACGCGTTGCGAGAAGTCTCCGCCGGCGATGCGCGTGGCGCCCTCTGCCAGTTCGCGCACCGGCCGCGTCAATTTCTCGGCAAAGTAGAATCCGCAGAACAACGCGAGCATCGCGGCCAGCAGGCTGACGAAGAAAACCTGATTGCGCATGTCGCGCACTGAAGCAAGCGCTGCCGATTCGTCCTGAATTGCGATCACGCCGAGCGTTGCATTGTGATCCAACTCCGCGGTGGCGTACGAACCGAGCATCGACACTTCACGGCCGTCGCGTTCGAGCGTGAACGGCGACAAAGCCGACTGCACTTGCGCGCCCTGCTCGAGCCAGTCCTGCACAACTTTCAAATCGGTCATCGGTTTTTCGGCATAAGCGACTGCCGGATCAGGATGCGCGACGGCTTTGCCGTTTTGATCGACGACAAAGATCACCGGCAAACCGGCGTCCAACAACTCGCGCGCGCTCTTCGATGAAGACTGCTGCACGGTGTTGAAGACTTCCTGGAAAGAAACAACGGCGACGACCGCCGCCACGATCTGATCGCCATCCATCACCGGCGCGGCGATCGTCAGGCCCATCTCCTGGCCCGAGCGAATAATCTGCGGGCGGCCGACAATCACGCCGCGGCTGTTCATGTGCGCGAGGACATCGCCCACGCGCTGATCGACTTCTTCTTTGCGAATGATGTCGGGTTGAAAGGCGCGATGAATCTCGCCCTTGACGGGACAAATCGCCAGCGCGATCAGATTCGGATCGTCCTGGAGAGTCCTCTGCAGACGCGCGTCCGAACGCGCATCGGTCAGCGACTGAATTCCGCCGGCGATCTCAAATGCGCGCGCGACGCCGCTGACAACGTCGCGATAGCGCTGGCCGTACAGCTCGATCTGGCGTGCTTTGCCCTGCACGAGTTGGGCCTGGTAACGACCTTCGATTGCCCGCAGCTCTTCCGCGCTGCGACGCGACACCATTGTGCCGGCCAGGGCCAGCGGCAAAAGGCCGACCAGCAGCAACACTGCCAGCACGACATAGAGCAGACGAATTCGGCGCAGACGTTCGAACACTGGATGCTTTACTGAAAACCCGCGGCGAGGACGCGTTGGCAGGGCAAAGAGAAAGGCCCGTCCTGAGCCTTCCAATTTGAGATTAGAGGTTCGGCGTGCGCCCTGTCAACAGTTTGGCCATTCTTTAACTGCTGAAATAGTTAAGTTAAGGCGAGGCCGGGCCGCTGAATATGGCTAGGACAGGCACCGTCGCGCTTGGCTCTGTCCTACCCGCGTCGGCGCCGGAATCGTGCGATACTTTCTCAACTTGGGAGGGGCGACGGGCGTCTAAAGGGTTGACGCGCACGGGTTTTGGCGGTGCGCGAGGTTAAGCGGGCCGCTCCGGACGACGAACCGAATGGAAACGGTTACGAGTGACGAACAGGTGGTGGAGCGTGCCTTGTCGGGCGATCCGGAGGCTTTCGGCGAGATCGTCCGCCGTTGGGAACGTCGCATCTTCGCGCTGTCGTTTGGCATGCTTGGCCGCGAGGAAGATGCGCGTGACGCGACGCAGGAAACTTTTCTCGCGGCGTTTCGCAACCTGCGCGGCTTTCGCGGCGAAGCAAAAGTTTCGTCGTGGCTGCACCGCATCGCGGTGAACCAATGCATCACGCGGCAAAGACGCGCGAAGGTTCGTGGTGAAACCGCGCTGGAAGACGAAGCCGAAAAGAATGCGGCCGTCTTTGCTTTGCCGGCAGATGTTTCGCCCGCGCGCGTAGCTGAGCATCGGGAGATTAGCGTCGCCGTCAGAAAAGCAGTTTCATCGCTGCCGCCTGACTTGCGACAAGTCGTCGTGATGAAAGAATTTGAGGAACTAACCTTTCAGGAGATCTCGGACGTGCTCGAAGTGCCTTTGAGCACGGTGAAGAGCCGGCTTTACACGGCGCTGCGACAGTTGCAGTTGCGGCTGCAAAAATTATCGACGACGCGTTAAGCGAACTTGCCGGCTGAGGGAGCAGTTATGCAGAACATGAACGAGCGACCAATTTGTCACCGCGCTGAAGACCTGGTGACGTATCTGTACGGCGAAGCGACCGCCGAAGAAGCGCGCGACTTTGCCGGACACCTGCGACAGTGCGATGCGTGTCGTGCTGAGTTCAACGTGTTCAATCAAGTGCATGAGTCGATTGTCGCGTGGCGCAACGAAGCGCTTGGCTCCGCCGTCGCGCCGATACGAGAAACTTCCACGCAAACGGTTTTCGGAACGAGTAATGTGGTTCACGAGCGCAAATTGTCCGCGGTTGCTGCTTTGCGCGAGTTCTTCAACGTCTCGCCATTCTGGTTGCGCGGCGCGACGGCGATCGCCGGGCTTTTGCTGTGCGTATTGTTGGTGTTTGCAGTGGCGCGAATGTTTCGTCAGCCTGCACAAGTCGCGAGCGGCAATCAGCCAAACTTGAATCAACAGGAATTTGACCGTGCGGTGCAAAAAGAAGTCGAAGCGCGAATGGCTGAGATGGCTCGGAATCAGCGTCCGCAACCCGAGCCGCAGACGACGGTTTCAGTTCCTAACTACGAGGCGCGCGCGCAAGTCGCAATCCATCGTACGCGATCGAAATCTCGGCCTGCGAAGTTGACGCGCGAAGAAACCGAACAACTGGCAGCAGACCTGGGTTTAATTCCCGGACGCGAAGAGGAATTGCCGTTCGTGCTGCCGGATGAACCGAATCAGTAATCGAATTACTTGAATATGAAGGATGGTGCAATTATGAAAAACGCCCCAAACATGCTGACGAAAACTGTCGTGGCCGCAATGTTTCTTCTGGTCGCGACGGTTTCGCTTCACGCCCAAACGCAGCAGCAGCAGACGGGAATTGACCCCTCGCAAACACAGACGCAAGCCGACCAAATGCTCGGGCCTTTGAATCTGACGCCCGATCAGGTCCAGCGCATCCGTACGATTAACGGCGAGCTTCGCGAAGAGCGTCAGGCCGCTAACTTCAGACTGCGGACCGCGCAGCGAGGTCTGGCCGAAGCGATTCAATCATCGACTCCTGATGAAACTTTGATCGCGCAGCGTTCGAAGGAGGTCGCCGACGCCCAGGCAAACACGATTCGCCTGCGTTCGCTGACGGAAGCGCGCATTCTGCAGGTGCTGACGCCGGAGCAACGTGTAAAACTGCGCACGCTGCGGCAACAGGCGGCGATGCGTCGCGGCGGCAATCAACAAATGCCGGGCCTTTTTGGCCGCCGGCAGAATCCCGACCGGTTGGGACGCCAGAACCAAAACCCCAATGCGCTCACGCAAAAACAGCAACGCCGGCTGATGCGACAACAGCAGCAACAGAGGCCTTAGTAACTTATCGATCAGAGCTTGGAAGGGCTGGCCCGTTGATTTGGGCCGGCCTTTTTCTTTGCGCGTCGCGCCCGCTCGATTCGCACATGCTTGACGCAAGCACTTTCGTTTGAGCATCATAGGCCGCTCTTTTAGTTAGTGACGTCCTGCCTTTGCGGCCATTTCGAGATTAGCTGACCGGTCTTTAGTCTGACGAAAGCATGAACATCTTCACGCGTCTTTTGCTCGAGCTGCAAGAAATCGCGTTGCTGGTCGCGCGTACCGCTGCGGGACTTTTCCGCAAACCTCGCTACTTTCCCGAAACGCTGGCGCAGATGGACAGCATCGGCGTGGGCTCGCTGACGATCATCATGCTCACCGGTTTTTTTACCGGCGGCGTTCTGACACTGCAAACCTATCAGACACTCGCGTCGTACGGCGCGGTCGATCAGCTCGGCTATCTGGTGTCAGTTTCGCTGATTCGCGAGCTGGGTCCGACCTTGACCGCGCTGATGGTGACGGGCCGGGTGGTTTCGGCGATATCGGCGGAACTCGGATCGATGGTCGTGTCGGAACAAATTGACGCCATGCGCGCGTTGGGCACCGACCCGATCCGCAAACTGGTGGCCCCGCGAATCGTTGCGCTGGTAGTTACGCTGCCGCTGCTCACCTTGATCGCCGACGTCGTCGGCATCGGCGGCGGCTGGGCAGTCTCGACTTATCTTTACGGGTTGCCGTCGTCGATGTTTACCGCTTCAGTGCGCAACGGCATCGATATGGACGACATCATCGGCGGCATCGTAAAGCCGCTGGTCTTCGCATTTCTGATGGGCACGATTGCCTGTTACAAGGGCCTGAAAACGGAAGGCGGCACGGTCGGCGTCGGCCGATCAACCACTTCCGCGGTAGTGTCGGCTTCGATTATAGTAATCATCGCCGACTTCTTTCTCGCGAAAGCGCTGCAAATTATTCTGGGCACTGCTCCATGATTACGGAAACCGCCATTAATCAATCCGGCATCGACAATCGCGTCAGCTCGCAGGCGGCCGATTCCACTTTCCGCGAAATCGACGATAAGGATCGGATTACGCCCGCGATCGAATTTCGCAATGTCACTATCGAGTTCGACGGTCGCAAAGTCCTGAACGACCTCAGCTTCAAAGTGATGAAGGGCGAGACAAAGATCATTCTCGGCGGATCAGGTTGTGGAAAATCGACGACGATCAAGCTCGTGCTGGGGTTGCTGAAGCCTGATAGCGGCCAGGTCCTGGTGGACGGCGAAGACATCACGAACTTTTCGGAAGTGGACATGATGCACGTGCGCAAAAAGATCGGAATGATCTTTCAGGAGGGCGCGCTGTTCGATTCGCTTTCGGTTTACGAAAATGTCGCTTTCAAGCTGCACGAGCAGGGCGTGCCCGAAGAAGAAGTCGAAGGCGAAGTGCGGCGCATGCTGCGATTTGTGAATCTCGAACAGGCGATCGACAAGATGCCGTCAGAATTGTCGGGCGGCATGCGGCGCCGCGTCGGCATTGCGCGCGCGCTGGTCGGCGATCCGAAGATTGTCATGTTCGACGAGCCGACCGCGGGGCTCGATCCGCCAACGGCACGCACCATTTGCGAGCTGGCGATGAAGTTGCGCGACCTCGAAGACGTCTCGTCGATCTTCGTAACGCACGAAATGAACAACCTGGATTATCTTTGCTCGGAATACGCGGTCGTGAACGAAGCGGGCGACGTGGTTTTCGAGAAAGAGGGCGAAAAGCTTTGCCTGATCAACAGCAAAGTCATCATGATGCGCGACGGACAGATCATCTTCAGCGGCACCGACGAAAGCATACGGCGCTCGGAAGATGCGTACATTCAAAAGTTTCTGCGCGGACACTGACAACATTTTGATTTGCGATTGCCGATTGCCAAGCGATGCTAATCGCAAATGTGAAATCCGAAATCGAAGATTGCAGAGGTAGCTATGCCACGATCCACCAGAAAAATCGGCATGAGCGAGTTGCGCGTGGGCTTGCTCGTTTTGATCGCCATCGTTGTTTTCATCATTCTCATCCTGAATGCGTCGGGCAATCTGAACCCGTTCGCGCGCCACCTGCACTTGCGCGCGCGCTTTGGTGACGCGAATGGACTGCGCGATGGATCGGAAGTGCGCCTGGCCGGAGTGCGCATCGGCAAGGTTGATCGCATTCGCCTGCTGACGGCCGCCGAAGTTGGTCCTGAACCAAACCCGAAAAAAATCGAAGTGTTCATGACTATCAACGCGACGATCGACGGCGTGGCGGCGTCCGAACGAATTCGCACAGACTCGCGCGCGCAGCAAGCGTCGCCGAGCCTTCTGGGCAGCGAGATGATGGTGAACATTACGCCCGGCACGCCCTTAGGCTCGCCGATTCAGGAGAATGCAGTACTTGATTCCGACAAAGGCAACACGATGAGCGATCTCGCGACCCGCGGCACGGACCTGGCGGAACGCCTGAGCAAGTTGTCGGATCAACTTAACGAAGTCGTGAAAGACGTGCGCGAAGGTAAGGGCACCGTTGGGCGTCTGTTTAATGACGAGGCGCTCTACAACAACTTGAACGCAACCATTCGCGACGCCGAAGACCTCGCGCAGCAAATCAAAAGCGGGCGCGGCTCAGCCGGAAAATTTATTTACGACGACGCGCTTTACAACAACACCAACGAGATCGCCGCGAACCTGAAGAAGATGTCGGAAGATATTCGCGCGGGGCGCGGCTCGGCAGGAAAATTCATCTCGAGTGACGAGATGTACAACAAGGTGAATCGCCTCGCCGACCGGGTGAACCATTCGATGGATCAGATCGACGCCATCGTCGGAGACGTCAACGCCGGCCGCGGCACGCTGGGCCGCCTGGTAAAAGATGAAGCGATCTATAACGACGCGCGCGCGGCAATTGCGCGCTTCAACACGACCGCGGAACGCATCGACAACGTCGTCGCGGGAGCGCAACGCGGCGAAGGCACGCTCGGCAAACTGATTACCGACGAAGCGCTCTACAACAACGTCAACAACCTTTCGTCCGAAGGCGTGAAGCTGATGTACGACTTCCGTCAGAACCCGAAAAAATATCTGACGATCAAATTCCAGTTGTTCTAGGATTGCTCGACAGTTTTGCGATCTCAGTTGCGGACGACGAACGGCTTGAATGATAAGTTTTCGCCGGACTCGTCGGGCAAACCGTCGCTGCTCAGGTGGGAAGAGGGACCGCAACACCCTGCGTTACGGGAGATTGCCTGACCTTGAAAAAGAACGTTTGAAAAAGGCGGCCGGTCTCGATCACGTCGCCCCAGCCATTGCCGCCGCTGTGCGGAAGATTTCCGCGACAGAGTATGAGTCGGTTAAAAACATTTCCGAAAGCATCGATCATTTCCCAATCTTCTTTCGGCGTCATCCAATCATAGTTCCGCGTCGGGTCGCGATTTCGCCAGAGTCTCAAGCCGGCTTCCAGGGGCGCGTCCGGGGTCAGATAAATCAGCCCGGCCCAGCCTGACTCATCGACGCCATTCCAATCGTCCTCAACGTGATTGTGAACGCCGCCGCCGATTTCCTGATTCACGTCCGGTTTAAAATGAAAGCAGCAATTCCAAAAGCAACTCGTTCGCATCGTGTAACGCGCGTCGGAAGCCTTTCCTTCACCGGTGATCGGAAAATCAAGATTCCAATGCTCGCGGTCGATCTGCTCGCCGGTAATCGCCTCAAGTTTTCCAATCAATGACTCAGATGATTTGAAGGGACAATCGCGAGCGGACTTGAACCACGACGCCATCCAGATGAATTTCATTTCTCCGGAATGCACGGCCGCGTCCGCATCCCACGGATAATAATAGCGTTGGCTTAGCGCATAGTTCCGGACGGCCATCGGGTCGTCATAGAAATTTTCCACGACGATTATTGATTTGCGCATCCCCGGTCACCTGTTGCTCGCTCTTCACTAACGGTCTGCACGGCAAAATGTAAGTCGATGAGAACGAACATTCGGCTAAATCGGCTGAACCGTAATTCCAATTGAGCAGAGATAATAGTTGGCGGTGCCGAAGAAGGCGACAACTTTTTCGTCGTCATCCGCCTCCAGCGTGAACGCCGTTCGACCCGGATCGGTGTCCCACATATCTCCGTACGGTCCGAAGATCTGTCCCTTCTTCGTATAGAAAGTAAGCTGCAACATGCAGTGCCCGCCGTGATAGCCGCCGTAGTAACCGCTGACTTTAGTGATGTAGTCATCGCCGAGTATTGCGTTTCTTCTCCGATCACCCATTCCGCCGCCGTGATGAGCCAAAGGAGTATTGCTACCGCCGTAAAAGACCTCGAACGAATCGAGGACGTTTCCTGAACGGACGAAAAGTCTGGTCAGAGGTTTATTTAATTTCAGCACCGCGTCCGTATCGTCGAATGGATCGGCCTTAATTCCTATTGGGCCTATTTTCCTGAACTGCGGGACGGCCTTCCATTGAGTGCCGGTGTAGGGAGAGGCGGTGCCTGGCGCCAAATTCACCGAACCGTCGGCTGTTCCGCCATTGAGCCAGACGAAAGGATTGGCCGCGCCCAGATTCTTCAGTGTGTAGATCTTCCCATCCGCAGTATTGACTTGCCATCTCAGACCGTCATCGGTGCTGGGGGTGGCGCGCGGCGCTAAAAAGACAGAGCCGTCGTAAGTTCCGTATAGCCAAACGAAGTCCGGGTTCACGAGCGTGCCGAGGCACTCAAACGCGAATACGTTTTCGCCTTGAGCATGCGCTTTCCATCTTGCGCCCGTGGACGGATCCGCCGCGCTGGGCGACAGCTCGAGCTTCCCGTCCTGCGTTCGACCGTTGAGCCAGAGATGCGCGGGGTTAACGGCGGTCCCCATGCAGTGAAAGCAGATGATCGCGCCATCGACAATGGGACCGACGATCGGCGAGGGAAACAACTGAGCAAGCGCCGCGTCGATATCGGCGGCTGAAAAGTTTGCCGCTTCCAGGGCTCCGCGCATCTCGGTCGCGGTCGTGTTTGGAAAAACAGAAGGCCACAATAAAACAGTGCCGAGTTGATACGCCGTTAGATCAGGATAGACGCCCGCCGCAATTATGGCCGTGGCAATTTCATTGAGGCTATAACCCGCAGCCTTGAGTGCTTCCGCAATCTCTTTTGGGCCAGCGAGCGGATCACCGCTAGTCATAGCCTGCGCCACTGCCCCGCTGGGATCGATCTCGGGAAGAATCTCAGGTGCGGTTGATAAGCGCGTCGCCGCCAGTGCCTGGGCCAAATCGGTGGCAGACAAATTCGGATTCTGACCCCGAATCGTGGTAGCGGCCTCCGCTAAGGTGGCGCCGCCCTGCTGCTGCTCGCTCAAGGAATCAACGATGGCTGCAAGTTCGTTCTCATTCATTGTGAAACTCCTCTAAGTATCGGGCCTGCCCCAACCGGGGTTCAGGATGTTGCCGTCGTTCTGTATCTGGGTAAGATCGCGCGCGACGTTGCCTGAGCCTTCATCGAGCGGCCAGTATCCGCCGAGGTAAACGGCAGCCCAGGGTTGGCCGCGGTTCGTGCTTTGCGCGGCGGCGATCTCAGCATCACTCAATCGGTTGTACGTGTCCTGTTTGATGTCGTCCGTCACGCGCGGCCCGTGCCAGATTCGGATGTTCTTCATGAAGCCCTGGAAATAGCGGTCCCGGTATTTGCCGAAGATGAAGCGATGGGAAGCCGGGATAAAGCTCCCCACCTCGGCCCGCATACCATTGCCGACAAAATTGGCGGCGTTGTATTGGTCCCAACGCTCGTGATTGTTTTGCGCGTTAAGGTTCTGAATTTTTCCGTTGATATGAATTCCGACGATGCCGCCCTCCCAGGTGACGGTGATGTTGGACCACTGTCCGATGGCAACCGAATCTTCCGTGGTCAGCGTTACTAAACGCGGATCGGAAGGCGTACCGGCATTCCAGTCCGGAGTGAGCGCCGAAACTCTTACATGGCCATCCCACAGAGAAAGCTCCACCGTCAGATCGCCGGCCTTCCAGACGGTGCCCGCATTCTCGTAAACCAGCGTCACGATTGGACGATCATCCAGCGCCTCGGGATAAATTGAAGCGTCGATCGTAAATCCGTTATTCGCCAAATCGACCAGATGATTCGGATGGCCTGAGTCCCTAAAGCCTATCTGATCGAAATTAGTCTTGCTTAAAGTCACGGCGGTACTCATGCCGTCAAACTTCAAAACGTCCGGCATGAAGACCTGCTTGAGCACCCTCGCCAACACGATCGGATCAGGCCGATCATAAGCCAACGCCAAGGCCTCCGCAGTCTGATCCATATTGAAGCCGACAGCCTTAAGCGCCTGCGCCGAATCAGTCAGCGGTCCGGCCGCGACCGGCTTCGTGAACGGGTAAACATTTACCAATGCGGTCGCCAACGAGTTTGCATCGAGTGGCGGAACCGGGAAGGCCGCCGCGATTGCCAACGACAAATCGGTCTGAGTCAGAGGCGGCGGCTGGAATACTTTGAAGAGAACGTTTGCCAGTGCGGCAGGATCAATCTGTGGAAATTGCGCCTTGATTAACGGCGCGGCCTGCGCTGCCGTTTTGCCGTCGGCTCTGAGTTGTCGGGCGACCGACTCGGGCGTCTGATCCGGACCGATGAAGACTAGCTTGAGGACGGTCGCCAACACGATCGGATTCGGACGTTCGTAAGCCGCAGTCAAAGCGGTTGCCGCCTGGTCCATGTTAAAGCCGGCGGCCTTAAGCGCCTGAGCAGTATCGGTCAGAGGGCCGGCCGTAACCGGTTTTGTGAACGGGTAGACAGTGACCAGCGCAGCGGCCAGCGCGTTCGCATCGAGCGGCGGAATTGGAAACGCGGCCACCAGCGCCAGAGACAATTCACTCTGAGTCAGCGGCGGCGGCTGGAACACATCAAACACGACCGTTGCCAGCGTGGGCAGATCCACATCCGGAAACTGCGCTTTGACTAACGGCGCTGCCTGCGCAGCCGTCTTGCCTTCGGCTTTGAGTTGCCGCGCGAACGATTCCGGCGTCAGTACATCAAGGGCGATTGTCTGCGCCGTGCACCAGTCACTGGGGATCGCCGTATTCCGCGGAGCTTTGGTCAAAACCTGGACTGTGCCCGTCTTAAAAGATCCGGTTGGGACGGTGAACTCGGCGGTCTGAACACCCGCGCCAACATCCTGCGTCAGTTCCGTCGACGCACCACTAGTGGGCACGAGGGTCAACCGCAATGTATATCCGTCATTGCCGGCAATGTTGGTCCAGTTGGCGGTGATCTTTCCGCTCGCATAACTAAGCGGTGACAGAGTCGGCGCCGCCAACTTTTCAATCGAGAAGGTGACGCTCCACGAACTTGGGATGGCGGTATTGCCGGGCGCCTTAGCCATAACGCGTGCCGAATAAGTACCGGCATCTGCCTGCGGCGAGATTTGAATCGATCCGGTCTGTACGTCTTTCGCAAAGTCCAGCACCGCGATTCCGCTGCTGCTATCCCATGACAATTGGTAACCGTCGTTGCCTGCAATTTTGTTCCAGCTCGCATAGACCG
>JADMIO010823532.1_pt1 | contig 13929 bp, 12 predicted proteins | sample 8958161 | NCBI WGS metagenome assembly JADMIO01 (sample SAMN16585339, study PRJNA669376) | soil metagenome | isolation source: Crop rotation soil | place: USA: Cullars Rotation, Alabama | collected 2011 | reverse complement strand
CCGCGACTTCAAGTCACGTGAATTCCAAGCTTCGGATCCCACTGTGCTGGAAAGCGTCGGTCGAAATCTCCCGGATGTCCACGCCGTCGAGGGTGATCCGCCCTCGAGTCGGATCGTAAAACCGAAGCAGCAGGCTGATGATCGTGGTCTTCCCGGCCCCGGTATGGCCCACCAGCGCGACTGTGCGCCCGGCCGGCGCCGCGAAGGAAACTTCCCTGAGCACCCAGGGACCGTCCTCCGAATAGCGGAACCAGACCTCCTCGAAACGGATGGTTCCCTGCACCGGTTTCGGCAGGCTTTGGGGCAGCGCCGGCTCGGACACACTGATCCCGGTGTCCAGCAGCGTGAAGACCCGTTCGGAGGAGGCCATGGCGCTCTGCAGCAGGTTGTACTTCTCGGACAGGTCCTGCAGCGGCTGGAAGAAGCGCCGGGTCAGCTGGATGAACGCGGCCAGGACTCCCACCGTCAGCGTCCCACCGATCACCCGCAGGCCCCCATACCACAGCAGCGCGGCGATCGCGACCGCGGTCAACAGCTCGATGACCGGGAAGAACACCGCGTAAATGGTAATGGAACGGAGATGCGCCTCGAGGTGCTCCCGGTTCACCCCGTCGAACTGCTTCGCCGCCGCGGCCTCCCGGTTGAACAGCTGTACCACCCGCATGCCCCCCAGGTGCTCCTGGAGAAAGCTGTTGATCCGGGCCAGCCGGACCCGGATGTCGCGGAATGCGTCCCGCACCCGCCGGCGGAAGATCGAGGCCGCGAGGAAGACCAGGGGGATCACCCCGAAGGCCACCAGCGCGAGTCGCCAGTCCTGGTACAGCATCATGGCCATGATGGCGAACAGGGTGAACACGTCGCCGAAGACCGTGACCAGGCCCGAGGAGAACAGCTCGTTCAGGGTCTCGACGTCGGAGGTCACCCGGGTCATCAGCCGCCCGACCGGGTGCCGGTCGAAGTAGGGAATACTGAGCCGCTGCAGGTGATCAAAGATCTGGAGCCGCAGGTCGTACATGATCCGTTGCCCCAGGTAGGCGGTCAGAATGCTGCCGCCATACTCGAAGACGAACTCCAGCAGCAGCGCGCCCAGGAACAGCAAACCCAGGGTGCCCAGCAGCCCCAGGTCGCGCCGGGGCACCGCGACATCCAGCGCCTGCTGGGTCAGCGCCGGTCCCACCAGCGAGAGGGCGGCGGTCGCCAGGAGGAGGAGGACCGCGAGCAGCGCCGAGGCCCAGTAGGGGCGCAGGTAGCGCAGCAGCCGCCGGAACAGCGCGGCGTCGTAGGAACGTTCGAGGGGTTCTTCCTGGTGATCCATGCGGGCGGTCGGCGGGATCCTACCCTGCGCTCACGCTGTGTTCCGGTTCCGCGTTGCCCAGGCCCTTGATCCCCTTGCGGACCCAGCTCGAGAAGACGAAGAACCCGAACGCGATGGTATAATAGCTCAGGATCATCCGCCAGATCAGCGTGTAGAGCGGTGCGGTCCCTTTCGCGACATAAACCGACATGACGAGGGTGGAGAGCACTTCCGCCACGCCGGACGCGCCCGGCGTCGGCGCAAAGTAGAGCAGGAAAGTGATCAGGGTCTGGACCAGCAGGATATCCACGAAATTCGCGTGGATCCCCACCGCGCGCAGCGCCACGTAGCCGGCCAGCAGCTTGTTGGCGTGCGACGGACCCGAGATGATCGTCGCCCAGAACAGGGCCAGCCAGCCCCGCGGCGTGTTGAACGCCACCACGCTCCGGTGAATCTCGTCCACCCCGGCCCGCAACTTCTCCAGCCGGGCCGATACCCGCCGGCTGCGTTGCCCGACCTTGCCGGCGATCCAGTGAATGAAATCCCGGACCACGCGGGGAAAGAAGATCACGATGAAGAACAACACGCCCAGGAAGGCGAAAATGCCCCAGCTGCCGAGGAACAGGTCGTAGAGCGACAGGCCCAGCACGTTCCCTTTGTCACCCAGCGACTTGCCCGCCCCGAATACGAACGCCAGCGGGCCCGCCATGGCGAAAAACGCCACCGTGGCGATGAACGTCATCATGGTGGAGGTCATGGCCACCGGCACAGTCAGCCCGTAGCGCCGCATCGTGTAGATCATCATGGGCGCGGCACCCGACTGGAGCGGAGTCAGGTATGCGGCCCAGGCGCTCATCCCGCCGGCCAGGATCATGCCCTTGAGCGGGGGGTTGGGATGGATATGCCGGGCCACCACCCAGAGCCGGAGTCCGCCGCCAAGCCAGTCCATGGAGGCCAGGCCCAGCCCCACCACCAGCCAGGGCCAGCGGACTCCCTTCAGCGATTCGATGAATGCCGGGAGATTGTTGCCGTACAGCAGGACCGCACCATATCCGACCAGCGATATGGCGAGAAAAATCTCGAAGCCGCGGAGGAGGAGGCGAGGAGCGAGGACGTTTTTCGCCATGGAGCCGGAAAAACTACTTTCCGGCATGGATTGGGGCTAGGGGCGATACGATTACTTTTCGGGTAATGTCCGGTTCCATCCGCATCGTCAACGCCCGGCAGAACAACCTCCGCGGCGTCACCGTCGATCTTCCCCACCGCGCGCTCACGGTCGTCACCGGCCCCTCGGGATCGGGGAAGAGCTCCCTGGCCTTCGAGACCCTGTATGCCGAGGGCCAGCGGCGCTACATCGAGTCGCTGTCCACCTATGCCAAGCAGTTCCTGGACCGGATGCCCAAGCCGCTGGTGGACCGGCTCGAGGGCATCGCCCCCGCGGTGGCGATCGAGCAGCGGAATCCCACCGTCTCCAGCCGTTCCACCGTGGGCACGGCGACCGAAGTGTACGATTTCCTGCGCCTGCTCTGGGCCCGGATCGGGAAGCCCATTTGCCGGAACTGCGGCGCGCCGGTCCGGCGTGACACACCCGATGCCGCGACCAGCGCCGTCCTGGCCCAGGTGACCGGCCGCGTCCAGGTGGCCTTCCCGCTGGTCCCCGCCGCCCGGAACCACCAGCAGGTCGTCATCGACAATCTCCAGGCGCTGGGGTTCGTCCGCCTCCTGGTGGACGGCCAGCCGGTCCGGCTGGACGAGTTGCCCCCGACACTCGATCTCCCCGGCGCGAGTGAAGTGCTGGTGGTCGTGGACCGGCTCACCGCCACGGAAACCGATCGCACCCGGATCACCGATGCGATCGTCACCGCCTTCCAGGAGGGAGAAGGTATCGCGCTCGCGGTCCACGACCACGGCCGTCTCCGGTTCTCTGAATCTCCCGCCTGCAGCGCCTGCGACACGCCGGCCCCCACCATCACCCCTGCGCTGTTCTCTTTCAACAACCCGCGCGGGGCCTGCGGGGGGTGCAACGGGTTCGGGGCGGTCCTGGAGTACGCTGAGTCGCTGGTCATCCCGGACCCCTCGAGAAGCCTGGCCCAGGGCGCCATCGACCCCTGGACCAAGCCCCGCTATGAGAGCCGCAGACGCATGCTGATCGAGGCCGCCCGCAAGCTCGGCGCCGACCCCGATCGCCCCTGGGCCAAGCTCAAGGCCGCCGACCGCCGGGCCCTCCTCTATGGAAAGCTGGGCCGCTACGTCGGCATTTTCCCCTTCCTCAAGGGTCTCGAGGAGAAGCGCTACAAGCAGTACATCCGGGTCTTCCTGCGGCAGTATCAGCTGGCGCAGGTCTGTCCGCTGTGCAACGGGACCCGGCTCAACGCCCAGGCCCTCTCGGTGCGGATCCAGGGCGATCCGGTCTCGGCCATCGCGTCCCGTTCCATCGACGACATCCACCAGTGGCTTGCCAGTCTCGTCTTGACCGAGTTCGAGCGCTCGGTCGCCAGCCTCATCCTGGAACAGCTGGAGTCCCGGGTCGCATACTTGCGGGACGTGGGACTGGGCTACCTCTCGCTCGATCGCCAGACCCGGACCCTCTCCGGCGGCGAAGCCCAGCGCATCGCGCTGGCGAACGCCCTGGGTTCCCGGCTGGTGGATACCCTGTACGTCCTCGATGAACCCTCGATCGGCCTCCATCCCCGCGACATCGACCGCCTGCTCGGCTTGCTTCGCCGGCTGCGCGACCAGGGCAACACGCTGGTGGTCGTGGAGCACGACATGGCCGCCATCCGGCAGGCCGATTTCATGCTCGAGCTGGGGCCGGGTGCGGGAGAACAGGGCGGGCGGGTCGTCTATGCCGGCGATCTCGAGCACGCCGGCAAATCGCTGACCGGGGAATACCTGAGCGGCCGCCGCCGGATCGGTATTCCCAGCCTGCGCCGCCGGGCCGGCCCCGCATGGCTCGGCATCCGCGGCGCGACGCTCCACAACCTGCAGGCAGTGGATGCCGACATCCCGCTCGGTACCATGACCGCGGTGACCGGGGTGTCCGGTTCCGGGAAGAGCACTCTGGTCCACGACGTCCTTTACCGGCAACTGGAGGCCAGGATCCACGGCGGCCACAGTGCCAAGTCTCACCTTGGCGAGCCGGTCGGCGACGTAAAGGCGCTCATCGGGTGGGAGTTGATTCACGACGTCGTGCTGATCGACCAGAGTCCGATCGGCCGCTCGCCGAGATCCAACCCGGTGACGTATATCCGCGCGTTCGACGAAATCCGGGAGCTGTTTGCCGCCCAGCCCGAAGCCCGGCGGCGCAAGTACTCGGCGGCGACGTTCTCCTTCAACATGCCGGGCGGTCGCTGTGAGACCTGTGAAGGCGCCGGTTTCGTCCAGGTGGAGATGGTCTTCCTGGCCGATGTCTTCGTCCCCTGCGAGGCGTGTGGCGGGACCCGCTTCAAGCCCGAGGTCCTGGATATCCGGATCCGGGGCCAGTCGATTCACGATGTCCTGCAGTGGACGGTGGATGAGGCCATCAACCGCTTCCGGCACCAGCCCAGGCTGGGCGCGGCGCTCTGGCAGCTGCAGCAGGTGGGATTGGGCTATCTCCGGCTGGGCCAGCCAGCCACGACGCTCTCGGGCGGTGAAGCGCAGCGGCTGAAGATCGCCCGCGAGCTGCTCGGGGCGAACAAGAAAACCGGAAGGAAACTGTATCTGCTGGATGAGCCCACCACCGGGCTGCACCTGGAGGACGTGCGGGTCCTGATCCAGGTCCTCGACCGGCTGGTAGACGCCGGCCATACCGTGCTGGTCATCGAGCACCATCTCGACGTGATCAAGCGGGCCGATTGGGTGATTGACATGGGGCCGGAAGGCGGGCCCAACGGCGGGCGTATCGTCGTGCAGGGGCCGCCGGAGATCGTCGCGGCAGAGCCGCGCTCGCACACCGGTCGCTATCTGGCCGAACTCTTGAGTGAAGGACCCGCGACCAATCCCTCAACCCTTCCATCCCTCAACCCCTCACTCGAAAACCCCTCACTCCTCGCAGGCTCGCCATAAATACCAGGCCGCCACCGAGCGGTAGGGCGCCCAGCGGCGGCCGTGGGTCGCCAACTGCCTGGGCGTAGGAAGCTTCCGCTTCCTGAAGCTGCGCGCGAATCCCTTCCTGACGCCATAGTCGGTTATCGGCAATACATCGGGCCGGCCCAGCCGGAAAATCAGCAGCATCTCTACGGTCCATTGGCCGATACCGCGGATGGAGGTCAACCGTTCGATAATTTCCCGGTCCTCCATCTGTCGCAGCCGGGCCATGCTGGGAACCACGCCATCCAGGGTCTTGGCGGCCAGGTCCTTGAGCGCGGCAGTCTTGGCGCGGGACAGGCCGGCGCTCCGCAGCCGCTCGTCGGTGGCATCGAGAATCAGCTGGGGACGCAGCGTCCGGGCGGGTCGAAACAGCCCGACCAGCCGGCCATGGATCGTCGCCGCCGCCCTCCCCGTGAGCTGCTGGTACACGATGGACTCGGCCAGGGCCTGGAAAGGACTCTGCAGCGAGGCCAGCTCCATGCGAAAAGGCCCCGCCCGCTCGATCACGGCGGCCAGTCGCGGATCGACCGCCTGGAGGTGCCGGACCGCGTCGGCCCGATCGTAGGGAAGCGCAGAAAGCCCGAGGCTCATGCCGTAGGGGGGAAAGGGGACCTAATGAAATTATCTTCCCCGCCAACCGCAACCCATCTCGACGTGAACCGGACCCCGTTGCCCCGATTCCTCGCTCCCGCGATCGCCTGGATGGTCATCGCCCAGCTGATGTTCACGGTGATGAACATCCTGAGCCGGATCGTCGGCCGCGACGTGCCCTGGAGCGAGGTGGCCGGTTCGCGGTTCCTGTTCGGCATTCCCGTCGTGCTGCTCCTCGCCCGGGCCAGCGGCTCATCGCTTCGCGTGATCGATCGAAAGAACACCTGGCTCCGGAGCATTTTCGGGACGGCGGCGTCGGTCGGCTTCTTCTACAGCGTGACATCGTCCCGGGTTCCCCTGGGGGACGTGGTGACCCTGGGGGCCACCGGGCCCATCCTGGTGGCATTGTTGTCCCGGCCGCTGCTGGGCGAGCGGGTCGGCCGCCACGTCGGAATGGTGGTGCTCCTGGCGTTTGCCGGCGTGATCGGGGTCGCCCGGCCCACCTTTGAAACCGCGGCCGACGTGGTCATCATGGCCACGTCGAGCGCGTTCTTCTATTCCCTGGCCCTGATCTGGCTCCGCAAGATCGGCCCCAACGAGAGCAGCGAAGCCATCGTGCTCCATTTCTCCATCGTTGCGGTCGTCACCATGGCCCTGGTCTCCATCCCGCTCTGGGTGACCCCGGATGCGCGGGCAACGATATACCTGGTGGGAACCGGGCTTACCGGTGGCATGGGCCAGGTCGCCATGACTCGAGCGTATGCCTTCTCCAGCGGCGCCGCGCCGCTCAGCGTCTTCACCTATCTCAGCATCGTGTTCACCCACCTGCTCGCGATCCCGCTCTTCGGTGAGCACGTGGGAGCGATGCAGCTGGCTGGGGCCGGGGCCGTCATTCTCTCCGGTGTCCTGCTCGCGGTGGATGCCTGGAAAACCAACCGGGAAATCGTGCGTCCCGGGTTGCTCCCGGTCGGCGAAACGGTGGCGGAAGACTGATGCCCGAGCTTCCCGACATCACCGTCTACCTCGAGGCGTTGGAGCCACGGGTGCTGAACCAGCCGGTCGAAGCCGTCCGGATCGCCAGCCCGTTCGTCCTCCGCTCAGTCGATCCGCCCATCACGGAAATTCAGGGGAGACGGGTGACGTCGCTCGCCCGCATCGGGAAGCGCATCGTCTTCGGGTTCGAGGGCGATCTCTTCCTGGTGCTTCATCTCATGATCGCGGGCCGGCTCCGCTGGCGGGAAGCCGGTTCGGCGCTACCCGGAAAAATCGGGCTCGCCGCCATCGACTTCCCCGCCGGGACGCTGGTGCTGACCGAAGCAGGCTCCAAACGCCGGGCCTCGCTTCACCTGGTACGCGGCCGCGAGGCCCTCGAGCAGTTTCACCGGGGCGGGCTCGAAGTCATGGACAGCAGCCTGGAGCAGTTCAGCGAGGTCCTGCAACGGGAAAGCCATACGCTGAAACGCTCGCTGACCGACCCCCGGCTCTTCAGCGGCATCGGGAATGCCTACTCGGATGAGATCCTGCATCGCGCCCGGCTCTCCCCGGTGCGGCTCACCCGGCAGTTGAGTGACGGCGAAATCGCCACCCTGCACCGGGCCACCCGGGACGTGCTCGACGAATGGACCCGCCGGCTGCGGCTCGAGGCCGGAGTGAATTTCCCTGAAAAAGTGACGGCGTTTCGCGACGCGATGGCGGTGCACGGCCGCTACGGGAAACCCTGCCCCGTCTGCAGCAGCCCCGTGCAGCGCATCCGCTATGCCGACAATGAGACCAATTACTGCCCGACCTGTCAGACCGGCGGCCGCCTGCTGGCCGATCGCGGTCTCTCCCGGCTGCTCAAGGAAGACTGGCCCCGCTCCCTGGAGGAGCTGGACGAACTGAAACGCCGGTGACCCGGCACTGGCGTCCCCCGATCATGGTGTCTAGCGTTCTCGTATGACACGCTGGGTCCTCCGACTGCTGGTCGCGAACGTGGTGATGTACTTCATCACCCAGTTCTACCCCGAGCTGCAGCTCCAGCTCTGGCTGGTGCCCGCCTGGATTCTCCAGCGGCCCTGGACCCTCGTGACGTATATGTTCCTGCACGGAAGCGGCGGCCACATTCTTTTCAACATGCTGAGCCTCTTCATCTTCGGTCCCCGGGTCGAGAACCGTCTGGGGGGCCGGCACTTTCTCACCCTGTATTTCGTGAGCGGGATCGCCGGCGCGCTTCTGTCACTGCTGTCGCCCAACGTGCCGATCATCGGTGCCTCGGGCGCCATCTTCGGGGTCATGCTGGCCTTCGCCCGGTACTGGCCGCGCGACCTGATCTATATCTGGGGAGTAATTCCGATTCCGGCGGGGGTTCTGGTGGGAATCATGACGATCATGAACCTGTTGCCGGCCCTGACTGCGATCCGGAGCCGCGATGGCATCGCCCACTTTGCCCACCTGGGCGGGTTTCTGGGCGGGCTGCTGTACCTCCGCTGGCTCGAGCTCCGCTCCCCCAGCCGGGACTTCCAGACCCGCGCCCGCACCCCGGGCCGCCGGTCCCAGATTCCGAGCGCCTCGGCGGACATGCAGCGCTGGTCCCGGATTCCCCGGGACCAGATGCATGAGGTCAATCGTGCTGAAGTGGACCGGATCCTCGACAAGATCAGCGCCAAGGGAATCAACAGCCTCACCAAGGGCGAGCGTGAGGTGCTGGACCGGTTCTCCACCCAGCACTGAGCCGGGCGGGCACCGCGGAGAGGTGGACTAGGGTCGCCGCGCGCCGGTCGCGACCAGCTCATCGTTCTCCACTCGTACCTCGAAACCGCTGGCCCTGCCCCGCGCGACCGTGAACTCCAGGCTCAGGTCATCCATCGCATCGTAGATCGCGCCGTTTTTCATGATGACGGGGAAGAACAGGTCGTCCGCCTTGCGGACCAGGAGCACGGTCTCCATCCCGGGGAACGGCGCGGGATTCCACCTGGCCCACAGCGAGCCCTTGTCGTAGAAGATCTCAAACGTCGCCGGCGGCGGCGATCCCTGATCGTTGGCGGTGCTGTCGGGATGCCCGGCCGCCGCCGAATCCTTCACCGTCGAGTCCGGCTCCGGCTCGACCCACTTGAAATCGTAGGTGCCGAGGTACCGGCGGGCCAGGTCGGAAGACAGGGTGATCGGGCGGGACGGCTCGACGACCACGTTCAGGGGGACGTAGGTCGTCCCCCACTGCATCGCCAGCTGCATGCCATCGGGCCGGACCTCGGGAATCGACCAGGTGAGCGCTTCGAGGAACGGGCTTCGCGTCTCCGGCTTGACGTCGAACCGGATCTGCCATGGCTGCTCTTTGGGCCGCTCGGTGTGATACAGCTTGGCCGTGGTATCGAACATGACGGTCCAGGCCGAATCGGGATGCCGCACCGTCATCCATACCGAATACTTCCCCTTGGGGACCGGGTGACCGTTGATGCTGACGTTCCGGTCCACGTCCAGCGTGGTCGCATAGTTCGCCCCGGGGGTCCATACCTCGCCCCATTTGACCTCGCCACCGAACAGGGTGTCCCGTCCCCGGGCCCGGGGACGGGCGTAGTCGATCTTGAGCGTGGTGCCGTCCACCGTCTGCCAGATCTGACCCCGCTCGCTGGCGCGAATCTGCCCCTGGCACGGGTCAGCGGTGAGCACGACGACCACAAGCCCCGCCAGCACGGGGAGCATCCTGGGTCCCATAAGTCTCCTGGTCGGACGAATGTGGTGTGGAGGTCCAACTCACCCGTAACGGGCGTCGATCGCGGCGCGGATCTCGTTCAACGTCTTTCCACTCTTGAATTGCCGGTACGCCAGGCGGCCCTGGCCCTGGCAGATCTCGCACATCATCGCCATCCCTTCACCCTCATAACAGCTGAGGAGCGAATAGAACCCCGCCCGGGAGGCACATCCGCAGTGGCAGCCGATCCCATCGACGATCTGGGGAATCTGACGCACCTGCTGAAAGGCGGTCAGCGCTTCGGGGTGATCCTGGAGCTTGTCGTCCGACAGCACGTGGGCGGCCGTGATCCCGGGGCGCGGCTCCGGGTGAACGACCCGGGCCTTTTCATTATGACACCCGGGATGCCGCCGCCCGACGCGCCGGACATCGGCCCCGTTGCGAAGTGAGAACAGGGCACCGGCGCAGAGCAGAATGAATTCCCGGCGGGTCGCGGCAGCCATGGCTTCAAATATACTCCAAAGCCGGAGGGGAGCTACCGGAGACCTCAGCGCCACTGCAGCAGAAGTCCAAACCGGAGAAGCCGGGGACTGAGATCGGCAGCGGCCGTGGCTCCCCTGGTCCTCGTCCGGGTTCCCACGGCGCGCAGGTAGCGCACGAACGGCACGAAGGATACCGATGAGCCTGCCCGGAAGAGGTACCCGGCACCGCCCTGCAGGGCGATGCCTTCCGAGGTCAGCCTGGAAGCCCCATGGGCGTCTTCCTGGAAATTGAGATACCCGGCCCCGGCGTCGAGCAGCAGCCCCAACCTGGCCACCGGGCGGTACGACCCGGTGAGGGAAGCCACGACCGCTCGACGGTAGAGTCCCAGGTAGGTGCCGCGCCACAGCATCCCCTCCAGTCCCACGGTTCCCCGCCGGCCCACCCGCTTCAACAGCTGACCTTCCACCGCCAATCGGCTGAACCCGGAGAGCGGCACCCCGGAGCAGCCCGCGCAGTGCTCATCCAGCTTACCGACCGAGGCCCCCAGCCGGACCGTGAGCGGCCCGGTTTGTCCCTGGACCTCGCGCAAACCCAGTCCACCGATCACCAGGAGTACGATGGCTCGGCGCGCAGCCGTGTGCATGCGTCCCTCTCTCGAAAAGGTCAGTCCGGACGTCAGGGAGCAAAGTTGAGCCACAGCGAGTCAACATCCAGGAACGTCGGAGTATGCCAGGCCTTGAGATGGCCCTGCGGGAAGTGAATTCTCCCGACTTTGTCATCGTCATCGAACTGAAAGTTTGGATTGCCGACCGACGGAAAGAATCCGCCGTTGTCGTCGCAATGCGTATCGTCGTCGTTCTCGGCGACCAGGAGCCACCAGTTCAGGGTGTCGTTCCGTGCCACGTAGGAGTTGGTGAAGATCGGGGGCGGCGAGCCGTACGTCCGCCAGGTATTGATGGCCTGGTATCCCCAGTGCTTGGCATTGTTGGCGAAGTAGCCGATGCAGCCGGCCGCGGTCAGGAAGGTGATGGTCGATCCGTCCTCGGTCTGGCTTCCGGGCGGGTTATTGGGATCGTAAACGGTATTGCCCAGGAGAGGATTCCCCTGCGCATCGCCGGCATAGACCCAGAGCTCGAACTCCGGGCTGCCGTTGGGCCAGCCTTCGTGATCGTTACTGATTTCCACGCCGAAGAGACTCAGGATGTTGGGTGGCGGCGGGTTTCCACCCCCGCAGGAGATGCCCTGGCAGGGGGGAGGACAGCTTACGCAGGTGGCGTTGCCCCGGTCGCCGTTGACATGGGAGAAGTCGGTTTCGGCCGGAACCAGCACCAGGGTGGGGATCCGGGGCGGGACCTCGGCGTCAACGCCGGGAACCGGCCGGCCCTGCAGATCGATCACCAGGGGGAGTTCACCATCATGCAGGTCACCGGCGACCAGCAGGTTGCGATCGCCGCGCCAGGTGGCGAAATGCTCGGGGACCGGCAGGTAAACTTCGAGGTCCGGCAGGCTGTCCAGCGCCGCGAGGACCCGGGTTCGGTTGCGTCCGCCGATGCTTCCCACGGCGGCAAGGAGCGGGTCACCGCTGCCTCGCAGGAAGGAGCCCAGCTCGATCTTGTGCTCCGGGAGGCGGGAAGCCGCAATCGCATTGAATACCAGCTGGCGGAGGGTGGAATCCCTGAGCGCGAGGGCCACATCGATAATCAACTTCCGCTGGATGGCGCGCGCGCTGCCGCTATCCACCAGCAGACCACCACGCCCCATCACCATTGCCGCTCGGTCGCTCCTGCGATTCACCTGGCCCTCTGAAGAGGTCTGGACCGCCCGCTCCCCCAGGCATCCCAGGACAACGATGGGCGCCAGCAGCCATCCCACGGACCGCCAATTCATGGTTCCCCCCTGGCAACAGTGTGTTTAATGCAGTGACTGCTGACAGGGATACCGGGGGACCCTCAACCAGGCATCAAATGAGAGAAGGTGCGGATAACGCGGAGAAGAATCAGAAAAAAAACGCGACGGGGGGGAACCCGTCGCGGCTGAGACCATCAGTTTGATGCAGCTCCCGAGGAGGGACTCGAACCCCCGACCCGGTGATTAACAGTCACCTGCTCTACCAACTGAGCTACTCGGGAAGACGTTGGAAAACCGCGTCAATCCTAACCAGTGAACCACACGGCGGCAACTTGGAGTAAGTTCCGTCCCCAGCATAGTGACACTGTCAGCACCTTCAATGTTTCCACCATGATTACCCCTGCCAGAACGATAGGAAGCGTTACAATTTTGTGATTTTGATCACAAGCCTATAACCACCAAAGAAATCAAGGTCTTATGTCGAAATTGAGTATTTGCTCACGCAGATTTTGCGCTAGCGATTACTCACATAATCAGATGCCTCACTGAACCCGCCATTTTGCGTCAAATTGGCGGTGCGGAAAAACGCGTAAGTTGTTGTTGAAAAAGCTGTTACATACAGTCGGCTACCCTTTTCAGCCCTGATATTTACCTTCGTTTCATGCCACTGCTTCCCCTGGTTGGCCATCGGACGCTCCGGGCCAAGTTGGCCAGCGCCATCAATCGGGGAACTCTGCCTCAGCTGCTGCTGATCACCGGGCCTGCGGGCATCGGGAAGCAGCGGTTGGGACTGTGGCTGGCCCAGCGGCTGTTCTGCGAGCAGGCGGCGGAGGAACCCTGCGGGAACTGCCGGTCGTGTAAGCTGGTCCTGGGACTGAACCATTCGGATCTCCATTGGATAATTCCGGTTCCCCGTCCTAAGGCCAGCGAGGCGGACAAGCAGGTCGAGGAACTGCAGGAGCAATTGGCTGAGGTTCTCGAAGAACGGCGACAGCACCCGCTCTACGGCCCCCCGGAAGGGATGGCCACGCATTTCGTAGCTACGGCGCGGCTCCTGATCCGGAGGGCCTCGCTGCGACCCGTCGAGGGCAGGATGCGGGTGTTCCTCCTGGGGCACGCCGAAAGGCTGGTGCCCCAGGAATCGAGCCCGGAAGCCGCAAACGCGCTGCTGAAACTGCTCGAGGAACCGGGCCCGGACACCTACTTCGTGCTCACGGCCGAAGACCCGGAATCGGTGCTGCCGACTATCCGCTCTCGGGCGGTCCAGATCCGGGCCGGCACGCTGCGAGACGACGAAGTACGGCAGTTCCTTGCCGGGCATGCGGGGCTTGCGGGAGCCGAACTGGAGTCTGCGGTCAGCCAGGGACAGGGATCCATCGGCAAGGCGATCAGCGATCCGGCCGGTGCCGCGAAGGGGGCCGCATTCGCTGCGATCCTGTTGCAGGGAGCCTTGGAACGGGAGCCGATGGTCTGGGAGCAGGCCCTGAAGCAGACGCCCTTTTCCGCTCGGGGGGAGTTCACGGCCACGCTGGATGCCATGGCGGAACTGTTGACCGATGCTCTGCGGCCGGGCCGACCCCGCTCGCCCCTGGCAGCCGTGGCACCGCGCCGGTTGCTCGCGGCGCTGGAACGGGTTGAGGATGCCAGAGAGCTCGCCCACGGAAACGTCAATCCCCAGTTGCTGTTGGCCGTGCTGGGCCAGGATCTGGTGGAGACCCTGTGAGCCTGTCGCACCTGGACGAGAGCGGCCGGGCCCGCATGGTGGACGTGAGTGGCAAGCCGGTGACCACCCGCACCGCGAGTGCAGAGGGGTTGGTGCGAATGTCGAAGGCGGCATTCGACGAAGTACAGGCTCAGACTGTGACCAAGGGAGACGTTCTCACGGTGGCCCAGGTCGCCGGAATCGCGGCGGCAAAACGCTTTCCAGCACATTGGGATCCTAAGCTTAGAATTCCACGTGGACAAGTTGTCGCGG
>JADMIO010768869.1_pt1 | contig 13929 bp, 14 predicted proteins | sample 8958161 | NCBI WGS metagenome assembly JADMIO01 (sample SAMN16585339, study PRJNA669376) | soil metagenome | isolation source: Crop rotation soil | place: USA: Cullars Rotation, Alabama | collected 2011 | reverse complement strand
AAAGTAAATTGTAGTAATGAAGTTAACCTTTCACGGGGCCGCCCGTTGTGTTACCGGCAGCAAACACTTAATTGAGCTTAATAGCGGTACAAAAATACTGCTGGACTGTGGCATGTTCCAGGGTAGCACTATTGATGCTGAAACGTTAAATAGCCGGTTTGGGTTTAAACCGGAAAGCATTGATTTTCTGCTTCTATCACACGCTCATATTGATCATTGCGGCCTTATACCAAGGCTGGCTAAGGAAGGTTTTAGGGGGAAAGTTTATTGCACGCAGGCTACCTTTGATTTAACCCAGGTTTTATTGCTTGACTCAGCGCATATACACGAGGCGGATGTAAGGTACCTTAATAAAAAGAACAGAAAAAAAGGCCTGGCAAGCATTGAGCCGCTTTATACAGTTGATGATGCTTACCATTCCTTTAGCCTGTTTGAAATGGTAGAATATGAAAAGCCATTCACAATTACGGATGATGTTGAAGTTGTCTTTACCAACGTTGGCCACATTGTAGGCAGCGCTGCCATTAATTTGAGAATAAGGGAAGGTAATGCTGAGAAGCGTATCAGCTTTAGTGGTGATGTGGGGCGTTTTAATGATGAAATCCTTATATCGCCGCAAAAATTTCCACAGGCAGATTACCTTGTTCTTGAATCCACCTATGGCGATTCCCTTCATGATGATGCGGCAAAAGGCGAACAGCGCTTGGCCGAAATTATTGAGGAAGTTTGTCTGCGTAAAAAAGGAAAGGTTATTATTCCCGCCTTTAGCGTTGGGCGCACGCAGGAGATAGTATATGTATTAAATAAACTGAAGGTACCCCAAAAAATGCCCGGTGTTAAATTTTATGTTGATAGCCCCCTGTCAGCCCAGGCCACTGAGGTAGTAAGCTCTCACGTAGAAATGTTCAATGAAAGGCTAAGGGGTTATATGAAGGTAAACCCCAGGCCTTTTGAGTTTAAGAACCTGACGTACATTACCGAAGTTGAAGATTCAATAAAATTGAATGAGAGCTATGAATCCTGCGTTATAATCTCAGCTTCCGGTATGGCAGATGCAGGTAGGGTTAAACACCACATTAAGCACAATATTCGCGATAGCAGGAATGCGATAGTGATTGTGGGTTATTGCGAACCAGGCTCACTAGGTGGAAAACTTGCGGGGGGAGCTAAACAGGTAACTATTTTCCACGAGGAATATGAGGTTTTGGCACAGGTGGAAGTGATAACTTCCATGAGCGCTCATGGCGATTATGAAGATTTGCTCAGGTTTATTTCATGCCAGGATAAGGGCCAGGTGAAAACTGTATTTTTAGTTCACGGTGAATATGATGTTCAAAGCAATTTTAAGCTTAAATTGCTTCAGCAAAATTATGCGAAGGTTGAAATACCCGAAATGCACCAGCAATTTTTGATATAGGCTATGATGAATTCGCGAGACCTTGACGACCGGATGTTAGCTGCTTTAAGCGTGCTGATAATTGTTGCCAGTGCCGCCATTGAATATTACAGCCCTCATGGGGTTTACCTGGGTAGTGGGTATGCCATAGCCGTAATGCTAACCTTTTACTCTGAAGGGCGCCGTAATGCCTTTGTTATGGCGGGCATATCTTTCCTGGTGGTTTTGTTTTCCATCTTCTTTATCCATAATAATGAAGATTTTGGCATTGTGGTGGCTAACCACGCTTTTTCCATTATAGGCATCATAGTGGCTACGGTAGTGGTGCTGTATATTAAAGGTTTACAGCAACAGGCAGAGAAAGACAATAAGCAGGTTAATTCATTGTTCCAACACGCGGCAGAAGGCATTATTGTAACTAACCGTACCGGCGAAATGGTTTTGGTAAATCCCCTGGCCGAACAGATGTTTGGGTATAATAAAAATGAACTGGTAGGCCGGAAGATTGAAATGTTAATACCTGAAGGCACAAGGCCTAAACATATTGCGCACAGGGCGCATTTCCACGAAGCCCCCGTAAACCGTACCATGGGTGAGGGGCGCGACCTATACGCCATGCGTAAGGATGGCAAAGTTTTTCCTGTAGAAATAAGTTTAAGCCAGTATAAATTAGGCAAAGAGGTTTATGTAACTGCCTTTATCATTGATATTTCGGTACGCAAAAAAAGCCAGCAGGAACTGTTTGCACAAAAACAGGAATTGGAGCGCGTGTCAGATGAAATAAAGAAATTGAATTATGACCTGGAACAGAAAGTGCACGACCGTACCATGATGTTAAGGGAAACTTTGGCACAGCTTGAAAGGTCGAAAGACGATTTGTCGATGGCACTGGAAAGGGAAAAGGAACTCGGCGACCTGAAGTCGAGGTTCGTGTCTACCGTATCACATGAATTCAGGACGCCGTTGAGTACCATACTATCCTCTGCCAATCTCATTAACAGGTATGAAGAGAAAGACGACCAGGAAAAGCGTGAAAAGCACGTAGCGCGCATACGGGATTCGGTTAAGCATATGAACGCCATGTTGGAGGACCTTCTTTCGCTGGGCAGGCTGGAAGAAGGCCTTGTAGAAGCAAAACCGGAGGTGTTTGAGCTGCGCAATTTTATGGTTGATTTTGTGGCAGAGATGTCGGAGATTGCAAGAAAGGGCCAAAAAATTTCGTACATGGAGAAGGGTGAATCAATGGTTATAAGCGATAGGCGCCTTTTAAAGAATGTACTAATAAATTTAACATCGAACGCTATAAAATTTTCGCCGGAGGATTCATTAATTGAGATAAGTGCTGTGAATGAAGGCGGGCAATTAGTAATTTCGGTAAAGGATAGCGGAATAGGTATTTCTGATGAGGACCAGGCGCATTTGTTTGAAAGGTTTTTCAGGGCGCGTAATGCATCAAACATCCAGGGTACAGGCCTGGGCCTGCATATTATATCCAAATACCTTGAATTGTTGAAAGGAAGTATTAATTTACAGAGTAAAATAAACGAAGGAAGCACCTTTATAATTTCAATACCATCTTTATAAATTTCTTATGAAAAAGATACTTTTAATTGAAGATAATAAGGCGGTACGCGAAAACATTGCTGAGATTCTGGAATTGGCCAAGTACAGGGTAATAAGTGCTGAGAACGGCAGGGCAGGAGTAGACATGGCCGCTGAAGAAGCCCCTGATTTGGTTATATGCGATATTATGATGCCCGAATTGGATGGGTATGGGGTATTGCACTTAATGAATAAGAACCCTAAGCTTTCAGCAATACCTTTTATTTTCCTTACAGCAAAGGCTGAAAGAGGCGATTTTAGAAAGGGAATGGAGATGGGGGCAGATGACTACATTACCAAACCTTTCGATGATATAGAGCTTCTAAATGCTGTAGAAACCCGCCTTCGTAAAAACGATTTGCTGAAAACTGAGTTTGCTTCAAGCGTTGAGGGAGTCAATGATTTTTTAAACCAGGCAAAAGCAGCTGGCAAAATCAACCTTACTTCGGGCGACCGTGAACTGCAGGGGTTCAAAAAACGCCAGATGGTTTATACCATGGGGCATCGCCCATCATGCCTTTATTTTGTAAGTAAGGGGAAGGTGAAAACATATAAGATTAACGACCTGGGCAAGGAACTTATTACGGCTATTTACAAAGAAGGGGATTTTATGGGTTACACAGCCTTGCTTGAAGAAACTCTTTACCAGGATAACGCCGAAGCACTTGAAGATGCAGAAGTAATGATTATTCCCAAGGGCGATTTTACACAGTTGTTGAGCAGCGATAGCCAGGTTGCCCAAAAATTTATCAGGCTGTTGTCGCATAACCTTGCTGAAAAGGAAGAGCAGTTGGTAAACCTGGCATACAACTCCCTTAGAAAAAGGGTGGCTACCGGCTTGTTACATGTTTACGAGAAATTTAAAAAAGTACCCGGAGACAAGCCAAGGTTGGAAATTTCAAGGGAAGATTTGGCGCAAGTGGTAGGCACGGCTACCGAATCGTTAATTCGGACACTAAGTGATTTTAAAAGCGAAAAATTGATAGATATTACCGAAGGGAAAATATCCATATTAGATGAGAATAAGTTGAAGAACTTATACAATTAAGAATGCTTTAACGGAGGTGAACGGTGTAAATAAAGTTCTTAGTTAATCTTTTCTTTGCTTAAATCTTCAATTTGCAAAGCTGAGGTACTGAACTCCATGCCATGGTCATTTTGCCTTTCTAATGTCCATGAATCAGTAAGGGCGGTTTCTATCCAAAGGTTGCCTGACTTGCGAAAAACCTGGGCCGATAACCCAAAGATATTCCAAAGCGTTTCCTCGAACTGTGCCACAGTATTGTTTTTGTCAACTGCCAGGTTGCCGTTATAATGGATTTTCCTGCACTCCGATACCTTCATTGTGCTACGGTACATTTTCGACTTTGGTAGTGCTTCTTTACGGGTATTGGGGGTATTAAAAAACTCAATTTTAAGATACGGAAACTCATTGCTGAATTCAACCTGCAAATCGCTCAGTGTTTTTGTATCGTTAATTAATAGATGCATAGCCCCCGCTTAAAACTTGTGTAGGTTTAGAAGGCAGGCAAATGAATTGCTGTAAGTCCCCTGGTTATCCGCCTTCAGAAACGCTACAACGAATATTAGTTTTTTATATCTAAAACCCGGATGATTTTACTCAGCTGGAATCAGGTAGGTTCCCAAATCTCCGTTGAAGGTTATAACTAATTGGTAGGCAATTTAATAAGGGCCCTGTTTAATAAAAACTACCATTGCAGGTTGCCCCCAATGGTAGCTTTTAAATTCCTCTTCCTTCGCCATATTCATTGAGATGGGACTCATGGACTCAGCGATTAGGATATGAATAGCGGGCCCGGAAGAGGATGTTTTTATTAATTAGCCCTGTTTTTCTTTTTAACTGTGTTTAAATTCTACAATTCAAATGTAGGCCCGCGCTTACGCGGTTTAAATGACCCTCATCAACGTTATAGGTGACCTTTGTCATTTTTTACACAAAAAAATGAACCATTTTGCTGCGTTAGGCGTACATAAGGAATTGGGGTACTGTTATTTTGAATAAAAAGCCCGGTAATACCAAGGTGAAATGAAGATTAAATACTTGAAAGCCTATAAAGAACTTCAAAAATTTTGGATTTGCCTTACCTCGGTTGGTACTGATAAGCCCGTTGAGGAGGGCGATTTAAAATACGTTAGGTACACTAATGTGGTGGCGGTATTAACAACGCTTGCGGTATTTTTATACATACCGTATTCGCTTTTTACCGGTAATTACCTGCTGGCGGCTTTGCAGGCTGTTGATACATTTTGCGTGCTTTTGGTTTTAGGTTTTAATCACAAGGGTTATCATAAACCTGCACGCCATCTTTATTTCGTGGTTGTAAATGTTTTTGTGCTTATTAACTCATGCTTTATAGGGCCGCAAAGCGGTGTGCAGGATTTCTTTTACATTAGCTACGTGGTACCGTTTTTGCTGTTCAGCGTTAAGGACTACAAAAATATTATTGCAGGGGTACTTATCCCCATCGGCTTTTTTTACTTGTACCGCGTGGTAAGCCCGTATTTTGCAAAATACAACCTCGATGTTCCCACGCAACTGCATATTGCCAATGTTAATGTCTGGATGAAGTTCGTACTGTTTGGCTTGGCTATTTATATCCTGGCTTACTACAATTATAAAACTGAGAATCAGTTAAAACGTTCTTATAAAATAGTAAGAGAACAAACAGAGGAACTGGCCCGCTCTAATAAAGACCTGGAACAATTCGCTTTTGTTATTTCGCATGATATGAAGACCCCGGTAAGCAATATTGGTTCGTTTATGGGCATATTAAAACAGAATTTTTCATCTGCCCTTCCGCCCGCCGGCGTTCAATTAGTTGAGCAATCTGAAACCTCTGCCAAAAGGCTGGCTAACCAGATTGATGACCTGTTGGCTTATTGTAAGGTGGACAGAAACCTGCCACCCGCAGCCCACGTTGACCTGAATTTTGTAGTCGACACTATCAACATCGAATTTGGAGATAAACTGCGCAGCAGAAACGCTGAAATTATCGTCGAAAAACCTTTGCCGGTTTTAGGGCAATTGCATACTTCTATGATTCATCATGTGTTTCAAAACCTGATAGCTAACGGTATTAAGTTTAATACAAATGAACATCCCGTGGTAAGCATAGGTTGGAAGGTTTCTGATGAAGGAACGCTCCTTTTTAGCGTAACAGATAACGGCATTGGAATTGATAGCCGCTATAAGGATAAACTATTTCAAATGTTCAGGCGCCTTCATAATAGCAGCCAATTTGAGGGTACCGGTATTGGATTAGCCGTGTGCCGAAAAATTATTAACTACTATAACGGCGAAATATGGTTTGATAGTGTAAACAACCAGGGTACTACATTCTACTTTAGCCTTCCTGTAGCCATGCTGGAAGGTTCAGGCCCCCTTGAATCGGAAAAGCTATATAAAGTGGTGGAGCGCAATATGAAGCAAAAGAAAAGCACGCCTTTATTGAAGCGTGCTTAACCTTAAACCCTTTATAAGGCTTATAATGTTTTCGAAAGAAATGCATTGAACTCAAACCTCGTATCAGCCAGTGAATGCGAAAAGTTTTTAACTTTTTGGTGCAAAGCGCCGGGTACTACTTCAATTTTTTCATCCACATGGTCAGGCTTTGTTTTACTTATTTCGGTTATACCGTGGTTGAAGGCATTAATGTCGTGCTTTAACGTATCCAATTGCTCGCGAAGCATAACAAATTTGTTTTGGAAGTGTTCAACCTGGGCAAGCACAGCCTGTTCCGAATTTGCTGATGCAACTTCTTCAAGCCGTTTGGTTAAAATAGCCAAATCGTCTTTGTAAAATTCTAATTCCCTTAACCAATCGTTGCTTTGGTGATGTAATGCATTTAATGAAGCTTTCATTTTTTTTATTTTTTATTGGTGAGTAATAAATACCGGAGTATTAAGTTCTTTAATTACTTTATTAGACAGGCTTTGGTGGAACAGCCTGGAAACGGCGTTGCGGCCATAAGCCCCCATTACCACTATGCTGTTTTGGGTACGCTGTTTTAAAAAGCGGATAAGCTCGCTTTCAATCTCGCCGTTTAAAATTTCGTATTCCACATCCCCGTAGTGGGTGTGAACCATATCCTTAAGGTTCTGTCCATCCTTTAGGTGGTTGCCAGATTTTTCATTTACGCTTACGAGGGTTGTCCTTAAATCATCAAGGCCGTTAAACAGGTAGCTGAACATTTTTATGGCATGCACGCTTGATGGGGATCCATCATAGCACAAAACTACATTATCAAAGAAAGTGTAATCGTGCGGTACTATTAAAACCGGGCAATGCGAATCTACCAATAGGTCTTTCAGGAATGGGCTAAACCCGCCTTGCCCCAGCGAAAAGAAGCTGGTATGCGAATCAATAATAATCATATCAGCAAACACGCTCTCCTTTAACAACTCATTTAGGGGAACGCCTTTATCTAAATGCACTTTATGGTGTACGCCCTTTTCATCGCAGGCGCGGTGGAATAGTTTAATATTAAGGTTTACTTTTTCCCTGTCTTCCTGTTGGGTAGATTCAATAGAGTTAAAATCAACAAACGGTTGGTCCCAGGCATAAGAGTAGGTAAAATTCAAATACCGCATATCCTGAATAAAAACACCAACCAAAAGCGAATTGGTGGCTTTCGCTATTTCAATTGCATACTTCGAGGCGCCTTCTGAATACCTCGTTCCGTCAAATGCCGTAAGTATTTTATTCATTGCGCTGAGTTTTATAATGCAAATTTACTCAATGTTATGCTCAAAAGTTTGATTGGGAGCAATGTTAATGTTGATTATTCTCAATTAACGGGTTGTGCGGACAAACCAAATGGTTATTTTCGGCCTAATAATTAAGAAAATGGCAAAAATTGATATTCAGAAATTTAAGCGCAGGGCTTACCGGAAAAAGGCCGGGTTAGCTAAGTTTTTAAAGAAATTGGGAAACTCTAAAATAAAGGGGCTTACTAAAACTGTTGTTGAAATAGATAAACAGGTTTGGCAGGAGGTCGGTTGCCTTGACTGCGCCAATTGCTGCAAAAAAATGACTCCCACTTACACCAGGAAAGATGTAGTACGCATTTCCAAACACCTTGGCATGAGTTATCAGCAATTTTTTGATAAATGGCTGGAGAAAAGAAAGGATGGCGATATAACTAACAAAAGCAACCCATGCCAGTTTTTGGGAAAGGATAATAAGTGCTCCATTTATGAAATACGTCCTGATGACTGCGCCGGTTTTCCTCACATCGTGCGCAAAGATTTTAAATACCAGGCAAAGGAGAAAACCTTTACCAACAATTTAACCCACTGCCCCGCCACCCTTAGGTTTGTTGAAAAATTACAAGAGGCAGTAGAGGCAGATTTGTAACTTTTGTATAGGTAAATACTTAATTAGGTAAATTATATTGCTTACAAATTATAAGGCATGCAATACTACAACAATATAGTTGAAACCATTGGCCGTACGCCCCTGGTTAAATTGAATAAGATTACCCAGGGCATTCCCGGCTTGTTTTTGGCCAAGGTTGAATACTTTAACCCCGGCAATTCTATTAAAGACCGTATAGGCATTAAAATGGTTGAGGATGCCGAAAAGGACGGGCGCCTTAAACCCGGTGGAACCATTATTGAATGCACCTCCGGCAATACCGGAATGGGGCTGGCATTGGCTGCCGTTGTAAGAGGTTACAAATGCATTTTCACCACTACCGACAAGCAATCAAAACAAAAACTGGATATACTACGGGCCTTAGGGGCCGAAGTGATTGTTTGCCCTACCAACGTTGAACCCGATGACCCGGGTTCATATTACTCTGTGGCAAGAAGGTTAGCAAAGGAAATTCCGAATTCTGTCCACATGAACCAGTACGATAACCTAAGCAACCGTGCTGCGCATTATGAAACTACCGGCCCCGAAATTTGGGAACAAACCGAAGGCAAGATAACGCACTATGTTACTACTATTGGCACAGGCGGCACCGTAATGGGTGTGGCCATGTACCTGAAAGAGAAGAATCCGGATATTAAGGTTTTGGGTATTGACGTTTATGGCTCTCTATTGAAAAAATTCCACGATACCGGTGAATTGGATACCAATGAGGTTTATCCATATTTTACGGAGGGAATAGGAGAGGATTTTGTGCCTCAGAACTATGATATGAAGTACATTGACCATATCGAGCAGGTAACTGATAAGGATGGGGCCCTCATGGCCAGAAGGCTTGCAAGGGAGGAGGGCATTTTTTGTGGTTATAGCGCAGGAACTGTTATGCAGGGCCTGGTGCAGTTAAAGGGAATGTTTGACAAGGATAGCGTGGTGGTAATTATTTTGCACGACCACGGCAGCCGCTATGTTGCAAAGATTTACAACGATGAATGGATGCGCGAACGCGGCTTTTTAACCAATGAACCGGTTACAGCCAAAAGTATTATTGAAAGAAAGAAAATACGCGAATTGGTAACGGCCACCCCGGCTGAAACGATAGCCGATGCATTTAAAAAGATGAAGGAATTGCATATTACGCAGTTGCCGGTTATAGAGGGAGATAAAATTACCGGGAGCATTACTGAACATAGGATACTTCAATTGTTGGTCGATAACCCGGACAAGCGGTCCGATGAGGTTGGCAAGGTAATGGGCAAGCCATTCCCGGTAGTTGGATTAACCGTTACAGCCCAGGAAATATCGAAGTTAATTTCCAAGGAGAATAACGCCGTAATGGTAAAGGCTAACTCAGGTGCATGGCATATAATAACAGAGTTCGACCTTATTGAAGCTATGGCATAACCCTTTTTTTGCCTTCGCTTTGTAGCGCGCTAAAATTATATTCGCAAAAAGAAATACTGATGAACAGGATAGTAATTGTGTTGCTGGTTATACTGGCTATTGCAGGATGCCAACGCCGGAAAGGTGCTGAGGTTGAGGACGTGAACAAGCAGATTGAAGAGGTAGCTTCGAAAATGCGGCTGGGGAAAATGGATACCGCGGCAATAAGGAAAATGGTTAACGATTGCGAGGCTTTTGCCAATAAATACCCTGCCGATACCACAAGCGCAGAATTTTTATGTAAGGCTGCCGAGGGTTATACTTTACTACATAGGCCGTTAAAGAGTATTGATTTATACAGTAGGGTATATCATAACTATCCCAATTTCCACCGCAGAACCTATGCCTTATTTATGGAAGGCTTTGTGTACGAAACAGAAGTTAACAACATGGAAGCCGCAAGGATAACCTACGAGGAATTTATAAAGCTATATCCTAATGATGTGCTTACGCCATCTGCCCAAAAGAGCTTACAAACGCTGGGAAAATCGCCGGATGAACTGGTTAAGGAATTTGAACAAAGGGCGCAGGGCGATTCTGCCTCCGGCGCCATGAAGTAGCGCACTAAAATTCCTGCTGGCTATTTTATTTTTTCAATCTCATGCACATATTCGCCTTCGGCAAAGTTCAATGTTGCCCTTATGGTATAGGTATTGCCAGTGGTTTGAATTATGTGCACCGTAAGTATGGCATCGGGCGGAAAGCCGGGAGGTAAATCATTGCTCTTGCCGGTAGGCGTAAGCACGTATGTACAATCATCGAGCCATTTTATTTTAAGTTTAATTGTTTTTTTACCTCCTTCTGCAGTTTCTATTTGAAAGTGGTCGTTCCTGGATATATATGAAGTGCCTGCAACCGGGTCTTTTAAAACAAATTTTCCCGTTTTAAATTTAACGCAGTCGAGCCCCTGTGAGGTTCCGCCAAGGTAAATGCCGATGCTTAGGCTTAATGTCAATAACAATACTTTCATTATTAAGGCTTTATTATAAATTTAAATATAATACAGGTTTCCATATTGCCAAAGTAGGTGTAACTTTGGGCATTGCTTATCGCAAACGGGTTAGTGGAATATAAAAGGACAATAGATCAAATGCGCCGGGAGATAGAATTTTCATATCCCCCCAAACGCATTATTTCATTAGTGCCATCACAAACCGAATTCCTTTTTGATGTGGGGCTCGATAATGAAATTGTTGGTGTTACAAGGTTTTGCATCCATCCTAAAGATAAAGTGGCCACTAAAGAGAAAGTTGGAGGAACTAAGCAGTTTAATATTGAGAAAATAAAAGCCCTTAATCCCGATTTGATTATTGGGAATAAGGAAGAAAATTATGAGGAAGGAATAACCGAACTATCGAAGTATTTTCCGGTTTGGATGAGCGATATCACCAGCATTGAAGACGCTTATGCCATGATGGATGCCATCGGCAGTTTAACCGGCAAAACCGCCGAAGCAAGGGAAATAAAGCAGCTGGTTGAAAACGGGCTAAAAAGTGGCGCGGACAAGCCCTCCTTAACCGCTGCATATTTTATCTGGCGCAAGCCCTATATGGTAGCCGCATCTGGTACTTTTATAGATGCAATGCTGGGGGTATTTGGCGTTCGAAATGCTTTTGGCCATTTGGACAGGTACCCCAAAATTGCACCCTCACTAATATCTGAAGTTAAGCCCGACTTCGTCTTTCTTTCTTCAGAGCCATATTCTTTTAAAGAAACACACTTTGAAGAATTCCAATCATTTTATCCTGCTGCCAAGGTTGTTTTGGTAGATGGAGAAATGTTTAGCTGGTATGGAAGCCGGTTAAAGTACGCGGGCAAATATTTTAAACAATTGCGCGGGCAATTGAGCATGCCGCTTAGCGGTTAGGCTGGTTTTACCGGGTTGGGGTTGTGAAGAGAGTAGATAGCGCTGTCAATAAACCTGCCATTAAAAAATACATTTTCTTTAAAGTGGGCCTCCTTTACAAAACCATGTTTTTCTAAAAGTTTTATTGAGGCTTTATTGCCCGGGTTTACATTGGCTTCAACTGAATGCAGGCCCATTGTATTGAAACCGTAATCAAGTATGGCCATGATGGCTTCGCTCATAATGCCCTGGCCATGAAACTCAGGCAATAAATCGTATCCTATCTCTGCCCTGTAATTTTCTTTTGAAATATTCCATAAGCAGGTAGTGCCAATTAGCTTATCGCCTCCCTTGGGGACAAGCCCCCAAAATAGCCAATCATTAGTGGCAACTCCACCGTTTAGCCGCTCAATTACCTTTGTAGCCTCATCAATTGTTTGAAGTAACTCCCTTGCTATGAATTCCATAACCCTTGGGTTCGAGCGCAGGTTAAATATCTCTTGCGCATCATTAGCAACCAGCTGCCGCATTATAAAACGCTTGGTATTAAGTACTGGAAATGGCAGAAAATTTACTGTCAGCATTAGTATTTATTAAGTACTGAAAATAGCAAATTCATTAGCCACATAGGTGGGCTTGCGTAAAAAAAAACGCCTGCAAAAAGCAGGCGCCGTGTTTTCATAGCTTCAGGAAAAAAAGTTATTGCACGTCGGTAGTGTTTCTTATTTGGAATTGTGGCGCATTAAAATTGCCAAGGAAACCGGTAACTGTGTGGCTGCCTGTTGGTAATGATGCACCTGAGAACGACGCTGCAGACCGTGTATATAGCGTTACGTTGCCCGTAGCATCAGTTAATGTTTGGCTACCACTATAAGTGCCTGTTCCGCTTAAGGTTGCGGACTGCACTGTTAGCAGGGTCGACTGCCATGCCAATGAGTTAGCGTTGATTTGAGAAATAGTAGCCACCCTTGGTGTAATAGTACCGGTACCGTTTGCCGTAGCTGCTGATGCCGGCGTGTTAAGTATTTCAAGCAGGCCGTTGTACGAGGTTAAGGTAAGGCCGGAAACATCAACAGTTACTTTATCGCCTAATGCAAAGCTATGGGTAGCTGTGAAACGTACCACAATGCCACCTGTAGAATCCTGAATTACCATGTTTTTAGGGTCAATATTACCAAAGTCCTTATCAGAGATTACAATACCGGTAATGGTTTTACCTGAAGGTAAAACAACATCGCTGCCCTGGTATGAACTGGCAACACCTGCAATTCCGTTGCCGGTTACTACTGTACCACCACAACGGGTACTATCCATGCTTAAGTCGCTCAGGTCGCGGATGATTAATTGGCCAGCGCCGTTATAAACGCTGTAAATGCATAACATTTTACCATTGCCGCTTGGTGTGTGTGCGCCTGCAAAATCAGCATAGCCGCTGGTGTAAACTTCAACGGAGCCACCATGGCAATCTTTCAAAATCCTGCTTAGTGAATATTTGTTATAGCTATCGGCAAAAATTTTGTCTGCATCAGCCGATGCAAATTCAACGCCATCAAGTTCAATCAGTTCACTTTGGTAAGAATCGTTCAATTGGCTTATGCTAACAACTTTGGGCATTACAGTTAAACCCCATTTGCCGGGTATAACTGACTTATTAAGGATGGCAGAGGGAACGCCGCCAATGCTGCCATCGGCGTTAATGTACCCTGCAATTTGATATAGCCCCTTGTATTGAGTTACATAAAGCCCTTTCAATTTAATAAATACCCTGCGCCCAATAGGCATGTTGGTGTACAGGTATGATCCATCAATCAGTAGTGATATGCCACCGGTTGAATCTTCAATAGCCAGGTTTTTATAAAGGTTGCCTGATTTATCATCGCCTACTACTATAGCCGAAATGATTTTATCGTCAGTAAACTGGTAGTAAGTTCCACCGGTGAAACGTGCTTTCACAGAGTCGATACTGAAGTTAACAGTTAAATCAGGGTCAACACCACCAGTTGGCGGGGTATCAAACCTGTCCTTTACGCAGGAAGAAAGCGCAAACATAATTGCAATCGCAGCGATAATGGGAAAGGAGTTCTTCATATTTATTCTTTTTATTTCTACTTTTTTATTTCGGTATTACATTCTGAAAGTGATGTTAAACATATAGGTGGCCCCAAAGGCGTATAAATACTTGCTGGGGAACCTGGTAATATCATTATTCTTAAAGTCAAAGCGCAACTGTTCGTATGAGTTAATAATCAT
>JADMIO011429313.1_pt1 | contig 13931 bp, 13 predicted proteins | sample 8958161 | NCBI WGS metagenome assembly JADMIO01 (sample SAMN16585339, study PRJNA669376) | soil metagenome | isolation source: Crop rotation soil | place: USA: Cullars Rotation, Alabama | collected 2011 | reverse complement strand
CCGCGACAACTTGTCCACGTGGAATTCTAAGCTTAGGATCCCAATGTGCTGGAAAGCAGGAGGACGCCTGGGCTGATCCAAAGGGAGAATTCCTCGGGGCGAAGCTCGCAGAGCCTGTTTATAAGCTGCTTGGGAAATCCGGCTTACCGGCAGAGGAAATGCCAGGGATCAATCAACCGGTAATGGGACAGATTGGATATCACATAAGAAGCGGTAAACACGACGTTACCGAATACGACTGGGAACAGTACCTAAAATTCGCAGACGAACATTTCGGTGGGAAGCGTTAACGATCCTTTTCAAGTAAGTTCCGGGTTGCCCGGAGGACCTCTTCGACACCAATCGATTTCATACATCGGAAATCGATAGGACATTCACGCAGGAAGCAAGGCGCGCAAGGAGCCTGCCCGAGTAATAACTGGTGCGGCGAAATGCCGGGTAGCCCAGGGCCAGTGAGTTCAGGGGAAGTGCTTCCAAAGGGCACTACGACCCTCGTGCCAAGCGCGGCAGCCAGATGCATGGGGCCAGTGTCGTTAGTCAGGAGTAAATCACAGAGTGAGAGGCCCGCGCAGAGCTCGCGAAGCGAAGTTTGACCGGCAAGATTCAAGATTTTCATTTGCGTCACTCTCAATGCCGATTCGAGCTGATGAGCGATGAAACGATCATTTTTGCCGCCGAAAATCAGGAATGTAGCGCTGAGGGATTTTCGCAATTGCCGGATGGTTTCAATGAAACGGTCGATAGGCCACCGTTTGGCGGGACCATACTCAGCTCCGGGATTCAACCCGATGACCAGTTCTTTTGAATACGGCAGTTCCCATCCACGGCGGAACTGTTCAATTTCTGCCGGGGTAATGTGGATTTGGGGAGCGACGGGTGTGGTGTTTGCGCCCATGGCGCCCGCCAGGTGCAAATAATGATGGATGTGGTGCGCGGTCAAAGGATAGGTGTCGCGTGGTTTGCCAGGTGTTTTCTCTACCAGAGCTTTCACTTCCGAAACGGTGCGTTTGTGCATCCGAGCTTCGTCGGGATGGCGAGGAACTTTCTGGGTGAGGAGAACTGCTCGTCCGTTACCAGTGTAAGCGATGCGATCTGGAATGCCGGCCAGCCAGGGTTCAAACGCCGAACGAAACGAATTTGGGAAAATGAGCGCGGCTTGAAATTTGCGCTGGCGCAATTGCCGGGCGACAGCCCCTACCCCATCGCGAGCTGAAAATGGAATGATTTCGTCGATGGCTGGGTGATGACGCCAGAGATCCGCCAGCTTTTCATGGGTGAGGAGTGCAATGTGCGCAGTGGGTTTGGCATGGCGAAGCTGGGCGAGCGCGGGGGTGGACATAACTGCATCCCCGAGCCAATTCACCCCGCGAATTACAATTCGATCTGATTTCTGCTGCGATTTCAGAAACAGGTTTGTAACTCAATCAGGGATTTCTGGCGAGTTCTCCGGCAATGAAAACTTCGCGGAGGGACTGCTCGTGGAGCAAAGTTTCGTAAAGCAGATGGTCTGTAACGCGAGCGGTGTAGGAAAGAGCGATAATATCGGCGTGAGCGCCCGTTTTAAGTTGGCCGAGCAGATTTGTTTTTGCGAGGGCTTTCGCGGGATTCAAGGTGACCATTTCAAAGATTTCGCGAGGTGAGACACCGGGAAAGGTTTTGGCGAAAGACTTCATTTCATCCCAAAGACTTAATCGAGGTCCCTGGCCATTGGTTTTGAGAGTTGTGGCGAGACTGTCGGTCCCGAGGGAAATGTTTACATTCTCTTTCTTTAGGGATTCGTATGGAAAGGGGTCGTGGCTAAAATAAGTGTGGCTGCGGGGACAGTGCACGACATTCGTTTGGGAGCGTGAAAGGAATTCGACATCACCCGGTGCGAGATAGTTCAGGTGGACACCTAATAAGTCGGGGCCGAGCAAACCAAGCTCGTGAGCGAGTTTAACCGGAGAACCGACGCCGCAATCGGACATATTCCTCTGGCCCTTGAGCCAATCGAAAAAGGGACCGCCAGCTTCTGTGAACATGCGGTATTCAGATTCCGATTCGGCGAGATGGGTGGTGAGGAGCCAATTCCGTTCCCGGGCCAGAATCGCCGCCTTTTCAACCAAGTCGGGTGTGGTGGAATAAAGGGAATGAGGGGAAAGTCCGACTTCCTTTCCGGAAATTTTCGGGAGGGCCTCAATATGGTCTACAGCTTCGGACAAAATATCGCGCGTGGCTCGCTGGCTTTTCACACCGGTCATTTCGATGAAGGAAACAATTCGCAAGGGGGTGGCGGGCCACGTCTCTTTGAGTAATTCGGGAGCGCTCTCGATATCCGCTACCATTGTCACTCCGCTGTCCAGGAGCATGCGGGCTCCTTTCAGCCATGACTCCGCAAACTCGGTAAAGCTCCAATGAGCCTTAAAAGATAAAATCGTTTTTACCCAGTCCGGAAAGTATTTGGGAGGCGGAATCTGCCCGGCCATGCTGGTGTAATCGAGATGGCAATGAGCATTGATTAGACCGGGGAGGAGCGCGACTTCGCCGAGGTCTTTGATTTCCCCACCGTTAATTGTATCGCACTGCCTCCATTGACCGATCCATTTGATCTTTCCGGAATCGATGGTGATGGCTCCGTTTTCAATGGGAGCGGAACCGATGGGCAGAATGCAGCGGGCACGCAGAATCATGGAAATGAAAACGGCTGAAGACAGCTTGCCTCCAGCCGTGCTTTATAAATGGTGAGATCAGGCCGCCTCCTGGCGGGTGCGTTTGCCTTTGGCGGCTTCAGTATGGTTGCGGGCTTTAAATTTACTTTGGCGTTTGCGAATTTGCTGCTCCATTTTTTTCGCTACCAGGTCGATTGCGGCGTAAAGGTCGGTTTCGGCATCTTCCGCGTAAAGGTCCGGTCCGGGCTCGGCCAGACGAATCGAACATTTGAACTGCCGCTCTGGAACCTTCTTGTGATCATGCTCGATAGTCACGCGAGCATTGATAGCCCTGGGGTCCAGATGCTCGAGTTGTTCAATGCGTGTCATGATGTGGTTTTCGATAGCCTCCGTCAGAGTCACGTTATGGGTCGACAGAATTAGTTTCATATTCAATCCGGCTTCAACTTATCCAATTAATAGTGATATGTCACCCTTTAGAGGCTTTACAATTTTTGGCGGGTCTGCAATTGACGATGCAGAGAGAATGTGCCTCTGAGGTTTTTTGAGAGCTGATCCTGCAATTCCTGTAATTCTTTATAGATTGCCACATTCCTGGGGTTGGGCCTGGCGGTTTCGGCTTTGTTCAATTGCACGAAACGGTCGGTGATCTCCTGAATGGAGGCGTTCTGCCCGTTTTCCCGCTGCCAACTCCAAAGGGCTTGCAACGCTGCGCCGTAGGCCGCGCCTTCACTAACTTTGAGGGTGACCACTTCGGCATTGAATACGTCGGCCATGATTTGGCGCCATAACTTTGACTTTGCGCCGCCACCGGTGGCGCGGATCTGGGTTGGTTTCACACCGAGATCGGCCAGTCGTCGTAAGCCGTAGTTCATCCCAAGGGTTACACCTTCCATTGCGGCGCGGCCAAAGTTTTCGGCGGTGAAGTTATGGGTATTCACGCCGAAGAAGACGCCGGTGCCGTCCGGGACGTTTGGGGTCCGCTCCCCTTCCAGGTAGGGAAGAAGCAAAAGTCCATTGGAACCTGCGGGGGCTTTTGCGGCTGTGGCGTTGAACTTTTCGTGATCCAATCCGAAATCGTTTCGGACCATCTCGGTGGCGACGGTCACATTCATGGTGCAGAGCAACGGAAGCCATTGATTGGTGGAGTCGCAGAAGGCGGCAATTTCACCCTGGGGATCTACGATGGGCTTGCCGGCGCAGGCGTAGATTGTGCCGCTGGTGCCGAAGCTCGCGGTAATTACTCCAGGGCGGGTGTTGCCAGTGCCGATTGCGCCCATCATGTTGTCCCCTCCCCCGGCGCTCACAAGCACATCTGTATCGAGGCCGAGAGCTTTGGCTGTCGCAGCTTGCAGCCGACCCGCAGGACGATCACTGGAAATTAGCGGAGGCAGTTTTTCCTCCAGGCTGGAATCGATTGCGTCCAGCAGCGGCTGCGACCATTTGCGTTTTCGGACATCCAAAAGCGCAGTGCCGCTGGCGTCGCCATATTCCATGACTTTTTCGCCGGTGAGCCAGAAATTCAGGTAATCATGCGGGAGAAGGACGGTGGCGAGCTTCTGGAAATTTTTGGGTTCCTTATTTTTTAGCCAAAGAATCTTTGGCGCGGTAAAGCCGGGGAGGATGGCATTCCCGATGGCGCGAATGGCGGTTTTCAATCCGCCGAGCTTCCCAGTGATTTCATCGCATTCGGCGGCGGTGGATGTATCGCACCAAAGTTTGGCAGGACGAATTACTTCGCCGCGTGCGTCCAGCGGAACGAACCCATGCTGCTGGCCGCTGATGCCAATCGCTTTGACCTCACCTGGTTTGGCGCCGGCTTGCTTGAGCGCCTTGCGAATTGTGGACTGGGTGGCATCTCGCCATGTTTCGGGATGTTGTTCTTTGGCGCCGGTGGGCAGATCGGGAATTAAATCGTAGCCCTGCGAAGCCGAGCCAAGGACCTTTCCGGAATTGGCATCAATGACCAACGTTTTGGTCGATTGCGTCCCGCTATCCACACCAATAATCAAATCTCTCATGCGCGCGGAGGATATAAGGGATAAAGGCGAAAACGAAAATGGAAATGAGGATGAGAGCTTTAGGCCGGAAGGAGCAAGTTCGCTGAGGTTGTGTGTGTCTGTTTGTGTCTTTTTATTTTGTGTCTTTTTTTGGTATGTATTTGCGGCTCAATTGTTTAACTCTGTTTTTTGCCGTTTTTGATTGTGTCTTTTTTGTGTCTGATATTGTGTCTGTTTTAGCTAGTGGCTAGTGGCTAGTGGCTAGTGGCTAGTGGCTAGTGGCTAGTGGCTGGGTGCCTGGGAGATGACGGTGACTGCATTGGAAGCAACGCGAGTGACTTCCGGAATCGGGCTGGAAAGCAGGTTTGAGAGCAGAGGCAAGCTGGGCCTGGCAGCCGTCCCATAACTGGAGAGAGCAAGAGCAGTATCGACCTGGAGAGAGGGATTGGAGGAATTGACCGAAAGGTTTAGGAGCGGGATGATTTTTTGCGGCTCAATCGGGTTGTTTTTAAAATAGAATAGTGCGGCGAGCTTTTCAGTGTCAGTGCCGGTCTCAAGGGCGATGGTCTGACGCATACTGGAGGAAGGATCATTTTCAAGAAGAGGAGGAAGCAACCGGTAATTGCCGGTAGAAACTCTGGACAAACGGAACAGTGTACGGACGAGGGCTTCTTTGTTCGGAGCGGTGGACTCAAGAATTTGCAAGTAGGAGGTGGTGGCATGGGAATCCAGATTACGAGGCGGAAAAGTATAATTGTTGTTGGTAATACAGAATTCGAGATCCGGTAATAGAACTGCGCCATTGGTGGTCAGGAAACCAGCAAGCCTGCAGGCAACTGCTTTCCGCTCCGGAATGAGTCTGGGATTAAAATATTGTATGTATAAAAGGGTATTAAAGAGTTTTTTGCGCCAGCGCGAAGGCTCGTAATTTAACCATGCTTTGAGGAGAGGAATGGAATTTGTTCCGAGCTTTTGAATAGCTTCCGCAGCGTCGGCGAAAGCTTCGGGTCTAAGGATACTGAGGTTGAGATTGCCTGAAGCGGCTGGAGGCATGACTGCTTCAAGATATTCCGATAAATGTTTATTTTTATAAACCGGATCATAGGGACGAGAATGAAGGCCGGCGGAGCGGAGGGCGAAGACGACGAGGAGGAGAACAACGCATGAAACGGAGAGGACTTTCGCTTTACTTATGGTTGGAATTGCTTTGTTCAAATTTTTATATCGGCCTGAGCAAATTCGCGAACAATCGTGGAGCCATTGCGGCATTGGTATTCCATATTCAATGTTACTTAAAGAAGTTTCGTCGGGGGCTTACATAAAACTCGCGGTTGTTGCGAGATTGAGGAGTTGGAATGTCAACGGAAGCTGGTATAAAGGAATCGTGGCGTCAGAAACGAGACAGAGTGCCAGACTCACATGGCTTTTGCAGCGGAGGTCTGTGGTGATAGTCTGTGCGTTGCTGCTGACGATTTCGGGCCGGATGGTTTACGGGGGTGATTACCTGGAAATCACTGTCGAGTTAAAATCCAAGTGGGAATCTTCGACTATGACGAACTTTAACGAGGCAACAGCCCGGTGTGTGGTGAGCACCAACGACTGGTACATTACCGGCGACTTTGTGAGGAATGCGAAGGAGGAATACTGGCTGGCGGGGAGTAATATCATCAAGCGTCGGACGATCACGAGCAGCATGTATCTGGAACAGGCGAAAGATTTTGTATTGGAAAAACTCGGAAAGCAAAAAACACAGGCGATCGCAATCTCTTACCCACATGCCGGAGAGACGTATACGAGTGTCCATTCCTGGCGAGAACCACCATTTGGTGGAATGGATGGACCTGTGTGGTTCGCGTTCTGTTCGGGAAAGTATTTAAAGGAGAAAGGACGTACTGTGCGGATGCTGATCGGCCCTGGGTCGAGTGAGAATAAGTTTCCGGACAAAACAGTTGTGTATGCTGATGGAATGGGCCTTCCGAGGAGCTTCAGACTTTTTAATTCAAAAGGCGAAAGCGTGTGTGAGTACGACGTCCTGGAGACAACAAATATTCCTGGCGGAACATTCCCGCTTCGATTTCAAGTTATCCAATATGGAAACGCGACATATGCATCTCGAAGCAGTGGTAAATCTGTGCTTCAAGGAGAGGTTAGATCGATCACGGTTGAAACAATGCCGGAGATGCCTAAGGTGGCCGGGGTAAAATGACGAAATGGAGTTCTCCAGAAAGGTGACTCGGCGCAACGTTTCTTAAGCTAATTCTTTTCTTCGGTCTCGATACGTTTCAGAGCCCAGCGAATAGTGGTTTCCGTGTAGGGTCGCGGATTTTTCAAAGCGAGGCGCAAGGCGTCAATCGATTCGTGGGCATCCGGACCGATTTTGCCAAGGGCCATGGCGGCGAAGCGGAATACGTCCCCATTCGTGTCCTGGAGCGCGGCAGTGAGTGAGGTGACCGCGGCTCGGGCATCCGGACCGAAGTCTTTGAGAATTTGAGCGGCATCCACGCGAACTCCTTCATCCGGATCTTTCAACATACCGGCGACGACGGGAACATTGTCGGACCGTTTCGGCCCCGAGTTGGCGATCGCGCGCAGTGCGGCCCTGCGCACGGCAGAGGAAGGTTCACCGAGGGCGGCTTTTAGACCTGTCTTTACGAATTCAGCGCCATTACCGACGGTGCCAAGCGCGGTGGCAGCCATACGGCGCACATCCACATCGCTGTCGCTGAGAGACTGGACGAGGTCACGAGCTGAGTTTTGCGCCTTGGGGCCCATGTAATAGAGAATGACGGCGGCCCGGTAACGAAGCTCAGTGTCTCGAAGAGGATTGGGAGCAGGGATTCGTCGCCCCAGGATCGGCACCAAACGGGGGTATAGATTTATATAAAATTTCTCCATAAACCCATTTCCCCGATGAAGAGTTGCGCGCAAATAGGGAACGACCTCGGGCCCGGGTTCTGCTTGAAGCAGTTTGGGCAAAGCCTGCGAGGCGACAGCGCCGGAGAAGCCACCTTTATTGCCCGTCAATTCTTCGATCCACTCGCTAATGGGACGCCCCTGATAAATCGGTTCGCGAGGGAGCAAGAAATAAAAAACGCCAGCAGCGATCAGGGACAAGCCAAGCAGCAATAGAAGAATCCGAGTGCGTTTCATGGAGCGGAACCTCGCCCAAAACAGATCAGGGTGTCTCAGACTTGGGATTGCAGCGTGGTTTCTCGTTACCGAGGCTTATGGACACAATGCACGGAATGGCCTTGCTGTTCCGGGAAACAAAGTCGATATGGTCAATCTCCTCGTTCAGCAATGGGTTGACGAAGGTGCTTCGAAATAATCGAACGCTGGCGCGTCCCGGCGGAGGATAGGTGCCCTGGCCGCTCCAGGCTACTGAGGAACCGGGATCAAAAACCTCGCTTTCTTTTTCGGATTTCTCCTTCCACCAATTGCGAACATGAACTCCCTGGATAATGGGAATCTCTCTTTTCTCTCCGTTCGAGTAATGGATTTCGATGAGAGCGATGGTCACACCGTCTTTGTCGGAATAACCGAAGCCGTGCAGGAGGTGAATGTAACGACACTTACGCTTGACGGGAATTCCCCGCACCGCCTCCTTAAGCTGAGGCATGTTCTGGCTGCGGAGCAAGAGGGTGCCCGAAACATCGAAAAGAATGCCGTCAAAATTCTGGAGGCCTTTGGGAACGATCTTCCAATCCTCATGGGTGAACCAGGAATCACCCTCAGTGCCACTTGCGGTTCCGTAGAACGCCTGGAGATCGATGGGCTCTGAATCGAGGGGTTCGTTTCGATTCTGCGCCAGAGGAGGGATCTTTTCCGTTTCGTTTTGCGCCTGCAACGGCGTTCCAAGAGCACCAAAGAATAAGACCGACAGTGTGAGCAGTGATACTCCCTGCTTCATAATTTCTCTCCTTGTTGAGGTGGGCCGGACTTTCCAGATCGTAGCGGCGGGCGCGTTGAACCGTCAAGCACACTTAGGTGTTAGAATTTCACGACCGCCCGGTAGCAAGGGAAGCTGGGCATTCTGAATATCAAGCTGGTTAAGGAACTGGATTTTGCATGGTTCGCACCAAACTGTGCAAACCAACCCAGCTTTAATGAAATGTCGGTGAGGTATTTCACCTATTATTGGCGGGTTGCCACGGGTCGTTCGACCCGCGGTTATTCACGTTGGAACCCTCCGGGTTCGGAATGGGAAATGCGAAGATGGAATTGTGCTTACTCAGAAAAGGATATTTTCGATGAATTGTTCGATGTGGGCTGGAGTTTGGCGGTGTTTGCGGATGGCGATGATGAGTTGGCGGGTGAATTTGGCGGGGAATGCAATGCGCAGGAGTTTGTGTCTTTGGTTGTAAAGGGCCAAGGCGCGAATGGGGACGAAGCTGACTCCCATTCCGAGAGAGACGAGGTTGATGATGAGGTCGAAGTTATCGAGTTGCATGGTGGGTTTGATGCGGAGGCCCTGGCGGGGCAGCCAGGAGTGGAGTTGTTGGCCTGTATTGGAATGTTCATCGATAAGGAGCCAATTCTGCGCGTTGAGCCAGCTTAGCCGCGCTTTGGACCGGGAAAGTTTTTGAAGCTGGGGAGAGAACTCGGAAGGGGCGATTAATGTAAATGCATCCTGGAATTGGTGGGTGACCCGAATTGTGCGTGGGAGGCGCCGAGGAGGACAGAGAACGCCAATGTCCTGCTCGCTGGCTTCCAGCGCTGTCAGTAGATCGGCACTGGGCTGGCAGGTGACGCGATAGGCAAGTTGAGGCGCACGGCGGAGATTCGCGTGAAAGAACCCCGGGAGATAAGCGAGACCAATGGTGCGGGAGACATCAACGCGAACTTCCTTTCGAGCGCCAGCAAATTCCTGGGCAATGTAGCCGAGAGAGTGTTCGACATCTCCGAGAAGACGGGCGGCTTCGTGGAAAAGGAACTGGCCGGCTGGAGTGACCCCAACAAAGCGAGTGGTGCGCTGAAGCAAAGGAATTCCAAGACTGTTTTCGATACCCTGCATCTGGCGGGTGATGGCGCTTTGAGTGAGGCCGGCGATCTCGGCGGCTTTTGTAAAGCTGCGGTGTTTCACAACCAGATGGAAGAGGGCAAGTTCATAGAGATCGAATGGAACGGTGCCGAGAAATTGATTCATCTCAGGCATTAATGTATGAGACTTATGAATTTCTATCAAAGACACTTCTGCCCTATCGTGAGCTTAACGAAAGGAAAGTTATGGCAGAGTTAAGCAGCCGGTTAGAGACAAATGCAGAAGGGGCATATTACGTGGATTCAAGTTGTGTGGATTGCGACTTGTGCCGGAATACGGCGCCGGATTTCTTCCGACGGGACGAGAGCGGCAGCTCGATCGTGTACCGTCAGCCAGTTAGACCCGAAGAGATCGAGTTGGCTGAAGAGGCCAGAGAGGGATGCCCCACGGAGTCGATTGGTAAGGATGGTGTGGTTCAGAGGGCCCAACGAGAGTCGAGAATGTTAGAGACTGAAAGTTGAGGCAGCGGATTAAGCCGGGATTAGCGTCCTGCTTATTCGATAGACCAGTAGTGAATGGCGTAGGGAGCGAGATCGAGGGTTATTTGTTGATCGCCTTTGGGGAGTTTATGGAAAGGGTCGGGATGGAGGCGGGAGTTTTCGTCGTCGGAGGGAGCGGCGGCGTCGAGTTGGATGTGGCGGGTGCGAACCTCTTTGGGGAGAGATTTCAGGGTTAATTCGAGCTTTACCTGGTTGGTGGAGAAATTCCAAAGGAGGACGTTTTGCATGCGGAGCTGGGGGTCATCGCTGGCCAGAGCGTGGATGGCGGGGTCGCTACTGGTGGTTTGGAGGCGATCACCCTGGAGGCGCGAGAGGAGCTTGAAGGCGAAGTAGGATGGGCGGACGCGATTTTGGTAATCGAAGAGGCCGTCGAACTGAGGCATGCGATTCCACCAGCGGGTCATGAAAGCTGTACCCTGTGGGGACATGAAAGGGGCGAATTCGTCGTAGGACACGTACCAATCGCGAATGTGGTAGTAGCAGGAATAATCGAGGCCGCCTTCTTTCATCTGCCAAATGACCTCAGCGATGTAGCAGGGTTGAAACTGTGGGTCGAGCGGTGGGTTGGTGAGGTCCATGTTCCATTCGTCGAGGAAAGTCTCGGGATGGAGGGATGGATATTTTGCGAGGAGATCTTTTACATAAGAGATGGTGCCGCGGACTGAGTGGGGACTGCTGCTGTAAATGTGCCAGGAAATGAAGTGGAGCGGTTTGGCATTTGCGGCGCAGAATTCGACGAGGGCAGGAAGAATGGGAGAACGGGAATTAGCCACGGCTGGACCACCGACTTGCGCATTGGGATCGGCGCGAAGGATTGCGGAGGTGGTGCGGTCATAGAAACGAACGTAGCTATCAGGTTTGAAACGGTAGGGAGATCCACCGTCTTCACCAATGTCGGGCTCGTTGCCCACTTCCCAATAGCGAATATTGTTGCCGCGCTTTTTGTAATGCTTAACGAGAGCCGTAATAAGTTTCTCCCATGCTTTGTAATCGCGGGGTTCGACGACATCGTGATTCACCTCGGGAAAAAGGAGACGCGGCTTGAAGCAAATGCACATGAGCGGTTCGGCGCCGGTGGCGAGAATGGTGTCGATGGATTGATCGAGAGAATCGAAATTATATTTTCCGCGCTTTGGAAGAAGATTGAAATATTCCTGAATGAAAAGACGAATGATGCGCGGATGGAGGGCGCGGATTTCGGGAACACGATTATCCCACATCGGTTTGCTGGAGAGGCCCCCCTGCCCCAGCGCCATTTGACTGATGTTCAGCGGCCCGAGGCGCTGAGTGAAATCGACCTCCAGTTGAACCGTTTCAGCGGCATAGCTGGAGAACAATGCCGCCAGGGAGAGGATGAATAATTTCCAGGGCATCAGTTATAACGGTCTGTGCGTGGGGCGAATTAATCCTGGTGGTATCCGCGCCATAGCCAGACGAGAGTGTCGGCGAGGCTTTGCTGAAAAACGCGACCATCGCAGTGGCGAGTTGCGAGGCTGAAGACGAAGCGGTGATCGTAACCTTTGGATTCGAGAGCGGCGGCGGTGCGCTTGCCAGCCATGACCCAGTTGTGGTGGGTATCTTCAGCATCGTTTGGGCGGTTATCATTTTCGGAGACGTGCGTGAAAATGCGAAGCGGTTTCTTCTCGGACTTCTCGATCAGTTTCATGCCGGAATGATATTCCCATGCGCCGAGAGGGAATTTGGCTTCTTCGGGAGCGTCATCGTCCTGCTGATCCACGAAGGTGCCGGAATAAGCGATGATCCGACGGAAAAGGTCGGGACGAAACCAACCCATGGTTAAGGCGGCTGCGCCACCAGAACTGCAGCCCATGACACCATGACCCCAGGGATTGTCGGTGAAGGCAAGTTTAGGATAGGCCGCTTTAATTTCTGGATTTTTCAGAACTGAAGGGAGCACTTCCTCGGTGATGAAGCGGGCGAGGCGGTCGGACATGGTGTCGTATTCGAGACCGCGTTCACTATTCTTGCCGTCGTTGCCACCGTTCTCGACGGCAATGGCGATGAAGGCGGGGAGCTTGCGATTGGGATCTTTGGAAATGGTGAGGTTATCGAGGGCATTACGAACCAGGTTTAGTTGTCCGGGACCATCATGAATGATGAAATAGGGAGCTTTGTCGCCGTCCTTGTAAGCCGCGGGGACGTAAACGAAAATTTTGCGTTCGGTGCGGACCGCGTGGCTCTTGGGCTCGAGAGTGGGATCGTCGCCACGAAAGATTTTGCTTTCGGCCAGCGGCATGGAGAACTGAAAGGACTTGCCCTTGGGATTGCCGAGGTCAGTGAGATCAGGAGCAACTTTGTATTCGGGGCCGATGGTGAAGTCGCCATTTCCTTCTTTGCCGGGATTCTCGGTGTAAGCATCGGCCGCCCTAGAACGAGGTGACAGATTGGCGAAGAGCCCAGCGAGAAGAATAACGCGAATGGAGGAGAAAAATAATCTTGGCATGACCAAATTTTTACTCGTTGTCACGGGGCAGTGACAAGAGGCAAATCAATGCGGGAATCGGAGTTTAATTGGAAAGCTCGACTACTACTGTGGAAACCGGGCCAGCGATTCCGAATAAATTTACGGTGCGGGTTTGGAGAGAATTCAAACCTGAGTGCGGACTCCATGAAAAGGAATCGCCGGATGGTTTCCATGGCTGGTCATCGATTTTCACTTCGTAGGTCCGGAAATTGGGAGTGAAAGTCTGAAAGGAAACGCGGATGGCGTTCTTGTCCTGCTGAAGAGTGAGAGAGGATTGGTTGACGGGAAAATACGGATCCAGAGAGGGATTTGGAGGAAGAGTTCGGATATGCCATTGAGTGCCGTTGCAGAGCTTATCTTTGGAAATGAACATGGCCCCATAATCAGGCCCGGCGTCCATCAGGTTTGTATTCGGTATGTAACCGATGAAACCGTATTTATCGAGTTCATCGGGATCGACGGTGAGGTCACCAAAATCAGCAAACCGGGCGAGTTTGATGGGCAGGTCCGACTTGCGATATTTGTTTCTTTCCTTGCCGATGCTGAAGACGAGATCTTTGCCCTCGTTATAAAACCATTCCTGGCGGATTTCCCAGGCGTTGAGGGGAATGCCATTTTTTTCCAGATACATGTTGCTGGTGGGATCGAGCATGATCCATTTGCGATATTGATTGGACCATATTTCGGTGACGGAATGTTCGGTGGTGCCGTTCCGGGCAGCGCCCTGGTGACGGCGCAAGGCGAGTTCGCGGTCGAGCCAACCGAGACTGGCGGCGCAGGAGACAAAGGTTTGAGCATAATGGGCGCAAAAGAAGGTGTGGCCATCATCGACTGCTTTGAGGATGTCGAGAGCGCCTTTTGCGTCGCAGGAGGGGCGTCCGAATTTTTTAAACTGCCGGTGGGTCCAATCTAAAAGGAGGATTTGCTGATCGAATTCGTTTGTAGCGGGGGCGATGACTTCGTCCAGCTTGTAGTGATCGCGGAGTTGTTTGAGTTTGGGATTTGCGAAGGAATCAAATTTGAATCGGGAGGAAAATTCGTTTTTGATCAAAGGGAGCGAGTCGATGGATTTTACGACTGCGGTGTGGGATCCGACCTGAAAGGAGTTAGCGCTGGAGACAGAGTCCACTCCCGACAATCCCAGGAGAGCAAGGGGAACGAGGAGAATGGCGAGCAGTTTGAGGAGTTTCATTTTACTTTACTTTCCAGCACAGTGGGATCCGAAGCTTGGAATTCACGTGACTTGAAGTCGCGGCC
>JADMIO010955847.1_pt1 | contig 13931 bp, 18 predicted proteins | sample 8958161 | NCBI WGS metagenome assembly JADMIO01 (sample SAMN16585339, study PRJNA669376) | soil metagenome | isolation source: Crop rotation soil | place: USA: Cullars Rotation, Alabama | collected 2011 | reverse complement strand
GCACTTGCGCTCGATACCGCAAACCTGGCTCTGCCCTGAGTCTCACTGAACGTTGTTTCTAAAGATCGTCGTTTGCTGAACTGTCGCGTTGGCTCCCACTGTAACAACCTGGTTGAACTTCTCGTCACCGTCCATCAGGATCCGAAGCCGGACCGATTGCTGGGCTCCGGAGGCGTTCTGAACGTATACGAAGTACGGCACCTGTTGCGAGGTGGTCGTGAAATCGAGCTCCTTGAACCCGGCGCCCGTGGAGAGGTTCGCCCAGGTTTGGGATTGCACGTCGGACACGGCAGCTACGCTTACCGCGCTCCCGTTGTTGGGTGAAATGATCACGTGGAGTGTGCTGAGGTCACCGGTCGCGGGAACGGATTCCAGGCGGACTTGCGTTGGGGAGTTTCTGCCGAGCTGACCTCCACAGCCTCCGATAACGAGCAGCAGCAGCAAAGAAATGCAGAGCTGGGCCAATTTTTGCATCGAATTCTCCTTCTCAAACCGGAAACAATCCGGAAACAATCATCTCCTGTGACCCGGGCTCGATAATGTTCGTTCCACTAAGGGTTCAACGCAAGTTGCGGTAGCCTCAACGAAGCATGGCCGTAGCAACATCTCACCTCGATCACGTTAAGCCCGATACCCGTCTTGGTCTGCCTGGCGTGATGCCGCGAAAGATCAATGTGACGATGATTGGCGCGGGCAGCTTCTTTACCAATTCGATCCTGAAGGACGTGGTCCTGATTCCGGGAAGCGCCGGGGGCGAACTGAGGCTGATCGACATCGATGCGGGGCGGCTCGAGCTGACTCGAAAGCTGATGCAGAAGATCGTTGACGAGTTCGGCGATGGCCACAAGTGGACCATCCGGGCAAGCACCGATCGAACTGAGCTTTTACCGGGCACGGACTATATCGTCAATGCGATCGAGGTGAGCGGGCTGGAATGCGTGAGGGCCGACAACGACATCCCTCTCGAATACGGGGTCAGCCAGAACATCGGCGATACGATCGGGCCGGGCGGACTCTTCAAGAGTCTGCGGACTATTCCGGTTTGGCTCGACATTCTCAAGGATTGCGAGCGGCTGTGTCCGGATGTGCTGGTCCTGAACTATACGAACCCGATGAACATGATGTGCCTTGCCGCGCAGCGCACGTCTAGGATTCAAACGGTGGGGCTGTGCCATTCGGTCCAGGGGACGAGCGAGATGCTGTCCCGGTTTGCGGGTGTGCCTTATGAGCAGATGAAGTGGAAGTGCGCGGGTATCAACCACCTGGCTTGGTTCACCGAGCTGCGAGGTCCTGACGGGGCCGATCTTTATCCGGGGCTGTTCGAGCAGGCGCGCGATCGTGGATCGGACTTCGCGACGAAGGAGCCGGTGAGGACGGATATGATGCTGCACTTCGGCGCGTTCATCACGGAGTCGAGCGGTCACCTGAGCGAGTATGTTCCCTACTACCGCAAGCGCAAGGATCTGCTGGACAAGTACACGGACACCGGCTACCGCGGCGAAGAGAGCTTTTACGCGAACAACTGGCCGAACTGGAGGAAGTCTCAGGATGAGACGCGGGCCAAGCAGATCTCGGGCGAGGAACCGATCAAGTTCGAGCGGACGCACGAGTATGGGGCTTGGATCATCGAGGCGATCGAAAAGCACGTGCCGACGGTGATTTACGGCAATGTGGCGAATCGTGGGCTTATTGGGAATCTGCCGGACGATGGATGTGTCGAGGTGGCCTGCCTGGTGGACCGGAACCGGATTCAGCCAACTCAGTTTGGTCGTCTGCCGAGGCAGATGGCGGCGATCTGCGATTCGAACATGCGGATGTTCGACCTGGGGGTCGAAGCGGTGATCCATCGATCGAAGGAGATGGCGGCCCAGGCGCTGATGCTGGATCCCTTGACCTCGGCCGTTTGCTGCCCGGCTGAGATCAAGGAGATGACGATGCGGTTGTTCGAGGCGGAGGCGGAGTTCCTGCCGGAGTACAAGTGACTCAGAGCGCTGCCTTGATCAGCCGAATCGCGTCTTCGTCGGCAAGGTGCTTGCCGGTGGCGAGCTTGGAGTAGACCAGGTTGCCGTTGACGCTGATCTCGTACATGCCCTTGGTTCCGGGGACGAGGGCGATTTCCTCGATCGGGTGGGCGGCGCCGACTGTCGGACGGAATTCCGAGACTAGCGCCTGAGCCAAACTGGCGGCGCGTGGTGTGTAGTTTCAAGGCACACAGAACTGGATTCGGATTCGCATCTTCTTTGATCTACCGGGTGTGTGGCGGAAGCGTTTCTTTGCGGCCGGGTCCTATGTGCTCCAAGGCTTGGAGTTGCCCGAAGCTCTGCTCGGGAATTTCTTATCAGCCAGACACGATCCGTTCTAACCAGGAGTTTTGAATTTCTAAAAGCGACCGGCACTGGCGATCAAATTGCGCATTCATTTCCTGCCGTTTCTTTACTTGGGCCAGAAAGCTATCCGAGCGCGCTAAGTACTCCTGCTGCTCCTTCATAGCGGTTTGAACCAAATCTTCTCGATCGGCATGCGACTTCTGAAGCAAATCGATCATTTTTTGGATCTTCGCTCTCTCGGGTTCCGCCGCAGTTGCAAGCTGCTTCCTCAACACATCTAGTTCTTCACTCATGCTTTCACCTGTTCAAGCCAGGCTCTCAACAGCATGGTCCGATGTTCTAGTAGGGCCAGCAACTGAGCGATTTCTGATCGTGCGAAAACGGAGTCCAAATCCTCTTTTAGTTGCTCCTCCAACCTAAGGGTCGACTGACGCACGCGTTCATTTGGAACCGACATAACGCCATCCATGCTTTGCTGCGTTTCGGCGATCATGTTTCCCATGGCGGCTCTAATAGCGGCTTGCCTTTCTAGGAACTGAATGTATTTCTTGAGTCCCGCATTGAAGCGCTCAATTTCGTCGATCATCGGTGCAACTTCTCCGCGATCTGCTGCAAAAGCTCTGTTTGAGTGGTCAGCTCACGGGTGACTCTTGCTTGATATTCCTCGGTTTTCACCCGCAACTCTTCCATTCGCTTCCGCCCCTGTTCTTGGGCGGCCTCTAATCGCTCTTCCATCTTCCGCGATTCGGCGCCAGTGTCGGCGGTTTCGGCCGCCGTGCGTTTTTCCATTTCCTCCAACTGGCGTTTGCTTTCTTGGCGTTGCTGCTCCTGCAACTCGAAGAACCTCTTTAGGAGTTCGTTTGTTTCAGCTAGCAGCGCGTCTCGATCCATGGGGCGATGTTACTCAGCCAGAGCACGTGCCTGTCTCTGACTTCGTGGCCAAATCACTAGGCGTAACTGGGCTCGGTGCGCCTTGCCGCTATGCACACTTCGCGCATGGCCTCGGCGCGCTCGCAGTCGAACTCGTAGGGAATGCCTGACTGCTTGATGACCTTCTTCATGCGGTCATCGAAGGAGCTAAGGAGCCGAAGTGCCTCTTCTGTCTGATTCGTTGCAATCGCCAGCGCGGCGAGAGCAGTGAGACGGGATGGCTCTAAAGTATCGATGCCCGATTTCGTTTCAGCAAGGCATGTTCGAGCAAACGACTGATCCTTCGTGATCCAGGCGGCGAACGTCGCTGACTCGTAATACACGCCGTTTCGAATGAGATTCGCTTTCGGGAGTGTGCTCGCACTGTTTCTGGCTTGAAACAGGTGAGTGCCAGCTTCAGAGACGTTGCCGGAGTCGAGCTCATGCAGATAACCGGCCAGATGGGCGAATACTTTTTCCGAATCCTTGGCTGAATTCGTGATCAGGTCAGCAATAGTGGCTTTGCTCCATGTGTTTGGCCTGCCCTCGACTCTCTGCTTCGCGAACGCGATGGTCGCTTTCAGGAGGTTCGCCAGTTCTGGCCTCTTGCGCAAGTCGATGAGCTGTCGAAGATCCGTCGGCAAACCTGAGCGGAGGGTATAGGGAATGCAGAATTCCAGGAGCACAACTCCGGAAACAAGGCCACAGAACCGCAGCAGGTTTGTGACCGAATCGTCGGCAACCACTGGTATTGGGGAAATCTTGAAGGCATATAGAGTTCCGACGAACACTAAAGCGCCAATCACAGAGGCCACGGGACCGCCGATGATGAAGCGCGAATATCTGCGGACCAAGTCCTGATCGCCAATGGGCGTCATGCTTGCCAAGCCACCGGAGACTGGCTGGCTAATTAGCGAAAACGTGTACTTGCCTTTGGATCGAGATAGGCAAAATGCCCCGACTACCAAAGCGGCGAATTCAAATCCGACACGCTTGCCGGCGACGAAATGGCCGAGCTCATGCAGCAGGACGACCACATGAAACGCGAGGAAAAATAGGGGCACAAGAACGGCGGCACGGCAGCTCTGCACAAACGGATCTTCAGCAGGCAAGATTCCTGTTACGAATAGCAAAGCTGCGCAGGCAAAAACCTCGACGGTGATGGCCAGAATGATTACTAGGTATTTCAACTAACCCTTGTGGTGCTGTTGCCACGCCTTGATGTACCGAGCTGCGCGTGGGTTCTTTTCGTTCCACTTCGGCTCTTTGGCGGAGTTGGCGAGATCGAGTAGGCCAATGGCAACACCTCGCAGCACGTGGGTTTCGTTGTCGTAGTCGACCTTGTCCCATGTGTCGCTTGCTTTATGGTAGTCGGGGTATTCGAATGCGGTGCAGACGGTGTGGGCGGGGACGCCTTGTCCGGCGAGGGTTGCGTTGTCACTGCGGAAGAAGAAGGCGTCGCTGTTCTGTGGGTGTTTGGTGACCTTGATGCCGACCTTTTGCCCGGACTTGTTTAGACTGTCGCCCAAGTCGCTGTAGTCGTAGCCGGTCATGCTGAGCTCGTCCACGCGCTTGCCTTCGTTATCGTCGGTTCGGCCGATCTGCTCGAGGTTGATGTTGGCAATCGTCTTTTCGATGGGGAAGATCGGGTGGTTGCCGTACCAGCTCGAACCTAGCATGCCGCGTTCCTCGCCGAAGTAGGTCATGAAGACGATGCTTCGTTTGGGGTGGGTGTTTCGGAGTGCGTTGGCGAGCTCGATGACTCCGACAGTGCCGCTCCCGTCGTCGTTGGCGCCGTTGAAAATGGTGTCGCCTTCGCTCTGACGGATTCCCAGGTGGTCGTAGTGGGCAGAGACGATGATGTAGGTGTCTTTGAGCTTGGGATCGCTGCCTCGCATGACTCCGATGACATTGCGGACTTTAGTGGTTTTGGGTGCGTCTCCGCGAAGGGGCCAGTCGGCGGTTTGGAAGTAGCCGTCGTCGCCGACTGCTTCGAGACCGGCTGCCCGGAAGCGGGAGGCGATGAACTCGGCGGCGAGGTCCAGTCCCCGGGATGGCGTGCCTCGTCCTTCGAGCATGTCGGAGGAGAGGTAGGAGAGATTGCCTTTGAGGGAGTCAGGTGAGATTTTGCCGATTGCGGTCTGCTGCTCGGTTGTTAGGGATGAAGTCCGTTGTGCGAAGGCTACGAGGGAGAGGGCGGCAACGGTGATCGGCAGTACGCGGCGCATTACGCTTTAGCATAACGCGCGGCGCTCGGCTTGTGGGCTCTGATAGTTTCGCGTCCGCCTTCGTGGTCCGATGGTTTTGCGTTTTTCGGGGCTTGGGGCGCGCGGCTACTGGCGCATGCCTTCGATTAGCTCGACGGTGATGGTGCCGCCGGGGACGTCGACCTTTTTTACGAACTGCTTGACGGCGGGGATCATGGTTTCGCCGACTACTAGCACGTCGTGCGCGGGCATTAGGAGGACGTTGTCTACTTTGCCGATCTCTTCGCCGTCGGTTGTGACCACCCGGAGGCCGATTAGGTCGGCGGTGACGTACTCGTCTTCATCCAGTTCGGGGCGTTCTTCGGAGGGGGCTTCGAGATATTCCCACTGAAGCGCCTCGGCAGCGTCGATGGTGTCGATGCCGGCGAGGTGCATGACGAGGCGGTCTTTTTGCACGCGGGCGGACTTTACGGTGATCCAGTCGCCTTTCAGCCGGAGTCTGCGGCCCACTTCAAGGCGCTCGACGAAGTCGGTGAGGATCTCGACCTTGACGTCGCCTTTTAGCCCGTGCGCTCCTACAATGCGGCCGACTCGAACGTTCGCCATCTTAGGCCGCGCTGTAAACGCCCATCTTGCGGAACTTGTTGTAGCGCTCTTCTCGGATCTCGCTGCCGGACTTATTTTTGATCTCCGACAGGTGCCGGCTCAAAGCGTCCCGGACCAGCATGGCCGCATCGAGCGGCTGGCGATCCGATCCGCCTTTGGGCTCGGGGACGATCTCGTCGATGAGGCCGAACTCCATCGCGTTCTGGGCAGTTAGCTTCAGGGCCTTGGCGGCCTCCGCGCCGCGCTCCGGCATGCGCCAGAGGATCGCCGCGCAGCCTTCGGGCGGGATAACGGAATAGACGGCATGCTCCTGCATCAGCACTCGCGACGAGCAGGCGATTCCGATCGCGCCTCCCGAACCGCCTTCGCCGATGATGACGGCGACAGTTGGGACGGTCAGCTCGAACATCTTCAGCATTGCGGCGGCAATCGCCTCGCTGATGCCTCTCGATTCGCTCTCGACGCCAGGATCGGCGGCGGGGGTGTCGACGAAGGAAATCACCGGGAGATTGAATCTTTGGGCCATCTCGAAGAGGCGAATTGCCTTGCGGTATCCCTCCGGCTTGGCCATGCCGAAGTTCCGGAACTGCCGCTCCTGAATGTTTCTTCCCTTCTGGTGACCGACTACGATGCAGGGTTGGTCGTCGAACATCGCAGCGCCGCCCACAATCGCGTGGTCTGCGCCGAATCGACGGTCGCCATCGAGCTCGACAAAGCTTGTGAACAGCGAGCCGATGTAATCGAGGGTGTACGGCCGCTTTGGAGCGCGAGCCACAAGAACCTTCTCCCAGGGCCCGAGCCGGGCGTACATTACGTCGAGAAAGTTGTCACGGCGTCGCTTGAAGTCGTCGATCGTTTGTGTGAGATCGGCTCTTTTGAGCGCATCTGTCTCGCGGTCTCGCGCGGTTTCTAGCTTCTTGATGCCCTCTTCTAACTCGTTGAGGGGCTGCATCCACTCGTTGAAGTTCTTAGCCACCGTGTTGCTCCTTTTGCTGCGTCTGTTCCGCGCGGTAGGCCTGGAGAGCCGCGTTGTCTTCGCTCCAGTCTTCGAATTCTTCCGGGGTCATGCGCTCGACCATTCGCTCTCGCAGCAGTGCCGAATCCATGGGGCCAACCATTTCCTTCAGCTTGGCGTTGGCGTCCTCGATGGCCTCAGCAACGGCACGAGCGACCTTGGTTCTCTCCTCGTCGGAGACGTCTTCGCCGGCTTCGAGCCGCGCGTGCAAGTGCTCCAATTCGGAGAGGGCCTGCTGCAGAAGATCCTTGATGTCTTCAGGATTTTGCTCAGGCACGACCGCCTCCGAGGATCTTGACCAGGGTTGCGAGGCTGGCCCGCATCTCTTTGCGCGGCACGATCTTGTCGATCATTCCGTGGTTGTGGGCGAATTCGGCGGTCTGGAAATCGTCCGGCACCTTCCCTACTCCGGCTTGCTTGGCGACCCGCTGTCCGGCAAATCCGACGAGCGCTTTGGGCTCGGCGAGGATCACGTCCGCGATCGAGGCGTAGCTCGCGAGAACGCCGGCCATTGTGGGATCGGTGAAGACGGCGATGAAAGGAACGCCTGCTTGGCGGCACTTGTCGACGGCAGCAGTTGTGCGCGCCATCTGCATCAGCGAGAGGAGGCCCTCCTGCATGCGGGCGCCTCCTGAGGCGCAAAAGACGATCGCGGGCATACCGGCCTCGGCGGCTCTCTCCAACGTGCGGGTTACCTTTTCGCCATTGACGGATCCCATGGAGCCACCCATGAACGAGAAATCGCTTATGGCAGCGCTGACTGGCGATCCATCTAGAGTCGCCTTGCCGCTCACCATGGAGTCGTTTAGGCCGGTCTTAGCAACGGCGGACGCGAGCTTCTCCGCGTACTCGGGGAATTCAAGCGGGTCGAGCGATCTCAGCTCGGTGTCGAGTTCTTGCCAACTGCCCTCATCGAACGTGAGCTCGATCCGGCGCTTGGAAGTGATGCGATGGTGGAATCCGCAGTGCGGACACACGCGCAGGTTCTGCTCGAAATCGACCGAGAAGAGGATCTTCTTGCAGTTGGAGCACTGGAGGAACGCTTCCGACTTCGTACTCAAGGCGCAGAGAATACCCGCCTGCGGGTTGCCGGTTGGCTGTTGGCGGTTTGCGGTTGGGGCTTGGGGCGTTGCATGAATAACCGCAGAGTCACAGAGGACACAGGGGGATTTCTTTTTGGGCGTTGATGAGGCGGAGGTGTTCGGTGTTCGGTGTTCGGTGTTCGGTGTTCGGTGTTCGGTGTTCGGTGTTCGGTCCTCGGATTGAACCACTGAGACAAAAGGCACTGAGGATTTCTTTTTCTGGGCGTGGTAGCGGTTGAATTGGGGGCATGCAAGCCCTCTCCGTAGCTACCCGCTCAGAGCCTCCCGGGCTGGAGGGTTTACGTACTTCGGCCGACTTCGCTTACAGGCCGCGGGCTCCCCTTGACGTTAACTGCTCGCCGGCTACTGATCCCGTCCCGGAGGTGGTTAGGCTGGAGCGGTAAACTGTTGAACCTATGTTCCTGGACGAGGCCGAGGTCACGTTCGTCTCCGGCCGAGGCGGATCAGGAGCGGTGAGCTTCCACCGCGAAAAGTTTGTCCCCCGAGGCGGGCCCGATGGCGCCGATGGTGGTCGGGGTGGCGACGTTGTCCTGATCGCCGATCGCAACCGACGAACGCTTTACGACTTCAAGCTGCAAAACAAATTCGAGGCGCAAAGTGGCGATCATGGGATCAGCAACAAGCGCGGCAAGGATGGCAAGGGTATCGAGATCAAGGTGCCGGTCGGCACCATCGTGACCGATCTTGAGACCGGAGACATCTTGGTGGACCTTAACACCAACGGCATGAAGTACATCATTTGCCGTGGCGGTAAGGGTGGGAAAGGCAACCAACACTACGCCAGCAGCGTCAGGCAGACGCCTAATTTCGCTCAAAAAGGCGCGCCGAGCGAGACGATCCGCGCCAAGCTGGAATTGAAGCTTCTTGCCGACGTTGGGCTTGTCGGCCTCCCCAATGCAGGTAAGAGCACTCTGATTTCGCGGATCAGCGCGGCGCGGCCGAAGATCGCTGATTACCCGTTCACCACGATCGTGCCAAATCTCGGCGTTGTCAAATACCAAGATACGAGCTTTGTCGTCGCGGATATGCCTGGTCTCATCGAAGGCGCTAGCGAGGGCGTTGGGCTCGGTCACCAGTTCCTGAAGCATGTCGAGCGCAACCGTCTGCTCGTTCATGTGGTGGACGCCTATCCGATAGACGAATCCGATCCGATCGCGAACTTCGAACTGATCGAGCGAGAGCTCAAGCTTTACTCGGAGGAGATCTGGTCTCGGCCGAGGATCATCGCACTCAATAAGGTCGACATCATTCCGCACGAGCTGTTCGGAGAACTTCGAGAGCGCTTCGAAGCCAAGGAACTGCCGCTCTTTCCCATCTCCGGCGTCACCGGCGAGGGGCTGGAGCCGCTTCTCCACGAGATCGTGAAGATGCTGGAGGAAACTCTGCCGGTCGAGGAAATTCCCGTTCTCCTTCCTGCTTTGACCGCCAAGGGCGACCTGAGCTGGGACGTGCAGAAGGTGGAGAACGGGTTCAAGGTCACTGGCGCCCGAATTCTGCGCATGATGGAGATGACCAACCTCAACAACACCGAGGCTCTCCGCTATCTGCACCGGCGACTACAGCGCATCGGGGTTATCGATAAGCTGCGGCAACTCGGTGCGAGCGACGGGGACACCGTGCACATCGGCGACGTCGCTTTCGATTTTAGCGAGGAAATATGAGGATAGGAATCCTCGGCGGCACGTTCGATCCTCCCCACAAGGGCCATTTGGATTTCGGGAAGGCCGCGATCGAAGTTCTGGGATTAGATGAGCTACTGTTCTTGCCAGCCAATCGGAACCCGCTCAAGAAGCTTCGCGCCACTCCAGCCGCACAGCGCCTGGCCATGGTCGAGCAAATGATCTCAGGCGAGCGGAAAATGTCGGCGAGCGACATCGAGATATCGAGGGGTGGTCCCAGCTACATGGTGGAAACACTGATGGAGCTGCAAATGGTCAAACCGGGAGACTATTGGCTCCTCCTGGGCGCCGACGCGCTGAAGAGCTTTGGTCAGTGGAAGAATCCGGGCAAGGTGCTCAAGCTGTGCCGGCTGGGTGTCGCTCTACGGCCACCGACGACCGAGACCGATATCCGCGCCCGGCTCACCGAAGACGTTAAGGAGAAGCTCGATATGGTGCCGATGAAACCGGTGGATATCTCCGCAACCGAGATACGGGACAGGATTGCAAAGGGCTCGGGCCTCGTGGCGCCGTTCCTGGAACCTGGCGTCCTACAGTACATTAAGAAAAACGGGCTATATAGGAACTGAATGACATCTGCAGAGAAAGTCGAATTGATCATCGAAGCGGCCGAAGACATCAAGGCTGAGCGAATCGAAACCCTGGACGTGCGCGAGAAGACCTCGGTCGCCGACTACTTCATCGTGTGCAGCGGCACCAGTGACCGGCACGTCGAGTCTATCGCTGACCGGCTTGCGGAGCGGCTGCTGACGCACCGAATTAAGCCGACCCGATCGGGAGGCGAGCGAACTGGGTGGGTCTATCAGGATTACGGCGACGTGATCTTCCACGTGATGCGCGAGGAGCAGAGGCAGTTCTACGATCTGGAGACGCTCTGGAATTCTGTGCAGGCCAATCCGGATCTGCCTCAGACTCCTGAAGGGATTTAGGTCATACGCGCGGCGGTCTTCGTCACGGGCAAATATTTGTCAAATTTGCGGGCCTTCGCGCTACAACCCGTTGTATCATAATTAAGCAGCCCCAACCACAGCTTGTGCTTTGCGGCTGCATATTTGGAGCGACAACGTGGTACTGGAAGCAATTCCTAAGACAGCAGGAGGGAGACCACCCACATTCGGTGGCCCGCCAATCGGTACGACGTTCTCTAACGAACCGGACGATCGCGACGACATGATCGTTCATATGCGGGACAATATCCAGCGAATCGTCCAGCAGGCACAGCACGCGGACCGTCGAAGCGCCCCCCAGTATCTGAAGCTGCTGGACCAGCGCAAGAGCTGGATCAAGGGGGAACTGGACGTTGAAGGACTCCTCAGCGAACCCAGCAAGGCGCCTCTCGGGATCTCGGAGAACGTCTACGATCTCGCAACCCTCTCGATCGAGCCGATCGATGAGCGGCGGAAGCAATACGAGCGAATGATCGAGCTTCTGGAGCGGGCGATGGGCGACTTGTGGAATCGCATGTTGTCCTCCGACGATCCCACCGAATAGGTTGGAAGATCGTTCGGACCTTCCTGACCGTCCGACTTATAGCTGCCTATGTTCACGCCTGCAGATCAGCCCGAACCCGTAGAGATCTCTTTCGAGGCGCAGGAACGCATAAAAGAGCTGCAGAGGCTGGTCACCGAGTCTCAACGGAAGGCGGCGAAGTCGAAGGACGAAGACATCGTCGAGGCTCATAACCTCCAAATGGCGTCGCTTGGTCTGAAGATCAGCCGCATCCGGCGGGGGCTTCCCGAAGACGCGCCGCCTGAAGCTGAGAAAGAGGTGGAAGAGGATCTGGAGCCGCTGCCGGAGTCCACTCCGGCACAACTGCACGAAGCCGACATGCTGGTGCAGCGCGCGGCCTTGGAAAAGAGGCGCGGCAACAATCAAGCGGCGGCCGACCTCCTCAAAAAGGCTGCGGACACTGCGCCAGGAGCGTCTCCCGTATTGGAAGCCCTCGGCGACGATTACATGGAGCGACGCCAATACAAGGCAGCGCTGGACAGCTATAAGAAGGCTTTGCGGGCAGATCCGAACAACGCGAGCGCCGATCGAAAATACGCGGGCCTATCTTCTCAGGGGCTGGCGACAATGTCGCCGGAAGACTTTCTTCGATTGGGATCGGCGGATCCGCTTTTGATCCAAAAGGGTGAGGCGCTTGGAAATCCAAAATTGGCAGTTGCCTTTAGCGCGTTCATTCCGGGCTCGGGACAGCTCGTTATGGGTCAATCCAAAAAGGGCATTGCGATTCTCTGCACGTTCTTTGGTTCGGCGATCCTGTTCGCGATTCTATCCACGCTGATCAAGCACGATGCCAAGTCGATCCCGTCGATCGCATATTTCCCGCTCGCGATCGCCGTCGTCACGTATTTCGTAAGCATCGCGGATGCGGCACAGACCGCCAAATCGGTAGAAAAGCGGGCGGCTCCGAGCAAACCGGTTCCACCCGTTAATCTGCCATTCGAATAAGAGCTGGACAACGTCTGTTCAGGGATGCTCTGCTTTGCACTTGGCTTCACCCTCTTGGCGCAGCCGCGCCCGTTCTCGATGATTTTGGGCGGGGACATTATGCTGAACGGCATCAGCGTGAAGCAGAGGCCTCTTGCGAAGCTAACGCCGTTATTCAAACCGGCAGGGGTTGCGATCGCGAACCTCGAAATCCCACTCACGAATGCGACGGAGCAGACGCCGAATAAGTCCGCTGAAGACGTCCGCAACCGCAACCAGTTCATCCTCAAAGCCGATCCTCAACATGTGTGGGGTCTCGCTGCTACCGGGCTGGACCTGGTGAGCTTGGGCAACAACCATTGCATGGATTACCGAGCAGCCGGCATGAATCAGATGCGGGGACTGCTCGCCAAATTTCACATTGCCTATGCGGGAGCCGGCGGGAACCGCGAGGAGGCGCTTTCGCCGGTTGTTTTCACCTCGCCGTCGGGAGTTCGGGTCGGGATGATCTCCGCGCTTGCGTTCGTTGGAGCGGGGGCGTTGGGCCATTGCACTCCCGCAGGCAAGAGCTCCGCTGGAATCGGAACCCTATTCTTCGGCGGCAAGATCGACAAGGCGGCAACCGACCAGTTGGCGGGGATGATTCAATCGGCCAAGGCGACGTGCGACATTCTCGTGATCGGACTTCATTGGGGGATCGAGCGCCAGACCTTGCCCAGCGCCTACCAAGTCGCCCTGGGGCGCGCCTGCATCGATGCAGGTGCGGACATCGTGTGGGGGAACCATCCTCATGTGCTGCAAGGAGCGGAAGTCTACAAGGGCAAACCGATCCTGTATTCGATGGGCAATCTCGTGTCCTCCAAAGGTGGAGCGACGGGCCTTGTCAAGCTCGTCTACTCGGGACTGCGGCCATCACTTGCGCAGTTTCTTCCGCTCGCGATCTCGGGCGGAAGGGTCGGACCAGTTAATGGCAAACCGGGTCAGCGAGCGGTAAAGGAGTATGAGAGCCTTTGCAAGAGAATTCAAAAGGAGTACCCGAATCGGGAATCTGTTGCTCTTCTTCCGCTAGGATTCACCCATGCCTTCGCCCGACGCTGAACCTTTCCCGCCTTTTAGGTAGTCTCGGGTTCGTGCGCGCCCTCCTCCCGAGCATTCTCGCCGCCGCGTTATCCACGCTTTGCCTCGCCCAAACCACTGGCAATTACACCGTGCCAGGTGGGCAGCCACAGCCTTGGGTGATCAACGCCAACCACACTCTGGTGTGGGGCGGTACGCCTTATCTTCCGGTTGGCCTGCGAATCGACGGTCGGCCGGAGGAAGTGGAACGGGCGAAGGCGGCCGGATTCAAAGATGTGATCGTCGATCTTCCAGCCGGTGGCACCGGTTGGGATGCAACGCTCAAGGCGCTCGAAGCGAGCGGGATGCATTATCTGGTGGCGATCAGCTCTCTCGCTCCAATGGCTGAGGGCATCGCCGTCGAGCCGGCGGGTTACCGGATCAGCGGCATCACCAAAGCTCAAAAGATGTCGATCAAGCTTCCGGGGGCAACCAGCGCATTAGCGGTTGTTGTCAATCGGCGGGATTCCAGCGTTGCGAAAACTCAGCGTGTGGAGATCTTGGATGGGGTAATGACTCTGGACGTAAAGCCGATC
>JADMIO011667601.1_pt1 | contig 13932 bp, 14 predicted proteins | sample 8958161 | NCBI WGS metagenome assembly JADMIO01 (sample SAMN16585339, study PRJNA669376) | soil metagenome | isolation source: Crop rotation soil | place: USA: Cullars Rotation, Alabama | collected 2011 | reverse complement strand
GCCCCCGCCACTCGCCGCCGCGTTCGGTAGGTCTCCGCCCGTATCGCTCGCTTTTCCGGCGCAACCCAACGCTCCGCAGACGAGCGCGAGTAGCAACGTGTAGCGCTCTCGAAAAAATGGGGCGCCGTCCGGCAATCGTTGGCGAATCACGACGAGACAACTATCCAGCATCGTGGCCAGGCGCGCCAGCGCACGCCGCGGCCGGACGTGACCGCCAATAGGCCGGAAACTCCGCTTTTAGCCGGACTCAAGATTCGTCGGCCGCGGCCGTTTGCCAGGGTGCATGGCCTGCGAAATCATCTCGACCAAAGGTGCACTGTTCGCTCTCTGGGGTAGGCCGACCCCCGAGGATATGGACCGCGTGAGGGCTGCTTTGCAGACGGCGGCGGACGCCTGCGGGCATCCGGTCGTGTACGTCACGCGCGTGCCGGTCACCGCTCCGCCGCCCGACGCCGCAGCGCGCGCTCGTCTGGACAAGCTGATGCCCGGCATCATCTCGGTCTGCTCGAGCTACCACGTGGTGCTCGAGGGTGACGGCTTCGGGGCCGCCGTGAAGCGCGGCATCTTGACCGGGATGTTTCAGCTCAGCTGGCGGCGCAAGACGTTCTTCGTTCACGCCACCGTGAACGAAGTCGCGTCCAACGTCGGCCCCGAGCAACGACGCGCCGTTGCCGCCATCCTCGAGCTCGCCGCCCGTCGCGGCTTGCTCTCGGGCCCGGCGCCGGACACGGTGTCGCTCTAGCGGTGAAAGCGAATGTCGTCGAGCCAGATGTCGAAGTCGGGACTCTCGGCCCAGAACGACAGGCGCAGCGACAGGCTGGGGTCGAACGGGGTCGGCGTAGCCCAGTCGGGCTGCGAAAGCGACGCGAGCGGGACCATGATGTCCTGCCAATCATCGCTCGATTCGACGCTCGTGCCGTAGTCGCTGCAGGCGTCTTGGTGACAGTCGCCGCCGTCCGCCACCGGCGTCGTGGCACGGGTCCCGAGATTGAAGCGAACGCGGCCTGAGCCGCGCAGGCTCAGTGCGAGCGCAGAATAAGCCGACAAGTCGACGCTGCAGACCCGACCCTGCGCCGCGTTCAAGCGCGTGGCAACGAACGCACCCCAGCCGCTGAACCCGCTGCCGGTCGTGTGCAGCGCGTGCGCTGGCGAATGCTCGGCGCCCGGGCCGTCAATCAGATCCGGCGCGCTGTGCGGGTCGTCGGCGGCGGGCGACTGCGTGCCCGTGCCGTCGTTGTGCACGTACCACAGGCCGTGCAGATTCGCGTCCCTGACTAAGAGCAAGTCGGCGTCCTCGAAATCGTCGACCAAGAGCGGATCGTCCGACGCGACCTCGGCCTGACAAGTCTTGGGCAGCAAGACAGCAGGGCGGTCGTCGTTGACACGCTCACTGCCGCACGCCAAGGTCAGCCAAACCGCGCACATCAAGCCGCTCCCGAAGCCATAGCGCATCCGCTTGATCTATCGCCGACCCAACCCAACGGCCAGCACCCCGGGGTTGGATCACAAACGAAACACACCATGCGCGTGAGCGAGTAGTTTTGCCACACGAGCGCTGTCAGCACGTCGCGACGCTCGATGAATGGCGTCGCGACGGCAGCGTGACGTTACTTCTTGGAGTCGGCCGCAGACTTCTCGGCCTTGTCCGCGCTCTTGTCAGACGCCGCGGCGCTGTCTTCGGCCTTGTCGGCGGCTTTGTCCGCGCGCTCCGTATTGGCCTCGGTCGCGTCGTTGGCCTTGTCGGCGCGCTCTTCCGCGGCGGCTGCCGCGGGCTGTTCGGCGGGCGGCGTGCTGCCGCCGCAAGCGGCGACGATCGAAGCAAACGCGAGCGTGGTGATGACGATGAGCTTTTGATTCATGCGATTATTCTTCTTTCGGTGCTCGCGTTCGGATGATGAAGGAAGCATTCGAGGCTCTCTTCGAACGGGCTCGAGCTCGATAGCTCATTTGGCATGAGAACACTCGAACCAACTGCGGTGGCGAATTCGCTCGGTGGGGCGGCTTGGTAAAAATAGACTAAATATCTAGGCGTTTATGACGCTAAGCGGCGCCAATGGTCCCCTTCACTTAATTTGCGATCCGGCCCGCACCTGCCGCTCGACGAACGACTTAGAACGGCGTCGTGAGGGAGCTCGAGCGCGGGTTCAACTCATTGAACATCGCGTCCCCGCGAGCGCGCAGTCTGTCGGCCAGCCCAATGGCGATCTCTTCCTCGCCGGCAAGCAGGCGTTCGATGGCCACCGTCGCAAACGCTTCGGGTGTGATCAGCGGTGGCCCGCTGGCGGCTTGCCGGCGCCCGTCCGGGTTCAGCTCGCTTTCGACCATGGGCGGCGCGAGCTCGACCACCCGCGCAATACCCGCGAGTTGGCGGCGGAGGCTCAAGGTGAACGAGTGAAGTCCCGCCTTGGTCGCGCAGTAGACTGGCACCTGTGCGAGAGGGCAAAACGCGAGGCCCGACGTTACGTTCACGATCGTGCCGGTCGAGCGCTTTCGCAAGATGGGTAGCACGGCCATCGTGAGCAAAATCGGCCCGCTTAGGTTGATCGCGATCTCGCTCTCTACCTTCTGAACGTCGATGTTCGGAGAGCGAAAGTCGAGGTGACGCTGTACGCCAGCATTGTTGACCAACATCGACAGCTCGGGCGCGTTTCCATGCAGCCACTCCACCAGCGACGCGCGGGAAGCCGCGCTCGCTACATCGGCTGTAACCGTCTCGAGTCCGGCATACCGGTCCCGGGCCGCCCGAAGACGGCCGTCGTCGCGCCCACACGCGATGACGCGGTGCCCTCTCCGTAGGAGGTTGGCTGCTAGCGCAAGTCCGATCCCGGAACCGCCGCCCGTGATGAGAATGGTTTCCCTTTCCGACATTTTTTGATCCATTCAGGACTGGGAGTAGTCGGGCGCCATGATTTTCACACGGTCACTATGCTCCCGTCTGTGAGGCCGTGAATGTTTGCGCAGACGGGATTCTTAGCCCATCGTACGGCGTGGACATTCTGAGCGAGGTGCTGCGCGACTTGCGGCTCGAGAGCGCGGTGTTCTGCGTGCTCGAGCTCCGCGAACCGTGGGCCATACTGAAGGACCCGCTCGAAGCTGCACCATTTCACGTCGTCATCGAGGGGCGGTGCGTGCTCGAGCGCGACGGTTGTGAGCCTGTCGAATTGGTCGCCGGTGACCTAGTCATTCTTCCTCACGGCGAGGGGCACGCGCTCGCTTCAGGACCGGGAATCGAGAGGACACCGTTCGCCCAAATCCTGAAAGAAAATGGACGAAATGGTGCATGGACGCCGCGCACGCCGGTTGGGCGGCCATTCGAGATCCGCCTCGGTCGCGCCGCGGGCACGGTTGCGCGCCTGGTAACGGGGGTGTTCGCCTTCCGAGACCCACGTCGAAGCCCGATTCTCGAGGGGCTACCACGAATCATCCACTTGCCCGGTCAGCAAGGCCGCGGGCCAGCCTGGCTCGAGGGCTCGCTGCGGCTGCTTCTCGATGAAGCCTTCTCGGAGGCGCCCGGCTCCAGCACCGTGGCTCAGCGCGTCGCCGACATCATGTTCGTGCAAGCGGTGCGCGCGTTCTTGTCGTCGAACGCGTCCTCGGCCGGAGGTTGGCTGCGCGGCCTCACTGACCCGCAAGTGGCCAAGGCACTTGCACGAGTGCATAGCGCACCAGAAGTCGCGCTGACTCTGGAAGGGCTCGCCAGAGAAGTCGGTATGTCGAGGACGGTCTTCGCCCAGCGGTTCCGGCTGCTCGTCGGCGAGAGCGTCATGGCGTACGTCGCGCGTCGGCGCATGTACGTGGCGGCCGGGCTGCTCGGTTCGACGCAGCTTTCACTGGCCGAGATAGCGGCGCAGGTCGGATACGACTCGGACGTCGCCTTCAGCAAGGCCTTCAAGCGGTGGTCGGGCGAGGCGCCGGGAAGGTACCGCTATCGGGCTCGAGATTCTGCTTAGACCGGCGAACCAATGCCAAGCTCACTTGAACGGCTCCGGCGTACAGCCAGAGCCGCGGCAGCCCTCGATGTCGACGCCGCGGATCTTGTGCTCTTGTTTGGCCCAGCAGCCATCGCTGGTGGTGTCGAGGACGTAGTTGTAACCGCGGGTGCCGGGGGCGGAGTTGCTGAAGATGCGGGTGACTACGTTACGGCCTTCGTCGAGCTGTAGCCGCGCGTGAAACCGATAAAAGTTTTTGGCTGGAATTTCGTGCTTGTAGCCGGCATCGGGCGCGGTAAAGAGGACGCGCATTTTTAGCTCGCACTGGTTGGTCTCGATGCTGACGCGATAGAACTCGTGCCCGTGAATGTGCGTTTCGAAGTTGGCTTGCTGACTCCAGGCGGACGCGACCGCCGGCACCGTGAGCAGCGCCGCCGTCACCGCGGCGACACGGAATTTCGAAATCCTCGGGATTCGCTTGGCCCTCATCGGCCCCATTGTAGCCTCGGCCGGGCGCACGTAGGGAGCAGGAATGTTCCGCGCCATCTTGATCGAAAAAGCGCCGAGCGGCGCCGAAAGCGTGCGCCTCACCGAGCTTGCGGAAGCCGAGTTGCCGGAAGGCGACATCACCGTGCGCATCTCGCACAGCACGTTGAACTTCAAAGATGCCTTGGCCATCACCGGCAAGGCGCCCGTCGTGCGCGCGTTTCCGATCGTCCCTGGCATCGACTTCGCCGGCACCGTCGAGCACAGCACGCACCCGGACTTTCGGATCGGCGACGCCGTGATTGGCAACGGCTTTGGCCTGGGCGAAAAAACGTGGGGCGGCTTGGCCCAGAAAGCCCGCGTGAAGGCCGACTGCCTAGTGCCTTTGCCGAACGGCCTCTCCGCGCGTGACGCGATGGCGATCGGCACCGGCGGGTTTACGGCCATGCTCTCGGTCACAGCGCTCGAACGCCATGACGTCACGCCCGACAAGGGGCCGGTGTTGGTGACCGGTGCGAACGGTGGCGTCGGCAGCTTTGCGATTTGTTTGCTGGCCGCGCTCGGCTACCACGTGATCGCTTCCACCGGCCGCCGGAGCGAGGGCGATTACCTGACCCGGCTGGGCGCCAGCGAAATCATCGATCGCGCGGAGCTCTCCGAACCGGGTCGACCCCTCGGCAAAGAACGCTGGGCGGGCGTGATCGACTCGGTCGGCAGCCACACCCTGGCCAACGCCTGCGCCAACACGATGCTCGGTGGCTCGGTGGCCGCGTGCGGTCTCGCCCAAGGCATGGACTTTCCCGCGACCGTCGCGCCGTTCATCCTGCGCGGAGTCAACTTGCTGGGCATCGAAACCTCGCTTCGGCCGCGCGCCGAGCGCATCGCAACTTGGCAGCGACTGGCGAAGATGGCCAACTCGACTTGGTTCGACGACATCGCGCGCGACATCTCGCTTGCCGACGCTATCCCACGATCGGCCGAGTTATTGGCAGGCCGAGTACGCGGGCGGCTGGTCGTCGACGTCGGCCTCGACGTTGCGTAGGACCTCTACACATCTCGTGGCTGCCCAGCCGCAGCTCGCTTGCAGAAACTGCCGTGGCGTCTCTGGGCCGGACCCAGATTTTTTCACAGGAAGATCAGAAGGACAGAAGGTCGGAGGGAGGCAAGAACGCATTTTTCACTTCGGAGGACCGAATTGAAAAATACTCCTCTGAGGTTCAGAAGCAGAAGACGAGTTTGCAAGCCGCGGGCGGCAGCGCGACCCCCAAACTCTCGCCTTCTGCCCCTCTGTCCTTCCTGTGAAAATCTCGATCGCGCGAGGTGGCCTGGATTCGCCACAGCAGCTTCTGCGATTCGGGCTGCAGTTTGGCAGCCCAAGATGTGTGGAACCTTTAGCAGGCTGCAGTTTGGCAGGCCAAAATGTGTAGACGCCTTACGGGCCACCCGCTCCTGGCGAACATCCCTCGTAGTGAAAAGCCTTGCGCGCGTCGGTTCCTAGTTGTATGGGCCGCCATACATGGGCACCCAAGTAAAAGCGCAGAGTCGTCTTCCCGCGCGCAAGCCCGAGCCGGACTCCGGGCGCGCGGTCGCTCCCGAGGCGCGCGAGGTGCTCGATTCGCTGCGGCTGATCGTGCGCTCGCTGCGTGTGTCCTCGCGCAACGCCGAGCAGCTCGTCGGCCTCTCTGGGGCCCAGCTGTTCGTGCTGCAGTGTCTGTCGCGCCAGAGCCCTTGCTCCGTGAACGAGCTGGCCGTCGCCACCGCGACGGATCAAAGCTCGGTTTCGGTCGTGGTCAGCCGCCTGGTCTCGCGCGGCTACGTGAAGCGCGTGTCGTCGAAGCTCGACCGGCGCAGCGTCGAGCTCTCGCTGACGATCGCCGGACGAACGCTGCTCGCGAGGGCACCCGAAGCAGCGCAAGATCGGCTATTTTTTGCGCTTTCGAAGCTGAAAAAATCGGAGATCTCGTTACTCTCCGCGCTCCTGGGGAAGGTAGTCGAGCTGGCCGAGGTGCCGCGAGAAAACCCCAGCCTGTTCTTCGAAGAATCGCCGACGCTCGTCCGTTCGAAGAGGGCGCGCTAGCCATGCCCGACCCGAACGACGGCCCGCCCGTGCACGAAGTCGACGAGCACGCGCCGATCTCGCAAACCGGACTATTGCCGGTCTCGCCCTCGCTGGAGCCCGCCCTCGCCGCGGCGCGCGTCCCGCAAGTCGAAGCCATCTTGGGGCCGCGCGCGATCTGGATCAGCGCGCTTGCGATTGGAGTGGCGTTCGCAGCGGGGGTCATCGCTCGTCTGTTGGTCGCGCTTATTGCGTTCGTCACCAATATCGCCTTTCGGCAGCGCATCTCGTTCGAGCCGGTGGCTCCCGCCGGACACCACCTCGGGGCGTGGGTCGTGCTGGTCCCGGCGGTGGGCGGGGTGATCGTGGGCCTGATGGCGCGTTACGGCTCGCGAGCCATCCGCGGCCACGGAATCCCCGAGGCCATGGAGCAGGTGCTGACCAATCAAAGTCGCATCCCGGCGCGCATGACCTTCCTCAAGCCGTTGTCCGCGGCCGTCGCCATCGGTACCGGCGGCCCATTCGGGGCCGAGGGCCCGATTATCGCCACGGGCGGCGCGCTGGGCTCGCTCGTCGGCCAAGTATTGGAGACCACGTCGTCCGAGCGCAAGACCTTGCTGGCGGCGGGTGCGGCGGCAGGCATGGCCGCCACATTTGGCAGCCCCGTGTCGGCGGTGCTGCTGGCCGTCGAGCTCTTGCTATTCGAGTTCCGTGCTCGTTCCATCATCCCGGTGGCGCTCGCGAGCGCGACCGCAGCCGGCGTGCGCATGGCTTGGATTGGGGCGGCTCCGGCCTTTGGCATGCCGCAGCTGAGCCAACCCAGCGGATACGCCCTCACGTTTTACATCCTGCTCGGCGCGTTCTTCGGTTTGGTCGCGGCGGGCGTGACGCGCGCGGTGTACGCGGTCGAAGATCGCTTCGAAAAGCTGCCCATTCACTGGATGTGGTGGCCGGCGCTGGGCGGACTGGTCGTCGGCGCCGTCGGCTACTTTTCGCCGCGCACCATGGGCGTAGGCTACGACAACATCGAGAACATCCTGTCGGGGTCGCTCGCCGGCAAAGCGCTGTTCGTATTGTGCGCGTTGAAGTTCGTGTCGTGGTCCATCTCGCTGGGCAGCGGCACGTCGGGCGGGACCTTGGCGCCACTTTTCACCATCGGCGGCGGCTTGGGCGCGGTCATCGGTGGCATCGTCGCCTCGGTCATGCCGCAAGTTGGCGTCGATCCTCGGATTGCGGGCTTGGTCGGCATGGCGGCGATTTTCGCCGGCGCTTCCCGGGCCCTGCTCGCGTCGATCATCTTTGCCTTCGAGACGACGCTGCAGCCGCTGGGCTTGTTGCCGCTCCTGGGAGGCTGCACGGCCGCCTATTTGGTGTCGTGCGTGCTCATGCGCCATACCATCATGACCGAGAAGATCGCGCGTCGAGGCGTGCGCGTGCCCAGCGAGTACGCAGCCGATTACTTGGACCAAGTTTGGGTCTCGACGGTCGCGACCAAGGACGTCATCGCGCTGGCGGGGGCCGACACGGTCGCGGAGGTCAAGGCTTGGCTCGTGTCGGGCGCGGCGGAAGCCAAGCACCACGCTTTTCCGGTCCTGACCCACGACGGGGCGCTGCTCGGTGTGCTGACGCGCCATAACATCTTGGACTACCAGCAGGATGCGGCGATACCTATCTGGCGCCTGCTGAAGCGGCCGCCCGCCGTTGCCTTCGACAACAGCTCGCTACGGGAGGCGGCCGATCTGATGGTGAACGAAGGCGTCGGTCGCTTACCCGTCGTGACGCACGCGCAGCCCAGCAAAGTGATCGGCATGCTGACGCGGAGCGATCTGGTTTCCGCCCACTCGCGGCGCATCGACGAAAACGTGCAACGTCACGCGCCGCTCAAGATTCCGTTCATTCGCATCGGGCGTCTCACCAAGCCGACGCGCGTTTGAAGCGCTCGGGTCCCGCTCGGCGGGTGCTCCACGTCGCCGACGAGAACATCCACAGCGAGTCGCTGGGCGGCGATGCGAGGACGCCGTTAGGACCCAGATTTTTCACAAAGAGATCGGGAGATCGGGAGGCAAAAGATTTGGGGTTTGAACCGAACGGTGTCGCCCGTCGACAGCGCAGGTGGTGCTCGACGACGAGCGTCGCGAACCCCCGAAATTCTCGCTCTTGATCGATCTCCCGATCTCCTGAGCTCTTTGTAAGAAAATCTCGAGACGCCCCGGGGTGACCTGGTATCGCTACAAGAGATTCTGCAAGCGATCTGCGGCGCGGCAGCCACGAGATGTGTAGAATCCTTAGCCGCAGCTTGAATCGCAGAAGCTTCCGTGGCGGTTCTCGGTCTCTACGAGCGAGCGAAACAGCAAAAGCTCTTGCGGGCGACCATTGGGTCAATGACCAAACCGGCGAGGCGTCATGACGCCTTCTCCCAACTATTGCCCGTGAGCCGCTCGAGCGCGGAGCGCATCAAGCTCTCGACGCCGCCGTCCCCACCCACGTGGGCGCCGGCTGCGCGCACGGCATCGCGCGCTTCCCGTTCACCAAAGTGAAGGTTTCGGAGGCCTCGAAAGGTCTGTGCCGCCAGATCGGCCTCGCCTGCGTTTGGCGGTCCGCCGTACGCGGTCCCGTCCGCGTGCAAAAAGTTGAGGCCGCCCGAAGCGGTCTTCTCGATGAGCAAATCACCGCGGTGACACGCGCGATGGTGTGCGCCGCACAGCGTGAGCAAGTTGTCGGGCTCATGATTGCCGCCGTCCTCGCGCGCACGCAGATGATGCACATCCACGAAGGTCCCGTGCCTGCAACCCGGGACCTGGCAACGATGCTCATCGCGTTGCAGCACAGCGCGACGAACGGCAGGGGGAATAGTCTGCGAAGCGCGTTGCGGGTGTGGCCCGGAGGCCGGATGGATCTCGCTAGGGAATGGACCGCCCACATGGGTTCCGTCACCGCGATCGCCGCCGCCGCGATCGCCGCCGCCGCGATCGCCGCCGATGATGGCGGCTTGATAGGTCGTTGGGCTTTGGCGACGCGAACGAGATTCCGCGCGGATCTCCTTGATCTGCTGCGCATCGCAGCTCGCCATCTCCGCAACGTCTGCCGAAATTTGCAGTGCCTCGCCGAGCCCCGCCTGCGTGGCCCGCTCGCAAGCTTCGCAAACCGTCAGCGCGATCTGGTAACTGGCTCGGCCGTCGTCGGTGGGTCCGCCGAGAACGTGCCGTGCCATCAGGAGCAGCGTCGCGTCGTCGTCGAGTGGTCCGCCCGCATCGCGGCGCAGCTTGCCCTGTGCTTCGCGAAAGCTTGCCAGCACCTCACCGGACACTTCAAAGCGTAAGACATGTCGCTCGGCGCGCCAGTCTTTAACATCGCCGGGCAAATCTCCGGGCCGGTGCCCCGAGACCTGCTTTTCAACTTCGCGCACTGTTCGCCCCCGCGACGCCTCCAGCCAATCACGCTCTGTGGCGCGCGTCGCAACGCGGGTCAGCTCTCGCACAGTCGACCAACTGACGTTTCCTTCGCGCAACGCCGCCGCCAGTTGCGGCAAGCCTTGCAACGCTTGGGCAACGCGCAGCTTCTCCAACGTGAGCCGCGGCGAGTAGCCAAACAGCCGCTCGATGTACTCGACGAAGCTGCCATACCCCAACCGCTCGTGTACGCGCGCCCGCTCGGCCGCGCGCAATTTTTCCCCTTCTTCGAAGTCGAGTCCCGCCCGCGTCCGCGCCAACCGCGTCAATGCTTCGTGCACTGTCTGCCAGCCCGAACCTTGCCGTAAATCCGTACCGAACATCGGCCCTCCTCGTGTTCTGCGAAGGCTACTGTTCTATCATGCGAAATTTCGACGGCCGCGCTGGCGCCTCCATCGCGCGTTCGCGCGGTGAGATGAGTTTTCGCTCGAATCCGCCGCGAAAGCTCGCTCTCGCGGCGACCATCGATGGCACGGAGTATCGCGGCAGGCGAGTCTCGTTCAGCCCCTTCGAGTCGCGTCAAAGCCGTCAAGAGGATTGACGCGATCGCGAGCCCTTTTTTCGTTCATCTTAGGAGCGAGCACGCGACGACATCGACTCCGCCCCGATGCTCACGTGGGCGGAGCCGTGACTAGGTCCTGATGAGGAGGTGGCCCGCCGGGTGACAAACAATCTCCGGCCCAATCCGATGTCGACGCGTTAGTGCAACGGAGTTGACGGTAGGTGTGGTCGGGGGGTGTGGTCGGCGGGTTCTGAACGCCTCGTGCAGCTCAGCAACCACTGTGGATCGTGACGCAGATGACGCCGAAGAAGGGCGGTTCGGGCGGCTCACCCCACCCAAGTGCCAGTCCAAGGGGGACGATGAGAGGCGCACCCTGACGCATCGTCAGGGCTCGGCTACATCAACCGATTGCGGCCGAGGGAGAAGCGGCGGTCGAAGGTGTCGAGGTTTTTGTGAACGACGGCCTGGAAACACTCGGACGTGCCTTGCAGGGCAATCCGCCATGACCAGCCCAAGAACAGATTCCAGAGCCGGTACCAGCGCTCTCCGTAGGCTGTCGTGACTTTGGCGCGATTTTTCTCCCAATTGTGCTGCCAGCGTTGAATCGTGAGCGCGTAGTGAACGCTCACGTTCTCGACCGAATGCACGCTGAAGCCGGCTTTTTCCATGACCTTGGACATCTCGCTCAGCGGCAGCGACGCGTCCGCACCCGGAAAGATGTATTTATTCATGAACAGACCCCAGACCATGTCTTCGGGGCGCATGCCTAGCGGCGCGACGCCGAGCGGTCCGCCCCGCCGGAGCCCGCACCACTGCACCAAGAAGAGCCCGTCGTCCTTCAGGTGCTCACGGACGATCTCGAAATATTTCGCGAGGTTCTTGATGCCCACGTGCTCGACCATTTCGAGACTGACGATGCGGTCGTAGCGCTCGTCGGGTAGCTCGCGGTAGTCGAGGCACAACACTCGCGCACGCTCGCTCACTCCCTGCTGCGCGATGCGCGCGTTGCCGAAAGCGGCGCCGGTTTCGGCGAGCGTAATCCCCGTCGCATTCGCGCCGAGCTGCTTGGCCGCGTGCGCCACGAGCGTGCCCCAACCGCAGCCGATATCGAGCAACGTGTAGCCGGCTTGCAGACGCAATTTTTTGCACACGGCATCCATCTTGTTGCGCTGCGCGTCTTCGAGCGACTCTTGCTCGTCGAGGAACAAGCCGCTGGTGTAAATCATCGACTCGCCCAAGAAAGCTTCGAAAAAATCGTCGCCACGGTCGTAGTGCTCGCGAATGATGCGCGCGTCTTGCGATTTGGAGTGAATGAGCCATTCCGGCAGCATGCGCGTGACCAAAAAGCGCAAATGGCCGGGCGTGATCTGGAAGTCGACCAGGGCTCGGCGGGCGTCGAGAAACGCGTCCATGTCGGGGATGTCGAGCGAGCCGTCGAGGTACGCTTCGTGCAATGCTTCCATCGACATCGGACGATCTAGGTGACGGTGCTTCAGGCGTTTGTCCGCGAACACAACGTAGTCGGAAAGTTGGACCATTCGTACGGCCTCCCTGTTGCGCTCCAGATTGTGACCAATGGCTCTGCTCGTCCATTCGCATTGCCCTCACTTTCGCTCGACTCGAGAAAGCAGCGTCGACGAAGCGAAGGCGCGCACGACTGCGGCACTTCGGAGTCGGAGCGTTCGGTTTCTCATCGGTGTCAGGGGCCTAGATCATCGATACGGCGCCCACTTTTTCGGCCTGCTCGAGACTTTCAAACGGTGATGGTTTAGCCTTGCCGGCATGCGCTTCTCTTCTCGTACTCGACCGGCAGTCGCGGCGTTGGCACTCGGGCTCGGTGTCGGCTCGGCGCGCGCCGCCGAAAAATCCGCAGCGCCCCCGATGACCCGCAGCGCCGCCGAGAAGGGCGCCGCAGCTCGGCCGCGCGGCGACGTCAAGGGCGAAGCCAGTGGCAAGGCAGGAGCCGAGAAGGGTTCCGGCGCCACGAACGACAAGAGCAAGAGCGACAAGGCAGCCGGCGACGTCAAGGGCGAAGCCAGTGGCAAGGCCGGGGCCGAAAAAGGATCCGGCGCCACGAACGACAAGAGCAAGAGCGACAAGGCAGCCGGCGAAAAAGGCTCGATGGAAAAGGGCGCCGCGGACGTCAAAGGTGAGGCCAGTGGCAAGGCCGGGGCCGACAAAGCGTCCGGTACCAAGAGCGACAAGCTCAAGAGCGAGAAGATCGACGCTGGCAAAGCCGGCAGCGACATGAAGGCGGGCGACAAGGGGCGTGGCGTGAAGGGCATCGACAAGGCCGCGATGGGCAAGGCCGGTGGCGACATGAAGGCCGGCCACAAAGACGCCAAGCGGCCGTGAGCGTGCGAGCTACGCCCCGGCGGACTTTCGCGGCGTGACCACACGCAATAGCTCGCCGAGTCCGCGGGCCGCCCAAGCTGCGCTCGTGGCTGCGCTCGATCGGCGTATCAAGACCGAAGGCCGCATCTCGTTTCCAGCAGCCCCGGCGCTGCTGGAGCACTACCTGCGCCGTCTGTCGGCCCTGTTCGCGAGCTCGGGCAAGGCGTTTTCTCGCGCAGAGCTTTCGTCGCTGCGCGGTTTCCTCGCCGAGCGGATGAAAGCCGGGTTCGAGCAGTCGCCGCACTCGCGCGTCCACGTGAGCTGGCAGCCCGAAGAATCACCCGGAGTCGGCGTCGACTACAAGATTTGGCTCGAAGGCGGCTCGCTCGAGGGCGAGTACGACAACTGGGCGGTTCCCCAGGGCCCGCCACCTTTTGGCGCGCACGCCGACGCCAAGCTGCTGGCTGTCGTTCGACGCCTCCCGCATCCCCAGCGACACCGCATTCTCGACGTCGGGGCAGGCTCCGGGAGAAATGCGCTCGCCCTCGCTCGTGCTGGCTTCGCCGTCGATGCGCTCGAGCTCACGCCCGCCTTTTGTCGGAGCTTGCGGCGCGCGGCGCGTGCCGAACGTCTGCCGATCGAGGTCATTCAAAGCAGCCTCTTCGCGTCCAAGCTGCGCCTCGGACGCGGGCGCTACTCCGTCGTCGTGTGCTCGGAGGTAACGAGTCATTTCCGTGGGCTCGCTGACCTGCGCACCTTCTTCGAGCGCGCGAGCGCATGGACGCGCAGCGGTGGCTCCGTGTTGGTCAACGTTTTCTTGGCCGAGCCAGGCTTCGAACCCACCCCAAGCGCCCGCGAGCTCTCGCAGATTGCTTGGAGCACCCTGTTCACGCGCGCGGAGCTGGCCAAAGCCACGCGCGGCCTCGGACTTTCTCGCATTTCGGACGACTCGGTGCACGATTTCGAGCGAGCGAATCAGCCTGTCGAAAGCTGGCCTCCGACCAGCTGGTTCGAGAGCTGGTCGCGCGGCTTCAACTGCTACCGTGTGAAGAGCGGAAAATCTCCGATTGAGCTGCGCTGGCTGCACTATCGCAAGCGTGCCGCCGAGCGGGGTCGCTCGTGACGCTCGAGCCCCAGGGTGTCGACGAGCTTTGGGCAGGGGCGGGCAGATCGGAA
>JADMIO010828346.1_pt1 | contig 13932 bp, 11 predicted proteins | sample 8958161 | NCBI WGS metagenome assembly JADMIO01 (sample SAMN16585339, study PRJNA669376) | soil metagenome | isolation source: Crop rotation soil | place: USA: Cullars Rotation, Alabama | collected 2011 | reverse complement strand
CTTTCCCAAGGGCGCGCAGCGCACGGCCCGCGCGACGGCGCCGGCGCCCGCCGAGCGCGCCGCCAAGGCCGACAAAGCCGACAAGGCCGAGGCGACGTCCGACAAGAGCGACAAGCGCGACGGCGAGGCCACGTCGTCCACGACGAAGGACGGCAAGACGATCAAGACGAAGACGTACACGTTCGGCGCGATGGACGTCGAAGGAAAGCTGAAGACGCCGCAGCTCCTGTACTTCCTCAACCGCGTCAAGCTCGAGCTCGACATGTCGGCGCCCGACAAGCGCTCGTTCATGAAAGAGCTCGCGCGCAGCGCGGACGACAAGAGTCTCTGACGACATGAACCTGCCCGCCAACAACCGCTCCTCCGCGCCGCCGCCGCCCGCGGCGGGGCGTCCCCTGCGCCTCACGCAGCCCATCTCGGCGATGGCGAGCGCGATCGCGCAGGTCGTGGTCGTGTGGCGCGGGCGCATCATCGGCTATCGCCTGCTGACGAAGCGCCGCAAGGTCACGATCGGCCCGTCGCAGCACGCGACGTTCCTCACGCCGATGACCGACGGGCGCCGCGCGTTCGCGCTGCTCAAGCCGAGCCGCGGCGGCTACACGCTGCGCCTCGCGCCCGCGCTGCGCGGCGAGGTCTCGGCCGCCGGCACGACGACGTCGGTCGAAGACCTCCTCGGCCAAGCGCCGCTCAAGCGCGCCAAGGGCGACGTGCGCGAGGTCGTGCTCGCGACGGGTGACAGAGCCAAGCTGCACTTCGCCGAGAGCCCCGACCTGCGCATCGAGATCCGCTGGGTCGACCCGCCCGAGGTGCTCGCGAAGCCGAAGGTCGAAGACCCGATCATGTTCCAGACGCTCGTCGGGACGTCGATCGTCGTGGGGCTCGCGGCGGCGCTGCTCGTCTTCCTGTACAAGGAGCCCGAAAAGCCGCTCCAGATGACCGTCGAGCGCATGGCGAAGATCGAGGAGCCCGTGCTCCAGATCGAGAAGAAGGCGACCGCGCGCCGCGCCGAAGAGCGCAAGAAGGCCGACGAAGGTCAGATGAAGAAGGCCAAGGAGAAGGCCGGCAAGCTCGGCAAGGCCGACGCGCCCCAGAAGGAGACCGTCATCCCCAAGGGCGACAAAGACGTGCTGCGCGACAAGGTCTCGAAGATCGGCCTGCTCGGCCTCATCGGCAAGGAGCGGCCGCAGGGCTCGGGGCTGTCGAAGCTCTTCGCCGAGGACACGGCCGTCGAGCAGGCCGTCGCCGGCATGGCCGGCGCGAAGATGGCCGCGGGCCGCGGCAACGGCGGCCTGTCGACGAGCGGCTCGGGGCCGGGCGGCGGCGGCACCGGCTACGGCCACATCTACGGCGCGGGCAACCTCGACACGGGCGGCCGCGGCACGCACGGCAAGGGCCGCGGGCCGAAGCTCGCCGAGCGCGGTGAGAAGGAGGTCTCCGTCGGCATCGGCGGCGGCGGCGGCGACCTGGACGGCTCGCTGTCGAAGGAGGCGATCGCGAAGGTCGTGCGCGCGCACATGGCGGGCGTGAAGTACTGCTACGAGAAGGAGCTGCAGCACAAGAGCGGCCTCGCGGGCGGCGTCGACGTGTTCTGGGTCATTCAACCCGACGGCTCGGTGAGCAAGTCGAGCATCAAGAGCACGACGCTCGGCGACGCCGCCGTCGAGGGCTGCATCCTCCGCCAGGTCAAGCAGTGGCAGTTCCCGAAGGCGCCCGGCCAGACGATCGTCGGGCGCTACCCCTTCATCTTCAAAGGAGGGACCTGACATGCGCCTCCTCGAGGCGTCGCTCGTCGGCCTCGCGGCGACGGCGCTCGGCTGCGTCAACGCGCCCGTCTACCTCAACGGCACGACCGTCGAGGTGCAGGCGGGAGAGGATCCGCCGCGCGAGACCCAGGGCTTCCGGCTGGACTTCCGCCGCCCCACGCCCGACGAGCAGAAGGCGCTCGACGCCCGCAAGGCGGCCATGGACCCGGCCGACAAGGACAAGCGCGTCCCTTGGGTCTCGCGCGACAAGGTCCACCTCGAGCTGCTCTTCACCGTGAAGAACCTCGACACGACGCCGGGCACGTTCGACGTCCTCGTCGACGGCGCGACGGAGTTCACGAAGTACGACGAGAACGCCGTCGCGATGGCGCTCGGGCTGGGCGGCAACGCCAACGATCCGCCTCAGTACTATCCGCTCATGAACCTGCACCCCGCGCCCTTGCCCGCGACGCTGGGCCCCGGCGAGACCTATCAGGGAATCTTCCGCGAGGACGACTTCGCCGAGGGCGAGTCCGATCTCGACGCCATGGGCCGCTTCGTGCCCGACAAGTTCGCGTCGCTGCTCCTCAACCGCTCCGAGGTGAAGCCGGAGGATCTCGCCATGGTGCCCGCCGACGTCGTCACGCCCGCGCTCCTCGAGGTCGACGTCACGCTCGCGACCGACAAGCACATGACGTGCGAGTGGTCGCTGCGCGTGCGCGACGACGACGATCGCCTCTGGCACGTCACGACCGACGCGCACTTCGACGGGAAGCCGACGCTCTTCGTTCCCATGCTCCCCATGACGCCGTAACATCCAGCCGTTGAAAACGCGCCACTCCCCACCCTTCGCGACGCTGGCCGTGGCCGCCCTCGCCTTCTCCTCGCTCCCCGCCGCGCGCGCCCGCGCCCAGGTGACGAAGGAGCCCGACGCCGCGATCTTCCCCGACCCCAAGAAGTTCGCGAGCGGCTTCTTCACCGAGGGAGAGATCGGCGGCGTCGCCTTCTTCGGCCCGGCGGGCGACGCCGTCGCGCCCGGCTTCGCGATCGGCACGCGGCTCGGCTACGACGTCCTGCGCTTCTTCGCCGTCCAGGTGCACGGCCTCGGGTCGACCCACCTCACGAAGGCCAACGGCCACCCGCAGGGCGACCAGCTCCTGCAGACGTATCAGGCGACCGTCGAGGGCAAGCTCACGCTGCGCTTCGGCCAGCTGTCCGTGTTCGGCGAGGGCGGCGTCGGCCTGCTCAAGCTGTCGACGAACGTCCTCAACGTCGTCGTCAACAAGGTCGAGCCGACGTTCCGCACGGGCCTGCAGTTCGGCGGGGGCGGCGGCGTCGACTACCACTCGCTGTCGCGCCACTTCTCGATCGGCCTGCGCGGCGAGCTCTACGTGCTGCGCGAGCTCAGCAACAGCAAGGACGTCGTCGCGACGACCTACCTGAGGTACACGTTTTGAGGCGCCGCCCGTCCGACGCCGCCGTCGCCGTCGTCTTGGCGGCCGTGCTGGGCGCCTTCGGCGGTCTGCCGGCGTGCCACACCGTCGATCTCGGCGCGCCGCCCGCGGACGTCAACGCCTGCCGCCCCAGCCAGCAGTTCTTCGTCGACGAGATCTGGCCGAACGTCATCGCCCAGGACTACGGCGGCAAGCACTGCTACGACGCCACCTGCCACGATCCCGGCTCGGGCCGCCGCCCGTCGTTCCTTCCCAACCCGCAGCCGGCGCTGACGCCCGGCCAGATGCTCATGGGCCCGCTGCCCGACGACTGGCAGATGAACTACCTGCGCGCCGCCGACGAGATGAACTGCTCGGACGTCGGCTCGAGCCCGCTCCTCGAGTACGCCGAGGGCGGCATGGGCCACCCCGGCGGCGTGCTGTTCAAGAGCACCGATCCGCAGGACATGAAGCTGCGCATGTGGGTGAAGTCGCAATGACGGGGACGGGTCGGCTCACGCTCGCGTTCGCGCTCGCGGCCGTCGTCGTCACCGCGGCGGCGCCCGCGCGCGCCGAGGACGAGGCGCTCGTGCGCGTCATCGCCGAGCAGGCGCAGGTCCACACGGGCCCGGGCTTCGGCTACCGCGTCGTCTACCTCGCCTCTCGCGACGAGGTCCTCCCCGCGATCGGCCGCGCCACGAACGATCACTGGTTTCGCGTGCAGCTCCCCGACGGCACCTACGGCTGGATCCTCGGCGACGAGGTCTTCCCGCTCGACGTCGACACGGCCGAGGCGCACCGCGGGCCGTCGTTCTGGAAGCGCGTCGGCGACGTCATGTTCTCGCCCTCTCCCCTGCTCGAGAAGACCGTCGGGCTCACCTTCTCGGCGGGGCTCCTCGGCGGCGACGGCATGTTCATGGTCCGCCCCAGCGTGCTGCTCGCGCCCCACCTCTCCCTCGAGGCGTTCGTGGGCGAGACCGTGGGCGACCAGCTCGACGTCCGCTTCGTGGGGGGCGGCTTCAACTCGAACTTCTTCCCGTCGTCGCCCGTGACGCCCTTCGCGGCCGTCGCCGCGGGCGGCGCCTTCGGCCGCAAGAAGGCCGACCAGTTCCCCATCGCCGGCGCGAGCTACACGATGATGAACGTCGGCGGCGGCCTGCTCGTGACGCTCAAGAAGCGCCTCACGCTCCGCGGCGACGCGCGCCACTACGTGCTCTTCGACGCCAACCACATCCAACGCATACAGGAGTACTCAGGTGCACTCTGCGTCTATTTCTAGCCGCTGGCTCGCGCTCGGAATCCTGTTGGCCTCGCTCGCGGGCAGCGCCGGCTGCGCGACGCAGAAGTGGACGGTGAAGCCGCACCAGCGCGAGCTGCTCGCCGACCGCATCATGCAGCCCGACGGCGACGCCCAGGAGGCGGCCGCCGACGATCACGTGCTGTCGAACCGCGAGGGCGCCATCGGCGGCAGCGGCACGTCGGGCGGAGGGTGCGGTTGCAACTGAGGCCCCTCCTCGCCGCGACGGCCGGCGCGCTGCTCGCGACGACGCTGCTCCCGCCCGCGGCGCGCGCGACGCAGGACGCGGCCGCGCGCGTGACGATCTTCCGGGAGCCGTCGCGCGACAACGAGGGCATCACGGTCACCCACCCGCAGCTCGACGTCGGGTCGACGCTGGGCCCCGAGGTCCACCTCGGCGTCGGCTACGAGGTCGATATCGTCACGGGCGCGACGCCCAAGGTCTTCCAGCCGCGCCCGGGCTCCGTCGACGTCGACACGGTGTCGTCGGCCACGAAGTTCTCCGACGTGCGCCACCAGTTCCACGGCGCCCTCTCCTACGATCGGCCCACGTCGTCGGTCTCGCTCGGCGGCTCCTACGGCTGGGAGAGCGACTACAAGTCCGTCGCCGTCACGGGCGCGACGCGCAGCGATCTGCTCGACCACAACTTCACGGTGGGCCTGTCCTACACGCACAACTTCGATCAGGTGTGCGACGCCAACAACGCGCCCCTCGGCGATCAGCCGCTCAAGCTCAAGCCGCTCACGAGCTCGAGCCACTGCTTTTCTTCCGAGGCGGACGTCACGACCCACCACGTGCAGATCGACACGTTCCAACCGTCGCTGAGCTGGACGGCGACGCCCAAGCTGCTGCTGCAGCTCGGCAGCACGGTCCAGATCCTCGACGGCTTCCAGTCGAACCCGTACCGCAGCGTCGCCCTGGGGCAGGAGCGCAACGTCCCGCAGGAGCGGCTGCCGCAGTTCCGCGAGCGCTACTCCGTCTACGTGCGCGCCCTCTACGCGCTCCCCGCCGTGCGCGGCTCGATGCACTTCAACGTGCGCGGCTACTCCGACAGCTGGGCCGTCCAGGCAGTCACGGGCGAGGTGCTGCTCAACAAATACTTCGGCAACGCGTTCCTCGTGACGCTGCGCGGGCGCTACCACCTGCAGAGCGGCGCGAGCTTCTACAAGGACGCCGTCGGCTATCGCAACACGGGCCCCAACGGCCAGTACTGGACGGGCGACCGCGAGCTTTCGCCCATGAGCAACTACCTCACGGGCGGCAAGGTCGCGCTCCTCAAGCGGCCCGAGCAGGAGCGGTCGTCGTGGTACGCCGACATGGAGCTCGACCTCAAGTACGAGCTGCTCATCTACCACCTCGAGTCGCTCGACGCGCCCAACGCCGACCGCAAGAACGCCCACATCGTGCAGGCCGCGTTCTCGCTGCGGTTTTGAGTTGAGGCTCAGGTCTCGGACGGGGACGGCGCGACGAACATCGCGCGCAGCGCTTCGAAGAAGCCGGCGAGCGACGGCTTGAAGAAGACGGGCGCGTCGAGCGAGACGGACAGCATCATGTCGTTCGTCGCCGTGACGGCCATGCAGGGAATGTGGCGGTGCGGGCTGCGGCGCAAGAGGCGCAGGAACTTGCCGCCCGCGCCCGACTCCATGTCGAGGTCGACGATGACGACGCCCGGCCGCTCGGCGAGGAGGACCGTGCCGGCCTCGGCGTCGGTCGTCACGCAGCGCACGCCGTAACCCTCTTCGATCGCGAGCTCGAGCAGCAGGTCGCGGAGCTCGCCGTCGTCCGAGACGACCAGCAGCGCCGCGGGCGCCGTTTGCGGCAACGTCGAGGTGGGCGCAATCCGAGGAGTCGCCATGACGAACCGATCGAGCACGACGTCCCTAGCTTGCGCCCGAGCTTGTTTCGGGGAGTTTTCGCGCCGGCAAGCGGGCCGTTAATTCTTGCGGCGCGCCCGACGGAGGATCACTGCAACCCCGACGCTTGTTTGTCGTGCGCGATGCTCAGCGACGCGCCCGTGAGCGCGTCGGCCCGCACGGCGACGTCGAGCTCCTGACCGCTGATGCTGCCGTGGCAGCCCGCGCAGATCGCGTTGAACATGCCGCGCGGCGCGCCCGGCGTGATGACCTCGCCGCTCGTGACCTGGTGCTCCTCGCTCATCGTGAAGACGGGATTGCCGCTGCCGTCGACGACCTCGAGGATGAGCGGCTTGCCCGCGGGCACGAGCACGCGCAGCGACCCGTCGCTCTCGAGGGGCGCCGACCCGACGGGCGTGCGCATCGAGAAGACGCCCTGCGTGCCCGTGACGGGCGCGCCCGGGCCCGGCGGCGGCTGATCGATGTAGACCTTGAGCGCCGCGCCCGACTTGAACCCGTCGACGTTGCGGCCGTGGCGCAGGTTGGCCCCCAGCAGCGTCGCGAGCAGCGGCAGGTCGGGGAAATGCATCTCGCCCTGCGCGGTCAAGGGCCCCTCGCCGCCGCCGAAGACGAGCTGCGGGACGTTGTGGAACAGCAGCCGCTCGACGCGCTTGTAGCCGAGCGCGCCCTCGACGTACGACATCGCCGCGTCGCTCGCGAGGGCGCGGCGCGCGCCCGACTTCTCGTTGACGGCGACGAGATCGAACTTCGGCACCTGCGCCGCGGGATCCGTCACGTTGGCCGCGTACGACGCGAGGATCTCGCCGTTGGGCAGCGAGAACGGCGAGCGGTAGACGCCCTTCGTGCCGGCGCGGCCCGTCGCGAGCGGATCGACGACGACCATCGATTTGACGAACGTCACCTCGTCGCGGTCCGCCTGGAACGGGCCGATCGAGCGGTTGAACGTCGCGAGCGCGCCGCCGCCGCCCTTGGCGCCGACGTCGGACAGGACGACGAGGAAGTTGCGGTCGAGCGCCTCGCGGATCTCCGTGGCCTGCTGGTAGCCCACCGACGGGTGCTGCGTCATCGTGTCGAACGTGTCGGTCGACGTCGCGCGCTGCGCGAGCAGCGGGTGGTAATCGGTGAGGTCCCAATTGATGCGGCGGCCGGACAGTTGATAGAAGTCGGGCGTCGCCTTCTCGGCCGTGAAGCTCACGCGCCCGTCCTGCATGAAGGCCGGCGAGAGCTCGGAGCTCAGCAGGAAGGTCATCTGCTCCGGGTTGGCGAAGTCGACGCCCGCGCGCGTGCGGAACAGGTCGGCGTTCGGCAGGAAGTTCTTCTGCGTGAGCGTCCCCGCGCGCGTCGACGCGAAGACGACGCGGCCGTCGGGCGAGAACACCGGATCGAAGTTGTGCACGCGCACGCCGTTGACGAGCCGCCCGTTGTCCGTCGTGAGCTGCTGGCAGGTGGGCGTCGCGGCGCCGACGTCGAGCAGCCACAGGTCGAGCCCGCTCGCCGCGCCGGCGCGCGCCGCGAAGATCAGCTTGGTCGCGTCGTAGCTCCACTCGGGGCCGCGGACGTCGACGTCCTTGCCCGCGAGCCCCGCGCACGCCGCGAGGCCGCTGCGCACGTTGCCGACCGACGCGACGGCGCCGTCGGCGCCGAGCGTCGCGTCGGCGAGCTTGAGATCGGCGCCGCCCGCGTACGTGTCGAACTGGAGCAGCGTGTCGCCGCTCGGCGGCCGCGACACGAACGCGAGGGGCAGCACGTCGCCCGTCGCCATGGGCGACACCGAGGCGGCGCGGTCCGCGCGCTCGCGCCGGTGCCACTCCTCGAGGACGCAGAACGCGCGCGCCGACGTCGGCTTGGCCGGGTCGTACGAGATCGTCGGATCGAACGGGTCGGGGAACGTCGCCGGGCACGGCATGGCCGAGGTCGTGCCCTCGTCCTCGAGCACGGCGCTCCCGCGGTGCGTGATGCCGACGGCCCCCGGGCCCGACGTCAGGATCGTCTTCTTGACGGCCCTCGACTGCTTGACGTCGATCGTGTCGAGCGCCATGAACTCGTCGACCGTCGCCTCGTAGTTGCGCTTGAGGGCGCCCGCCGAGAGGAAGCCGAGCGCGCCGGGCCGGAGGCGGTAGTCGTTGAAGCCGTTGGGGCTGTGGCACCCCTCGAGCGCACAGCCGCGCGCGAGCAGCTTCGGCATGACGGCCGCCTCGAAGAACTTCCGGCCCGTCGACTTCGTCTCCGTCGACAGCGGGTTCGCGACGGCGTAGTCCTGCACCTGCGTCGCCCAGTCTTGCCAGGCGAGCCAGGTCTTGTCGGTTCGGTCCTCGAAGAACACCCCGCCCGTGTGGTTGATGCCGCCCTTGAGGCCCGACAGCGGCCGCATGAGGATCTCGCTGCCCTGGACCATCCGCCCCTTGGGCGCGACGAAGCTCGCCGCCTGCACGAAGTTGAACTTCGCGGCGTCGGGCGCGTCCGGGCACAGCAGCGAGAAGTCCGCCTGCGGCGAGTAGTGACAGGTGCTGTACGTGCAGTTGTTGGCGAGGAACGGCGCGATGTCGCTCTGGAACGTCGTGTAGGCCGTCGCGTTCGTGTCGACGGCCGGCAAGACGTAGCCGGCCGGCAGAGCGCTGCGACAGTCGCTGCCGACGCCTCGGTTCGCCTTCTCGACGGGCTGGATGCCGTCGATGTTCGCGTCGTTCTTGAGCCAGCGCTCGAGCTCCGAGAACGCGTCGGAGTCGCGCGACAGCGGCTTGCCGCCCGCGTGGCGAATCTCGCTCGGCAGGTTGAGGCCCGCGTAGGGAATCGTGACCTGACTCTCCGGCACCGCCTTGAGCAGCAGCAGCGGCATCGGATAGGTCCCGTAGCGGCGCAGGACGTCGCGCCGCTTCTGGACGTTCTCGAACGAGGTCAGATCCAAGTTCCCGAGCGCGACGCCCGTCGCGGGATCCACCTTGTGGCACGGCGACACGCCGTTCGTGCAGGAGCGATCGAAGATCGGCTGGATGTGCTCGTCGTAGAAGTGGCGATCGGCCGACTTCTTGATGAGGCAGCCCGAGGTCGAGAGGGCGGCGAGCGCCGCGAAGCCCAGAGCTCGAACGTCGATCGGTGTCCGCATACGGGGGGTCCTGATTTTAACAGAGACGACGAGAGCCCGAGACGAAACCGCCTCGGGCTCTCGGCCTGACCGTCGCGCTCTAAGCCAAGCGAAGACTTCGAAATCGAATCAGCGGGCGAGGTTTCCGAGCGACGCGAGCGCCAGCGAGCGCACGAACGGGCTCGGGTCCTTCGCGGCCGCGAGCTGGAGGCCCGGGCCGACGACGCTCGCGGGCGCGCCGAGCTCGCCCAGCGACCACGCCGCCTTCTTGCGCACGTTTTCGGACGGATCGTTCGCGAGCGCCTGCAGCAGCGCGGTCGCGCCCGTCTGCGTGTGCATCATGCCGAGCGTCGTCACGGCCGAGGCGCGGACCTGCGCGTCGGCGTCGGCGACGAGCGGCACGGCGACGCCGCCGTCGTGGAAGCCCTCGACCTCGCGCAGCGATTCGACGGCGGCCGCCTTGACGAGCGGATCCGAATCCGAGAGCGCCCGCACGAGGGGCGAGGCCGCCTCGCTGCGGCCGATGGCCCCGAGCGCGCGCGCCATGGCCGCCCGCGCCTCGCCCGTGTAGATGGGGTTCGACAGCGCGGCGCCGAGGGCCGGAATGGCCGCGCCCGACTTGAACTCGCCGAGCACGTCGGCGGCGTTGCGCGCCTTGAGCGAGTCGGGCTGCGACAGGCGGTTCAACATCGCGACGTAGACCTGACGGCCCGTCCCGCGCCGCGCGAGCCACCACGCCGCCGCCTGGCGGACGCGGTAGCTCAGGTGGTCGACGAGGGGCGAGACGACGTCGACGCAGCCGGCGCACACGAGGTGCTCCGAGCGCTCGAGCTCGGCCTGGATGGCGTCGATCGAGTTCGCGCCGACGGCGCTGAGGAGCGCGTCGCGGCTGCCGCCGCGGCCCGCGAGCGCCGTGCCCGAGAAGGCCGTCAAGAGCGCGAGCATCGAGGCCAGGACGCTGATGCCGACCTTGTTCGTCATTGTCGCCTTCGTCGTCTTCGTCGTCTTCGAGCTGCGCATGTTACTTGCCCCCCGTCGCGTAGTACGACTGAGCCGAGTCGCGGTTCTCGCGGAAGTAGAACTGGCCGCCCAGGTCGATGTTGAGGATGAAGCGGTAGTACTCCTCGGGCGTCAGCTCGGCGGTCGAGCCGACGTCGAGGAGGTGGGTGCTCGCGCCGAACGCGCGCACCGCCGGGTCGACCGCCGGGAACTGCTGCGGCGGGTTCAGCATCTTGATGAGCTTCGAGTCCTTCGCGGAGCCGGCCGAGACGTAGCCGTACTGCGCGTACCCGTCGCCCGTGATCGTGACGTCGTGGTCACCGATGATCTCGCCGAGGCCCATGACCGAGATGTACGACTGCGAGTACGCGCCCGTCATGCGCTCGCCGATGACGACGTTGAGCTGATCGCCCTTGAGGTTGAACGTGAACGTCTGCGAGACGCCGATCGTATTGTCCGTCACCGTGTAGGTCGGGTTCGCGAGCTTGCCGCCGTACATCTTCGTGGCGTCGCCGTCGTGGCAGCTCACGCACTTCGCGTCGAGGACGGGCTGGATGGCCTTGTCCCACGGGACGCCGCGCATCTTGCCGTAGCTGAAGTCGTAGGCCGTCGTCGAGCCTGTCGCGAAAGGCGTGATGCGCTGGGATCGCGGCAGGTCGTACTTGTTCGCCGTGCCCGCGAGGAAGGCGTCGACCTGCCCCGGCGCGATCTGCGGCGTCTTCGAGCGATCCTCGTGGCAGCCGCCGCAGACGCGGCGCTCGCCGGCGCGGCCGCTGATCCAGATCGACTCGTTGGCGACGCTCATCGCGAACTTGTCGATGAGCTGGATGTGGAACGGCACGTTGCCGGGCACCTCCGCCGTGAACGAGTTGTCGGGGCTGACGTCGAGCTCGCCGTAGAGCGACTGGCCGTCGAACTCCGTCGTGCCGAACATGTCGAAGCCCTCTTCCCCCGAGAAGCCCTCGATGAGGCGGACCTTGCTGACCGAGCCCTTGGGGATCGTGAGCACCGACGAGTCGTAGACGTTGAGCGCACCGATGATCGTGCTCGTGCCGCCCGACAGCGCCGTCGCCGTCGCCGTCGGCTCGGGGCGCGACTTGATGGGGCGCGCGGCGACGTCCCAATAGCCCAGGTCGTCGTAGATCGGGAAGCGCGAGCCCGACCTGGCGTCGAAGAGGTAGAGGCCGAAGTTCGCCTGCGACTGCGCGAGGTCGAGGGCCTCGGACTCGACGTAGCCCGACGCGTACGACACGAGGAACTGGCGCGCGTTGGGATCGCCCACGATCTCGGCGTCGTAGTAGCGGCCGGTGTCGCTCTTGACGCGATCGCCGGGGACGAGGGGCGTCATGTCGGTGAAGTGCGAGGCCTCCTCGGTGCCGTTGAGGTCGATGAGGAAGAGCTTGCCCGCCTGGAGCGTGCGATCGCGCGAGGTCGAGACGGCGACGAGCTGGATGTCGTCGGCGATCTTGTTGCCCTGCGCGTCGGTGCGCGGGATCGACTGGACGACGCGCGCCTTGAGGTAGCTGTTCGTGCCGCCGTTGCCGCCGTCCTCGCCGCCGAACGCCTCGCGCATGCCCGTGAGGTCGGTGTTCATCATGCGCAGGTGGCCGTCGTTGACCATGCCCATGTGCCGCCACTCGGTGAACAGCACGTGGCCGTCGGGCAGCAACGCGGGCGAGACGCGGTGAGAGACGTTGCGCGCGCCGAGCACCTTGTTCGAGCCGTCGAGGTTCATCGTGCCGACCTGGGCCGTCGTCGCGCGCTCGTACTCGTCCTTGAACTGCTTCGACACGCCGCGGAGCGCCGTCGGGTCGAGGACGTTCTCGACGTTGAGGTTCGTCGTGTAGAAGATCTTCCCGCCCGGCAGGTACAGCGGATAGACGTAGTCGTTGCCGCCCTCGGTGAGCTGCTTGAGGTCGCTGCCGTCGAGGTTCATCGAGAACAGCTGGTAGTGGTCGGCGTCGGCGAGGCGCGCCGAGAACACGACCGACTTCGCGTCGAACGACAGGTCGTACGCCATGATGTCGGCGCCGTCGAAGCGCGCGTCCGACGTGAGCACGGTGAGCTTGCCGTCGGCGGAGGGCGGCTCGAGCTTCACGAGGCGTCCGCCCGGGACGAAGGACGTGTACTCGAACACGTTGCCCGTGTCGGTGCGCGGCTTGCGCTGCAGGAACACGATGGCCGAGACGTCCGCCGGCAGCGGGCCCGCCGTGCCGCCGCCCCCGGGCGAGCTCGACTTCGAGCACCCGCCCCCGAACCCGGCCGCCGCGATCGCGAGGACCGCGAACCCGAGCGCCTTCACCGTGTGTTGGTTTCCCATGGAGGTCCTTCGAGCAAGAAGAGGGCCAGCAAGAAACCGCGCCGCCACGGGAGAAACGAGGCGGATTGTCGGCCTCCTTACGCCGCGCGCGCCCCCGTCGCACGCCGCTGTTGCGCAACCTTGAAATCCCCGAGATTCCCGGGGTTCCCGGGGGCTCACGGGCCCATCCGTATGATTTCGCTCGGTTATTTCTCAGGGTATCTTCGTTGCGCAACGGGTAACGGCAAACACCTGGAGATCGTGGCGGAATCCCCTGTGTTCGCTGCGCAAATGCGAGCTACCCTGAAGCGGGATGAGCGCCGTCGCGGAGCCGTCAGCGGGCGGCGAACAGCTGGGGCGCTATCAGCTCATCCGCCGCTTGGCCGTCGGAGGCATGGCCGAGATCTATCTGGCGCGCCTGCCCGGCGTCGGCCTCGAGGGCTCCGGCAAGCTGGTCGTCATCAAGCGGATCCTGCCGCAGCACGCGCTCGACCCCGAGCTCCTGCGGATGTTCGTCGACGAGGCGCGCCTCTCGGCGACGCTCACGCACCCGCACATCACCGAGGTCTACGACGTCGGCACCGACGGCGAGACGCCGTACTTCGCGATGGAGTACGTGCACGGCTCGAACCTGCGCCAGCTCATGCAGGCCCACGCGCGCGCGTCGGCGCGCGCCGCGGGCGCTCCGCCCACGGACGCGGGCGCGCCGCCCACGGATGAGGGGGGGCTGGCGACGCCGCTGCCGCTCGCCCACGCCGTGGGCATCGTCGCCGCGGCCGCGGCCGGCCTGCACCACGCGCACGAGAAGCGCGGTCCCGCCGGCGAGCCGCTGCACATCGTCCACCGCGACGTCTCGCCCTCGAACGTGCTCGTCTCGTACGACGGCGCCGTCAAGGTCTCGGATTTCGGCATCGCGAAGTGGGCCTACCAGCGCACGCAGACGCAGGAGGGCGCGCTCAAGGGAAAGTTCGCGTACATGTCGCCCGAGCAGTGCCGGGGCAAGGCGCTCGACGCGCGCAGCGACGTGTTCGCCCTCGGGACGCTGCTCTACGAGCTGACGACGGGCGCGCCTCCGTTCGCCGCCGAGACCGATCTCGACATCCTCAACAAGATCGTCTCGGGCGCGCCCGAGGCGCCGCGCTGGCGCGACGGGCGCGAGTACCCGCCCGCGCTCGCGGCGATCGTGCTGCGCGCGCTCGGGAAAG
>JADMIO010647606.1_pt1 | contig 13933 bp, 11 predicted proteins | sample 8958161 | NCBI WGS metagenome assembly JADMIO01 (sample SAMN16585339, study PRJNA669376) | soil metagenome | isolation source: Crop rotation soil | place: USA: Cullars Rotation, Alabama | collected 2011 | reverse complement strand
GACATCCTGGCGAAGATTCTCTAAGAGTCCCGCCCCGTCGCTATCCGTTCCGCACACGCATCCGAACCATTCAACGACCAAACGAGGAACCGCCACCGTGGCAAAACAACTACTTTTTGAAGACGTCGCCCGCGCGAAGATGTTGCGCGGCGTGGAGAAGCTGGCCGACGCCGTCGCGGTCACGATGGGCCCGACCGGCCGCAACGTGATCATCGACAAGTCGTTCGGCGGTCCGACCGTGACCAAAGACGGCGTGACCGTGAGCAAGGAAGTGGAGCTGGAAGACCGCTTCGAGAACATGGGCGCCAAGCTCGTGAACGAAGTGGCCAGCAAGACTTCGGACATTGCCGGCGACGGCACCACCACGGCCACCGTGTTGGCTCGGGCCATCTTCAAGGAAGGCACCCGCGTGGTGGCCGCCGGCAGCAACCCGATGGCTATCCGCCGCGGCATTGAAAAGGCCGTTGACGCGGCCATCGAAAAGCTGCACAGCATGGCCAAGCCCGTTTCGAGCAAGGCCGAAATCGCCCAGGTCGGCGCCATCAGCGCCAATAACGACAGCGAAATCGGCGAGCTGTTGGCCGACGTGATGGAAAAGGTCGGCAAGGACGGCGTGATCACCGTCGAAGAAGGCAAGACCACCGACACGACCAAGGAACTGGTCGAGGGCATGCAGTTCGACAAGGGTTACATTTCGCCCTACTTCATCAACCGCCCGTCGGAAATGGACTGCCAGATCGAAGACGGCTTGATCCTGATCCACGAAAAGAAGATCAGCAACCTGCGCGAGCTGGTGCCCCTGCTGGAGAAAGTGGCTCACTCGGGCAAGCCGCTGTTGATCATTGCCGAGGACGTCGATGGGGAAGCGTTGACCGCCCTGGTCGTGAACAAGCTGCGTGGCGTGCTCAACGTGTGCGCCGTCAAGGCCCCGGGCTTTGGCGATCGTCGCAAGGCGATGCTCGGCGACATTGCCGTGCTGACCGGCGGCACGCTGGTGAGCGAAGACCTGGGCTTGAAACTGGAAAACCTGGGCCTGGAACACTTGGGCCGCGCCAAGCAGATCACCGTGGACAAGGACAACACCACGATCGTCAAGGGCGCCGGCAAACCGGCCGACATCCAGAACCGCATTCAGCAGATTCGCAATCAACTGGACGCGACCGAAAGCGAATACGACAAGGAGAAATTCCAAGAGCGTCTGGCCAAGCTGACCGGCGGCGTGGCGATCATCTCGGTGGGCGCAGCCAGCGAAGCCGACATGAAGCAGAAGAAGGCCCGCGTCGAAGACGCTCTGCACGCCACGCGTGCGGCGGTCGAAGAGGGCATTCTGCCCGGCGGTGGCGTGGCCCTGCTCCGCTGCACCGAGGCCGTCGAAGAAGTGCAGTCGAAGTGCAAGGGTGACGAAAAGATCGGCGCCGGCATCATCTTGCACGCCTTGAGCGCGCCGATGAAGCAGATTGCCGACAACTGCGGCATTGACGGCTCGGTGGTCGTGGACGAGGTCAGCCAGAAGCCGACCAACACCGGCTACGACGCCAACGCCGGCAAGTACGTCGACCTGGTCAAGGCCGGCATCATCGACCCGGTCAAGGTGGTTCGCAGCGCGTTGGCTAATGCGGCCAGCATCGCGGGCCTGATGCTGACGACCGAAGCCCTGGTCACCACGTTGGACAAGGACGACAAGTCGAAGAACCGCGTGGAAGGCAGCGTTCGCTAAGCTTCATCGAATGGCGAGGAGTTCGCGGCGAAAAAACGCAACGCATCGGGCCACTCCAGGCGTAGCAGCTGGGGTGGCCCGTTTGCGGCGCGAAGGCGGGAAAACGGGGCCAATCGGGACCCAATTTGGGGCATCCCCGATTTGCCGAAAATCCTATAATTCAGCAGTGTTCTTAGGACTGCCCAGAGTCAGTATTCGACGCCATGGTGCCAATGGCCGGCAAACGTGATTATTACGAGGTGCTCGGCGTTGAACGGTCGAGTTCCGACAAGGTTATCGCCGAATCGTATCGCAAGCTGGCGATCAAGTTCCATCCGGACAAGAATCCGGGCGACGAAGAAGCGATTGCGCGATTCAAGGAGGCGGCCGAAGCCTTCGAAGTGTTGAGCGATCGCGACAAGCGCTCGCGCTACGACAAGTTCGGACACAGCGGGGTCGATGGCAACTCACGCCAGTTCTCCGACGTCAACGACATCTTCGCCGCGTTTGGCGACATCTTTGGCGATAGCGCCTTTGGCGACCTGTTTGGCGGCGGCCGGCGGCGCAGCAACAAGGGAGCCGACGTCCGCTGCGACCTGACGCTCGACCTGGTCGAGGCGGCCCGCGGCGTAACCAAGACGATCCACATCGAACGGCATGAAGTGTGCGAAGACTGCGGCGGCTCCGGCGCCAAGGCCGGCAGCAGCCGCACGCGTTGCAGCTACTGCGGCGGGCGCGGCCAGGTGCTGCAATCGTCGGGCATCTTTCGCGTGCAGTCGACTTGCCCCAGTTGCCACGGAGCCGGATCGATCGTCAAAGATCCCTGCACCGGTTGCCGGGCCAGCGGGTTTGTGATGAAGACAGTGACCCGCGAAGTGAAGATCCCCCCGGGCATCGACGACCAGATGCGGGTCCGCATTCAAGGGGAAGGCGAGCCGAGCCCCGCGGGCGGACCGCGCGGCGATTGCTACTGTTTTATTACCGTTCGCGAGCACGCGCTGTTTCAGCGTGAAGGACAGCACCTGATCATTCGCGTGCCCATTACGTATACACAAGCGGCGCTGGGCACCAAGCTGGAGGTGCCCACGCTGGACGGGCCCCACGAACTGAAGGTGCCCAAGGGCACGCAAAGCGGGGAGGTCTTTCGGGTGCGGGGCCGGGGGATGCCCAGTCCGCGCGGCCGCGAAGTGGGCGACCTGCTGGTGCAATTGAATATCGAGGTTCCCAAGAGTTTGAGCCGGGACCAGGAAGATTTGTTGCGGCAGTTGGCCGAGCACGAACACGTTGACGTGACGCCCCACCGCAAGAGCTTCGTCGACAAGGTCCGCGATTTTTTTGACATCGACAAATAGCAAGTCTTGAGAGGCCAGTGCGCAGCTCATGTATCGAGCAGCCGCACGTTGGGAAAGGCTTTGAGATAACCATGAATAGCTACAACGAATCGAACGAATCGTCGGATGCCGCGGCCGCCGCCGATGCCGCGCTCGAGGCTAGCGAAAACGAACTGACCAAGATCCGAGCCGATCTGGACGACGCCGCCGATCGGGCGCTGCGTGCCCAGGCCGAACTGGACAACTACCGCAAGCGGGCCCGCCGCGAGCTGGAAGACGAACGCCGCTATGCGGCCATGCCGCTGTTGCGCGATCTGTTGCCGGTGCTCGACAACCTGAAGCGGGCGCTCGACGCCGCCGAAAAGCTACCGCAGTCCGGCGGCCTGCTGGATGGCGTGAAGCTGGTGGCCCAGAGCATGGAGAGCGTCTTTGCGCGGCACGATTGCAAGAAGATCGAAGCCCTGGGCCAACCGTTCGATCCGGCCGTACACGAGGCGATCTCGCAACAGCCCTCGGCCGATCATGAACCCAACACCGTGGTGCTGGTGGCGCAAGACGGTTACGTGTTGCACGACCGCGTGGTGCGTCCGGCTCAGGTCATCGTGTCGCGAGCGCCCTGACAAACGTTTCAAATTGATGAGCTTTTCGAATCGGTCGTTCGGGCCGGAACAACTCGGCGCCGATTGGATGCCAGAGGAAAGGTAAACAGTTTCCATGCCTACTTACGATTACGAGTGCGAAGCCTGCGGGCACAAGTTCGAGTTGTTCCAATCGATGAAGGACGACGCGATCAAGAAATGCCCCGAGTGCAAGAAGCTGAAGCTCCGCCGGCTGTTTGGCACGGGCGCCGCCCTGATGTTCAAGGGCTCGGGCTTTTACACCACGGACTATCGCAGCGACTCGTACAAGAAGGCCGCCAAGGCAGACTCGGCCAACGGATCGTCGAGCTCTTCCGGCTCGTCGGAATCGAGCACGAAGAGTTCTTCGGACGGGGCCTCGTGCAGCGGCAACCCGTCGAGCTGCAAGAAGTGTTCCGACTAGTCCTGGCTTTTGCGCCAGACAAGGACTGACGTGCAAGCATGGCGCTCGTTCGCTGCCCCACCTGCAACAAGCAGTTCGAATCGGCCGAATCGCCGGTGATGCCATTTTGCAGTTCACGCTGCCGCAAGATCGATCTGAATCGTTGGCTCAACGAAGAGATCGCCCTGCCCGTGGAAGACACGCCCGAAGAAGACCCGGGCCCGCAGGCGGAGAATGGAAACGGGCGGGGGCACTAGAAGCCTTTGCCAAGCCGCGGCGAACGGATTTTTGAATCGCTTCAGCCGGCGAGTTGCCACTGTTTGATGCTCTCGATCGGCCACAGCAGCATCAGCACGTTCAGCGTCAAATTGTCGCGCGCCAGGTAGAGCAGCAATAGCTCGAAGGCGACGAACAGGCCTAGCGAAGCCTTCCACGAAAAGCGCGCGGCAAAGGCGAAGCCGGCCACCGTGGCAAGCAAGTCGCCGCTGCTGTTGAGCACGCTGTCGCCCTGATAGTCGTAGGCGGCCGTGGCCTGTCGATAGTGCTCGATGACCCAGGCCGAGTTCTCCAGCAGTTCCCAGGCGATTTCGGCCAGCATCGCCCACACCATGCGCCAGGGGAGCGAGATTCGCGCGGCCCAAGGACGCAATAGCCAGAAGAAGATCACGCCGTGCAACACGTGCGAGAGCGAATAGGGGTCGAGCAGGTTTTGCGACGTGCAATGGTCGCGCACCGGGCTCCACAGGGCAAGTCCGTATTTGCACCAGGTCGGCCGGCCGCTCAGGTGCAGCCACATCACAAACACCAGGCACGCGATCGCCGCCGTCAGCAATGTGCGGGCGGTGAAAAGAGAACGGTCGTCTCGCATCGTGTACAAACCCGACAACATGCGTTCTTGTTCGCAGATCCACGGTAAGCCACCGGACCCAAGATACCGTATGAACTCGCGGCGGCGCGGACTTCTCCGAATTCCCTATTCTTACCCGGCTGCGTAATCCGTATAATCAGCGGCGAAACGAGGGTTAGCTAGGAAGACCTCGGATTCTTGGCACGGAGTTCGGACAACCATGGCAATCGATCGAGGCGCGGTTCGCGCCGTCGTGTGGCAAGATGCAATTCCGGCGCTACGCGTGTTCGCGGCGCTGCGGTTGGCGCTCAACTTCAAATGCCTGGTGCTGGCCGGCCTGGGAGCCGCCGGAATGGTCGCCGGCTGGCGTCTGCTCGGCCAGTTGTTTCACGACCCGGATCATCTGGCCCTCAGTCGCAACATTGAAACGTTCAACGTCTGGCCCTGGGATTCGCCCCACAAGGTGCCGACGACAGGCATTCTGGCATCGCTGCGCGAATGGTGGAACCATAACCCGTTAAGCGGAGCCTGGCTCGAGCTGAGCAGTCCGTTCATTCTGCTGTTTCAGCGGCCGACGTTTGCGCACGCCATGTACCTGCTGTGTTGCGGGCTGTGGAATCTGCTGATCTGGTCGTTCTTCGGCGGCGCGATCTGCCGGCAGGCCGCGGTCGGATTCGCCCGGCACGAGAACGTGTCGCTGGGGCAAATGGCGCGCTTCGTCCACCCGCGTTGGCATTCGTACTTCGTGGCCCCGCTGTTTCCGCTACTGGGGGTAACGCTGATCGCGGCCCTGATGGCGCTGGTCGGGCTGATCATCCGCAGCGACGTGGGTTTGGCCATCGCCTCGGTGGTGCTGTGGCCGCTGATGCTGGTCGGCGGCTTCATGATGGCCTTCTTGCTGTTGGGGCTGTTCTTCAGCTTTCCGCTGATGTGGGCCGCCATCAGCACCGAGGGAACCGACTCATTCGGCGCGTTGAGCCATGCGTATTCCTATTCTTATCAGCGACCGTTGCAGTACTTGTTGTACGCCGCGGTAGCCGGACTGGCCGGCGTGCTCGGCTGGCTGCTCGTGACCGTGTTTTCCGACTGGATTTTGATACTGGTCGATTGGGGCGTGACCTGGGGAAGCCGGCCGGAACGTCTGGACCAGATTTATACGGTGCAAACGGTCGAGACACTGGGAGACGCTGGCGCGAAAGCCGTGCAGTTTTGGAGCAACGTGCTTAAAACCTTGGCCTTTGGCTTCGTGTTCAGCTACTTCTGGTCGGCGTCGACGGTGATCTACTTCTTGTTGCGCAAGCAGGTCGATGCCACGCAGCTCGACGAAGTGTACATGCCCGACGAGCAAGTCCCGCACGGACTGCCGGTGCTCAAGCAAGGCGCCGACGGCGTGCCGGTGGCCGGCGACCAATTGGCCATGGCTACCAGTGATGAAGCGGAGGATGATTAGGAATCGTCCGGTGGGACGCGATTGTGTTCCTAAGCGAGTTGCGGGTGCCCTGCCCGCGTTTCGACGCGAGCATGTCCGCGAAGTGTATGCCGGCACCAGGCTGTGCATGCTCGGACCGAAGTCCGAGCATGGCACCCGAAGAAGTCCGAGCATGGCACCCGATGAAACGCAAGCGTGGCAACTGGCAATCGGTTAATTCTCGCCGGCCAGGTCGCGAAGCAAGTCCTCCGCGCCCGCGTGAAACTGTCCACGCGACATCACGTGCGTAAATCCGGCCTGTTCGGCGGCCGCGAGTTTGCCGCGATGCACGTGCGGACCAAAAGCCAGCGTGATCGCGTCGGGAAGTTGGGCCTTGAGCTCCGTCATCAACGCGGCTGAGTCGAGCCCCGGGTGCGACAAGTCCACGATGACCAGTGCCGGCTTGAGCTCCCCCGATTTCGCGACCAGCGCCGCGGGCGAACTCGTGACGGCCAACGTCACGCCGGCGCGCTGGGCCGCGGAAGCCACCTGCGACTGCATCATCAACTCGGAAATCAGCGCCACGGCCGACATCGCCAGCTCCGTCCCTTGTCAGATTGCCGTCAGAATTCCCGCTATAATTGCCGTCAGATCGCTTCCGGACCGCGCACGTCGCCCACGATGTCGATCGCCTGCTGGGCCGGCAGCACGAAGATCTTGCCGTCGCCGATGCTCCCTTCGGGGCCGGTGCGGGCCACGGCCGTGATCGTGTCGATCGTGCGGTCGACGAAATCGTCGTTCACGGCAATTTCCAGGGCCACCTTGCGGAGCAGGTTGGTGTGGTACTCGTTGCCGCGATAATGGGCCGTCTGGCCGCGTTGCCGGCCGAAGCCCTGCGCGTCACACACGGTCATGCGCGTGACGCCGATCTTGACCAGCGCTTCGCGCACGGCACTGAGCTTGGTCGGTTGGATGACGGCAACGATCAGACGCATGGCTAAACACTCGTCCGAGTTCAGGGATCGAACTTTGAGCATAGTCAATCTTGAGCATAGTCGACCGGCCACGCAGCGCAAAGTCGCCCGGCCCCGTTTAGCCTGAGGGCCGCAGGCGCCGGCGCAACAAAAAACCCGCCGTGCGCTACGACGCGCACGGCGGGCTCGGTTCTCGTTCGTCTATCAACTCACGGGCTGCTCAGATTCAACCGGGCGTCGAGCACCTTGTGAATCCGGCTGGCCGATTCTTCCAAGTGGGCCTTGCTGTAGGCGTCCAACTTCGTGTTGTTTTTCAGCACGTTGTTGATCCGACCTTCCAAGGCGGTCAGCTCCGAGAAGGCCACGGTCTGGCAGTCTTGCGGAGCGCCGGAATTGCCCATCGCCAGCTCCGACAGCCGCTTGAGGTAGTTCCGCTGCAAATTGCGCCGCAGGCTGCTGATGGCCGGCTTGCGGTTGGTGAACTCGCCCTGCGGCATGTTGTCGATCTCGCTGAAGATCGCCTTGCTCAACCGATCGAGGAGTTCCGGCGTGGTCAGGGCGTCCTGATCGGCGGGGACTTGCAACTCCGTGTCATGCAAACGTTCCAGCGTCAACGGCGAGAGGACCTGTTGCAGGATTCGGTCCTGCCACATCGAAATCACTTCATGCACGGGGAAGTCGCTCCGCAGCGGCATGTCCGAACCCCAGTGCGACCAGCGGCTGCTGGCCAGGTGGTTGTACAGGTCGGGCGGAAACTGGAACGGCTTGTCGCTGAACACTTGCTCTTCGAGCAGCGTCAACGCTTCGCGCTGCTTGGCCGGCTCGACCACCACGTAGGGCGGTTGCGAGTTGGCGTCGCCCTTGTGCGAACGGGTGACGTACACGCCGCCCACGAAGCGCGAAGCAAAGTACATGGCCTTGCCGTGGTTCGACAGCAGCACGCCGAAGACCTGGCGAACTTTTTGGTAGCCGTCGCCCGGCTTCGAGGCTTCGGCCATCACCTTGGGCCATTGCTCGCTGATGAGTTGAGCACGCGTGCGGGCGTAAGCGATCGGATCCTTGCTCATGTCAAACCGGTTGCTGAGCGGATCGGGATCGATGCCCCGCGTGTCTTCGTCGGTGGAGTAAGCCAACATCGGCTCGCCCGAGCGGGCCGCAATCTTCTTCAGCTCGGCCTGCTCCCCTTCGGTGCCCCCCGGCAACGGCTTGTAGCCATACTCGATGGCCCACATGTCGTAGGGACCAATGGTCGTCGAGAAGTAATCGCCTTGCGGCAAGCTCTGCGGCATGATGTTGGCCGGAGCGTAGTCCATCACCGAACCGGTCAGACCAATGTCCTTGGTCTTGTTCGAGTCATTCAATTCTTCCATCGTGAGCATGGTGCTGCTCTTGAAGTTGTGACGCAGACCGAGCGTATGCCCGATTTCGTGCATGGTCACTTCCTTCAAGCCCTGCATGACCAGTTTCTCGCGTTCCACCGGGTTGGTGGTGCGAGCGCCCAGCACATGCGCGCCAAAGGCCAGCTCGCGAGCCAGTCCGTTGTGCAATTCGCAAACGTGGTTCGTGGGATCCCCGTGCGCCTTGTGCTGCGCCAGGTAACTCTTCAGGTCCAAGGGACCGCCGGTCATCGCGGCAATGCTCTCGGGCGTGAAGTTCTCGTACTCTTGCTTCCAGAACTGCAGGAAGTCCGCGTCGAAGATCACGTCGGCATCCAGAATCTGGCCGGTGATCGGGTTCACCCGCGAGGGACCCATGGCAAAGCCGGCCCCGGCGGTGATCCAGCGGAAAGTGTTGTAGTTGATGTCTTCCGGATCCCAATCCTCGTTGTCGCGCTGTTGGCGAACCTCGATGGCGTTGGCGAAACCGGCCTTTTCAAACGCCTTGTTCCACTCGGCAATGCCCTCGCGAATCGGTTTGCGATAGGCATAGGGAATGGTCTTTTCCAGGTAGAAAATGATCGGCTTCTTCGGCGGCGACAGCTCGGCGGAGCCGTCGGCCTTCTGCAAGTCCCAACGGTTGATGTAGCGAACGAACCGATCGTCGTCTCCCTTCTTCGACCAATCTTTGACGACGGTCAGGAAGTAGCCCACGCGATCGTCGGCGACGCGCGGCTGGTAGCCGGTTTGCGGCAACAGGCTGATCGAGTAATGAACGTGAATGCTCGCGCCGCGGCTATCGGCTACCGAATCGATCTCGGCCTGGCCGCTGGAAGCATACGTGGCGGCCACTTCCAGCTCGATGTTGTCGGTCAGCCCCTTGTTCTTGCCCTTGGGAAAGCCAGGGGCCCAGGTGCTCTTGCTCTCGGCAAACATGAAGCCGGGGAGCACCGAGGAGATTTGCGGCAGATCGCTCATGAATACGGGCGTGAAGTCGACCACGCTGGCGCCCGAGGGGCTGTTGGTGATGATCGGCAGGCTGAACAACACGCTGTCGGTGTAAGCCAGGTCGATGGCCTTCTCTTGCGGGTCTCCCTTGCTGGCCGTGAAGCGCACGTTGCGACGGACCAGGTGAATGCGATCGTCGACCTTGCGGAACTGCCAGATCCAGTCGTCACCAAAACCCCAGCTCATGCCACCCAGGATCTGACCGCGGCCAATGCCCTTGGCAATCGAGATCAGCACGATGAAGTCTTTGTTCAGATGTCCGCTGCCCAGTTCGGCCAACAGCCGATTGCCTTTGCGGTGCAGCTTGATCAGGCCGTCGATGGTTTCGAAGTCCTTCGTCACGTCGGCGTAGGGGGGCAGCTTCGGACCGGCGGGGGCGGCCGCGGGAGCTTGAGCTTGTGCCAGCGGAGCCGCCACAATCAGGGCCAGGCCGGCCAGCGACGCAAGTGCCAGCGAACCAGTGTGCAAAGCCAGGTGCTTCTTCATGGACAAACTCGCTCTCTAAGACTGTGGAGCCAGGATTGATTGAGTGAGAAAAATCGGGCGTTCAGGGATGGGACAAATGCGACTGCCGCGGCGATCCGACCGTCTGGAAGTCCTCCGCCCGATGCATCCCTTTACGCTGCAAGTCGCGATCGTGTGCGAGCGCCCGCTTCAAGCCGAGGCCGTTTCAGCCGGGAACGCCGCGTTAAATATAGCCTAAACTCGCTAGCTCCCAACACCCAGGGGATGGATATCGGAGCTGGGAAACCAGGGCCTGCCCGCACGCGCGGAGACCCCCGTTTCCTGCCTGCTTTTCGCAGGAGTGGGCACGTGGGATTATGCGATTTGTATTATACATGACGCCTAATCGCCTGGCGCCCGTTTTTCCGTGTTCTTAACCCATCCCCAGAGACCCGGCATGGCGGTCGACGGACAGCTCGAACGCATCCTGCGGCTATACCCCGAGGGGTGCCAGCCCCGCAGCATCCAGCGCTGGGAGCCGGCCACCAGCTTCTCCGGCAGCGGGCTGTGGCGGGTGGAGTCGGGGCTGGGGCCGCTCTGTTTGCGCTGCTGGCCCAGCGAATATCCGCGCGACCGGCTGGAGTTCATTCAGGCCGTGCTGTGGCACGTCGATCAGGAAGGGTTTGGTCTGATCCCTCTGGCCTTGGAAACCCAACACCACCACGGTTTTGTTAATCATGCTGGTCATCTTTGGGAACTGACCCCTTGGCTGGCCGGCGAACCCGACCTGGATCCCAAGATCAGCATCCCGCGATTGCGCGCCGCCATGGCGAGCCTGGCCGAGTTTCACCAGGCAAGTCGCAGCTTTCCGCTCCCCGAGATCGGCCCCATCGCCTCGCCTGGCTTGGGCCAACGGCGCGAGCGCTTGCGCGAACTGTTGAGCGGCGGGCTGGAACAGTTGCGCGCCGTGGCCCCCAACTTTTGCTGGCCCGAGTTGCAGGAGCAAGCCTCGCGACTTTTCGTGCTCGCGGCGCAAGCCGGCCCGCGGTTGTTGCAAGAAATGGAATTGGCCGTGCCGTTGGCCGTGCCATTGCAGCCCTGCATTCGCGACGTGTGGCGGGCTCACGTGCTGTTCGTCGGCAACGAGGTGTCTGGCCTGGTGGACTTTGGCGCGATGCGTCCCGACAACGTGGCGACCGACGTGGCGCGGCTGCTGGGAAGCCTGGCGGGAGACGACCCGCGGGCCTGGCAGTCTGGCCTGGAAGCGTACCAGGCTGTGCGTCCCTTGGCACGCGAAGAGCTACGGCTCACCTATGTGTTTGACCGCAGCACCGTTTTGCTGGGCGGGCTGCAATGGCTCCAGTGGATTTGCCTGGAGCAGCGGACCTTTGATCGGCGGCAGTCCGTGGTCCGCCGTGTCGACGAACTGCTGGCGCGGTTGGAGGTCCTGGCGCAAGAAGTTAGCTAAGCTGGATTTAAAGTTGAGCGCGCGGTTTCGCCAGACAAAGACCCAAATCAAAGAGAGCAAACCGTTTGCCATCCGGCCGCGTATAACGCCCGGAGCGTGTGACCGCGATTGACCGTGGCGGCGCGGGGCGATTAGAATGCTGCATTCACCTTAATGCATTGCCAGTTAAGGATTAAGCGTCATGGTTTCGATCCGGCGGTGGGCAGTTTTTGGGCTCGTTCTCACGGTCCTCATCGGCAGCGTGCCGGTGGCCTCGGCCCAACTCAACGACATTCTCAATAGCGGCTCGCTGGGCGGAGCCGATGGGCTGTCCGGCGCTGACTCGCCGGAGACCGTCGTCAGCCTGGAGGCTCACTTCACCGCCCCGACCGCAGGCCGTCCGGCGCTGCTCTCGGTGACGGCCACCATCGCGCCCCCCTACTACACGTATTCCACGACTCAGAAGCCACAGGGCGCCACGCCAACCCAGCTGACGCTGAAAGCCTCCAATCAGTTTCGCCTGACGGGCGATTTCCGTTCGACCCAGCCCCCCAAGGTCGTCAACGACCAGGAACTGGGAATCGTGTTGGAAGAGTTTGCCGGGGAAGTCACCTGGCAGGCGCCCCTTGAGTTGGCTCCCGGCACGGATTTGAAGAACCTCGTCGTTGCCGGTGAGGCGCTGATCCAGGTCTGCAAAGAAGGAACCTGCCTGCAGCCCACCGACTTTCCGTTCGAGGCGCGACTCAAAGACGAGCCCGCGCCGGCGGCAACCGCGAATGTCTTTTCCAATCCAAACGTACACGCCAAGTTGCGCGGCGAGATCACACCGGGCACGGTCACGCCGGGCTCGACCGTGAATTTGCAAATCACGGCCGAAACGACGGACCATTACCACATTTATGCCTTGGCCGCGCGCGATCCGAAGGGGCTGGGAAACAAGCCGACGCTGATTGCCCTGGAGAATAGCTCGGGCTTTCGCTGGAGCATGCCGCAGGCCAGCAGCAAGCCGACGGAAGCTCCTTCGCCGGCGCCGGGGCTGCCGGCCCAGAGTTATCACGAAGGGACCGTGACCTGGACCGTGCCGATCCAGATTCCGGCCGACACGAGGCCCGGCAGCTATCCGATCGAAGGCATCGTGGGTTACCAGACCTGCACCGACACGGCCTGCGACCCTCCAACGGGCGCACGGTTTTCGGCGACGATCAACGTGGGACCCAAGGCCATGGCAACCGCGTTGCCATTGGCTTTTTCCAATGGCAAGTACAACGACGCGGCCAAGATCGCCGCTGCTCAACCGGAACCGATCGGCGTTGTAGGCGGCGCCATCCAGGCCGCGCCGGTCATGCCGTTGCCGTTGGTGCTGGTGTTTGCACTGCTCGGCGGGTTCATCTTGAACTTCATGCCCTGCGTGCTGCCGGTGATCGGGCTGAAGATTCTCTCGTTTGCCGAACAAGCCGGACGCAGCCGCGCCCAGATTTTGGCACTGAACCTGTGGTACTCGCTGGGCACCTTGTCGGTATTCATCGGGCTGGCCACGCTGGCCACGGCCGTCCACTGGGGCCTGAGCGATTCGAACCTGGGCTGGGGCGAACAGTTTCAGCACACCTGGTTCAACGTGGCCATGGCATGCCTGGTGTTCTCCATGGCGTTGAGCTTTTTAGGCGTGTGGGAGATTCCCATCCCCGGTTTCGTGGGCGCCGGCAAGGCCAACGATCTGGCGGCGAAGGAAGGTGCTCCGGGCGCGTTCGCCAAGGGTGTGTTGGCCACCGTGCTGGCCACGCCGTGCAGCGGTCCGATGCTGGGACCCGTATTTGGTTATTTATTGAATCAACCGCCGCTGGTCACCTACCTGGTGTTCATCTGCGTGGGTCTGGGCATGTCGCTGCCGTACTTGTTGATTGGAGCTTTTCCAACGTTGATTCGCTTCCTGCCCAGGCCTGGCGCTTGGATGGACACCTTCAAGCAGTTAATGGGCTTCGTGCTGCTGGGCACGGTGGTCTATCTGTTCACGGTGATCAACAAAGACTATGTAGTGCCGACGTTTGCTCTGCTGGTCGGCATTTGGGCGGGCTGCTGGTGGATTGGCCGCACTTCGTTGACCGAAGCACTGGGCCGAAAACTGTTGGCTTGGGGCGAAGGCGCCGCGGTGGCGGCACTCGTCGGCTGGTTTGCGTTCACCTGGCTCGCACCGCACGACTCGATCATTCCCTGGAAACCGTTTTCGCAGTCGGAACTCGCGCGGCTCAACAAGGAAGGCTCGACCGTACTGGTCGACTTTACCGCCGACTGGTGCCCCACCTGCAAGCTGAATCTGTTTCGTGCGATCGAGCAGAAAGATGTGCGCGACGCGCTGGCGGAACGCAACATCGTGCCGTTATTGGC
>JADMIO011302032.1_pt1 | contig 13934 bp, 12 predicted proteins | sample 8958161 | NCBI WGS metagenome assembly JADMIO01 (sample SAMN16585339, study PRJNA669376) | soil metagenome | isolation source: Crop rotation soil | place: USA: Cullars Rotation, Alabama | collected 2011 | reverse complement strand
TACCCTTTGGGAAGGCCTGCCCGCCAGCGTCGGCCTGATCCTCGTCGCCCGCCCCGCCGTGCAGCTCCTCTTTGAGCGCGGCCAGTTCACCCCGCACGACACCGAGCTGGTCACGCGCTCGGTCATCGTCTATTCCATCGCCATCTGGGCCTTTGGCCTGGGCCAGATTCTGTCGCGCGCGTTCTACGCGCTGCACGACACGACCACGCCGCTGGTGCTGAGCATCGTGACGCTCCTGGTCAATACGGTGATCGAAATCCCCCTGCTCTGGACCGGACTGGGCGAAGCCGGCATGGCGGCCGGGACCACCGTCAGCTTCATCCTGCAAACCGTGCTCATGTTCTTCATCCTCCAGCGCAAGACTGGCTCGCTCGAACTGCCCTCCCTGTTGCCCTACATCGCAAAACTGGTTGCCGCGACGGGGATCATGGTCCTGGTGTGCTGGCTGATCCAGATGACGCCAATGTATCCGTCGGACCATTCCAAGCGTACGGCGCTGATTCGAATGGGCGTGATCGTCCTGGCGGGAGGGGCTTCGTATATCGCGTCTGTCGGCCTGCTGGGAGCGATTCAATTGAGGTCACTCATTCGCCCAAGGCGCGCCGATTGAATTTGATTCTTGTAGGGTGGGCGTACTCGCCCACCGTTGCCTTTGGCGCTAGACCCGGTGGGCGAGTACGCCCACCCTACAAAAGCGCTCATTCACCCCGCCATCAATTCCGCCGGCGCGTTGATCTCCCCCTCGGCCGCGTAGCGCAGGCCCACCTCGTACCATCCGTCGCGATAGTCGCGGCAACGCACGATCAGGCCTTCGCTGACTTTTTTCTCCGCTCCCTTGGCGACCAGGCAGAGCCGGACCTGTTCGCCGGCCTGGATGGGGGTCTGGCTCAGGAAGCCGGCGCCGCTGGTGGAAGTATTCAGCGCGATGATGGGAATTCCCAGGCGCTGGCGCTTGCCCTCCGGGCCGAATTCCAGCACCTGGACCTGCCCCGGGCAGTTCATCGGGAAACGGGGCAACACGCGCCGGTCGGATTCCTTCGCCGGCGCTTGTTTGGCGGGCGCCGCCGCCATGGCGACCGTGGTTTTGGGCGCTTCGCCGCCCGTCGCCGGCTGCTGATCGCCGGCGCTGGCCAGCAGATTGACCCAGGCCGCCATCACGTCAGGATCATACTTCTCCGGCGCTTCCTTTTTGAGGATATTCATCGCCTCGGCCACGGTCATGGTCTTTTTCTTGAACGGCCGGAAGGCGGTCATCGCGTCGAACGAGTCGACCACCGCGCAGATTTTACTGATCTGGTCGATCTGGTCCGCTTTCAGCCCGTCGGGATAGCCGCTTCCATCCAGCCGCTCGTGGTGCTGGCGGGTGACGGTATGGATCAGCGGGGGAACTCCCTGGAACTTCGCCAGGTGCGAGCACCCCAGTTCGGGATGGCTCTTGAGCATTTTCCAATCTTCGTCCGTCAGCTTGCCTGGTTTGTTGAGCACCTCGGGCGCCACGAATGTCTTGCCGATATCGTGCAGGATTCCGGCCTGGCAGATCAGGTTCAGCTTCTCCTGGTCGTGGTGTCCCATCGCGAATGCCAGCGGAACCATCCACGTCCCCACGTTCACCATGTGCGTGGCCGTGTAAAAGTCGTGCGATGAGGCGGCCAGCAGGTGGGAAAACGAGTTGGGATCGTTGAGCACCAGCATGGTCACCGCGCGCGAGATGTTCTCCAGCCGCGGCGACTGGGCCGCCAGGTCCGGCTCGGCCAGCAGCTCGTTCATCAGCTCGACGCTGGTCTCGTAGATCAACTTCGACTTGATCGAGCTGGCGATGGACGGATCGCCCGCCATGCGCAGGAGCTGCGCCTCGGTCTGGCGGCGGAATTTCTCGTGGTCGGTGATCGGGATATAGACAAACCGCAACCCGCGCTCCACCAGCCGCTTGCGGTGCTGCTCGGTGAAGACCATGTGCTCAGCGCAGTATAGGCTGAACGAATACTGTTCCGCCGGCGCCTTGCCCCCGGTTGGCTTGGCCGCCGTGCGCAGGTAGACCGCGATTCCCTCAAAGGCTTCCCGAGGCGCCTGGTCCAGGCAGATCGGCAGAAATCCGGCTCGTGCCGAGCTGGTTGCTGTTCCAAACCCTCCGGATTGAAGCACGTCAGCGTTACGCATGGCTATACTATCCTTTTCTCAATTTTCTCCACGTCTCGATTTCCGCCGGCGTCGCGGCCAAGCCCTGGCCGTCGGTCCGCAGCACGGAACTGAGCAACGACCCGATGTCGTAAATTCCACCCACCTCAATGCACCGCACCACGCCGTACAACAGCGATTTGACCTTGCCATTCGTTTCAGGAATCTGAACGACAAACTGCGACCCCAGCTCCAGGGCCCGGGTGCAATACAGCCCGATTCCGCTCACCGACACATCCTTGATTTTGACGGCGATGGCCTTGCCAATGACTCCCCGATTGCAGGGGAGGATGCTGATTCTTCCATCCTTGCGGACCCGAGGCACCCGGCGGCGGTTGACCCCACCCTTTCCCCCCGACTGCGACCGCTCCGCCAGCGACAGTTCGAGCAACTGCTCCGATGCCTTGGCAACCAGATGGTCGTAATCGATCGATGTGTTGAGCCGCTGGTCGAACAGCGGCGCCAGATCACCGGTCTTTTCGCCGATCTCACGCATCAACTGGTCGCTGTCGATCTCGGCCAGTCCATACAGCTCCAGGAACGCTTTGCGGGCCCCGGCGATCAGCGGAGCCGAGGGCTCGACGAACATGTCGCCGATCAACCCCGCCAGCCACACGATCTCCGACACCTTGCGCAGCTCCGGATGCTCCACCGCCCGCGGGGCGTGGTGCGAGCTGATCGGCACGCGCAGCACGTCCGGCAGCATCCACTGCTCCGCCAGCATGCCCGACACTTCCGAGTGATCCATCCCCAGGGCATGGCTCTCGATGATCGCCAGTTCCCCATGGCTGGCGGCCCGATCAAAGACGTCCGAGTATTCATCTCCCAGAAGCTGGTCCAGCACCAGCGTCCCCAGGTCCATCAGCAGGGCCGCGATGAAGCATTCCTCGGCACGGCTCGGCAGTGCCTTGGCCGCGATCTGCCGCGCCGCCGTCGCCGCGTACATGCTTCGCCGCCAGAAGTCGAGGTACTTGAATCCCTTGGGCCGCTGCTTGTTGTAGACGTTGATCAGCGAGAACCCCAGCGCCAGGGTCTTGACCGAAGTCAGCCCCAGGAGCGCGACCGCCTGGGCGATCGAACCCACCTTGTGCGAAAGCCCATAAAAACGGGAATTGACGGTCAGCAGAATCTTCGAGGACAAGGCCGGATCGGTGGAAATCGTCTCCGCCAGCTTGTCCATGCCGACCAGGCTGTCCTCGGCGATGCGCAAAACCTGCAGCGCCGTCGCGGGAAGGGTCGGCAGCGACTTGCACTCCCGAATCTTTTCTTTCAAGGTTTGAGACATGCCAATAACCCTGCAATAAACAAATGCCGAACCGGCGATGGCATCGATATTCCATAAGTTAATCGGTGAAATGGGGGTGGGTCTGAATGAAGCGTAAGGATAAGGATGAGCGCCAATAGATGAAGGAGGGCAACTTTACCACCGCGAAAACTTGACACCTACCCCATCCGTAGTACATTTACGGCCCGAATCCGCGAAGCAATGCGTGTTTGCGGGTTGCTCACAGGCCGGGATCGAACACACTCACCGCTGATGGACAGCCAAAGTCCGAGGAGCCAACTTTGAGCACTCTTACCAAACTGTTTGTCGTCCTTCTGATTGTCTGCTCTCTCCTGCTGACCGCCGGCGTGGTGGTCTTCGTCAACAAGCAGGAGAACTTCGTCAAGCTGCTGGACGCCCAGAACGACAAGATCGCCCTTCTCCGCAAGGAGTCGGAGACCTTCCGCAATGCCGCCTCGGCCGCCCAGTCGCAACTGAACCAGGCGATCAAGGACCACAACAATTCCCTGGCGGGCCTTCAGAACAAGCTCAATCAGGCCCAGTCCGACACCGCCGCCAAGGCCGCCGAGCTGGCCAAGCTCGAGTCGCGGGTTGCCACATTGGACGCCGCCGTCACCACCCACGCCGAGGCGCTGAAGATTTCGCAGACCAACCTGGGCACCCTCCAGGCCCGGGCCGACGAGCTGGCCAAGTCCAACGACAGTACCCGCACCCAGAACGCCGAGCTGGTCGGCGCCAACACCGACCTCCAGAAGCAGCTTGATTCGGCCACCCGCGAGGTGGAGTTCCTCCAGGAGCAGAAAGTCCAGCTCAGCTCCGCCCTCGAAAGCGCCCGCAACCTGCTGGCCCAGAACAAGATTCAGTTCAGCGGCAAGGCCTCCGTTCCCGCCCCGGCCGACCTGAAAGGCGTCATCCGCACCACCAAGGTGCTTGACGGCATCACCTATGCCACCATTTCCATCGGCAGCGCCGACAAGGTCCAGAAGGGGATGGAATTCAACGTCATCGACCGCGACAGCAACCTGTTCCTTGGCAAGCTGCGGATAGAGACTGTAGATTCCAATGAGGCCTTTGGCCGCCTGGAAGGCCCCCGCGTCAGCGACGTCAAGCCCGACAACGAAGTCCTTTCCCGTCTCTGATCCCCGCTTATCCCAAGGAGCCTTCCATGAGCCGCGCACCTGCCGATACCGTCATCGTCAAGCCATCGAACAACATCTATACCGCCCTGTCTGGAGTGGCTTTGGTCGTGGTCATCCTGGGGCTGCTGGCCATGTGGATGAAGGGACAGGAAGTCTTCCCCGGCGGCTTGTTTGGCGAACCCCCTGCCGCGCTCAAATCCGGCAGGTAACCATTTTTCAGATGGTGCCATGCCCTGTTCATAATTTTTCAATTATTACCAACCAACCCCGCGGTCGATATACTATCTTCATCAGCGAGGCCCGATGCGCCTCGCCGCATGTTGGCTCACCACGATGACTCATTTCGAGCAACCTGCATCGCCTCCGGCGGCGTCTGCCCTCTGGCGTTTTGGCCCGAGGGGCTCCTCAGCGCCCGGCGGCGCCTCTTTTGGAGGAAACCGTAAATTATATGGACGATGACCCTTTCCCGGGTTCGGGCCTGAGGCCGATCACATTGGCCGATCAGGCCACGTTCCAGAGCCGTTTTGATTCTCTCGCCGAGCCCCTATCGGACTACACCTTCTCGCAGCTCTTCACCTGGGGGAACAGCCTTCGGATCCTGTGGACCGAGCTGGATGGCCATCTGTGCGTCTTCGCCAATGGATCGGGGGACCTCACGCTCCTGATGCCCCCCATCGGGGATGGTTCGCCCGACCGCGCTCTGCGCCAGGCCTTCCAGATCATGGATGACTATAACCGCGCCCATGGCGTGGAAGGGGCCAGCCGCGTCGAGTATGTCAGTTCCGAACTGCTGGCCCGGTTCGATCCATCAAAGCTGGTGGTCGAGCCGATGGGGATGGATTACGTTTACGACACCGCCCGCATGATCGACCTGGCCGGCGGCGACTTGGCTAGCAAACGTCAGCTCAAGAACCGTTTTTTGCGGAATTACGAGCACCGTCTTGAGCCTTACGACCCGGCCCGCCATGCCGAGCCATGCCGCCAGCTCCTGCGCATGTGGAAAAAGCAGCAGGATGTCGCCCATACCGTCGAGCGCCTGACCAGCGCCCTCAAGCGCCAAAAGGAGGCGATTGCCTGTGAATTGGCGCTGGAGCATGCTGCTGTACTAGGGTTGAAGGGGGTCGTGATTTACGTGAAGAACCCGCTGGATGAAGAGTCCACGCCTTCTTTCAGCCTGCGTGGCTTCACGTTCGGCGAATGGCTGGGCAAGGACCAGAGCAGCATCGTCATCGAAAAGACGGATTTGGGGGTCAAGGGGCTGGCTCAGTTCATCTTCAGCGATTTTTGCCGGTCGCACTGGATGGCTCGACCCTACGTCAACGCGGGAGATGACTGGGGCCTGGAGACGCTCGCCTGGACCAAGATGAGCTATCGCCCGGCCAGGCTGCTTCAGAAATACGCCATTACCCTGGCCAAACCGCTGGCCGTCCATATGCCCGTCGGCGGGCGTGGCTCATCAGGGGCGGCGGTCCAGTTGCTGCTCTTCCCCGAGCCGCCCGAACCGGCCGCGGCCGATCCAGGCGAGGCGGTTGTTCGCCCCGCCCGCAAGCACGACCTGGCCGGCGCGCTCTCCCTGGAACAGGCCTGTTTTGGCGCCAACCAGCACGGCTTCAGCAAACGGCAGTTGCAATACCTCCAGCAGCGGCCCAGCGCCCTGTTCCTGGTGGCGGAGGAAGGTGGAAATATCGTCGGCCAGGGCATTTCGCTGGTTCGTCAGCACAAGCGTGGCCTGTCGGGCCGGATTTACAGCCTCGCCGTCGATCATTCCCGCCGCCGCCAAAAGATCGGCCAGAAACTGCTGGCGGCCCTGGTCGAGGGCCTCGCCGGGCGCGGCGTCCGGCGGATTTACCTGGAGGTCGAAGCCGGCAATGGCCCGGCCATCGCCCTCTACGAGCGCAACGGCTTCCGCCGAATCGGCGTGCTGCCCGAATATTACGGCCCGGCCCGCCCCGGCGTGCACATGATGTACGAGGTCCCCGCTCCCATAATTGCTTCTGTGTAGGGCGCAATTCATTGCACCATCAGCTAAACACAGGCGGGCGCGGATGGATATAGACCATCATGATTCGCCATTTTCTAACCGTCTTTTTCGTCCTGTTGCTGGCTTCCGCGACTCTGGCCGCCGAGCGGCATTTTCTTTATGTAACCTCGCCGGGGGTGAGGGACCTGCTGGAATACGGCGGGCATGGCATCCTGGTTTTCGACATCGACAACGACCACAAATTCGTCAAGCGCATCCCCACCGGCGGGCTGGGGGATAATGGCAAGCCGATGAACGTCAAAGGGGCCTGCGCCAGCGCCGAGACGGGCCGATTTTATATCAGCACGCTCAAGACCCTGATGTGCGTCGACCTGGCGACGGAGAAGCTGCTGTGGGAGCGGCCGTATCCGGGCGGCTGCGACCGGATGGCCATCTCGCCCGATGGGAAGTTCATTTATCTGCCTTCGCTGGAAGGGCCCCACTGGCACGTGCTCGATGCCGACGGGCAGATCATCAATAAGATCGTTCCCAATTCCGGATCGCACAACACGGTGTATGCACCCGATGGGAGCAAGTGCTTTCTGGCCGGCTTGCAGTCGCCGCTGCTGACGGTGGCCGACACCTCGCGGCATATGGCCGCCAAGACCGTCGGGCCGTTCAGCGCGGCCATCCGGCCGTTCACCTGCAACGGCAAGGGAAACCTGGTCTTCGTGAACGTCAACGAGCTATTGGGCTTTGAAATCGGGGACGTGGAAAGCGGGAAGATGCTGCACAGGGTCGAAGTGGCGGGCTATTCCAAGGGCCCGGTCAAGCGCCACGGCTGCCCCAGCCACGGCATCGCGCTGACGCCCGACGAGAAGGAAATCTGGCTGAGCGACGCCTTCAACAAGCGGCTGCACATTTTCGACGCGACGGTGATGCCGCCCAAACAGATTCAAAGCCTGCCGCTGCGCGATGAGCCCGGATGGGTGACCTTCAGCATCGATGGCAAGTATGCCTATCCGTCCACAGGTGAAGTGATCGATGTAAAGACCAAAAAGACCCTGACGACCCTGAAGGATGAAGAAGGACGGGATGTGCAGAGCGAGAAACTGCTGGAAGTTGATATGGACGGGACCAAGGCGGTGCGGGTGGGGAATCAGTTTGGGGTGGGGCGGGTGATGAAGTAGGGAGGTAGTGACGCTTGTTCACATCTGACGGGTTGACTAAGCTAACCTGCTCGATTTGAACAAGGAGTCTGCATGGGATTGCTCGAAGGCAAGAAAGGCCTGATTCTCAATATCGCCAACGATCGGTCGATCGCCTGGCACATCGCCAACAACTGCCTGAAGCACGGGGCAGAGTGCGGATTTGGCTATCTTCCCATGGGAGAAGGGGAAAAAGCCCAGCGCCGGGTGCGCAAGGCGATGGAAGAAGGCGGCTTTGCCGACCGGTGGCTCCACCCCTGCGACGTGGGATCGGACGAATCCATCGCCACATTTTTCGAGGCCGCGAAGGCAAAATTCGGAACCATCGACTTTCTGGTCCATTCGCTGGCCTACGCGGATCGGGCGTATCTTCAAAAGGACCTGGGCGTTTTCACCACCACGCCGCGGGAAGCCTTCAAGCAGGCGCTGGATATTTCGGCCTACAGCCTGATCGCCCTGACCCGCGGCGCCCTGCCGCTGATGCCTGAGGGGGGATCGGTGGTCGCACTGACTTACCTGGGGGCGGAGAAGGTGATTCCAGGATACAACGTGATGGGAGTAGCCAAGGCGGCCCTTGAGGCGACAGCGCGGTATCTGGCCTTTGACCTGGGAGTGAAGAAGGTTCGGGTCAACACGCTTTCGGCCGGGCCGGTGCGGACGCTCAGCGCCATGGCGGTGGGGGGGATTGATGAGATGTTCGCCCACACCGAGCGCAAAGCCCCGCTGAAACGAAACATAGAGGGTGACGAGGTGGGCCGGACGGCCGTTTATCTGCTGTCCGATCTTTCGTCGGGCGTGACGGGGGAGAACATCTACGTGGACAGTGGGTTTAACATTGTCGGGCTGTGAGGGGATCATTTGAGGGAGGCATAACACGAGGGTGAGGGCCGATCAGGAATTCACGCGGCTATTCTCGTGAAGTTTTCTTTGCAATAGCCTCAATGGCAGATTGATGGTTAGTCCACCAGGCCAAGAAACCGTCCGAATTCTGGAAGCCGTTCATTGGCAAACCCGCCGTCTGAATCTCGAAGAGAAGTTCAGGCCCGTATATCGAATCCAACATCTGATCGAGCAATCGGTCGCGCGTCTGGGGTTCCGTGTATAGGCAGATCGCATCTGTGAAAACGATTGCATCTGGTGAATTAAGGCACTTTGCTGCATGGCGCCCAGCGCCTAATGCACAAGATTTTTGCACACCGTCGTCGTTGCCCGATATCAGTGACCACTCATGGGTATGGCCGCTTCGAATTCCATGGCGGGTTAAGCTAGCGCTGAAGCCCGTTGCAGTTTGTGATTCAGATACATGATAAGTGATCGGCAAAAAGGGGAGCTGTCGTTCGTCACGCCCCCTGGTCAACCCGCACTTCGTGCAATATTCCCGACATGCAAAACCACTGGGAATCGTTATGGTCAGGATTACATAAGCGAGGAGGGGACTGAAAAGAAGAAATCGCCGTAGATTTTTGCGTCGGCGACGCTTGGCGCTGCCGTTGGAATATTTGCTTACCGTCGACGCGTCAGCAGGGTCAAAAGCGGTTCCGCATTCCGGACAGCGGTTCTCGCTAAGCCCGTACAACGAATAATCGCATTGTCGGCAAAAGACCGAGTGGCCGAGGCGATCATGAATCGGAGGGACGCCCATTAAGATATTGAAGCGAGATTAATGCTTTTAAAATACATCGTAGCATACGATTCAGACAGGTCGAGATAAAAATAGGGAATGATCTCGCTGAGCGAGTGAGATAGGACGCTTATAAAAAGCAACCAGCGGCCTTCGCCCTACACGAAAGCCGCCGATGGTTTTTTGACTTGGCTGATTTTCTCTCTGGCCCTCACCCCTGCCCTCTCCCGGAGTACCGGGCGAGGGAGTCAGAGATCTCCAAGCGTTCCGGGCGAGGGAGTTGGCCTATCTGTCGTTAATCCGCTCGATCTGCGCACCCACCGCGTTGAGCTTCTGCTCGATCTTTTCATACCCGCGATCGATGTGATAGACACGGTCCAATCGCGTGGTGCCCTTGGCGACCATGCCGGCCAAAACCAACGCGGCGCTGGCCCGCAAATCCGAGCACATGACCGTCGCTCCCTGAAGTTCCTTAACGCCCTGAATGACGGCCGTGGGGCCTTCCTTGCGGATGCGGGCGCCCATGCGATTGAGCTCGCCGACGTGCAGGAAGCGGTCGGGGAAGATGCGCTCGGTGATCACCGACATCCCATCGCCAATGGCCAGGAGCGCCATGAGCTGGGCCTGAATGTCCGTGGGAAAGCCGGGATAAGGCTGGGTGGTCATTTCCACCGGGTTCAGGCGGCGATTGGACGAGACGAAGATCGTCCCGTTCTGCCGGCTGACTTTTACGCCCACCTCTTCCAACCGGTCGGCCACGGCGATCAGGTGGTCGAGGTTACAATGCTTTAGTTCGAGTTCCCCATTGGTGATAGCGGCGGCGATCATGAAGGTGCCGCATTCAATGCGGTCGGGGATGACGCGGTGCTCGACGCCGCTCAGCTTTTCGACCCCTTCGATGCGAATTTCCGGCGTCCCATGGCCGGTGATGCGGGCGCCCATCTTGTTGAGCATGTTGGCGCAGTCAGACACTTCCGGCTCGCAGGCCGCGCCCACCAGCACCGTCTCCCCTTCGGCCAGCGCCGCGGCGCACATGACGTTGATCGTCCCCAGCACCGTCGGCCCCTGGGCCCCGCCCAGGTACATGCGGCATCCCTTCAGCCGGCCGCTCACTTCGCCAACCATATATCCGTTTTCCGTGCGGAACTGCGCCCCCAGTTTCTGCATCCCGCGCACGTGCAGATCCACCGGCCGGTCGCCGATATTGCACCCGCCGGGGATCGACACCACCGCCTTCTTGCGCTTGGCCAGAAGCGGGCCCAGCACGCAGATGCTCGCCCGCATCGTCTTGACGATGTCGTAGCTCGCCTCCGCCTTTTTTTCGTCGGTGACGGTGATGTCCAGCGGCCCGTCCAGCGACGGCCCGGGCACGACGCTGTCAGCCCCTTCATGCCGATAGACATGACACCCCAGGTCGCCCAGCAGCTTGACCATCGAGTCGATGTCAGACAGCCGGGGAACGCCCTTGAGCGTGGTCTTTCCCTCGGCCATCAGGCAAGCGGCCATGATCGGCAGCGACGAGTTCTTGCTGCCGCTGATTTCGACTTTTCCCTTGAGACGAGTCCCGCCATGAATGAGGAAACTGTACACGAGGCCCTTCCTTGGCGCGTGGCCCGAAAAAACAGCCCGCCGCGGTGATTTTCAAAGTCAACGCGACGGCTTTCGGTCTATCGGCCAATCCATTGGCCGACGATCAATCAATTCAATGATCGATTGATGCCCGATGCCGCATTGAGCGGGGGTGGCCCGTCCAATGCGGCATGGGAGCTATTGTGCTGTTGATTTGGATGCATTTCAAGCATGCAATCGGTAAAAAATGAATGGAGCGGGCAAGAAGAACCCCTTCTGGACGCCATCCGGCATGATATATTAATGGCAATGGCGAGCATCCCCGCGCAAATCCCGCATGGTCCCTGGCCCGACACCCTCTTCCGGTTGTCGGTCGCGCAATACCACGCCATGATTGAAGCGGGCGTGCTGGGGGAGGATGATCCGGTCGAGTTACTGGAAGGGGTGTTGGTTTTCAAGATGCCCAAGAAACCAAAGCATGCGATGGCGATGCGCCTTCTCACGACCGCGCTGGATGGAATCCTCAAGCCCGGCGTTCACTTCTGGGCGCAAGAACCCGTCACCTTAGCCGACGGAGAGCCGGAGCCCGATGGCGCGGTAGTGCGGGGTGATCCACGCGATTATACCCAGAGCCATCCAGGCGCGGGCGACATCCTCATGATTCTAGAGGTTGCCGACACGACTCTTGTACGGGATCGTGGTATTAAGCTGCGTAGCTATGCACGTTCAGGAATCAAGCTCTACTGGATCGTTAATCTGATCGACCAATGCGTGGAGGTTTACACACATCCCGTGGGAACCGGCGACGATGCGACCTATGGTCAGCGGCGGGTATTTGGCTCAGGTCAGGACTTCCCGATCGAGCTTGATGCCGTCCGCCAATCCTCCGTTGCCGTATCTCAAATCCTGCCCTGATTTGACTTCATCGTCATCGCCATGCTTTTACTCATGCGCCGCGCCGGATCACCTTCCTCAGAATCGCCCCCGCCAGGAGCACCAGGCCTCCGGCCGCGGCGCTGGGGAGGGGAACAGCCCGGCTCCGGTAGAAAATCTGATCCTGCTGGGTCGGACTGACGATTGCGGCGATGTCAGGCAGGAGCGGGCCGGCTTGATTCAGGTTATTGAGCCAATCCTGCGCGGTGGTCAGGAAGGCCGTGCTGTTGCCGTTCCAGTTGCGGGCCTGGAAGGCTCCCGTCAGCACGTTCATGTCGGTGTCGTGCGAGATTTCCCACACCGCCGTTTGAAAGGCCGCCGCCGTGCTGCCATCGACGATCTTGTTGTAGTCCAGGCCCCAAAGCCGTCGAATCCGGTCGGCCCGAAGCGCTGCCAGCGCCCCGCCGCCCAGGGTCGGCGCGCTGTCGAGGTTGTAGACGTCGTAGGTATACACACCGCCGAAGTTGATCTCCTGCGTCAGCTCGATGCAGAAGGTGACAAAATTGCCGGTCGGGTTCCCAGCCTGGGTGCCGCCCAGGCGGGTCCACTGGAATTTGCCCGCATAGGTCGCTTCCCACGGGCCGCCGTTGTACTTGAACTCGATGATCTGATTCGGATTGACGGTGTTGAACTGAGCCGTCACCGTCCCGGCCAACGCCGGCGTGCAAATACAAACGAGCCCCAGAAGGGGCGCCATCCAACAACGATGAACATTCATGAGTTTCTCCCTTGCCTTGTCCACGTTGAACATTCCTCATGGGAGAACCTCCGTCCAAGCAAATGAGCACAACCCGACGCCCCATAAATGCCGTGCATCGCCACGGGTGCCGGCCATGACGGATATGACGAGCGGGCAATTTTTCCCCAGCACGCCTCGGCTATACTTTCCCCATGCCCTCGCCACTGGTTTTCTTCTATGTATCGGGCCACGGATTTGGCCACGCCCGCCGCGCTGGCGAGGTTGCCCGCCATCTTCTGCAACTCCGCCCCGATCTCTCGATATGCTTCCGCACCATGGCGCCGGCCTGGTTATTCGATGATCTGGACACAGCCCGTATTTCTGTTCAAGCCGTCTCGATCGATCCTGGCGCCGCCGAGGATGGGCCCCTTTGTGTTAGCCCCGTGAAAACGGCCGATAAAGTTGCTCAATTCATGGCCGGCCGCGACCAACTGATTTCCAGCGAAATCGAATATGTGCGACAGGCTCGCCCCGCGCTGGTCCTCGCTGATATTTCGTTCGCCCCCGGTCCTATCGCGGCCGCCGGGGCCGTCCCGTGCATTGGCATCAGCAACTTCACCTGGGACTGGATTTACCAGTCCCTCTTTGATGGCCGCCATGCGCAATGGATCGACCAGATTCAGCGTGACTACGCTGCCTTCACCGCCATCCTCCGCCCGCCCAGCGGCGAAGTCTGTCCAACCATTCCAAAAATCATCGATTGCCCCCTGATCGCCCGCCGCTCGCTTCGGCCGCGCCAGGAAATTCTTGGCGCCTTGGAATCTCTGGGACTGCGCGATCTTCACCGCCCACGGGTTCTGGTCGGGATGCGCGGCGGATTCTCCGCTCAAACGCTTGCCAGCGCCGCCGCCTCAGCTCCCGAGTTTGATTTTCTCTTTCCCGAGGCCTCCGGTCCTCCTGCCACCAACTTATTTTATTTCGATTCGCGACAGGTTCCTTTTGTCGATCTGCTGGCCGTTTCGGATGTGGTCGTCTCCAAGCTCGGTTACGGCATCGCCGCCGACTGCCTGGCCGCCCGCGTCGGCATCCTCTGGCCGAGGCGGACCGGCTTTGTGGAGGACCCCCTGACCGAGCGGGCCATCCAGCAATTTGTCCGCTCGCGCGAGCTTCCATTGGACGATTACCACGCTGGCAACTGGGGACCTCATCTCCGCCTGCTTTCCAGCACAGTGGGATCCGAAGCTTGGAATTCACGTGACTTGAAGTCGCGGCCGCACTGACCCTATAGTGAGTCGTATTAATTTAAATCATACCAACATGGTCAAATAAAACGAAAGGCTCAGTCGAAAGACTGGGCCTTTCGTC
>JADMIO011227357.1_pt1 | contig 13934 bp, 16 predicted proteins | sample 8958161 | NCBI WGS metagenome assembly JADMIO01 (sample SAMN16585339, study PRJNA669376) | soil metagenome | isolation source: Crop rotation soil | place: USA: Cullars Rotation, Alabama | collected 2011 | reverse complement strand
TTGGGGCCCGCCGCGAAGGCGGAGCTCGACCGCGCCTTCGAGGACTTCTACCGGGAGCACCTGCGCGACGTCTATTCCTACGCGTACTACCGGGTGGGCAACCACCACGACGCCGAGGACCTCACCGAGCAGGCCTTCCTGCAGGCCTATCGCCACTTCGACCGCGCCCGGCGCGAGTCCGACGGGCGGCCGCTGCGGCCATGGCTGATCCGGATCGCGCACAACCTCGCCTCCAACTACTACCGCGACCGCTCGCGTCGTCCGCAGACGCCGCTGGACAACGCCGACCCGATCGTCGCCCGTCACGACACCGAGGCGATCGCCGAGGGGCGCGAGGAGCTGCGCCAGGTGATCGCCAACCTCGACAAGCTCTCCGAGGACCGGCGCGAGGCGCTGATCATGCGCTTCGCGCTGGGCATGGACAACCGCGAGATCGCGCGGGCGCTGGGGCGCTCCGACGGCGCCACCAAGGTGTTGATCCACAGGGCGATCAAGCAGCTGCAGGAGGAGATGAGCGATGAGCGAGGCGAGTGAACGCCTTACCGGGAGCACCTGGGACGTCGAAACCCTGTTGAGCGACGCGCTGCGGCCGATCGAGCCGCCCGAGCGGCTCTCCGGGCGCTTCGAGGACACGCTCACGGCGGTCACCGCGGCCGCCGCGGAGGAGCTCTCAGATTGGGCCGAAGAGCTCTCCGAGAGCGAGCTGCGCGCGCTGCGCGACCCCCGCAACTGGGTGCGGCCCGTGGTCGCCGTGGGCGCTGGGGGGATCGCGACCGGCGCCCTCGTCCTGCTCGAGCTGCGGCGCCGCGGCCGGCGCGAGCGCGGCGGCCTAAGGTCGGTCGCCGGCAGCCTGCGCTCGCGGCTTTAGCGCGCGCCGGGGCGAGCGCTTCGGGGTGCCCGCCGCGGCGGCGAGGCCGAGCAGGCCGACGGCGACGCGCATCGCGTCATCCCACCCGTTGGCGGGCATGAAGCCGAGGATCGAGTCGGGGCGGTCGATCGCGAATCCCCAGACGCCGAGCAAGGTGTAGAGGAGTCCGATCGCGAGCGCGTAGGGGCGCGGGGCGGTGCCGGCGAGGAGCAGGCCGAGCGCGCCGGTGGCGATCGCCAACAGGTTGAACCAGGCGTTGACGCGGAAGGCTCCGAGCGCGACCTCGACGTCGCCGGGGGCGCCGAAGGAGGCGCTGTAGAAGAAGCCGACGATGCCCAAGAGCAGGAGCAGAGCACCGGCTACCGTTGCGTATAGACGTGCGGGGCTGGCGGCCTCCATCGGCGCCGATTGTAGGCTCCCCGGTCCCGATGGCCACCTGCTACCGACACCCAGATCGTGAGACCGGAGTCTCCTGCTCCTCTTGCGGGCGGCCGATCTGCCCGGACTGCATGACCCCGACTCCGGTCGGCATGCGCTGCCCGGAGTGCATGCGCCAGCGGACCAAAGTCCACCAGGGCCCGGCGACGACTCCGAGCTTCGGCCAGGCGCCGGCGACCTACGTGCTGGTGGCGATCAACGTGCTCGCCTTCCTGGCCGAGATCGCGACCGGGTCCGGCGGCCTCTCTGAAGCGAGCGGCAGCGTGGTCCAGAACGGGTGGCTCTACGGCGCGGCCGTCTCCGAAGGCGAGTGGTACCGCCTCGTCACCGCTGGCTTCCTGCACGCCGGCCTGATCCACATCGCCTTCAACATGTTCGCCCTCTGGGTCGTCGGCCGCGTGCTCGAGCCCGGCATCGGCACTCCCCGCTTCCTCGCCATCTACTTCGCCTCGCTGCTCGCCGGGTCCTTCGGCGCGCTCGCCTTCACCAGCGCGTTCGCGCCCAGCCTCGGCGCCTCGGGGGCGATTTTCGGGCTCTTCGGGGCGACCGCGGTGATCGCCCGCGGGCGCGGGATGAACGAGCTCGCCTCCCAGATCGGAATCCTGATCGTGATCAACCTCGTGTTCACGATCACGATCCCCAACATCAGCATCGGCGCCCACGTCGGCGGCCTGATCGGGGGCGCGCTCTGCGCCGGCGCGATCGTGCTCGGCGACCGCGGCAGGCTCGGCCCGCGACGGATCCCGATGGAGCTCGCCGCGATGGTCCTGATCGGGGTGGTCTCGGTGATCGGGGCGGTGGCGGTCGCCTAGAGCCGCTGCACCGGTGCGCGCAAAAGCGCGAAGCCGGCGTTACCCGGCGGGTCGATCAGTTCCGGGTGCAGCAGGTGCGCGAGCAGCTCGACCCCGTCGATCAGGCGCGGGCCCGGCTCGGCGAAGCAGGCAGCGGCATCGACGGCGAAGATGCGCTCGGCGCCCAGCCGCTCCAGCCGCTCCCAGTGCTCCATAGCCTGCGCGTGGGCGTCCTCGAGCGAGCCGTTGGGCATCACGATCAGGACGTCGGCGCCAAGGCTCTCGAGCTCTCCCCACCCGACCGCGGCGGGGCCCAACCCAGGGTCGCCGGCGACGTCCTCGCCGCCCGCGATCGAGATCATCTCCGGGATCCAGAAGCCGGCGACGCGGACCGGGTCGAGGTTCTGCAGGGCGATCACTCGGGGACGTGAGATCCGCGCCGAGACGGCCGCGCGCACGGTCGCCAGGCGACCCTCGAGCTCGCCGCGAGCTTCGTGCCCCTGCTCCGGCGTTCCCCTCTGTTCCCCTTCTCGAACGACCTCTTCGAGCATCTCACTGAGCGTTCCGACCCGCATGACCCGGTCAATATCTCACTTCTGGAATGAGACGCGCGGGCGGGCAGCTATATTCCGTTCGCTGCATGGCCGAGGACGTTCCAGCCCGAAGTACCGGGTCGCATAGCGGATGAGCGTTCTCCTGCTCGTCCTCCTCTTGCTGTTGATCGCGATCAACGGCTTCTTCGTCGCGGCCGAGTTCGCCCTGGTCCGCAGCCGCCGCGGCAAGATCGAGCAGCTCGCGGAGGAAGGCGAATCCGGCGCCGAGGCCGTCGTCGGCCAGCTCGACAAGATCGACGAGTCGCTCTCCGCCTGTCAGATCGGGATCACGATCGCCTCGATCGGCATCGGATTCCTCGGCGAGCCCTCGATCGCGAAACTGCTCGAACCGGTCTTTGGCGGTCTCTCGCACGGACTCGCGGTCGCCCTCTCGCTGGCGATCGCCTTCATCCTCGTCACCGCGATCCACATCAGCGTCGGCGAGCAGGTGCCGAAGATGCTCGCGATCGCCAACGCCGAGCGAGTCGCCCGCCGGGTCTCGCGCCCGCTCAACTGGTTCCGGATCGCGACCGCGCCACTGACCAAGGGATTGAGCGCGATCTCCAATGCGATCGTGAAGATGTTCGGTGTAGACCCGCACGACCTCGAACAGCAGCACACCGCGGAGGACCTCAAGCAGATCATCGACAGCTCGGCCACCGGGGGCACGCTCGACGCCGGCGAGGCCGGGATGCTCGGCGGGGTCTTCCACCTGCACGAGCAGGAGGCGCGCGAGGTGATGACGCCGATCCCAGCCGTGGTCACGGTTGACGCCTCTGAGACGGTCGAGGCGGCGCTGCGCCGCTGCGTCACCTCCGGCCACACCCGGCTGGTCGTGATCGAGGACGACAACCCCGACCGAGTCAAGGGCATCGTCCACAACAACAGCCTCGCCCGGCTCTACATGAGCGACGGGCCGGAGGCCGCGATCGAGCCGGTCGTCCGCGACGCGCTTATCGTCCCCGAGACCAGGCCGCTTGACGATCTCCTCCACGACCTGCAGGTGCAGCGCACCTCGTTGGCGGTGGTCGTCGACGAGTACGGCCGCACGGTCGGGATCGTCACCGTCGAGGACATCCTCGAGGAGGTGGTGGGGGAGATCGAGGACGAGACCGACCCCAGGGCGGCGGCCCTGCGGCGGCTGACCAACGGCGACTGGTTCGTCCGCGGCCACGTCTCCCTCGGCGACCTCGAGGACGCCGGGATCCACCTCCCGGTCGACACCGACGCCTACAACTCGGTCGGCGGCTACGTCTTCGGCGAGCTCGGCCGACTGCCCAAGCGCGGCGACAAAGTCGCCGTCAACGGGTACACGATCCGGGTCGAGGCAGTGCGCGAGAACCGGATCGAGGCGGTCCGGATCAGCGGTTCCGTCCGTCCCGCCGCATAGCTTTCCCGGGCAACCCGCGCCCCGCCGAAAGTTGGAGGTACCAGCATGTGGGTTGTTCGCCTGACCGACAAGCAACTCGAGGTCCTGAGGGCGCTGCTCCGCTCCGAGGAGCACCTTGGCCCCGCCCTCAAGGGCTCGATCGAAGCGCTCGACCTCGCCCGTTGGGACGAGCTCCCCGAAGCAGAGCTGCCCTGGGAGGAGATCGAGGAGATGGCCCGCCGCCAGGGAATCTCCGAGGCCGACGTTATCTGGGACATCTCCGGCAAGAAGAGGAAGACCGCAAGCCCGGAGTAGCGCCGCCCGCTGTGCTGCGCTAGCGCCTCAGTCGTATGCGTAGAAGCCGGCGCCGCTCTTGCGGCCGAGCTTGCCCTCGCCGATCATCTCGATGATCAGGCCGGGGGGCTTGTGGGCGATCTCTTCGGAGTCGGCGTACAGCGCGTCGCCGATCGCCTCGGCGACGTCGAGTCCGACGAAGTCCAGGAGGGCAAGCGGGCCCATCGGGTGGCCGGCGCCGAGCTTCATGCAGGCGTCGACCTCGCCGGCCTCCATGCCGGTGCGCTCGACCATGCGGACGGCGTCGAAGAGGTAGGGGAAGAGCAGGCGGTTGACCACGAAGCCGGCCTGGTCGGGAACCTCGACCGCGGTCTTGCCGAGCGCGGCGCACCAAGCGAGCGCCTTCTCGCGCGCGTCGGCGGCGCCGTTGGGGAAGCAGACCTCGACCAGCTGCATCCGCGGCACCGGGTTGAAGACGTGGAGGCCGAAGAGCTTCTCGGTCCCTGCCGCGGTCGCGATCTCGCCGATCCCCAGGGAGGAGGTGGTGGTCGCCAGGTCGGCGTTGGGGCAGGCTGCGACCAGGGTGCCGATCAGCTCGGCCTTGGCCTCGACCTCCTCGACGATCGCCTCGACGATCACGTCGCATTCGGCCAGGTCCTTGGGGTCGGTCGTGACTCGCAGGCGCGATGGATCGGCGTCCTCGATCTTCGCGCAGGCGGCGACGACTTTCTCCTCGGCGCGCCAGGCCGAAGCCTCGCTGCGCGCCAGCAGGATCGTCTCCGCCGTGGTCGTCGAGACCGCCGCGAGGCCGGTAGCGATCGCCCCGCTGCCGGCGATTCCCGGACTCGCGTAGCCGTGATTTCCGCCCGTCATAGCCGGGGTTCCTATCACGCTCCCCTACCATGATGATGCTTCCCTGTAAAACTGGCTGACTAACCAGTCGACCCCACCAACGGAGGGAATTCAAAGATGGCGAATGGCAACGGGAGCTTTGGCGGACGCGAGGTCGTGATCGTCGAGGCAGCGCGAACCCCGATCGGACGCGGGCATCTCGAGAAGGGCTATTACCGCGACGTCCATCCCTCCACGCTTCTCGCCAATACGTACTCCGCGTTGTTCGAGCGGGCCGGGGTCGATCCGGCCGAGGCGGGCGACGTGGTCACCGGCTGCGTCGCCCAGTTCGGCGAGCAGGGGCTCAACATCGGCCGCAACGCGTGGCTCGAGGCCGGCCTCCCGATGGAGGTCCCGGCGACCACGATCGATCGCCAGTGCGGCTCCGCACAGCAGGCAGTCAACTTCGCCGCGGCGCTGATCGCCAGCGGCGTCCACGACGTCGTCGTCGGCTCCGGCGTCGAGCACATGGGCCACCTCCCGTTCGCCGCCCTGGCCAAGTCGGCCGAGGAGTTCGGCGCGCCCTTTACGCCCGAGCTGATGGAGCGCTACGACCTGATTCCGCAGGGCCTCTCAGCCGAGATGATCGCCGACAAGTGGGAGATCACCCGGGCCGAGTTGGACGAACTCGGGCTGCGCTCCCAGCAGCTCGCGATCAAGGCCACCGAGGAGGGTCGGTTCGAGCGCGAGATCATTCCCTACGCGGTCAACGGCGACACCTACATGACCGACCAGGGCCTGCGCGAGTCGACCCTCGAGGGGCTCTCGGAACTGAAGCCCGCTTTCAAGCCCGACGGCAAGATCACCGCCGGCAACTCCTCCCAGATCTCCGACGGCGCCGCCGCGGTGCTGCTGATGGAGCGGGGCAAGGCGGAAGCGCTCGGGCTGAAGCCACGCGCTCGGATCTTCGACCAGTTCGCGGTCGGGGTCGACCCGGTGATCATGCTGACCGGACCGATCCCGGCGACCCGGGCGCTGCTCGAGCGCAACGGGATGAAGATCGACGACATCGACCTGGTCGAGATCAACGAGGCCTTCGCCTCGGTGGTCGTCGCCTGGCAGCGCGAGCTCGAGCCCGACATGGACCGGGTCAACGTCAACGGCGGCGCGATCGCGCTCGGCCACCCGCTCGGATCGACCGGCGCCCGGCTGATCACCACCCTGCTCCACGAGATGGAGCGCTCCGATAAGGAGATGGGTCTGGTGACGATGTGCTGCGGGGGCGGAATCGGCACGGGGACCCTGATCCAGCGGATCTAAGGCCGGCTCAGACATCCGTCTGGCTACCCAGCCAGTTGCCTATATGCTGCCCGGTCGATGGACCTGACCCTTTCCCCATCGGAGGAGGAGTTCCGCGACGAGGTTCGCTCCTGGTTGCGGGACAACCACCCCGGCCCCGAGCCCGAAGGCGACCTCGACGAGGTGATCGCCTTCCGCCGCGAGTGGCAGCACAAGCTGCACGAAGGGGGTTGGGCCGGGATCTCCTGGCCGAAGGAGTACGGCGGCCGCGGCGCGACGATGATCGAGCAGGCGATCTTCGTCGGCGAGGCGGCGCGGCAGGAGACGCCGAGCCCGGCCAACGTGCTGGGGCTGGCGATGGGCGGCCCGGTGGTGATCGCCCACGGGACCGAGGAGCAGAAAAAGCGCTACCTGGAGCCGATCCTCACCGCCGATGAGATCTGGTGCCAAGGGTTTTCCGAGCCCGAGTCGGGCTCGGACCTGGCTTCGCTGAAGACCCGCGCGGTCAAGGACGGCGACGAATGGGTCGTCACCGGGCAGAAGGTCTGGACCACGTTGGCCCAGTTCTCGAAGTGGTGCATGCTCGTCGCCCGGACCGATCCGGACGCGCCCAAGCACCAGGGCCTCACCTATTTCCTGATGGACATGGAGCAGGAGGCCGTGCAGGTGCGGCCGCTGGTTCAGATCACCGGCGAGGGCGAGTTCAACGAGATCTTCATCGAGGGGGCCCGGATCCCGGAGGAGAACGTCGTCGGCGGCGTCGGCAACGGCTGGGGGGTGGCGATCACGACGCTGATGAACGAGCGCGCCGGGCTCGCCTTCGGCGCGATCGCCCAGATCCAGAAAAGCCTTGCGGGGCTGACTCGGTTGGCTGCCGAGACGCGCGAGGAGGGCGGCTCTTCGGCCGCCGAGGACTCCTACTTCCGCCAGCGGATCGCCCAGCTGCACATCGAGGCAGAGACGATGCGGCTCAACGCCTACCGCGGCCTGACCAAGACGATGCAGTCGGGCATCCCGGGGCCGGAGGGCTCGCTCGGCAAGTGGCAGTGGGCCGACATCAACCAGGACCTGACCGAGCTCGCGCTCGAGGTCGAGGGCGCCTACGCGAGCCTGAGTCGCGGCTCCGAGCACGCGATCGAGAACGGCAGCTGGCAGTACGGCTTCCTCCGTTCCCGAGCCAACTCGATCGAGGGCGGCACCACCGACATCCTCAAGAACATCATCGCCGAGCGCGTGCTCGGCCTGCCCCGGCTGCGTTAGGAGGAAACGTGTATTTCGACCTCACCGACGAGCAGGCGGCGATCAAGCAGACGGCGCACGACTTCCTCGCCAACCGCTTCAAATCCGAGCGCGTGCGCGAGATCGCCGCCTCCGAGGACGGGACCGACGCGGCTGGCTGGAAGGAGATGGCCGAGCTCGGCTGGGTCGGGCTCGCGCTGCCGGAGGAGTGGGGCGGACAGGGGCTCGGGATCGTCGAGCTCGCCGTGCTCTTCGAGGAGATGGGCTACGCGATCGCGACCTCCCCGCTGCTCTCCAACACGGTCGTCGGCCTGGCTCTGAGCTTCTGCGGGTCAGACGATCAGCGTGAGCGCTTCCTGCGGCCGCTCGCCCAGGGCGAGCTGCGCGGGACGCCGGCGCTGTGGGACGCGGGGTCGACCGCGACCCCGGGGGCCTTCAAGATGCCTGCCCGCGAGGACGGCGGCGAGACCGTGCTGGAGGGCGAGAAGGTGATCGTCTTGGACGCTGCCGGGGCCGACTTCTTCCTCGTCTCCACCGCCGATGGCCACCGTCACCTGGTTGCCGCCGACGCCGAGGGCGTCTCGGTCACCGAGGAGACCTCGATCGACACGACCCGTCGCCTCTCCACCGTTCGCTTCGACGGGGTCCGGGTCGCGGCGGCCGACACGCTGCCGGCGGCGGGGCACGAGTACGAGGCGGTCTTCAACCGCGCCTGCGTCGCGATCGCGGCCGAGTCGACCGGGCTCGCCCAGCGCACCCTCGAGATGTCGGTCGCCTACGCCAAAGACCGCCACCAGTTCGGTCGCCCGATCGGCGCCTATCAGGCCGTCTCCCACCGCTGCGCTCAGATGCTGTTGGAGACCGAGAACGCGCGCTCGGCCGTCTACGGCGCCGCTTGGGCCGCCGACGCCGAGCCGGAGTCCCTGCACCTGGCGGCTTCGATGGCCAAGGCCTACGCCTCGGACACCGGCTGGCGGGTCCCCGACCAGGCGATTCAGGTGCACGGCGGGATCGGCTTTACCTGGGAGCACGACCTCCACTTCTTCCTCAAGCGGGGCCGCGCCAACGCGGCGATCTTCGGCGATGCCCGCTGGCACCGCGAGCGCGTCGCCGAGGCCGTGATCTCCAGAGCCGCCGAGCCGCTGGGCGTCTGAATTGGGTCGGGCGTTGACCGACTCGCCCGAATCGCGTCTGCTGGAAGTGCTCGAGCGGGTGCGCTCGATCCCGCCCGGGTTCGTGCGCACCTACGGCGACGTCTCGCCGGGCGCTCCGCGCTTCGCCGGCAGCGTTCTCTTCGGCGTCGACGAGCCGGGGTTGCCCTGGTGGCGCGTTGTCCGGGCAGACGGCTCGCTGGCGAAGGGGACACGCCAGAAGGAACTGCTCGCCGCCGAGGGCGTGCCGTTCCACGGCGAGCGCGTCGACATGTCCCTCGCGCGGGTTCCCGGGGAGTAGGCCCGGGTGCCGGCCCGCGGCGGCAGCGGCCGCCGCGGGGACGTCTATTGACCTACGGGCAGACGACGATGACCTGGAAGTCGCCGTCGACGTCTTTGCCTTCTTTGTCGCGCACGTGCACGACAAGGGCGTTGTTGTTCGCAGGCGAGATGTTGGTCTGCGCGTAGCCCGGATCGGGATTGTTGGTGCCGTCGTTGTTTCGGGACGCGACGTTGGCGCAGGCCGAGACGTTGGCCGGGAAGATCACGTTCACGGCGCCGCCGCTCTCGGTCACGCTTATGTTGGGCGTGCTGCGCGTGATCGTCACGTTGTTCCCGCCGCCCGGGTTGTGGACGACCGCCCAGTAGGTATGAGTCGCGGTCTTGGCCGAAGGCACGACGCCGAGTTTGGTCGTGTTGATCTGGAACCCGGTCAGCGTCTTCTTCTTCAGCTTCCCGGCGGTGATCGTGCCGCGCTGGATCTGCGCGCCGTTGATCACTTTCGCCGCGTAGGCGGTGCCGCCGAGGGCGGCGATCAGGGCGACGATCGCGACCACCATCGCTGCCGACGGACGCCTCTTGCGGAGCTTGCTCATCGGAACTCCCTTCCCCAGTGGATTTCGTGCTGCTCAAAAGTGGGTAACCCACGCGGGAGCAGCGCGATGCGCTCTTTTGGAAGGGGTACCCCGATCGGGGCTTTTCAACGGCCGCTGCTAGTGGCTGATGCCGAGCGTGCCGCGGGGATCGCCGCTGTGCTCGGCGAGGTCCTCGAGGCGGGCGATCTGACGCTCGCCCTCGGCGCGCGCCGGGTGATCGGCCGGAAGCGGCTCGATCAGGCGTTGGATCCGGTTGCGGACCTGCAACGCGAAGTGGGGGGTGGAGGGGCCGGCGAGCGCACGGATGTCCTCGACCGTCACCTCGTGGGCGCCGCCGAGCAGCTCGGGGTTCTCGGATTCGCTCATTCTTCGCCGCCGATCTTGGCCAGCTCGGCCAGCTCGTTGACTTCGGCCTGCTGGTTCACGTCGATGGCCTCCTGGTCGCCGATCACCCACACGTGGTTGTAGAAGGCGCGGGTCGGGTTGTTGGTGTATCCGGGCTTCACGTCGAGAAGGTAGCTGCGCAATTCGGCCGGGACCTTATCGGCGCTGTCGGTGAGCAGCAACGGCCCCCAGGTTCCCGCGGACGAAAGGGCCGATGCCGCGGCGGCGTCGAGCGGGTCCTCGGCGCGGGCGAGGACGAAGCCGTGGCCGGGGTCGTTGACGTTCCAGCCGAAGTCCCCGGCCGCGAAGCGGGCGAAGGCAATCGCGCTCGCCACCGGGTCTTTGCCGGAGATTCGCTTCACCGGCCCGTCGATCCGTTCGATTTCCTTCACCGCCCCCTGGGAGATCGCCGCGGGCGGCCCGAGCACGAAGGCCGGAGTTCCGGGATGCGCGCGCAGCGCCGTCAGGGTTGGCTGCGGCAGCCGGCCCGGCCCGGTGAAGAGAACCGGGTCGCCCGAGCGCGCGGCCCAGGCCGCGGCCGGCGCGGCGAATTCCGGCTCCGAGAGCGGCGCGATCACGACGTGCTTGGGTCCCGACCCGGCGAGGCGGTCGCGCAGGATCGCGATCGCCGCGGCGAGGGCGGCCGGGCTGGAGCCGACCACCTTCGTCACCTTGCCTTCGAGCGGCGCCGCGACCCCGCCGATCGCGTAGGCGGCCGCGCCTTCGGCCGAGTCCTCGCCCGCCGGTTCGAGCGTTTCGAGGACTTCGGCGGTGACCTCGGGCGCCTCGTCGGGCGCCGAGAAGAGCAGCGGTGCGCGGACCGGCGGCGCGATCAGCACCGCCGCCGCGATCGCCGCTGCCCAATCGTCTTCGCCGACCAGGGTCACCGCCGGCGGGCGCAGGCTCGGCGAGGTCGAAGGGAAGACCGCAAGCGCCGCGGCGGCGGCGACCCGGGCGGGGTCCGAGCCGGCGACCCTGGTCGTGTTGTCGGTGGCGAAGGCGGGGAAGCCGAGCGCTTCGGCGCCCGCGGATTCCGAGCCGCCGCTTTCGCCTTCGCCGCTGCTCTGCGCCGGAACCACGGCGAACCCGGTGTCCCCCTTCGGCCCGCCGCCGCCGCCACCGAGCACCGCGGCGACTATGAACCCGATCGCGACCACCACCAGCCCGGCGAGCAGGAAGGGCGTCAGCGAGCGCTGCCGCCGGCTCCGCGCGGGGGCCGGCGGGGCGGGCGCAGGCGGTTTCGGCCCGGCCTTGGGGGGTGCGGGCGGTGCCGGCCTCGGCTCAGCCTCGGGCTGCTCGGGTGGCTGTGGCGAGGGGGCATCGGCGTTGATCGGTCGCTCGCCCCTCACCCGCGCAACGCTACACCGGGGCTTGTCGAGATGGGTCGGCTCGGGCCGGTGGGTCGGGTAAAGTGTCGAGCAACTGGCTGACTGACCAGTCAATCGGTCCACGATGGAAGGAAGCGATGAACTTCGAGATGAATGAGGAGCAGCTCGCGTTCAAGGCGGAGTGCCGCAAGTTCGCTCGCGAGGTGATCCGGCCCGCCGCGCGCAAGCACGACGAAGAGGAGAGCACCCCCTGGGAGGTAATCAAGGAGGCGCGCCGCCAGGGCCTTCAGGGAATCGACCATCTACAGCGGACCGCCGCCGACGGCGATGGCCAGATGGGCGCGATCGCCGCTGAAGAGATGCACTGGGGCTGCGCCGGGATCGCGCTGGCGATCGCCGGCTCGGGGCTCGCCGCCGCGGGCATCGCCGCAACCGGCACCCCCGAGCAGATCGGCAAGTGGGTGCCGGAGTGCTTCGGCAGCGGCGATGAGATCAAGCTCGGCGCCTACGCGGTGACCGAGCCGCAGGCCGGCTCCGACGTGAAGAGCCTCAAAACCACGGCCAAGCGCGAGGGCGAAGAGTGGGTGCTGAACGGGACCAAGGTCTTCATCACCAACGGCGGCATCGCCGACGTCCACGTCGTCGTCGCCACCGTCGACCCGGAGCTTGGCACCGGCGGGCAGGCCTCCTTCGTCGTCGCTAAGGGGACCCCGGGGCTGAGCCAGGGCAAGAAGGAGAGCAAGCTCGGGATCCGCGCCTCGCACACCGCCGAGGTCGTGCTCGAGGACTGCCGGATCCCGCTCGAGAACCTGCTCGGCGGCGAGGAGAAGCTCGAGCGCAAGCTGGAGCGCGCCCGCTCCGGGCAGCGTTCGCGCTCGGCCGACGCGCTCGCGACCTTCGAGGTCACCCGGCCGATCGTCGGCGCCTCCGCGCTGGGCATCGCCCAGGCGGCTTACGAGTGGACGCTCGAGCACCTCGACGGGCGCTCCGAAGGCAGCGTGCCCCTGCTCAAGACGCAGCGGGTCCAGCAGACGCTGGCCGACGTCGCGACCGAGATCGAAGCGGCGCGGCTGCTGGTCCAGCGCGCTTCCTGGATGGGGCGCAACGGCGTGCCGATGACCGGCGGCCAGGGCTCGATGTCCAAGCTCAAGGCGGGCGACGTCACCATGTGGGCGACGATCACCCTGATGGACCTGGTCGGCCCCTACGCCTCCGAGACCGACTGTCCGCTGGAGAAGTGGTTCCGCGACGCCAAGATCTACCAGCTGTTCGAGGGCACGGCGGAGATCCAGCGGATGGTGATCAGCCGGATGCAGGCGCGCGAATACGCCGAGCGCTTCCAATACGGCGCCGAGGTCGCCGCCAAGGCGATGGCGACGGAGGCGAAGGAGCCGGTCGCGGCTTAAGCTCGGGGGCGTGCACGACCACGCTGGTCATTCGCATGCCTTCGGCGCGCACTCGCTCGCGGCGCGCCGCGCGGACAGCAGCCGGCGAATGTGGATCGCGCTCGCGATCAACGTCGGGCTGCTCGTCGCCGAGGCGGTGGGAGGGATCATCACCGGGTCGCTGGCAGTCCTCGCCGACGCCGGCCACTTGCTCTCCGACGTCGGCTCGATCATCCTCGCCCTGATCGCCGCGCGGCTCGCCACGATGCCCGCGGCCGGTCGCCGCACCTTCGGCTACCAGCGCTCGGAGGTGCTCGCCGCGCTGGTCAACGGGCTGCTCCTGGTCGCGGTCAGCGTCGTGATCGCGATCGCCGCGATCGGGCGCTTCTCCGACCCGCCGGAGATCGACGGGGCCGGGGTGCTCGCGCTCGGCGCGCTCGGGCTCGCCGGCAACATCGCCGCGACGCTGGTCCTCGCCCGCGGCCAGCGCGAGGACATCAACCTCGAGGGCGTTCTGCGCCACAGCTTCGCCGACGCGCTCGGCTCGCTCGGCGTGCTCATCGCCGGCGCCTTCGTCCTCGCCGGCGGCTCTGACCTGGTCGACCCGATCGTCGGCCTCTTGATCGCGGTTCTGGTCCTGCTCTCCTCCTGGCGCTTGATCAAGGAACCGGTCGACGTCTTGATGGAGGCCGCCCCGGCGGACCTCGACGTCGATGGCATGGGGGCGGCGATCTGCGAGGAGGGGGGAGTGCGCTCGGTCCACGATCTGCACGTTTGGACCGTGACCGCTGGCTTCGGCGCCGTCGCCGCCCACGTCGTCGTCGCCAACGGCTCCGATCGCGACCTGATCCGTCGCCGGCTGGAGGTGATGCTGCACGAGTGCTTCGGGATCGAGCACACGACCCTGCAGATGGAGGAGGAGCCCGAAGGGGGCCTCCTGCGGGTCGAGAACGCCCCACCGCAAGCCTGAGCCGCAAGGCCAGTTGCAGGGACTTTTCGGCCGCAGAGCCGAAATCTGAGCTGCTCTAGCCTCGGTTCGATGCTCAGGACTCGCCTCGCCGTGGCGGTCGCCGCGCTGGCCGCCCCGGT
>JADMIO012736555.1_pt1 | contig 13936 bp, 9 predicted proteins | sample 8958161 | NCBI WGS metagenome assembly JADMIO01 (sample SAMN16585339, study PRJNA669376) | soil metagenome | isolation source: Crop rotation soil | place: USA: Cullars Rotation, Alabama | collected 2011 | reverse complement strand
CTTTCCCACCCGCGCCTCTTGTTGCGCCCGTGCCGCCCGCCTCGGCCGAATCCGCCCCCTGGGCCGACCCGGACGCCAACGATATCATCGACGCCATTCGCGCCGGCGCCTGCGACCCGCGCGTCCGAGAGCTCAAACCGTATTACAGCAACAACTGGTCCTGGGGCGCCGTCCGCCCGAACACTCATCGCAATTCCATCATTCTTCATGTCAAGGATCGCGACGGGCGTCATAAGGCGTTGAAAGTGTATTTCGAGAATTCCGCCGGACGGGAAGTCGGCTACAAGCGGATCGATGCGCTGCGCCGGCAGAACGATCCGCTGGGCGCCCACCTGTGTCCCGGCGAATACGTCATCGGCGCCGTCCGGCCGCGCGGCCAGCCGATCGACGCGTTGATCATGAACTGGGTCGAAGGGGAGACGTTAAACAAGTACGTCCGAAAGATCGTCGGCGACCGGCAAAAGCTGCTGGCCCTTGCAACGGCGTGGCGCGAGCTGGTTGCGCGGATGCTCGAGTCGGGCTACGCGCACGGCGATTTTTGCCCGTCGAACGTCCTGGTCTTGCAGGAGGAACGCTCAATCCGGTTGGTGCTCATCGACAACGATTCGTTCAGTTGGGACGAGCATCGCGGGGAACTCGAGCAGATGGTGGGCCACGACGCGTGTCAGCCGCCTTCGAGAATGAGCAACCCCTCTCGTTTTGCCGACGTGAAGATCGTCGACCATTGTTCATCGTTGGTGATGTACCTGGGCATTTTTTCCTACACGGTCGCCGGACACAACGGACGCGTCGAGGCGCCGCTTCCCGACGACCCCGGAATCGTGTTCAGGCGCGAGGACTTGGAGAAGCCCGCCGAATCGGCGCTGTTTCAATGGTTGTGCGGCTTGCCCGGCGACGAATATAAGTGGCTCCGGGACGCCGCCACGACGCTAAAACATTTCCTCGAGACCGACGCCGATCCTTACGATTTGCCGCCACTGAAAGACGTGCTGCGCGGGAATTTTTCCCACGAGACGTGACCGTGCGCGCAGAAGCGGCTGCGGCACGGCGGCGCTGGCAATCAATGCTGCTGTTGCAGCGGAGGGCTTGCGATGAGACGAACTGGGGCTGAGATCGGACATACCGTTCGCAACCCGGGGCTGGTATTCGTCCTTCTCGACCAATCCGGTTCGATGAACGACGACTGGAACCGGGAGGGAATGTCCAAAATCGACAAGGCGAAGGAGCTACTCGACCGATGCATCCGGGACATCGCCAGCGGCTCTAGCGACGGGAGCACAGGCTATCTTCCTCGCACGTTCCTGATGGTTTTTGGCTATACCGGGACCGGTGACCCCGACCATTTGCTCGTACCGCTCCTGGGAAGCGGTTGGGTCCGGGAGTTGATCGAATTCGACGCCGAAGGCCCCTGGGTCAATGCCGCGGCGTACGACCGCACGGAAACACCCATGGAGCGGACGTTCGACAAGTTGCGCAGCGTGATCGAACACCTGTTCGCCGATCCGCAGGTCGCGCGCGCGCTTCGACATTCGATGGGCCCCACCGTCATCAACATCACCGACGGGGAGCCCTACAGGCTTGGGCGCACGTGGGAATCAATGCGCCACGCCACGGAGGACGCCGCCCAACGATTGATGGAGGTAGCGACGCCGTCCGGCTCGCCATTGCTCTTGTTCAACGCCCACATCGGGCACGGCGAGGAGATCGTCTACCCGACCGGTAAGCGGCGTGGAATGGACCGCTTCTCGGAGTTGTTGTTCGACATCTCTTCCTCAATCCCGCCCGAGATGCAGGAGTTCGGCGCCCAGCGGATCGTGGAGCTGCGCGAAGAAGGCCAGCACGCCGGCTTGATCGTCAACGCGACCTCCGCGCGGGTTATGGAGCTGCTCAACATGGGGTCTTACACGAATTATGGTAGACGACGTTAAGAAAGCGAGTGGGTCATGATTGAAACGAAGGTCGAGCAATCGCTCCCCAAGTCTGGGCTGGTCGAATGCGGCGATGCCACCGGGGGCAACCCCAACGCCAGACGGTTCGCGGTCGCCGACGGCGTGAGTGAGGATCCGATCCTCATCGTCGAGTTCGCTCAGTTCCTCGTCAACGAGTTCATCGAGGCCACCAGTCCGGCGAGCAAGGCCCTGTTTTCCGAGGCGAAAGACAACTTGGGCCAGCAGGTCAACGATTGGGGTAATGAGATCAAGCAGGGATGGCGTGCGATCGCCATCGAAAAGCTGAAGGCAAATGCATTGCTGCGGCAAAGATGGGAAGCCGGCGGTGTTTCCGCGTCGACGTTTGCCGGCGTGCGCATTCAAGAGAATCCCGGTAACCATCACAGTGTCGATTGCCTCGTTGTCGGCGACAGCTACGTCTTTATGATCAGTGAAGATGGGACGAGCCAGGCGGTAACCCAAACCAAGCGTGAACCTACCGTCGAAACGGATTGCATAAGGGTTGGAAAGCCCGGCCAGGGCATTTTGGCGATCACCCAGTTCCGTCACGGAAGGTATTCCATCACAGGTAGCGGGTACGTGATCCTGGCCAGCGACACCATTGGAGCCTGGATCGACCGTTATCGCAAAGCCAACCCCACTGCGCTCATTGAAACCTTGTGCCAGTTGCGGGAGCGGGATGCGTTCGAATCATTCGTCAACCGCCTGCGCGATAGTGGGGAGGTGATCGACGACGACATGGCGCTCGTGGTCGTCGGCGTCGGTGCGACCAGGGAATATGTGGGCGTCTCGGCAAAAACAGGCGTGTTCGCCGGGGGAAGGCCGCCCGCCGGGGAAAGTGCAGTCGCGCTGCCATCCCCGGCGTCACCCGTCGGGGCCTGCGTTCCGGCCCCGCGCTTCGATCCGGCATTTCTCGATCGCGTCTATGAGGCGGGGCTGTTGCGACGGTTCAGGCGTGGAATTCGTCACTCAACCGGGTTCGACGTCGAATTGATCAATCCGTATCACGAGCCTACAGCGGCCGATGACGACAGATTATTGAGGGCACTTGTCGAAGCTTTCACGCCACAGGGACGAATGCGCGAGACCACCTTCATCGAGCTCGTGATCCAATGGAATCTCGTCCGAACACTGTCCGTCAATGAGAATGGCCTCTCCTACGAGATGCGCGAGATCAGCGTCGTGGTGCGCGAAGACTTGGAGCGGCATATCGAAAGGCTCTCAGCGATGGCGCAACCTCACGAGCGTGGACTACCGCCGCGTCCGGTCACGGGCGTTAAGGCTCCGCCTTACAGCGATGCTCATCAACGGCGTCTGGCTGGCGGTTCCTCGGATCGAAAACCGAGGCGAAAGTGGTATTGGCCCTTCGGCTCTAACGAATGATACTGTCGGCGGCTCATCAGGACGCACGCGCGTTGCGGAAGTTGGAGCCGACGATGATGGTTCCTCCGCCGACGGTGAACGAGCCGGTGCCGCCGGCTGCGCCGGAGGAGCCGCCGACGGCGATTTCGTTGGCGGAGAGGGAGCCGGAGTTGATGGTGTAGGCGCCAGTGGAGCCCGACCTCGAGGGCGACGTGGAGCGAGCCGCCGGTGAGGGTGGTAGTGCCGGCGGATTGCGTGAACGTCCCGGCGCCCTCGTATCCCGACGTAGACGTTGCCGGCGGTGTCGTTGAGGACGGAGGCGCCGCCGATGTTGCTCATGAGGTAGGCGCCGGTGCTTTCCGGCGCGCGGCCGATGAAGAGCGAGGGGCTGCCGCCGACGTTGGTCATGTTGACGGTGCCGCCTTCGTGGCGGAAGGTGCCGGAGCTGCCGGAGAGCACGACGCCGACGTTTCCGCCGGCGATGTTGACCGACAAAGAGTAGCAAGGATCTACACCAACGGCATAGCGAGCCGATCAGCCGATCGGCGGGCTGTGAAGTGCCAGATATGCTCTTTGAGGCGGCGACCGTGCGACGTCCGCCTTGCGCAGCAGCGCTTTCACTTTCGCGAGCGCCATCTCGATCGGATTGAAGTCCCGGTGAGTACGGCGGCAGCCGCAGCACGTACGCACCGGCCGACTCGACCAGCTCATCCACCTTGCTCGAGCGGTGCGCCGGCAGGATGTCCATCACCACCACCTGCCCGGGCGCGAGCATCGGCACCAGGCATTCGCCGACGAATGCGAGGGACGTGTCGGTGTCGGTTGCGCCGTCGAACGTGCCAGAGCCATTCGCTGAACGGTGTCGACTGCGCGGCTATCTGCCGTGGTTATTTCGCGCCTGTGGCGTGCTCTGCACCCAAGCTGAAGGTTGGTGCGCCGAGATTCCTTGGGGTGACTGGGCGTCGCAGCTGGAGCAGATCGCGTGATGTCTCTTGCGGAGACTCGACCTTGTCGTAGCAACAGTTCGAGGCCGAGTTTTCAAACCTTTCACGTCAATCCACCGCTTCGCTCGCATCTACGCTCGGGACCTGGGCCGGGGGCGCGGGCTCCCCTCGGCTGGGCTCGGGGCTGGCATGGCAGGCCGACGTCGGGACGGTCAGCGTCAGCTCGGCGCCGCTGGGGTGGATGAGGATGAGGGTCTCACGGCCGTTGTGGATTCCGCAGCGGGCGCGGCGGGGACTGTCAGACTGTCACCCAATCGGAGCCGCCGCCGTCGGCTGCTCCGGGCTTTCGACACGTTCGACTCATCCGGCGCTCCTGAACTTTGACCCGCACGCTGCGATGCGCATGAGCGCGCCGAAGCCGCCAAAGTTGTTCATCTCTTCCAGCGTGAAGCGGCCGCCGTGAGTGTGGTAATCGCCCCAATGCATCTTCCAGAGATAGACGCCGGCGTTGCGTGATACCCGGCGCAGGTCGGCGACGATGTCGTCAGGATGGAGCGGCGCGTGATCGTTCGAGGCTGTGGCCGGGCGGGCTGGTCGGGATGGGGCGGGACCGTATCCCATGAGCCGGGCCATCGGTTTGAGCGTCAGGTTGGGGCGCGCGACGCGATCGAGTGCGGCCACGATCTCCTTCATGGGCATGCGTGCGGCGTGGGCTTTGGCCAGGCCGGCGCGGGCGGCGCCGCCGCGACTGGTCCACCTCCGCGTGTTCCCGGGAGGCGCGGGCTTCACGCCGGCGGCTCTGCAGAGTCCGTCCCACTTGCCCTCTCCCCACACCTTCTGGAGGGAGCTGAGGGAGAAACGTCCCGTGCCGCCGTGCAGGTAGTCGTGTTTCGAGAGCCCGTTGGACGTCGGCGCCACGGAGTCGCTGGCGCGCCGGGAGGCGGCAACGCGCGCGATGTCTGCGAGGACTGCGCTGCGCAGGGCGTTGAGGTCGAGCCGGGGACGCGGGGCGTCGGCGCGGGAATGGCCGGGGTTGATGCTGCGCCCCATCGGGAAGCCGGCCTCGGCGCACAGTGCCGACCATCCCCCGCACTTGGACGCGTCGGCGGGCGAATAGCGGCCGCCCATCTGCAGGTATTCCCTGCCCGTAGGACGCACGGGCGGCAGGAAACCGGCCGCCGCGGTCACGCGCACGACGTCTTCAACCATCTCGGCGCGAGAGGGCACCACGCCTCCGAACGCGCCCCGGTTGCCGCAGTAGCGCCGGGCGCACAGGTCGGCCCACCCCGGGTGTTGCGGGTTGGCGTCGAGGTCGACGCCGGCGTCTGCCAGCACCGCCGCCGCGCGGAGCCACTTGTACGCGCCGGGCCGTGCGCTGAACTCTTTACCCGTGTAGCGCCCGCCCCACTTCTGATAGACGTCGAATGTGATGTGCGCGGGGGACGTCTTGCCCGCACCGCGCAATCCCACCCCGGCCGGCGAAGCCAACCGAGCGGCGGTCACACGGCGCAGGTCATCGATCATCAGGCGGTCGATCGGGTCAAGCATGCTTGATCTCCGAATCGATTATCGGCATGTCACCCGCCTCGGCCGTAGTCACCGGAGTCTGAAGAGCGGCGCCTGTTCGAGACTCCGCTTCACCGGCCGGACCGCTCGCCTCACGGCTCGCGGGGCTCACGCCCTTACACATGGCGGTGGTGGAAGACCCAAAGGATAAAGGACACCTTAAAGGACACAAGAATCTGCCTTCCGCCTCACGGCGGAGGGCGATTCAAGAGCGCAGACGTGAGGACGCCGGCTGCCTGCTCGGCTGTACTACCGCAGAGGAGGCCGGCTCCCAGCGCGCAAACCCTCAGACACGTCCAAGGAACTTCCTCGGTCGCACTTAGTACCGAGCACGGTCAACTGCGGTGGGATTTCCAATACACCAGTCGATCGGCGGCCTACCACCCGGGAACGGGTGTACCGTCGATGCTGTCTAGGATGTCACGGTCGCACTTGCTAAGCTTTACCTCTCAACTGCTGAACCTCGGTCTTACAGATGGCTGGAATGCTGAGGACTTTTACCGGCAGTTGCAGCAACCTCTGCCAGCAATCGCGGCGGCTGATCTCCGGCTCCCGTGTGATCGCGTTGCGAATGAAGATAGCCGTGGTGCGTGACAGTCCAAGCGACATCAGCATGACCAGCACCCGGTCTCGGGCCCCGAACTCAATGTACAGGTGGAGCGGGGCGATCGATGCAACCAGCTTCTCCCGGCCGGTAGCGGTCAAGAACGCGGTGAGGGTGTCGATGTATGCCTTTAGGTACTTCACATAGCGGAAGCGGACGGTCTGCTCCAAGTTGTCCAGCAACTTTCTGATCTCGGCATTGATTTCCCGCGGTCTATTCGGCACCTTGTAATGACGAAGGTGGTTGTCGATCATCGCCTTCAAGCTTTGCCCTGCGACCCACCAGTACGCCAGCGTTGCGAAATACAAGTAGCTATTGTTGTTCACCCCCACGAACACTTCGTCAATGATCCTGAAGATTTCTCGCATCCGGTCTAACGCCCTCGTCCCGGCGTTCGGGTCGACCGGTAACATTAAGGCAATGTTTGGGGCCGCGAGGAATCGCCTCCACAACTCATCGAGGCTCAACGGCGAGATCGTCGAGTTACGCTTGCACACGTCCGTAGGAACGCGGATTTGTTGCAGCACCTGCTGGCACTTCGCATCGATCGCCTGTAGCTGCTGTTGATCGGCCGCAGAACCGAATGGAGACCCAGCGACGGCCAATTGTTCGCACGTGAACTCCGAGAAGACCTTGCCAAAGGTCTGCTCGACTCGCTCGCGGTCCTTGACTTGGCTAAGCAAGTTGTGGTCGTCGATCACGGCGAGCACTGCGTCCCCGACGTCCCGATCCTGTAGCGACTCACGGAACGCGGAGTTCATCTGCGAGAGGTTCTCCCCGTCGAGCGGATTCTCGTCCCACTTTCCCGGATTTATGCACCAGATGATCCCGTTGAAAGTCTCCCGCAGCCGTCCAGCACGACCTGCGAGGTTCCAGAAGTCCGGGCTCGCCATGGGCTTCCCCGACCCCTTGCGAGGTGCCATCAGAACAATGTTAGTCGCCGGCAGATTGATGCCCTGAAGCAGAGTGCTGGTGCATATGACGAATCTCAGCTTCCGTCGCCTGAGCAGATCCTCAACCTGCCCGCGGATCAGATGCGGCATCTTTCCGTAATGGAACGCGACACCCTTGTTTAACGTGTCGACGAGGGCGTAGCTCACGTGGACGTGGTCTCGTACGAAGTCACGCAGGTTCAGCACGTCGGGATCGGTAGTCTCCGTCTCGATTTGCTGCGCGAGCCTCAGGGCGATGTCCATCGCGTCGGATGGGCGGTTCGCGTAGATGATGGTGGACTCATCGGACCCAGTGAAGAACGCCGCCGTATCAGCCAGCCGGTCGATCACCCCCCGAAACGAAAACGGTACCGAGACGCGGCCGATGTCACGCGGGCCCGCGGGCGTTCGTACACGGACGTCAACCGAACCCGTGTCACGCGGCACTTCGTCTAGCACGACGACCATCTGCGACACCGGTGCTTGCCGCTCAACGAAGGCGTCACCGTCCCCGTCAATTTGGAACTCAACGAACAGGAAACCCGGGTTAGACGTCAGCGGGCTTGCGAAGCAGGTACGAATGTTCGGGAAGCTGCGTATGACCTCCTGAACGGCCGAGTGTAGGATCATGCCGCGGTCTTCGTCGGCGATCTCTTGGGCCTCATCCACGTAAATCCGGTCGATGCTGACTGAACCGTCCGGTGAGTACAGGAGACTCATCAGCCGTTCCTGCGTCAGCACGTATACGACGCCGGTCTTAACCTGGTCGTCGTCCATCGGTGTAGGTGCCGAGGAGACGGCGACGCCGTGTAGGTCTGCTTCACGAAGACGGGCAATCAAGTCGTTCATGACCTGCCGGATCAGTGCCCGGGTTGGTACGACGTACACAATGATCCTCGCCTTACCGCTCGCGATCGCGTCGACAATGTCCAGCGAGAGGACGAACGACTTGCCCGCAGAGGTAGGCGCCGACACGCTAACTGGCCGTTCACCCCTCAGGGAGCGGACCAGGCGGACTTGAAAGTCGGTCAGGGTCCGCTCACCAAGGCCTTGGAACGTGAGTGTGTTGTCCGCCTCATGGGTTATCGCTTCAAGAGCGAGGGCCGGCGGCAGACGGTCGCCATTCTGATCCGCGGCGAACAGCTCTTGAAGATGCTGTCGCCCCGGAAAGTTCCCCAGCCGAGCGAGGATCATCTCCGCGGCCTTCGTGTACCGCCGGTCGATCTTCGCCCTCGCGACTGCAAGCCGGGTCGCAACGTCGTAAGCCCACGTTTTCCAGTGAGCCTCAGTAATCTCATCGGGGGTCGATGGCCCGAGGGCGAGGCAGGCCGCCATTTGGATTAGGAACTTGGCGTCATCGTCACCGAAGTGGACGGCCGATTCCTCGATACCCAGTCGTTGCTGAAGGTCCGACACAAGTAGGCGGGCATATACCTCAAGGAAGTTGTCAATGCTTTGTCGCGTCACTGGCATTAGCTGGCGTCCCCGCCGGGCTGGGCTTCGGCGGCTTCGTCCGATCGAGGTATGGCACGTCTGCTCCGAGCAGGGCTCGGTAGAAGGCGCGTCGGAATTCGTTCACTTCCTTGAACGGGAGGAATAGGAACTTGAAGCTGACGTGCTTGTGTTTGCACCCTGCGAACCGATGGTTCAGCATCTTCTCAATGGCTGGTGCGTACTTGCGGTAGTAGTTCTCGAATTCCTTGAAGAACTCCTCCCTTTTCTCCCCCAGCAAGTGTTTGTAATCGTCCCAATCGAACCCGACGAGGCAGGCGTGGACGACGTGGCACGTGTCCTCGGTTGAACCTCGGTTCAGGAATTTCGTGATCGCGTCCTGCAGGTCTGCATCAACATGCTTGAAATGGGCGGTAACCAGATGAAGCTCTTCATCAAGCCGGCCCAGGTCGTAGAACTCCGTGATGCTACCGAATACGCTGCTCAGTGCCTCACCGATGTCGCCGTAGAGCTTGGACTCGCCGAGGAACACATCGAGGTGGTCATCGTCCACATCCCACTTCACGTGGACCCCGTCAGCCCCCTTCACCTCGTCCTTCGGGTTCGTCTTCAACTCCATCTTGCAGACGACTTGCGGGGCACTGAACGCCGCCTCCAACAAGAAGAACAGCAGCAGTTCGCCGACCTCCCCCGAGGTCTCGATCTTTCGGAAGTAATCACGTGCCTTGAAGACGAGGTCGCCCTCATTCGGGTCGTCGACGTCCTTGAGCATCCGGTCGCGCGTTGAAACCGAGAGCGAAAACCGCACGACGTGCTTAGCGAGCACCTTCGCCAGCAAGTCGAACTTCGGCTCTCCGTTCGTCGCGTCGAACTTCACGTATTGAAGGTGTACTGTTGCCTTGGGCTCACTCAGGTTGAAGGTGTGCGTTACTTCACCGATGCACGCCTCGAACTGCCGCCGCGTCGCTTCGAGGTACGCTGCGAGATCCGGCAGCACGCCCTTGGGTGCTGGGGGAGCGGGTACGGCGTTGGGAGCCGATGCAGACATGGCGGTGGTCTCAGTCCCCCCGAATACATGTGTTGACTAGGCGATCAGCATCGCGGCAGAGCCAACAGTAGGATGCATGCTACACACCTGAAGGGGCTCAGCACAAATCCTGTTACGCTAACGATGCCATAGAAAAAGAGCGACCCAATCGTCGCTCAACTACTCACACTATTTCCAAAACACTTCGTAGTTCGTCGCCGGACAAGTCAGTCGGCTGCTCGCCTTTCTTGAGCTCGGGCCAGCGGACGAACCGCGAGCTGGAAACGTGCTCAAAGACACTTGCCGCGCAGCGATTGCCAGCTTCGTCGCCGTCCGCGAGAATCCAGACGCGACCTTCCAAAGCGCGAGCAGCTTTAATCCGAGCGGCGGAAGCGATGCTTCGCCAGGGGCAGCCGCCTGACACCAGTCCCGCGGCAGTCAGTCGGTACCTCCGCGAGAGCTTCCGCCAGGGCGCGTTCGTCGGAGATTCGAGGATTGCGTGAGGACCTTAGCTACCCATCCACCGCCTGATCTTGTCCTCGACAATGTGCCGCGCTGTGGCGTACTTCTCGCGCGACCGGCGAATGAGTTTTGTGGGGTCACGGCGCTTGAATGGGATTTCGGGTGGCGTCTGACGAGCACGCGGTCCATGCGGTGGCCCGGCAAAGCATCGTGACGTGAGCCCGCCCGGAGCCATGGCCGTGCGCAGCGTCAGCAGGATGCGCTGACGTCGGTCACCGTGCGGCTTGCATGATCGATTTCAGCTCCCGCTGTTGCTCGACCGAACCTTCCAATAGGTTCGACGGGCTTTCGCTTCCCTCGGCAAGAATCGAGTCCTCGGATGATACGAAGAAGAGGCGAATCTCTTTGTCGGTCAATACGAGTCGATAGGTGCTCCTGCCAGCCGATTCGATAAGCGGGATGAGGGCGGCAGGGAGAGCGTCCTTTAGCCGGTCGATCCGGCAAATGATCGCCCGCGGCGATACCGATTGTCCAAAGTCTTCCCGATCAACTCCCTTGCCGGCCGCCGCCTTTTCGGCAAGTTGCCAAAGCGTCTCCCAGAGGGCTGGATTCTTGTGCCAATTAACCTTCTGCAGCTCACCATCCCAATACGCTTCCCGTCGGCCGACACCTGCAACCAGCACAAGGCGGCAGGAGTCAATCGCGTCAGCAATCTGCTGCTCCACCGACGGTCTAAGGTTGTACATCGCGTTGACATCGACCAGTGCTGCGGCCACCCGATCAGCAACCGCGACCTCACCGCGTTCTAGCCAGAACCGGAAATCTGCAGGCGGTGGTGTCCCGTCCAAGCTGCGTGGCCGAAGGTTTGGTGCAGCGGCGAAGACGGCGTACGCCTGCGCAACGATCACACACGCGGTGCGGATTCTCGCGTCAGGGGCGTGCGTGACGGCTACCCGCAAAGCTTCCGCTGATTCCTGTAGACGTGTGGCGGCCGCTTGGACGGCCGGGCAATGCTTGCTGACCTTTAGGCCGGCTTGCTCGCATCCTCGCCGAAAACTGCGTAGCTCCCGAACCCAGTGTTCGATGCGGCGGAACATCATTCCGACCACATGATCGTCCGGAAGGCGCAGCGCCTCGTGCAGGAACGGAAGGAAGTCGGCCAACTGAGCCCGTGGATGAGCCGCTGCGGAACCCGGCATGGTAACGAGATTCAGCTCGTCCGACGGCCCGAAATAGTCCCTGTCGGAGACCAGATCCTTCCACGGGCGTGTTGCAACCCATTGCACGAATCCCAGCCCCGCCGTCGCTTGCCGGACCGGCACCCTTGCTAGCGACGCGGCATACGCGATCAGCGCCGCATCTACGGCCTCGACGAGCTGACGATGGGGGCTGCGGGATCCCGCTCCAAGCTGCGTGACGGCCCACGTCGCCAACCGAAAGAATTCGGGGCGATTAAGCAATTCGGCGGCAACGACGCTAACGTCGCGAGTCAGCCAATCGAGCAGCCTTCCTGCTTGACCCTCTAAATTGCCGCCGGGCGAGGGGCTCGAGATCGCGGCATATCGGCGCAACGCGACATCCAAATGATCCAAATACATGTCGACCTCCCGTCCTTCGTTTCTGCGGACATCCATCCTGGGCGCCGCAACGTTCCATTATCTCAAATCGTGGCAGTGCTCCGCATCACCCGATCGAGGGAACGAGGCAAAATAATTTCTCCGGGCGCGCGTCCGGAGCCCTGATTTTTCGCATGTCCCCAGCCAAATCGCACGGTGAGACCGCCGCGAGATTTGAAACGAGTATCTGAGTTTCGTCTGCCCGGCGGATTACGCCGTGCCGGCGCATGTGCAGAAAACGACCACCGTCAATCTCTTGCCGGATCCGGCGCGTCTCCCACAATCCGCGCTGGCAGGCGATTCGTGCACCGTGGCCTATGGCGGCGATAGTCAGCCAGCCGCCGATCATCAGTCCTGCGATTCGACGCCGGGGCGAAACACCTCTCGGCCAATGCCGAGCGAGCGGTGGCACACCCGCTATTCGCAGCGACACCACCCCGTGCGGATCCAAACCTTTCCGACGGGCGTCACGATCCCAAAGCGTGTGCGAATCTACGCGCGAAATGGCTACTACCTGCTGCACTTTTGGGACCCTGCCGTTAAACGCACACTGTATGACCGGGTGGACGGCGATCTCATCGATGCGATCGCGAAAGCCCGTCAGATCGACCAGCGGCTCTCCAATTTTCGCAGGTCGGGCCAGGTCCCCCGCCGGGTAATCCATGAAGATCTCGTGGAGGCCTTCCGCACGGATTTGGAACGGCGCGCCGACGCCGGCGCCATCGCGCTGGCGACCGCACGGCGGTACGGCTCGGCGCTGAAACACTACTTGCAGTTCATCAGGCAGCCGCAGCTCGCGGCGACGAACCCGAGCGCGGCCCGCGTGGACCGCCAGTTCGCTTTGGACTTCAGTGCGTTCCTCGGCTCGCTGATGATCTCGCCCAATGGCCGCGCCAACAGCAAGCCCGCAAAGATGCGAGGACAGGACTTTGTGTTGGACGCCGTCCGCGCGATGTTCGAATGGGCTGGCGACCGGGAGCGCGGCAACTTATTACCCGATGGCTTCCGCAACCCGTTCCGCCGCCGCCTCATCGAGCGCCGGCGCGTTGCGGTCGACATGACCGGGGATCCCGACATCACCATCTCGATGAGCGCCACATTCCTGGAGGCGTGCGACGACTGGCAGTTCCGCCTCTTCGCCCCCGTGGTGTTCTACGGGTTGCGCCCCGGCGAGCTGGTCTTTCTGTTTCACGAAGCGCTCGACGAGAGCTTCCTCGATGTCGGCTGCGTGGAGGCCTTGGCGTACATGACGAAGGGTCGGCGCAACAAGCGCCTGCCGCTGCTTGGGCCGTTGCATGTTCTGCTGACGCGCGACACGCCTGCGCGCGGGCTGATCTTTCAGCGCCGCGGAAGCTCGGTGGGGCTTCCTCATCCGCCCTTGCTTGGAGCGAGTTTGCCCGAGATGGTCACGGAGTTCACCAAGCGATCGTGCAACCAGGGCAATCAGAAGGCTGGCGCTGTCGCGAGGATTCGCGACTGCGTATTGCGCGACGCCGGCGCACTCACCTATAAGATGATCGAGGGCGAGTTCGGGAAGATCGCAGGTGCGTTGGGATGGCCGGCGGCGGCGACGCTCAAGGACTTCCGGCACTCCTGCAATACAGCCCTCGCCAACGGTGGGATGCCGGAACACGAACGGCGCTATCTGCTTGGACAGACGCCGGGCAAGGCCGCGATAGTGACGTACACCCATCTGAACAAGCTCGCTGAACACTATCGCTCGGCGATTGATCAGGAAATGGCCCCCTTGCTCGCGATCCTGCAACGACGTATCGCGGAATAGGGCGTGCGCCGCATGCGCGCCGCGCACGCTCGCCGCGGATGGTCTCACCCATCGTTCGCCGCCGCAATCGAGACGAGCGCCGGCTCACTGTTGATCTCGTCCTGCCTCCGCGCCTTTAGCCACTTGCCGATGACCTGCAGCGCCGGTCGCCGAAGGGTTGCCGCTTCGAGCTGCTGCCGGATCGTCTCAGGTCCGGCGTGACTGTACACCGCGGTCATCCCCAGCGGCCCCCGGGAAAG
>JADMIO010787675.1_pt1 | contig 13936 bp, 11 predicted proteins | sample 8958161 | NCBI WGS metagenome assembly JADMIO01 (sample SAMN16585339, study PRJNA669376) | soil metagenome | isolation source: Crop rotation soil | place: USA: Cullars Rotation, Alabama | collected 2011 | reverse complement strand
CTTTCCCCAATCGCCGTCACCGCCAGCACGGCAATCCAGCGCGCCTGCTCAACCTGTTCCCGCATCGCTCCAACGTAAACTAAACGAAGTCCGGTTACCAGCAGGCGGAGGTTGTGGGGAGTATTAAAGTAATTTAATGAAACCCGCCTGTTCGAAATGATGATCGGAAGTAAACGCCTGATTGATCTGCTCTTCTTGCATTACAGCGAAACTAACGCAATCAGTGAGACTCCAGTCCTTATCTAAGCGGCTGCAGTAAAGGCGCCATCCCTCCGACAGCAGTGAGCTATCCGCTTCGATAACTTTAAGCTTAGGCAGAGACCGTAAACCATCGATCAGCTTCACTGCTTTGCCGCGCCATGCTGATGCGCAAAAAGCGTTAGCAACTTCGAGAAGGACGAACTCGGTAGTTACGAGTGCGACATTATTGCGGCGCAGTTCAGCCATAATGTCTGTTGCTCGATCGTGTAGTTCGTCTCTTGTATTAACGAGCGCGATCCACGCGGCTGTATCAACGAGTGTCGTTGGCATCCGTTCCGTTTTTGGTAAGGCCGTAGAGGTAATGATCGTGTTGGTGGGCGAGATCGGAAACACCGGTGTCGATAGCACACTCGTTCAAGAGTTGAGTAAGTGCATCCCAGGCTTGATCATCCGTTTCTGGGAGGGGCTTGCCGTTATCGGCATCACTGAGGCTTACGGTAACTTCTACCTCTGCGCCTTCAGGTACGGCCAGAGGTTGTTCAAGACGCAGCACGCCATTTTCATAGATTGCTTTAAGATTAGTGGTCATTCGACGTCCTCGCTCACATTCTAGCATCGTCGTTTTTGCTTTAACAGTGGTACCGATAGTGTAGAATCCTCAGCCGTTCCACTATAGTTCGGTTGAGGAGTGACTGATGAGGGTTACTTCGCTTTCTGTTTTGCTCGTCTTTGTAATTGCGTCCACAGTTGCAGCGCAGGCTCAGCTCAGCGTTACCGCGGTCAATAAACTCAAGACGGGCCGCCCGAGTGAGACGATTGAGCTGACGGCGGAAATGCTGGCGCCGCTCGGGGAAAAGGATCTGATGAAGATCCACGTGCGTGACGGTGCGGGAAAGGAAGTGTTGGCCCAGGCCGTCGATACCGACTATGACGACTATCACAAGCCTGACACGTTGATCTTCCAGGCTGACTTCGGCCCGAACGAGACGAAGACCTTCACTCTGACTGCCGGCGGTAAACGCGAGTACTCGAAAGAAGACTTTCGCGCGTACGGTCGCTTCGTGCGCGAGCGTTTTGACGACTTTGCCTGGGAGAACGATCGCATCGCGCATCGCACTTACGGAAAAGCACTCATCACGTGGAAAGGCGAACCACTCACCAGCAGCGCGATCGACATCTGGTCCAAACGCACGTCGAAGCTGGTCGTCAACGACTGGTACATGGTCGACAACTACCACGCCGATCATGGCGAAGGACTCGACGCGTATTCTGCCGGTCCCACTCGCGGCTGCGGCGGGAGCGGTATCTGGTCCAACAATCAGCTCTACATTCCCACAAACTTCGTCGACTCGCGTGTGCTGGCGAACGGGCCGATACGTGTGATGTTCGAGCTGGTTTACGAACCGTTCGACGTTAATGGCGTGAAGGTGTCGCAGGTGTTGCGCGTGTCGCTGGATGCGGGCAGCCAGTTGGATCGTTTTCGAGTCTCGTCTCAAGGGGGCGAGTCGCTCCCGGTCGCCGTCGGTTTGAAAAAAGTGAAAGAGGCACAGAAAGAATTCAATCAGACGCGCGGCTGGTTGACGATCTGGGAGCCGGTGGAAAAGAACCTCGGCATGCAGGGACTGGCGGTCGTCGTCGATCCGGGCACGGTCGACAAGCTCGCCGAAGACAAACTGAATCACCTGGTCGTTTTAAAACCCAATGTCACCACATACTGGGCCGGCTTCGCATGGGACCGCGCGGGCCAGATCACGTCAGCGGAGAGTTGGAAAGCGTACGTCGATCAGTTTGCGGAAAGACTGCGTTCACCGATCGACATAAAAATTAAATAGCCACAAAAAGCACAAATCAATTTCTGTGCTTTTTGTGCCTTTTGTGGCCCAAGATCATTTTCCGGAGTCCATGTGCCAGCCGACGTTCACAAGCGCGTCGCCACGTCTCACAAACATCTCCGTGGCGCGACCGCTCGCCGTCGAACGTTGCCCGTTGACTTCAGTCTCATACGCGTACGTCGTGTAGATAATGATGGTGTTGCCGTAGACCTGAATCTCGGTCTTCGGAAACTCGAGTTTCACCAGCTTGCCGCCGCTCTCGGCAAATCTTTGCGCGCCCGCGAGCACTGCAGCGCGATCGGACCAGCCTTCCTGATCGATCGCGATCGTCTCTTCCGGAATCAGCCGCTCCAACGTCGCCCGATCGTTACTGAACCACGCTTTCCAAACTGCTTCACGCGCGGCGAGTATGCGCTCGCGAACCTGCGGCGACACATTCATCGGGCGCGACATCTGCTCCGCACGCCAGTCCGGATCGACGACAGTGTGTGACGCGACCTGAATCCAACCCCCTTTGCGTTTCGCGTAAACGTCCATGATGCGAAAGCGTCGCAGCGTGATCGTCGTGTTGCCGTCTTTTCGTTGAAACTCACCGAAGAAGTTCGCGACGGCAAGCTCCGGGCTGTAAAAGTTCACGTCGAAGTCGAAGACTTTGTACGTCGTGCCGGCGGGAAAGTAAGGACCGGGCTTCGGCTTGTTCGCCGGTCTGGGCCACTCGATACCATTCGCGCGCATGTAGTCGTCAATGCCTTTGATCGGCGCGCGCGAACCTTCTAAAAAACCGCGCCAGTCTGCGGAGTGCGTCGCAAAGATCTTGTCTTCGTCGCCGTCGATGAACGCCTGAAAGATACTCTCGATATGCGCTCTGATCGCCGCCGCATCAGCCGTTCGATCATCAGAAGAAGAAGCTTTAGCCACAAAAAGGCCCAAAAAGCACAAAATGAGAAGCGAGCTGATGGTTCGTAATTTCTGCTTCATTCTCAAACTCCTCTTTCAGTTTTGTGCTTTATGTGCTTTTTGTGGCCTGCTGACAACAACAAATACGCGAGCGGCGGCTCCGCTGACGTGAACGGTATTGCGGCCCACGCTGGTCCAGCGATACTGTGACCACATGCTACGCCCGCGCCTGCGCCCCTGGATGATTGTGTCGGCCGCCTGGATTGTGCCGGCAGTTTTTGCGGTCATCAATCGCATCGCACAGGCACGTTTGCAACGTTGGGAACCGGCGACGCTGCGCGAGCTGTTGTTCGAATTCGGCGACTGGCTTCTCTACGCGTTTCTCACGCCCTTCGTCTTCATGATCTCGAAAAAGTGGCCATTGACGCGCCCTCATCTTGTTCGACGCGCGGTGCTGCACTTCTTCTTTTCACTGTTGTTCTGTGTGGCGTGGGCCACCTGCGGTCAGGTATTACGGCTGCTCCTGATCAAGATCTTCGCGCCGGAGCTGCATCAGTCCTGGTTTGGATTCGGCGTCGAGTGGCTGGCCTGGATCTTCACGACCTTACCGTTCGGCGTCGCCGTCTATCTCTGCGTCGTCGGCATCGAGCATGCGACGCGTTACTTCGTCGACGCGCGCGAACGCGAAGTGCAAGTCGCGCGGCTCTCTGAACAACTCTCCAGCGCGCGCTTTGCTGCACTTCAGGCACAACTCAATCCACACTTTCTTTTCAATACACTCAACACGATCACCGTGCTCGTACGTGACGACGATCGCCAAGGCGCGGTCAGCATCGTCGAACACCTCAGCGAGCTGCTGCGACGCACGTTGAGTCGACACCAGGCAAACGAAGTCACGCTCGGCGAAGAACTCGAGCTCGTTCGTCAATATGTAGCGATCGAGCAGGCTCGCTTCTCAGATCGATTGCGTCCCGAGTTCAGAATTCCCGAGTCAACGATGTCTGCGGCGGCGCCGAGTTTCGCGCTGCAACACCTCGTCGAGAACGCGATCCGTCACGGTATCGCCAAACATACAGACGCCGGTCTGTTGCTTATAACCGCAACGCGATCAGGCGACGTTTTGGAGATCTCTGTCGCCGACGACGGCGCCGGCATCGATCCCGCAGCGCCCGTGCCGCCCGGTCATGGGATCGACAACACGCGCGAGCGCCTGCGTGCGCTTTACGGTGAACGAGCGTCACTCGAGATCACTCGACGACCGGCAGGCGGTACAATCGCAACCTTAAAACTGCCGTATCGCGAATTGCGTCCAGATGAAGCAAGCTAAGTGGAAAGCACTGATCGCCGACGACGAGCCCGTCGCGCGCCGCGGCGTGCGACAACTGCTGGCGAGCTTTCCCGAGTTTGTCGTCGCCGGCGAGTGTCGTAACGGCGCCGAAGTACTGGCCGCCTTGAACACATCGGCGCCGGACGTGATCTTTCTAGACATTCAGATGCCGGGTATTGATGGTTTTGAAGTGATCAAGCAGCGCACGATCGAGCGCATGCCGGCCGTTGTCTTTCTGACGGCGTTCGATCAGTTTGCGATCAAGGCTTTCGAGACGGAAGCACTCGATTATCTCGTGAAGCCCGTGAGTGAAGCGCGCTTTGCGATGACGATGAAGCGGCTCGTGAGGCGTTTGCAGTCCGCCACCCGTGAAGAGACGATCGTCGTCACTACCACACGCGGCGCAACGGTGCTGCACCTCGGCGAGATCGACTGGATCGAAGCCGCCGGGAACTACTCGCAATTATGGGTTGGCACGCGCAGTTACTTTCTGCGCGAGTCGCTGCAACTGCTCGAGAAACGTGTGCAAAAGAACGGCTTCGTTCGCGCGCACCGCCGCGCGCTCGTGCGTCTCGACGGCGTGCGAGAGCTGACGCGCACGCGTGCCGGTGCGACTGTTGCCGTGCTCGAGAGTGGTGTGCGAGTGCCGATCTCACGCCGTCGCAGCGCTTCATTTAATGCAGCATTTCGGACTCGAACAGGAATTTCTTGTCAATTTCCTGAACCTGTAATTTAATTAGCGCGCCGTTCGTGCTCTTCACCTTTCTACTAGAGGTTTGGTCATGCCTGTTTCTTCTCGCGCCCTCGTCGAGTTAGTGTTGCTTGGTCCAACCAGCGATCGCCGGCAATTACAAGACTCGCCGGTGCTGGGCGACGTCTGGATCGCCTACGCGATGAAGCCGTACGAAGCGATCGATCTTCTGATCACGCCACACAAGACGCGCCCGGCTGGTCCGGTGGCCGTGCTGATATCGCGACGCATCGACGAGTTGAAGCTCAAACGAGAGAGCGGCAAGGAGTCTCAGATTGCCTATCTTCAGGGCCTCGTCGCCGCACGCCTGTTCTTCGAGGAGCTGTGTCGCGTCGTGGTCCCGATGACGCAGTGGTGGAACGACCGCAACGTCCATGAAGGTCTGAAAGAATTTCTCCAGGGCGATCGCTTGAAGAAGCGACTCGCGGCGGTGATTCGCTGGACCAAGTCAAAGAGTGAAGACGCGCAGACGGAAGCGGCCGAAGAGTTTGCGGAGTTCTCTTCGCTCGATCGGTATGTATGCCTCGCGGGAGTTATTTTGTGGGCCGGAGCCGAGGAGCGGAAGAAAAAGAGACCGTCGCTCGGCACCGCCGAAGCTCTGAAAAAACTCACGCGACCCGATCCGATAGTGACGATCCTGGGCCAGGTGTTCAGACCGTTTCTCGAGAACGGCAATTCCCAGGAGCCGCAGGTCTGGCAAGTCTCTTTGAATAGAAAAGCGATGCTCGCCCTCGATCGGTCTGTGCCGTCAGTCAAAGGCGATGCGGCGCGCACGCTCTTCAATGTGAAGTGCGACAAGATCCGTTGGGCCGTGCTCGACTCCGGTATCGACGGCAATCATCCGGTCTTCAACGATCGCGAGGGTAACAGTCGCATCATCAAAGCTTTTGACTTCAGCAACATTCGGCAGATTGTCAGCCTCGACAATCTCGATACTGACACGCCCGAATTCAAGGCTCAACTCAAAGAATTGTTGAAGGGCCGCGAGAAGACTCTTACTCCGAAACAAGCGACCGAGGATCTGAAGAAGCTCGCCGAAGACGCGGAAAACGATCGACCGATCCACTGGGAGCTGGTCGAGAAGTTCATCACGATCGATCCGAAAGATTCGAAGAATCCTCCCAGGAGCGGTCACGGTACACACGTCGCCGGCATCATCGGCGCTTACGCAGCACGAGACACACCGGATGGGCCAAAGAGTCCTGATTACTATGACGGCATGTGTCCCGACATTAAGTTTTACGATTTCCGTGTACTCGCAAAATCGCTGCAGGACACCGAATTCGCGATCATCGCGGCGCTCCAGTATCTGCGCTACTTAAACGAACGTCACACGTACCTGAGCATTCACGGCGCGAACCTCAGTCTTTCGATTCCACACGACGTCCGCAACTTCGCCTGTGGCCGCACTCCGATCTGCAACGAATGTGAACGACTGGTGGAGAGTGGCGTTGTGGTTGTTGCCGCCGCAGGCAATCTCGGCTACCAGCGGTTCGAGACTAAAGAGGGTGGCTCGTACGAAGGTTACACCGCGTTTAGTGTTACTGATCCGGGCAACGCAGACGGCGTCATCACCGTCGGCGCGACTCACCGTTACCGCCCACACACTTACGGCGTGAGTTTCTTTTCGAGTCGTGGTCCAACCGGCGATGGCCGACTGAAGCCTGACCTCGTCGCTCCCGGCGAGCGCATCGAGTCGTGCCTGCCCGAAGGCTCGTGGGGCGAGCTCGACGGTACGAGCATGGCCGCGCCGCACGTGAGCGGAGCGGCGGCGATGTTGATGGCGCGCTACGACGAGCTCATCGGCGAGCCGCGCCGGATCAAACAAATTCTCTGCGAGAGTGCGACCGATCTTGGTCGCGAGCGCAGTTTCCAGGGACACGGCATGCTTGACGTACTTCGCGCGTTTCAAAGTATCTGAAATCATCTTTAAGGAGAAACTTCCATGTTTTTCACACTCGACGTGCGGCGCGCCCGCAAAGGCGACTGTCTCATTCTGCACTACGGTTCGACTGAGGATCCCGGCCTCGCTTTGATCGACGGTGGGCCACCAGACGTTTACAAACCCCAACTCAAGCCGCGTCTGGCGGAGATCAGGAAAATGCGCGGGCTCGATCCCGATGCGCCGCTTCCTGTCGACATGTTGATGGTCAGCCATATCGACGACGATCACATTTGCGGCGTACTCGAGCTGACGAAAGAGTTGGTTGAAGCAAAGCAAGCGCAGCAACCGCTTCCAGTCAAGATCAAAGGCGTTTGGCACAACACATTCGACGACATCATCGGCAACAATCCGAAAGAGTTGATGGCGTCGATCACTTCTTCGTTTGGTGCGGCGTCGCTTTCCGGTGACGTGGATGTAGAGGGTCTCAATCCCGATGCCGCGAAAGTGCTGGCGAGTGTGGACCAGGGATTCCGGCTCCGCGACGATTCGAAGGTACTGGGATTGCGCATCAACCCACAGCTCAAAGGTCAACTTGTGCTCGCGAAGGCGAAAGCGAAGAAGGTCGATATGGGCAAAGGGCTGAGTCTTACTATTATTGGTCCAATGAACGATGAAGTCCTCGCGCTCCAGAAAGCGCATGACGATTTTCTCAAGAAGAAAAAGACGAAGAAGGGTGAGGCGTCGTTGGCTGCGTTTACTGATACCTCTGTTCCGAATCTTTCGAGCCTCGTCGTTTTGGCGGAGGTTGGCAAGAAGCGAATCCTGTTCACGGGCGATGCGCGTGGCGACAAGGTCCTCGAAGGACTCGAGCTCGTCGGTTTGTTAAAGAAGGACGGCAAGAGCCAGATTAAAGTCGACGTCCTGAAGTGCCCGCATCACGGCAGTGATCGCAACATCGATCCGATTTTCTTCCGCCGCATTCCGGCGGACCATTACATATTTTCCGGGAACGGCCAGCACGGCAATCCCGAACGCGCCACGTTGCAGATGTTGTTGGATGAGCGCGGCGATGAAAAGTTTACGATTCACCTGACCTACCCGATCCCGGACATCGACGTCGAGCGCAAAGCGGAAGCCAAAAAGCACGGCCAATCCTGGTCGCCGAAGAAACAAGGCCTCGTCGCCTTCTTCGCCGAAAACCCAAAATTCGCCAAGAAAGTCTCCGTCGTCGACGAAAAGAAACCCCACCTGATCAATTTGTTGGACAAGATTTGATTTTCGCTTGCGGTGACAGAGCGATTAGGACCATAATGCGAACCGGAGATAAAAAATGAAAGACAAGAACGAAGTTGGGCCTCACACCCAATCTACGAAGAAACCTCCAAAAGCTCACATCTCTGACGCTGAGTTCCGACGACGTTTGAAGAACATCTCAGAATGGAGAAAGAAGCGCCTTGCCGAACTTCACACCAAGGATACGCGTCGAAGTTTACATACCGATACGTCATGAAACCTCATATTACGGTTGTCTAAACTGGATAATCGAAGAATTGACCCGATTGCGTGGTGGCTGCTCGGTTCACTACGACGTGGGAGGTTACTACTTCTCACGCGCAAGTGAGGTCATTGATGACAATGTCACTATAGTTTACAGCGACTTTCCGAGTGACTGGAACAATAGGTCTGAGCAGGCGGAAGTGCTGAGCTACTGTGCAACGCTAAAAGATTTCCTGTTTGAGAACCTTTGGGAAGAAGAAATTTTGATTAGCGCTTATCCTGTCTCACATTTTCGGGGATAAATGCGGTCTTCACAATTCCTTAACAAGTTTTTACCTGCACTTAACACAACATTTTCCGGGGGTGTTTAGTATTCTCGCCGGATAATGGCAAAATGGGTGTGCCCGATAATCCTTGAGGAATGGAAATCGAATGAAGTCCCTCCCTAGCCTGTCTTTTCGACTGGGAATTTTACTGGCGATCAGCGTTGTGCTCGCCGGTTGTGTGAATAAGGCGCAGCCGAGTTTTGATCGTCCGCCCGCGCCGGTCGTCGTGAGTACGGCCGTGTCGCAGGATGTGTCGAACTATATGGATGCGCTCGGCAAAATCGTCGCTCGGGAAACAGTGGCGATTCAGCCGCAAGTCTCCGGCCGGATTGAAAAGATTCATTTCGCTGACGGCGCCAACGTTCGCAAGGGCGAGCTGCTGTTCACGATCGATCCGCGGCCGTTCGACGCAAACCTGAAACAGGCCCAGGCCAATCTTGCGAAAGACACCGCCGCCAAGAAACAGGCAGAAGCAAACCTGGCGCGCGAGATCGCACGTGAGAACTGGGGCCGCGCCCAGGTCGATCGTTATCGAACACTCGTCGAGCAGGGCGTGGTCGCGCGCGAGCAGTACGAACAGCTCCGCACCGACTACGACACGCTCAAAGCCAACTCCGAAGCGGCGCGCGCGGCCGTGCGCAGCGCGGATGAAACGATCAAAGTAGACCAGGCCGCGATCGACACAGCGAAAGTCCAACTGAGTTACTGCTACATCCATTCGCCAATCGACGGCCGCGCCGGACAGCGACTCGTAGACCTTGGCAACGTCGTGAATCCCGGCGGTGGAATTTCAGACTCGAACTCCGGAGTTCCAAGTAACGCTCTGCTCGTCATCGAACGGCTTGATCCCATCTACGCTGATTTCACGATCTCGCAGAACAATCTTTCACAGGTGCAGGAGCAGATGCGCGCCGGCAATCTCAGGGCCGAAGTGCGGCTGCCGGATTCACCCGACGACGGCGTGTTTGGACAACTCACGTTCGTCGACAACTCAGTGCAGACCGAGACCGGCCAGGTAACGCTGCGCGCCACGCTTCCGAATCCGGGACATCGCTTCTGGCCCGGACGCTTCGTCAACGTTCGACTGCTGCTGGGAACAATCAATGGCGCCGTGCTCGTCCCCGCAAACGCGCCGCAGATGTCAGCCGCAGGCTCGTACGTCTACGTCGTCAAGCCTGACTCGACCGCCGAACAGCGCACAGTTTCCTTGGGCCAGCGACAAGGCGATCTGATCGTGGTCCAAAACGGCGTCGCCGCGGGCGAGAAGGTCGTCATCAACGGACAACTCGGCGTCACGCCCGGCGGTAAAGTCGTAATCCAGCAACCCCCGCCCAATCCGGCCACAGCCGAAGCGAGTGGATCGAAATGAATCTCTCTGAACCATTCATCCGGCGGCCAGTGATGACCGCGGTCTTGACGCTTTCCGTGATCCTTTTCGGGGTGATGGCCTACTTCCAACTCCCCGTGAACGATCTGCCGGCGGTCGACTATCCGGTGATCCAGGTGACGGTCGGTTATCCCGGCGCCAGCCCTGACACCATCGCCAACAACAACGCCACACCGCTCGAGCGCCAGTTCATGCAGATCAACGGGCTCGAAGTCGTGACCTCGTCGAGCAAACAAGGCGTGGCCACGTTCACGCTCCAGTTCAATCTCGACAAGAACATCGACGCTGCCGCGACTGACGTTCAGACCGCTATCTCGCAAGCAACGGGCAGCCTGCCGGCGGACCTGCCGTCGCCGCCGACTTATTCGAAATCGAACCCGAACGATCAGCCGATCATGTACATCGCGATGACCAGCAATTCGGTCACGCCGGGCCAGCTCTACGACTACGCGAGCACGCAGGTGGGCCAGCGCCTCAGCATTCTGCCGGGCGTGTCGCAGGTCAATGTTTACGGCACGAAATCGGCGATTCGCATCAAGGCCAATCCGAGTGCGCTATGGGCGCGCGGGATCTCGATCGACGATCTGAACAACGCGATCAGGCAGGGAACCAGCTACACGGGCGCGGGCCAGCTGGACAGTGCCTCGCGCACTGCGGTGCTGCGGCCGCAAGGTCAACTCGAAACCGCCGAACAATACGGAAATCTGATCGTCGGCGGCACGAACAACGCGCCGATCTATCTTCGCGACGTCGCGACGGTGAAAGACTCGGTCCAGGACGAGCGCGTGAACATGCGCTTCTGGGTGCGTGGCCGAGAAGTGCCGTCGGCGACCGTCATCGTGGCGGTAAATCGTCGGGCGGGCGCGAATGCCGTCGAGGTGTCGAAATCTATTTACCAGGTCCTCCCGGCGATCGGGCAGGAACTGCCGGGATCGATCAACATCCTGCCGATTTATGATCGTTCCGCCAGCATCGTCCATTCCGTCGCCGACGTTCAGGCCACGCTCGTCATCGCCTTCGTGCTCGTCGTGATCGTGATCTTTGCGTTTCTCGGCAGAGTAACGGACACACTCATTCCCGTCGTCGCGCTCCCGCTGTCGCTGCTCATCACGTTCATCGCGATGCACGGACTTGGTTACAGTCTCGACAACCTTTCGCTGATGGCGCTGACGCTCGCCATCGGCTTTCTGGTTGACGACGCGATCGTGTTTCTGGAAAACACGGTGCGTCGCATGGAGCGTGGTGAGCCGGCGTTTGAAGCGGCCATCAGCAGCGCGAGAGAAATCAGCTTCACGATCATGTCGATGACGATTTCGCTCGCGGCCGTGTTCATTCCGCTCGTGTTCATGACCGGACTCGTGGGCCGCATCTTCCGCGAGTTTGCGATCACGATCGTGATTGCGATTCTCGCGTCGGGTTTAGTTTCGCTGACGTTGACTCCGTTGATGTGCGCGCGCTTGCTGAAAGAACGTGGTCACGGCTTGCGACAGACGTGGGTGGAACGCGTCATCGGCGGCATCGAGAAACGAATTTTATATTTGTATGGCGGATCGTTGTGGTGGTTCCTGCGTCATCGCTGGATCTCGCCCGTGATCTGGGCCATCTGTCTGGCGGGTACGATCTGGTTGTTTATGCTCGTGCCGAAGACGTTTCTGCCGCCGGGAGACAGCGGCGTGATCTTCGGCGCCTTCATCGCGCAGGAAGGCTCTTCGCCGCAGCAGATGCGCGCGTATCAGGATCAGGTCGACAAGATGCTGCACGAGGATCCGAACGTCATCACTGACTTCACGATGACGGGCGCCACCGGTTTCCTCGCCGCAAATCAGGGCATCACGTTTACGTTTATCGGCGCACCCGACAACCGCAAACCGATCGCCCTCGTGACCGCCGAGATGATGGGCAAGCTCAACACGATTCCCGGCGTCATGACGTTTCTGCGGCCGTTTCCGGTGCTCGAGATCAGCACCGGAGTCACCAATCAGACGCAGGGCCAGTATTCGTTCGCCGTGTCGGGCGTGAACCCGAACCAGGTTTACCAGACGGGCCAGGAGCTCATGGGCAAGTTGATGAAGTATCCGGGCTTTCTGAGTGTGTCTTCGGATTACTATCACAACACACCCAACCTGAACATCGACATTCGTCGCGATCAGGCGAAGACTTACGGCGTATCGGAAGCGCGTATCCTGACACTCCTGCGCAATGCTTATTCGCAGAACTATACCTACCTGATCAAGAAGCCTGAAGATCAGTATCAGGTGATTCTCGAGATGGAAGACTCGGTGCGCGAGAAGCCGGAAGATCTGTCGCTGCTCTACATCAAGTCAGACGACGGTAAAAGACTGGTGCCGCTGAGCGAGCTCGTGACGTGGAAGCAGACGCTTGGTCCACAGGTCGTGAATCACCTCAACCAGTTCACCAGCATGACGCTTTCGTTCAACTTGAAGCCGGGCGTCGCGCTCGGCGATGCCACGAACTTCATTACAAAAACGGCGGCTGAGACGGTGCCGCAAGGTGTGCGTGCGGAGCTGCAGGGTGAGGCGCTCACGTTCAGTCGCACGGTGACGAGTTTGACGATCCTGATGGCGCTTGCGGTGTTCGTGATGTACGTGATACTCGCGATCCTTTACGAGAGTTACGTGCACCCGTTGACGGTGCTCTCGACGTTGCCGACGGCGCTCGTCGGTGGATTGTTGACGTTAATCGTTTTTGGACAGGAAGCGTCGTTGTACGCGTTTGTCGGCATGTTCATGTTGATGGGCATCGTGAAGAAGAACGGCATCATGATCGTCGACTTCGCGCGCCATCGAGTTGAAGCGGGCGAGCCGGCGGACAAGGCGATTCACGATGCGAGTATGGATCGTTTCCGGCCGATCCTGATGACGACGCTGGCTGCGGTTTTCGGTGCGATACCGATCGCGCTCGGTTATGGAGCGGATGGTGCTTCGCGACGGCCGCTCGGGTTGGTCGTGGTCGGCGGACTCGTGGTTTCGCAGTTCATCACGTTGTACATCACGCCGGTGATTTATCTCTACCTCGAACAGTTCCAGGAGAGAGTTCTGGACCGCACCTCATTCTTCCGTTCAAGGAGATCTCAAAGAGAATTTAGCCACGGATAATACGGATAAAATCGGATTTTTTATCCGTGTCATCCGTGGTTAAATGTCCTCATGTCTAACGAACCCGAACTGAATTCCACCGGAACCGCAACCCTCATAGTTGGCCCACAGGATCTCGCGAGCTCAATATCAGTTGAAACGGGGGATTCGTTCCCGCCGGTCCTCGCGACTGCGAGAATGGTGGCGTTGATGGAAATCGCGGCATCGCGCGTGCTGGCGCCTTTCTGTGGCCCAGGAGAGTTGTCAGTCGGCGTCACCGTCGATATAAATCACACCGCCCCGACACCGCTCGGCGCGGAAGCTACTGCGACCGCGCGTTATGCGGGTCGTGAAGGCAAGCTCTTTTTGTTTGAGGTCAGTTGCGCCGATAAAGGCGGTGAAGTTGGTCGAGGATGGCACAAGCGGGCGATTGTTTCGAGTGAACGGCTACAAAGCGGCGCTGCAAAACGCGCCGGTTGAGGTGCGCCATGTCAATTGCCAGACGACGAATGGACCATGATGTATTCGAGCGTGAATTTGCGATCGAGAGTCTGAAGAGCGAACGATTGCGGGTCACGATCCTGATGGGCGCGATCGTCAGTTCGGTCGCGCTCCTGCTGTTGATGACGCTGTTCTTCTTCGAGCAATTCGACGTCACCTTTCGCGGTAACGCCCGCAGGTTTTTGTTTGCCGCCGTCGTGCTCTTCGGCGTGAACATATGCTACCTGATGGGGAAAG
>JADMIO011583486.1_pt1 | contig 13938 bp, 8 predicted proteins | sample 8958161 | NCBI WGS metagenome assembly JADMIO01 (sample SAMN16585339, study PRJNA669376) | soil metagenome | isolation source: Crop rotation soil | place: USA: Cullars Rotation, Alabama | collected 2011 | reverse complement strand
CCGCATGCAGAGTTCATGATCTTCGACCACAAGTGCAACCGCATTGCTTACTTACTCTCTGTCTCAATCGATGGCAAAACAACCGAAATAGACAATACTTACAAGCCTGGATACAAGATCTGGGTGAAGCAGCCAGATGTGGAGAGTCCACCTCAAGTTGAGTATGGTGCTGGAGTTTGGAGAGAGTCGTTTTGTTGGAATGCTGGATCGCGGAAGGGAGTCCTGGATTTAGGTTGGCTTGTAAGATTACTTATAAATGTCCTTGGGCAGTGTACGATACTGTTTTGGCGGATGGCTCGGACAGTCGATGAAATTGTGGCAGTAAAAGGATCAGCAGGGTGAGAGAACGGAATGAAACAGCAGCGCAATCGCCTGACTCCGTGCCCCAAAATTCCACATGACGTGCTTCGATATATTCCATGAGACGATCTCTGTGAATGTTGGCTCCCATATTTAGGCACCCCGTACTTCCAGCTGTAATCGTGATTGACTGCCTGTCGAGGGAGTGAACATGATTCCTCGAAACACTAGAATGAGAACCCTGATGCTGGCCTCCATGCAACAACAATATGATCAAACTTGTAAGGCAACTTTGCAATGCTGCAGACCATGACTGTGTGCTGCAACTTCCAAAAAGCTAGTGAACGAGCGGGAGCACAGGGTAAATTCGAAGCGTACACATGTGCCTCCTCGTTTAATGGACCACGGCCAAGACTCTACACGGACTTGCCTATTATACATTGTATTCGATTTCATGTCCTATGTGAGTCTTTAGATTGAGCACATCCTTCCGTTAACAATCGAAGTGCACTCTGCAAGCCAACCTAAGTCCAGGCCTCTCACCACCCTTCCTCAACCCCGCGTTCCAACACAGATCACTCTCATACTCTTTATCCAAGTACTTGATCTTAACCACATCACCCACGTCCTCTTGAGCAATGCTAACAGGTTCTTTCAGCCCCTTGGCAAAGAAACTTAGTCTTTCACTTCCAACTCTTTCTGCTGGCCAGTATCCAGTCCAGTGACATGAGGGTTCAAATTTCATGTACTCTGCCGAAGAACCAGCTTCTTCGACCTGTGACACGAAAATGCATTTCGGACGTGTTAGTGAGAAGTGGCAGTAGTTTTTGTTGAAAGGCTAAAAGGAAGTATATCATATGAGATAAGGGCTTTCACTTAAGTGACAAGGCCTTTGTGTAAGGAGCCGGAAATAGTAGATAAGTAATAGATAAGGCACAGTTCCTCTAAGTATTTAAGAGGAAGGTATATTCTAGTTAGTAGATAGATCTTTAGAGAATATAGAGTATACCAAACAATAGTTTTCAGGACTAAATGACGGACCATTAGCGTGTAAGTCGACCCAGAATTGGTAGGCATTGGATTTGGGACTCGCGGTACCTCGCGAGAGGACTTTTGGCGTCATTGAGAAGGTGCTGGTTGTGGTGTCTAGAAGTGGGTCTGGAAGTGGTAGAGCATGAACAGTAGTGATAGGGGTATACATGAATGCAAGAGATGTGAAGACTGACTTGACGATACGCATAGCGAAATGATGTGCCTACAAAGAGTTGATGCTCTCGAATATGTCTGAAGTGGTTGTTGGGGGCAGCAGACCTACTGACATTGTTCTGAAATTAAGCTTATCAGGTAACATATGTGATTCATGAAACCGAAAGACTACGCGAATGGTAAGACGACAATCTTTGTAACCATTCACGGTTGACTTAGCAGTGCCAGGAAGTCCCGAAAGGGCGCTGCTCCAAAACAAGAGGAACGACGGCCCATGACACACCAAAAGGCATTTGTTTAGCATGGCACTGATCGGGAGTAACAACTACATTGTGAAATATACAATACATCGATCATCAACAAGGGTTTGATGAACAGACCGGACATGTGCGGGGTATCAGATCAAACTAGAGCACGTTAATGGCGCGGTCCAGCAAGAGTTTATATGACTTACCGGCACACTGAAAATGTTCCAGCGATTGCTGATATCGACACCAAATATAGCTCTGCAACATGTTAGATCGACCTTTCCTTAAGTAGACAGCTAATATGGTAGGTGACTTACGGTGCCAGAACTTGCGCATAAAGATTGGTTCTTCCATCCATGCCATAACATACCCAAGGCGCCGTGTCAAGACCAATGCCAGCATCACCATACAAGGTGACTTCATTCTTCAACGCAAGCGATATCTATGTCATCTTAGCATGTATCACCTGCAGAGCTCAACGTACTTACAGTAGTGTCTGGCACGGCTTCGTAATGGAAGACTATACCAAACTCGATGCGCGGTGTTCTATGGATAATCAGCTCTCTCGCCATCAACAAGGTACGGTGATCTTACATAGCTGCTGTAAGTGCACCATAAGCTGTGACATCTGCTTTGAAGACAGGTTTACCAGTCGCTAGCGTGTTCTCCGACCCAACAGCTGGAGCATCTCCTTTTTGGTCGACGATAGAGCCTCCTTCTGCTGTGTTCTTTTCGTTGGGATATCTTTGGGTGTAATCGAATTTTACGACATCAAGCTTTACAGATGCATCCCTATAGGGCCGTTATCAGACGGATTTACATTAATCGCGGGACGTCAAGAATACTTACAAATGCAGTGCAGCCGTACCAGACAATTCCTGATGCAACGTCATCAACAAGGTCTAATATGATGCAAAAGAGGGTCTTACTCCAATAACTTTCAGATTGGGTCCAATTGTGACGATACCAGGCACAGAGAACGTCAGACCGAAGTTTTGTGCACCGAACAGCTCTCTTGGGCCCGTTGTAAAGAATAGCTCTGCATAAGCATCGAGACTAAGCTTGGCCACGATCCCGCCTTTCGTGCGGAACAAAGCATGCGGCTGTTTCCAGGTCTTCAAATCCGCGAGATCGCCCTATGAATGGGTTAGAATGATACGATCTGACGTGATCTTGTACTTACAATCAAACTGATAACAGCAGTCACCTGAACATCAACGTCAAGGTCGACAAATGCTTTGAGGTAAGCCCTGTTCCAAAACTGGTTAGAATTTTCGCTTGCAGATAAGCAGTAGTCTCTATCTAGGAAGACTTACCTATAATTGACACATTCAATCGACTCATCGTAGAGCGTGTATCGATAGTTCTCCTACAGCAAGTCAGTCCGCCGTTCGATGTCGGCGTATGCCAGTTGAATGCTCCTACCTGAATTCTGTGGTTTACTGCATCGTAAGCAACGTCAACCTCACGTTGTTTGTCTAGCCAACGACCAAGAGTCGATGAAAACCAACGTTTGTGTAGCTCGTCCATTTCATGGGGTGCAGTATTCCTCTTTTGCTTTCGAAAGCTGTGATGAAGAAAGCCAGGCCACGATCCACCATGATCGCGCTTCACCACTTCGTGGAGTTCTTCCAGGCTGCGCTTCTTTTCTCCTGGTTCGTCCACGATTGATTGCCAATACCCTGGCTCACTTGAGTAGTCGATTCTAAGCAAAACGTCTGACTTCGCTCGCCTATGTATTGGTGAGAAATCGTAGTCGAAGGTAAATTCATAAACTTTCGGTCGCAAGATACCACGTTTGTAGAGGCGTTTCTCAAGGTGATGAGGCAAGGAGTTGTTATGCGATGCAGCTAACTTGACAGCCACAGCGTAGCGACCAGCACCACAATGTGAAGGCATCTCGACCACGGTTTCGGCAACTTGTCCTAGATAGATATTGCCACAATTGGAGCTTGGTCCATGATCTGTGCATACTGCTTTGACCGTCTGCCTCTTGTCATGCGTGTCGCAATCAAACAGCTCCCAGTGCGATCCGTCTCTCTTGTCCAGACTAGTGAGATCTTTCTCTGGGCCTAACTATTTGTTAATACAAGTCCGTGAGCACTCATGATTATCTGCATACCTGACATAATGACAAATCCAAAAGCATTGTCATCTGCTTCGCTTGCCCCTCCTTTGCCCGAGTTCACCTGGAGATTGTATGTAGTCTTGTCACCATCCTGTTTCTCCTTTTCATAATCGGGGAAGAGATACGCAAGGTTTACGGGAACTTTCTGATTATCAGTTTCCTATGGATCAACAATTAGCATGTTGCCAAACCTGATAACAAGGACTCAGTGTCCTTACAATGCTGAGCTTTCTAGCATCACAACAAAGTGGTCGAGTGGTAACGACTGCGTTCTCCATATGGGCGAAAGCACACCCAAAAGCTTCTGGATAATAGAACACATCGTCTCGGTATCGAATTTGGCCAGTTCCGCAATTTTCGACTGAGAGGCACTTGTCGTAGCTACCTCCATCTCCATTCTCCGGCTCCGGCCAGAAGCAAGCACCATCAGGCGTACCCTCGTCGCAGCAAATAGGCTCGAAGTCGCTATTCCAAATCTCGCAAGATCCTAAAATCTTAGTGAACGGAGTACTTTTACACGACTGGTGGAGTGAGGACTGTGAAGCCGCCCATCAAGTCTAGTAATAATATGGTACTGTAAAAAGAATTACTCACCTTGAGAGTACGTCAAATACTTCTTCCCTATACGACGTTAGAAACAAACACAAATAGTGTAATGGCTTCACTTACCAGAAGGACATAACTTCGAGGTGTCAGGCATCGTGCTGTCAAGGAAGCCGTCTCCAATCTTGAAACATTCGCCTTCCAATGGAGCACATGTGAACTTCTTGACTTCTTTCTACATGACAATAAAGATCAGCAGACCCAGTGCTGAGAATAAGTACTTACGGCTTTGCAACAATATTGTGCTTTACCACCAAGGAAGCACCTCGCATCACCACCATTAGGATCATTAGGGTTGTCGACCCAAAATCGATCATTACTGACCATCAATATCTCGTCAGTCGCGCACGAGGCACCGTTGCAAATGAAACCGGGTCCAGTATCAAGGCCTGGGATCAAGTCCAGAGGGTTTCCACCATCTTCCCAGCGGCATGAGCTCTCTGGAGGATTCTCGTTGATGGCGCAACATATGTTTCGTCGTTCCCCTTCTTTAGGACATTCCAGGTCATGACCATGCTTGACGAAGCCTGTATCATCACATGTGGGCTTGGTAGAGCAACTGCCTAGATGACACTGAGCACCTTGTCGTACCCAGTCATCAAGACCTCCCTTAACGCCGTTGCGAGACGCGAATTTGCCCAAGCCATCGGGCTGAAGCAGTGCATCAAGGGCACTACTCTTGGAGTCGTCTAAGTCAACTGCCCAGATCATCAGTCCTAAGAGGTGCTCATCATTTGCGAATTTGACTTTTTCTTGGAGAGTATCGCGATCGTCGTAGGCAATCCATTGATCATCTGCATTAAGTTAGATCTCGGCACGACGGAGTAAGTACAGCTCAACATTGGAAAACTACCAAGACTTACTCGACCAAGATACATATTTGATGGCTGCCTTCTCATCATGGACTGCTTTCAACTTGAAGGTATCAACTACTTTCGTAATCTCGGCATACTAATGAATTATGATATCAATTTCGATCCAATGCAACGAGCACGCATCTCAAATCTGCGCTGTACTGGGATTGATTTTGTACTTATGAGGTGGGAGACTCACTGATAGGACACCCTCTGTACCGGTGCACTCCCCTTTGTTTCCGGGTCCCTTCTGCAAGCATCCAGGCTTTGAGCATTTCGAATCAGAAAGGGTGAAGCTCCGGCCATAGAATCCGATACCTAGATTGACCTTGTTCGCAGGAACGTCATTCCTCCAAAGTAGATTTAAAGCATCCTTGATCTCTGTCAGGTTCGTATGTGAGTTCACAAAGTTTCCAACATAGCTGTCCTCGTCATCCCAACTGCCATGGAGATCGTACGACATTAGATTTACCCAACTGACGAGCGGCATCATCTTCTTCAAGTCGAACCATCGAAGATACCATAATGAAGTAGGAGCGGCAAAAGATATACCCCATTCTTCTGGCTCGGCGTCAAATCGGGTCTTCATATCTTGCAGAAGTGCTACATAATTATCGGTGTCGACGAATTTGTTACCTCCACGGTCCGGTGCACCAGGGTATTCCCAATCAAGGTCAACTCCATCAAAGCCCCATTCACGCATGAACGTGATCAGATTACCGATAAATTTGGCTCGCTTGGCGGTTGTAGATGATAGATCGGCGAAGACTGGCTGGGTCGCGGTGCCGTTGTCACTGAAGGTCCAACCTCCCAGGGACAACCAGATTCGAAGACCAGGTGCTTTTGATTTTAGATCAGTGATGTCGTTGAATATCTTCTCTGTTGCTGGCTCCATGGGATGGATGATGAATGAGCTTGGCTTAATGTATCCAAATGCAACATTCAAATGCGTTAACGAGTCCACACGAAGTTGCGAAAGCGGTTTCACCCTGCCTACAAGTAGCTATGGTAAGTTATATGCATATATCTTCATGACACGACGTACATCCGTTCTCGGCCAGAGTCCAGGACTCATAGTATCTGTCAGTTACTGATTAGTTACGCTCCTCGGGGACCAAAGCTTCACTTCAGGTTACCTACCCAATCACCTGATCTCTGACATCTCCCTGACTAAAGCACAATTAGCACCTCTGAGGCCTGTTTTATTCGTTCTTGACACACCTGTGTCCTCCAGAAGATGGTTGGTCGCAGTCACCTTGGCATGGCGCTGGTCCCGATTTCGTGCAAAATTCCTACAGATCCATTCAGCTCGAAGCAAACGTGATCATGCGCGAGTTCTTCTTACTTCAGTCGTCCCACACATGCCATGGTAGGAACAACAGACGTTCAGAGGACATTTGAACGTATCTGCACGAACACCACATTCTGGTTTTGCTTGGCAATTTGAGACACAAGCAGGTGCATCACAATGCTCTGGACGAAGTCCACACTGTCAGAGATTAGAATTGTTTCTAGAGAGTATGGGATATGACTCACGTAACCGCTGTTTCCGTTACAGCATTCTCCGCCCTTGCAAGGCGTGTCTTTCGTGCATCGACCTGGTTCTACTGTCGTTTGTCTTGTGGTCAAGCGGCGGTTATTCCAAGCGGAAATGTCTGCATTTAGAGCATATATAGTTTGAAGAAACGACACTATGACAAAGAGACATAGTAATGCCCGTCGGCCCTTGATAGATGCCATCGTACATGAAGTAAAGAGTGTTGATATTTGCAAAAGCAATGCAAGTCAGACTGGGAAAACGAGTGCTTCTCAGAGAGTCAAAACATGCATGATTCCACACAAAACTCTTCGAGTGAATGACCTCAGCCATTCCCCATTTACCGCTGACCGTCATCGAGATGTGCTTCTGTCCCCGTTGGGTCTGACTTACCTCGCCACTGACATGGACGGATGAAGTCTGGATAGGGGTACCCTCCAGAAACGTCCATAATCTAATTAAACCAGACTGAGAAACTTCTCATCGCAGGTATCCGTACCGAGGTCAGCAAGCAACCTGGCTGGGTGAGTGGTACTTAGATGACCCAGGAATGCAACATCATTGAGCAGGGTCAAAAAGACTCGAATCGCTCGCGTGGTGGAGGATGAAAATTACGGGGTCTGTTTCCGCGTCCCCACGCCAAGACAAACACACTCCTCCTAGAGAGGTAGCTTCAGCTTAGAATAGCACTTTTTAGACTGCAAGCTTAATGTATAATACTATAATTATCGCTTGTAACACGTCCACACCAATGTATTTAGCTGTTATACTTACTTCCTAAAGTTAATACTATTATAACTCTAGTGAACTAGAGTTCTAATGTCACGGGATAACTAAGCGTACGCTGAGGTTAAACGTTGAATTGAATAAGTTCGATGAAGGAGAGAGAAGATTTTTAGGCGGAGCCCGCAAGAAAAGAAGAGGACTTCCCCTGCCAAGTAAAGTAAGCAAAGCACAGGCGCTGCCTGTGTGCTCCTAAGGGCTCGCCCTTCACATTCTAAGATAGTATACTTTTTCAAAGCTAGAACTACTAAGCTTGGTGACCTGGTTTTTTCCAACCCTAGTTCTTTCCACTAATCTGCTTTAGGAATATACTGCCTTTTAAAGCTTATATTACTATATACTAGAAGTTTATCTGGAATTTATATAGGCTAGCCTCAAGGCCTCTATTATAGGCCTCTTTGCCTGCCTTCTCTGCTTCTAAGTACTTTGCGTTAATCTAATTCCTTCTCTCTTACTCTCTCGCAGCCTCTTAGGCTTGCTATATCTCTTTAACGTTACTAAATCGCTTATTAGGATTAGGCTTAACCTTCTTCCTAGCAGGGGCTTCTTTAAGAGTGTCTAATTAAGCCTGAAGAGTAGTAACTATTAATCCCTGCGCTGCACTAAGTAAGGTTAGTTTTATAAACCCCTTCTATAGCTTGCCTACTAAGACCCTGATATCGCGAGGTATATTAGAAGCGCTAGCGAGTTATTAGCTTAGGTAAAAGACGTCCTTTAGCCCTTAAGAGGTATTAATTATATTGAGAGGTATTTTAGCTAGTACTTAACGCGTTAGAGGTGTTGTTAGGCGTGCTAGAATAAATCTAGATTATAAACCCTTCTTACAATTATATAGGACTATGCCACTTACTTTCTACCTATTCCTTATAACGTTAGATATTAAGCTATTATAACAATCGTGCTACTGGTAAGAGTATCACATGTCTTATTAGGTTGGTATTCTAGCAAAGAGATAGTATAAGAAAGCTAAAGACTTATTACTAAATAGCTAATAAAAGATATTTAATTTAAGTTAAATATAAAGCTCCTATCTACTATAGAATACTATCTACTTATATAGGACCTTTGTCTTTCTAGATCTTATTATATACCTTAGATCTAACTAGATTATAATCTATAACACAATCTATAAATTATAAGCTAAGACCTTAATTTATATTACATAACCTTTTAAATAAAGAAACTACTAAATCTAGTCTAACACTTAATGACATAATAATTAATAAGAAAACTTTCTTTTAAATCCTAGATTAGAGGTTTTTTTCTAAATAATATTCTAATCTACTTGCTAGTAGATTAGATTTATTACTATATTAAACCTAGACCTCTAGTACTAGGTGACCTTCTAAAGTCACGTTCGTAACACTATCCCCTTTCTAGCCTAGTATAGTCTCTACACTTAAGTATATTAACCTTAACGATAGAGTCTGACTATCTTCTTATAATGTCTTCTACTAATAACTAGAAAATACTAGAGCATCGATCCTTAGCTCTTCGAATTAAACGCGATAAACCTAAAAGAATATCTCCTTGCGATTTCTATAAACGCTATAGCTATAGATATATAGTTGCGTTAAAATACTTAAAACGTTATTCTTAGTGCGTCCGCTATAGTCGTCTTATAGACTAATATAACTATACTGCCTGCCTGCCTTTTATAAATAACTAGGAATCTATTAATCGCTAGTGTAAGAACTTGCGCAAGAAAGAAGAGGCTGCGATAAGAGAAATCCTTTATTTATATAAGTAGCAGAAGGTGTTAGATAATAAAGAGGAGCGTATACTTAAAGAGGGGTTATTAACTCTAGATAAGCTTAATAAGCTAGAAGTAAAAAAGTAGAAGGAAAGGGAAGCGATAGAGGTAGCGAGGGAGGCTAAGCTTGCCTAGCTAAACACAGTTATTACTAATATCAGCGAAGCTAATACTTTCCTAGACTTTACTTCCTTTAACCTAGAACCTTTTATAAGCCTCTCAGATTCCTTCTAAGATAGTCTTCCTTTATCTAGTCTAGGTGTTAATAGTAACAGAGATAGTCTTAAAGGAGGCCTAGACAACAGAGGTTTATTTTTAGTTTCTATATATTTTCTAAGTTAGGGTACCCTTACTATTTAATAAGGTACTTCCTCTGTCCTCTAACTAACTTATTATCTAGGATTCTCTCTACCTTATATTCCTGATTTAGGTTAACAAGTTAGATTTCTATTTATAGTGCTAGTAGTGCGCTCTTAAGTACTTTTTCTAACAATAATATATAAAATATATCGTAGATCCTCTAAGCTTTTAGCAGCTAAAGTTAGTAGTTAACTGTCCCGATTTTCTTTTTTATTTTATATAGTCCTACCTTTTTATAATCTAACTTGTTACTTAGTCTTTTTATTATAATATTTTTTCTAAAGAGGTAGACTTTATCCCTCTCTTTTAGCGTAGGTCCTATTCCTTACTTAGCGTTATAGTATAACGCTAACTTTTAGGAAATAAATATTATATCAGAAGTTAGTTAGTCATAAAGTTCTTTTAGGTCTTTAGCTTTTATTATAGCTTCTTCTGTATTTACTTTGTCCTTTAAGGGCTCTTAGTAAGCTGTTAGATTATACCTATAATTTGCGTAGAATAGTAAGATCCCTATTATTTCTGTGTCTGCGCTATTAATTACGAATTGCGCGATTAGTAGCAGCTCTACTTAATCGTCTTATTTATAATCTATATAGTATCGTAGAAAACTCTCTACTGTCTAGTTTATCCTTTCTATTTATCTATCTGTCTAAGGATAGAAAGATATTAATAGTTTCTTTTTAATTCCTAGTCTAGCTATAATCGTAGTCTAGAACTTAGATATAAAGAGCTTGTCTCTGTCAGATATAATTTTATCTAGGATTCTATACTTTAATACAATTTCTTTAATAAATATATTTCCTAGGGTCTTAGCGTTACTTGCCTTATAGTAGGGAATAAGTGTTATATATTTTATTTTTCTCTCAACAATATTTAGTATTAAGTTATATAGGATTCTAGTTACTAGATCCTTTAATAAGGGTAGCTTAATAATAAAGTCTAGTGCAAGCGACTTTTAAGGTTTATCTAGTATTTCTAGTGATTTTATTATACTGTATAGTACGTGTCTAGCTGCTTTATTTTATATATATATATTATAGCTAGTAACTACCTCTGTCACAGTTCTCTATATACTTAGGAAGTAGTATATTCTAGTTAGTCGAGACAGTGTCTTAGCGATTCCTTAGTAACTATATGCTAGTAATTTATATTATTATTTTATAAATACTTCTCTTACTCTAGTAGGAATATAAATTTTTCCTCTAAATCTTAGCTAGTCGCTGTCCTATAAAAATCCTGTCCCTAAGTGTTTCTTTTATTTAATAACTATTAGGTCTTAATTATAACCTTTATAGAGTAAGTCTTTGATAGTTGCGTCCTTAAGTCTTAAGGCAGCAGCTATCTAGACTTTATTATATACTATCGCGTTGTTTTCTCTTTTTAGTATAACTCGCGATAGGTAAGTGTAATTACTAACATATTCTAGTTTCCTACTTAATGCGTCAGCTCTTATATTCTTACTTCCTTTAATATATATAATTTAGAAGTTATAATATAATAAGGTCTCTGCTTAACAGGCTTGTCTTCTGTTTAATACTTTAGTAGTAAGGAAGTAGGTAAGGTTAAGATAATTAGACTATATATCGATAACGTGCTTTAATCCTAAGAGGTAGTAGTTCTATTCGCGAAACGCTATAACTATAGCTAGTAGTTCCTTGTTATAGATTTTATAATTAAGTTCTGCTAGCGTATACTTTTATAAATAGAATATAACTAGTTGCTATCTTCTATCTTTCCTTAGCTAGCTTAATACTGCGCTAATAGTAAAGTCTAAGGAGTTAGTCTCGACTCTAATTAGTTGCCTTAGGTTAAAATAGATAAGGATTAGCTTTTTTATAAACTCCTTCTTAAGCTAGTCTATTGCGCCTTGCGCTTTCTTTGTCTATTTAAATATTCTATCCTTATAGGTTAGTTCTGTCAGTAGTTTAGTAATCTTAAAGTAATTCTTAATAAACTTCTAGTAGAAGTTAGTAAATCCTAAGAAGGATTATACTTCTTTAACGTTTATATATAGCTGCTAGTCCTTAATTGTCTGTACTTTAGCTGGGTCTATATAGATTCCTTCTACTCTAATTATATATCTATAGAACTTAACTTCCTAGATATAAAAGTAGTACTTATCTAGTCCTACTTTTATTCTATATTTCTAAAGAGCTTTAAAGATAATTCGCATATATTCTTTATATTCTTTCTCTGTTTTTAAGTATATAAAGATATTATCTAAGTATACTATATAAAAGACGTCGATATAATTCTATAATATATCATTAACTAGTCTTTAGAAGGCTGCAGGGGTGTTTGTCAGCCTAAAAAGTATAACTGTATATTTATATAATCCCTATTTAGTTCTAAACGCGGTCTTATATTCTTCTCCTTTCTTAATCCTTATTAAGTTAAACACGTTCTTTAAGTCGATCTAAGAGAATATCTTAGCTCCTTAAGTCTAGTCTTGCATGTCTAAGAGTAGTAGTAAAGAATAGCAATCTTTAACAGTTACTTTATTAATTTTTCTATAATCTATAACTACTTATTATTTATTAGATCCGGGTTTAGGTATATAGAATATTAGTACTCCCTAAGATAAACTTGATAGTCTAATATAGCTCTTAGCTAATATTTCGTCGATATAGGTCTTAAGCGTCCTTAAGTCTATTTCTAATATAGATTAAAGTAGTTCTATAATTAGCTTTATATCCTTCTTTAATAGTATTTTATAATCCTACAGTTGGTGTTTTAGTAATAATTATAATCCTTATTCTTCTTTAAATAGCTCTAAAAACTCTTCTTAGTATTATACACTCTATTCTAGACATTATATATAAGTAGCGCTAATCTGTTTTAAGCCTCTTACCTTAGATTTAACTAATCTTAAGGCGTCTTATACTTTTCTATATACAGTTTATAAACTCTATAGTTTATTCTCTCTAATTAAATACTAAGTTATGCTTTCTTAACTAAGGCATTCCTAATACAATTAGGTGCGTGATAAGGGCTATATCGAATATAATATTTTCTTTATAACTAGATAGCATAACTATTTCAATTAGTTCTATTTCTATTTCTATCTATTTGTTATTTTTACACGCGTTAGTTCTATTAATAGTAATTAACTTATAAGGGTAGTCTTTAACTCAGGTAGCTATTCTGTATTTAATAACCTCTTTCCTGTTAATAAAGTTTAATATATATCTAGAGTTAATTATAGCTCTAATATAGAACCCTCGCAGTCTTATAATAAGGCTGAGTTGTCCTTCTCTCTTAGTAGCTGCTACTTATTGCACAAGGCTTTCTTTATACCTTATTCCTGTAAGTATATTTCTCTATATAATTGTGTTGTCCCTTTTCTCTTTTACTTTATATATATGTCTTAGTCTAAGGCAAGTATATAAAAGTTCTAGGCTAACGATTTTATTGTGTCTTTATTTAGTGTTGTTAATATTTTACTAGTACTAGATATCTTCTCTCTTAGATATTACTACTTAGATTTCTCTTTCTTTAAGTGTAGCTTAGCGTGGTTTTATTACTAGCAAGTGCTATATAAAGTATTAATAGGGTAGATTATTCTATTTATATTTTACTTATATCTACCCGATATATTCGCGGTCTATATAGCGTACTTCCTAGACTTTCTTATAGTCTAGTCCTCCTAGAAAAGGGTAGCCTAGTTCTTTATAGATAGGTAGGACAGGTTTTAACCTACTTATCTAGTGTCTAATTCCCTTAGATCTTTTTACAACTATCTACTATTCTCTAGCTTAAGGGTATTAAGTTACTTTTTAAATATCTCTCTATTTTTCTTTATTCGCGACTTATTCTTTTAATTACTTAAGTCTAATTCTAGCTATCCTTAGTAATTCCTCCTAGGGTTTTTCCTAGAGTTCTGATTTAGAGTCTTTATTGTTAGTCTCTAATTATAAGGCGTCAATTTCTAGCTAGGTAAGCCCGCAATCTATATATTACCTTATTCTATACTTACAGTCTGGGTTAGGGTTGCGTCCTGCTATCCTAGTCCAGAGTCTTTCTTTTATTAAACTATATCTAACAAATTTTCTTAGATTCCTCTTCCTTAAAGGCAAGCAGATTAGTTTAGACGCTATCAGAGTCGCTTCTTAATTTATTCTTACTACTAACATAGTTAGGAGGGAAGAAATTAGTATTAATAATCT
>JADMIO011472295.1_pt1 | contig 13938 bp, 9 predicted proteins | sample 8958161 | NCBI WGS metagenome assembly JADMIO01 (sample SAMN16585339, study PRJNA669376) | soil metagenome | isolation source: Crop rotation soil | place: USA: Cullars Rotation, Alabama | collected 2011 | reverse complement strand
CGGCGACGTCGCCTGGTACGGCGCCGCGCGCCTGCCGTACGCCGATGCCCATCTCGCGCACGCGTTCGTGCGGCGCCTCGACGCGCGCGGCCTGCGCATGACGCGGCCGACGTCGGCCGCGGAGATCGCTCCCGGCGACGATTTCAGGCTCGACCTCGCCGCCCGGCGGCGCGCGCGTCCGCCGATCGATGCGGCGGTCGTCTGCGGCGGCGCCGCCGCACCGGCGTACGCGCGCGTGAGCGTCGGCCTGCGCTGCGGCGAATGGGAGCGCGTGCCCGACGGCTGGGCTGCAGCAGCTCGCTCGCTCGACCTGCTGCTCGTGCCCGACGCGTTCCAGCGCGACGCGTTCCGCGCCGCCGGCGTCGACGCGCCGATCGAGATCCTGCCGCCCGGCATCGATCGCGACTACTGCCATCCGCGCGTGCCTGCGCCGCGCGACCCGGCTGGGCGGCTGGTGTTCCTCGCCGTCGTCGACGCGTACGGACGCGACGCGCCGGACCGTCTCGTGCGCGCGTTCCGCGCCGCGTTCGATCGCGACGAAGCGGTCGCACTGCTCATCCACGTGCGCCCCGGCGCCGAAGCGTTCGCGATCGCCGACGCACTCGCGCCGCTGTGCGCCGGCGACGCGCGCATCCGCCCGATCGTCGACTGGATGCACCCGTGGTACCAGCGCGCGCAACTGCTTGCGGGCGCCGACGTCTATGTATCCGTGCGCCGCGGCGGCGGTTGGGATCCGTACGCGGCGGAAGCGCTCGCCTGCGGCAAGCTGCTCGTCGCCGCCGACTTCGGAAGCCAGGCACAACTCGCGCGCACGCATGGTCACGCGGTCGCCTGCGGGCGCGTCACCGACCCCGCGAGCGGATTGCCGTGGGCCGAGCCCGATCACGATGCGTTCGTCGCGGCGTTGCGCGACGTACACGACCAGCACGAGGAGCGACTCTCGCGCGCGCGGCGCGAGGCCGACGCGTTCGCGCGTGCGCACGACGTCGAGGCGAGCGCGGACCGGCTCGCCGCGCGCATCGGCGAACTCGCGGGCCTGCCCGCACCCGCGCCGGTTCCGCGGCCGCATCGGCCGATCGACCTCGCGCGCGCGGCGAGCGGGCAGATCGTCGTGCTCGGCATGCATCGCTCGGGCACGTCGAGCGTCGCCGGCCTGCTCGCGCGCATGGGCGTCGCGCCAGGTCCCGCGGAGGACCTGCTGCAGGGACCGGACAACCCGAAAGGACACTACGAATCCGCGCGCCTGCACATGGCCTGCGTGCGTCGCCTCGCGGCCGCGGGAGGCGACTGGCGCGATCCACCCGACGCGGCGCCGCCGGCCGCGATCGACGCATTCCGCCGCGAGGTCGGCGCGCTCGTCGAGGAGTTCGATGCGCAGCGGCCGTGGCTGTTGAAGGAGCCGCGCCTGTGCCTCGTCGCGCGCGAGCTGCTGCCGTTGCTGACACGGCCGCTGTTCGTGCACGTGGTGCGCGATCCCGTCGCGGTCGCCGACTCGCTCGCCGCGCGCGACGGTTTCACGCCTTCCGCGGCCCTCGCGTTGTGGGAGCGCTACACGCGCGACGCGTTCGAAGCGAGCCGCGGCTGGCCGCGCATCGTCGTCGACTACGACGCGTTGTGCGCCGCCCCCGAGGTGGAAACGCGCCGGTTGTTCGACGCGCTGCGCACGGCCGGCATCGCCGGCGTCGCGATGCCGGCGGTCGACGTGCTGCGCGACTGGATCGAGCCGAACACGCAACGCGTGCGCGCGCCGGGCGCCGTGCCGAGCGCGGCGCAGCGCTCGCTGCAGGCCGCGATCGCCGACCGCAGCATCCTCGATGCCGCGCCGGTCGAGGCACGCATCGTCGTGCCGCGGAGCGCCTGATGCCGGAGAGCGCATGATGTTCGGCCTGCTGCGACGCGCGAAACCGGTGCCGCTCGCGCCGCTGCTCGACCTGCACTGGGATGGTCGCGAGCTGCGCCTCGCGTGCACGCCCGGCGCGCTCGTCGAGGTCGCGCTCGAGCTCGACGGCTGCCATTTCGCGAGCCTGGTCCCCGACGCGCAGGGCGTCGCGCGTTGCGCGTTCGCATTCGCGCCGTCGGGCACGGATACGCTCGAACTGCTGCCGCGTGCCGGGCGCGACGGCGCCGCGCTCGCCGCGGGCCCGTTGCGCCTCGAGTTCGGCAAGGCCGGCCTCGTCGCGGTGTCCGCCGGATCGCGCCGCGCGCCGCTCGCGCCGCTGGCGGCGTCGCGCCTCGTGCCGTTCGGCCGCGACGTCGCCGCGCGCGAAGTCGCCGTGGTCGTGCCGGTGCACGATGCGCCCGCACTCGTCGAACGCTGCCTCGTGGCACTGCGCGGGCACGTCGACGCCGCGACGCGCGTGATCGTCATCGACGACGCAAGCGGCGATCCGGCGGTCGCGCCGCTGCTCGAGCGCGAGGCCGGCTTCGCGCGCGTGCTGCGCAACGAGGCCAACCGCGGTTTCACCGCGACCGCGAACCGCGGCATCGCCGAGGCCGGCCGCGCCGACGTCGTGCTGCTCAACGCGGACACGGAAGTCGGCCCCAACTGGCTCGCCGGCCTGCGTCGAGCCGCGTACGCGGCCGACGACGTCGCGAGCGCCACCGCGGTGTCCGACAACGCGGGCGCGTTCTCGGTGCCCGAACTCGAACGCTACAACGCGCTGCCCGACGGCTGGACGACCGAACACGCGGCGCGAGCGGCGTGGCACGACGCCGGCCTCGCCTATCCGGAGCTGCCGACCGGCAACGGTTTCTGCATGTACCTGCGCCGCGACGTGCTCGATGCGGTCGGCGTGCTCGACGAGGCGGCGTTCCCGCAAGGCTACGGCGAAGAGAACGACTGGAGCCAGCGCGCCGCGCAGCGCGGCCTGCGCCACGTGATCGCCGGCAACGTGTTCGTGCGCCACGCGCGCAGCGCGAGCTTCGGCGACGAGCGGCGCGCGACGCTCGGCCGCGCCGGCATGGCGGTGCTGCGCGAGCGCTGGCCGCGCTACGAAGACGACGTCGCGCGGACGCTCTACTCGTACGAACGCCGCGTGCTCGACTGGCGCGTCAGGCGCATCCATGCCGACGCGCGCAACGGTGCCGCGCCGCTGCGGCGCCTGCTGTGGGTCGGCGCGGGTGCGCCGGCATGGCGCGACGCCGAGGTATGGAACCTGCGCGCGAACCGCGCGCGCAACGAGCTCCTGCATGCCGGCAAGGTCGTCGCCGCGAGCGCGTGGATCGCGCACGATCCGGAGCCCTCGTACCGCGCGTTGTGGGACTGGCTGCAGCTGCACGCGATCGAGGCGCTGCTCGTCACCGAAGCGCGCGACTCCGTCGCCGAGATCCTCTGTGGCCTGCTCGGCGTTCCGCGGCTGCGCATCGCCGCGCCGTTCGGCAAGAGTGCCGCGGCGGCGCTGCGCACGGCAGAATGGCTGCCTCCCGCGCGCCTGCCGAGCGATTCCCGATGAACCCGATCCGACGCGCCCTCGTCACCGGCCTCAGCGGCCAGGATGGCGCACTGCTCGCTGCGCGCCTGCTCGGCGCGGGCGTCGACGTCGTCGGCACGCATCGCCCCGGCAGCGACGCGCGCGGCTGGCGCCTGCGCGAGCTCGGCATCGACGGCGACGCACGCCTGCGCACGGTCGCACTCGACCCGCGCGACGGCGACGCCTGCGCGCGGCTCGTCGCCGACGCGCAGCCGGACGCGCTGTTCCATTGCGCGGGGCAGTCGCGCGTCGCCGATTCGTTCCGCGACCCGCGCGCGAGCGCGGAGGCGAACGGCACGAGCACGCTGCACCTGCTCGAAGCGGTGCGTGTGCACGCGCCGACCGCGCACTTCGTGCTCGCCGCGAGCGCGGAGATCTTCGGTGCGCCCCAGGCCGCACCGCAGGACGAATCGACGCCGCTCGCGGCCCGCTCGCCGTACGGGTTGTCGAAGCTGTACGCGCATGCCGCGGTCGGCGCGTGGCGCGCGAGCTACGGCCTGCGCGCGTCGAGCGCGATCCTGTTCAACCACGAATCGGAACTGCGCGACGAGGCGTTCGTCACGCGCAAGCTGAGTCGCGCGGTCGCGCGCATCGCGCTCGGCCGCGAGCGCGACGTCGCGCTCGGCAACCTCGATGCGCGCCGCGACTTCGGCTACGCGCCCGACTACGTCGCGGCGATGGCCGCGATGGCCGCGCACGCGGATGGCGCCGACTTCGTGCTCGCGACCGGCCAGGCCGCGAGCATCCGCGATTTCGCCGGCGCGGCCTTCGCCGCTGCAGGCATCGCGCTGGACTGGTCCGGCGACGGCCTCGACGAGGTCGGCGTCGAGCGCGGCAGCGGACAGGTGCGCGTACGCGTCGACGCCGCGTTCTTCCGCCCCGTCGACGCGCCATTGCTGGTCGGCGACGCCGCCAAGGCGCGCCGCGAACTCGGCTTCACGCCGAGCGTCGACCTCGCCGGCCTCGCCCGCCGCATGGTCGAAGCCGATCTCGCCCGCGAGCGTGTGGCTTCGATATGAATCAAGAGCTTGAAACACGGAGCACACGGAGCACACGGAGAGACACTCCTCCAGTTATTCCTCCGTGTGCTCCGTGTTTCAATCTTTCGCGCTTCCTTCGAAAAGCGGCGAACGCATGCGGGTGATCTTCAACGTCGATGCGATCACCGCACCGCTGACCGGGATAGGCCGCTACGCGCTCGAGCTCGCGCGCGGGCTCGGTCGACACGCGGACGTCGACGCGCTGCGCCTGTACTCGGCCTACCAGTGGGTCGACGATCCCGAGCACGCGCTCGGCGCGAACCGCACGATCGCCGCGGTGCGCCGCCACGTGCCGTTCAAAAGTGCGGCGCTCGAGCTGTACACGCGCATGCGCTCGACGCTGTTCCGCCTGCACACGCGCGGCATGCGCGACTGGTTGCTGCACACGCCGAACTACGTGCTGATGCCGTTCGACGGCGTGTCGCTGACGACCGTGCACGACCTGTCCTGGCTCAATCATCCCGAGACGCATCCGCTCGAGCGCGTGCGCTTCCTCGAGCGGCACCTGCCGCGTTCGCTCGACCAGGCCGCCGCGGTGTTCACCGACTCGCGCTTCATCGCCGACGAGATCGTCGCCAAGCTCGGCGTTCCGCGCGCGAAGCTGCGCGTCGTGCCGCTCGGCGTCGATGCCGCCTACCGGCCGCGCGCGCGGGCGCAATGCGCGGCCGCGCTCGCGCGCCACGGCCTCGGCGGACTCGACTACCTGCTGGTCGTCGCGACGCAGGAGCCGCGCAAGAACCTCGCGCGCCTCGCGCGCGCGTATGCGGCGCTGCCGACGACGCTGCGCCGGCGCCACCCGCTCGTCGTGGTCGGCGCGCGTGGTTGGCTCAACGCGGACCTCGAGCGCGCGCTGGCGCCGCTCGAGGCCGCGGGCGAAGCACGCCGGCTCGGCTACGTCGACGAGGCCGAATTGCCGCTGCTGTACGCAGCCGCGCACGCGTTCGCGTTTCCGTCGTTGTACGAAGGCTTCGGCCTGCCCGTGCTCGAGGCGCTCGCGAGCGGCGTGCCCGTGCTCACCTCGGCCGGTTCGTCGCTGGCGGAGATCGTGCGCGGCGACGACGGCGACGTCGCGCTCTGCGTCGACCCGTTCGACGAAGCGGCGCTGCGCGACGGCCTCGCGCGCGTGCTCGAGGACGACGCGTGGCGCGCACGCGTCGTCGACGCCGGCGTCGCGCGCGCGGGCGGCTACAGCTGGTCGCGCTGCGTCGACGAAACGGTCGCGGTCTATCGCGAGGTGCTATAGGCTGCGACCATCATTGCTGGAGTCGCCGATGGATCGTGCCATTCGCCGGCGCCTGCTCGTCCCGCTGCTGTGCGCGTTCCAGATCGGAATCGCGTCGGCGCAACAGGAGCCGGCGCCACGCCTGCAACCGCAACCGCAATCGCCTATGCCGGCTGCGGCCGCCGCGACGCCGGCCGACGCGCCGGTATCGGCCGCCGCCGAACGCGTCTATGCCCAGGTGAGGCCGAGCCTGCTGCAGATCCGCACGCTGGTCGCCGCCGCCGGGCGGCAGTCGTCGATCGGCTCGGGCTTCCTCGTCGGCGCCGATGGTCTGGCGGTGACGAATTACCACGTCGTCTCGCAGTACGCGCTCGAGCCGAAGACCTACCGGCTCGAGTTCAAGCGGCCGGATGGCGGCGAGGGCGCGCTCGAGCTGCTCGCGATCGACATCGCCAACGACCTCGCGGTCGTGCGCCTCGACGGCAAGGACCTGCCGCACCTCGCGTTCGATCCGCGCGCGGTCGACGGCGAGCTGCCGCGCGGCGAGCGCGCGTACGCGATGGGCAATCCGCTCGACCTCGGCTTCACGATCGTCGAAGGCACCTGGAACGGCCTGGTCGAGCGCAGCTACAACGAGCGCGTGCATTTCACCGGTGCGATCAATCCGGGCATGAGCGGCGGCCCGGCCGTCGACACGACGGGTCGCGTCGTCGGCGTGAACGTCGCCAAGCGCCTCGACGGCGAACTCGTGAGCTTCCTCGTGCCCGCGCGCAAGGCCGCCGCGCTGGTCGAGCACGCGCGCAGCGGCCCGCCGATCGGCATCGACGCGGTGCGCGAGGAGATCGACCGCCAGCTGCTCGAGTGGCAGGCGGGTTTCTACGGCGCGCTCGTCGCCAAGGGCTGGCGCTCGACCACGTTCGGGCCGTACCTCGCGCCCGAGAGCGAGGCGCCGTGGTTCAACTGCTGGGCGCAGACGAACGCGGAGAAGACGCCGAAGCCGCGCGCGCAGATCGACGGCTCGACCTGCAGCACGTCGAGCGCGCTGTTCGTCGCCGAGGACATCCAGAGCGGCAGCGCGCAGTTCAGCCACGCCTACGTGCGCAGCAGCGAGCTCAACGCGTTCCAGTTCGCGACGTTCGTCTCGCAGCTGCCGATCTATCGCTCCGCCGGCACGACCGGCGCGTGGCAGCGCAAGCGGTTGACGCGGCCCGAATGCGAGGAACGCTTCGTCGCCGCGTCGCCGACCGCGCCGGGGCTGCACGCGATCTGGTGCGCGCGCGCCTATCGCGACTTCGCCGACCTCTACGACGTCGCGCTGACCCTCGTCACGCAGGACCGCGACCACGAGGCGCTCGTCTCGCGCCTGGTCGTGCAGGGCATCGCCTACGACAACGCGCTCGCGCTCGGTCGCCGCTTCCTGGAGGGCGTCGCATGGACGAAGTGACCTGGATCGAGGTGCTGCCGCGCCATCGCGAACACGCGTTGCGCCAGCGCGTGATCGCCGATTCGCTCACGCTCGGCCGCGCGTGGGACAACGACATCGTGCTCGACGATCCGCACGTCGCCGCGCACCACCTGCGCCTCGAGCGCGACGAAGGCGGCGGGTGGACCGCGCACGACCTCGGCAGCGTGAACGGCCTGCACGTCGAAGGCGAGCGCGGCCGGCGCGATCGCGTCGTGCTCGCGCCGCACCTGACCCTGCAGGTCGGCCATTGCCTCGTGCGCCTGCATCGCGGCGACGAGGAAGTCGCGGCGGAAGTGCCGTTGCAGCGGCGTTCGCCATGGCCCGCCGCGCTCGTGCTCGTCGCGCTCGTCGTGCTCGTCGCGCTGCTCGAATTGTGGCGTGGCGAGACCGGCGAACCGAAGTTCATCCGCTACGTCACCGGTGCGCTCGCACTGGCGACCCTGCTCGCGTTGTGGACGGCCGCGTGGGCGCTCGTCTCGCGCCTGTTCGCCGGCCACGCGCGCTTCGGCGCGCACCTGCTCGTCGCCGCCGCGGGCGTGCTCGCCTACAGCCTGTACGATCCGCTGTGCGAACTGATCGCGTTCGCGCTGTCGTGGCCGCGGCTCGGGCTGTACGCGTGGGCCGGCGCGTGGATCGCGCTCGCCGCGACCTGTTTCGCGCACCTGCGCGTCGTCTCGAGCAAGCGGCTGCGCCTCAAGGCGATCGTCGTCGGCGCGCTCGCGACGCTCGCGATCGCGACGCAGGCGCTCACGATCGCCGACCGTCGCGCGGACTGGGGCCAGCCGATCGTGCTGCAGCGGCTCGCGCCGCCATGGCTGCGGCTCGTACCCGCACGCGCACCGGCGGCGTTCTTCGACGGTGCGGCGACCCTGAAGGCGCGCCTCGACGAGGCACGCAGCGAAGAGCCTGTCGGCGACGACGCCGCGGCGATGATGATGTCCGACTGAGGCGGTCGTGCGTGCGCGCCGCGGTCAGCGCGCGGGTCCGTCGAAATCGAGGATCGCGATCGTGTCGTCGCGGCGTTGCGGCGCGTCAGACGGATGCCACCAGCGCTTCCACGCGGCGGCGAAGCGCGCGCCGATCGAGGGCGGCGATGCGAGCCCGAGTTCGGCGCCGCCGACCGCGTCGCGCCCGCTCGTCGGCGAGGCGGCGTAGATGCGCGCCTGGATCACCTTCATCGCGGTGCCGGCCGGCAGTGGCAGGCGGAAGCGCTCGGTGTGCGCGACGTAGCTCGATGACGCAAGCTTGCTGCCGTCCGCGCCGAGCCAATCGACCGCGACTTCGCCGTCGAACCCGGCCTGCCGGAGATCGACCAGCAGGCCCGGGTTCCAGCGATCGCCGTCGAATGCGGCGACGAGGTCGTCGTGCGGCCGCTCGAGCACGACCGCGGGGTCGCCGAGCAGGTTGTACATCTCGACGAGCACGCGGTCCTGCGACTTCTTCTTCGCGCGCACGATCGCTTCGCCGATCGTCGCGCCGGGCTCGAGCAGCTGCGCGATCACGTCCTTGCTGAACGCGGGCGACGGTGAATTGCGCCACGACGCGGCGAACACCGCGATCGCGCCCTTGTCCTTCTCGCGCAGGAAGCGCTCGCCGATCGAATCCTCGGTGGGGTTGTCGAACGGTGCCGAATAGCAGGTCATCGACAGCACCATCGGCAGGCGCGCACCGTTGCCGAGCTTCGACACGTCGTCGAGGGTGAACAGGTCGTTGTTCTTGCGCAGGTCCGGTGGCCCGGTGCGCCAGATGTAGCGGCCGCCGTGGCCGATGAAGTGCACGAGCAGGCGGCCGGCGTCGATGCCGTCGTGGATCGCGCGCTGGTGCACCGCGTTCTCGGTGACGTCGGGCTTGGCGTAGACCTTGTCGGCGAGGAAGCCTTCCTTGCCGAGCGCGCCGGCGATCTCGTCCGACGCGCGCTGGAACGTGTCGATCTCGTCGGCGATGAACATCACGTCGCGCCGCCAGGCGCCGAGCTGGGGCTTGGCGATGTAGGCGATCGTCTTGTCGACGATCGCGGCCACCTCTTCCGGCTCGACCACCGGGAAGCGGCCGACCGCGACCACCGGATGCCAGTCGTCGCCGTCGACCGCGCCGAACCAGTTGTCGCTCGCCGACTGGCCTTCCGGCGACGGGTACTGCCAGGTCGGGATGAGGTTGCGGTCCGCGAGCTTCTTCGGCGCGTTCGCGTACGTGCCGCCGGGCACCGCGCCGAAGTGGCCTGGGAACAGCAGTTCGCGATCGGTCCACTTCGCATAGGCGAGGTCGTCGTACGTCTCGTGGCGGATGTCGAAACTCGAATCGCCGACGAGCAGCAGGAAGCGCGGCTTCGACGGCCAGCGGTGCCACGCCGCGTCGACGAGGTTGCGGATCGCCTGCGGGTGGGCGATGCCGTGGTTGTACTGGTCGTACACGCTGTCGACGTCGAGCACGGCGACCGACAGCCCGCGCTTGCGGTGGAATTCGGCAAGCGGCTCGATCGCCTCGAGCAGGCGCGGATGCGCGACGATGAGATAGTCGTAGCCCTGCGCCGGCGCGCGCCACTCCTCGCCACGCACGGCGCGCAGGAACACCGGCTTCGCGAGCGTGCGCGCGGTCGCCGGCAACAGTTCGACGCCGCTCGCCGCCGGCGCGTATGCGTGGCGACGCGCGCCGATCGCGCGCGGCAGGCGCAGCACGCCGTCTTCGCCGTACAGTGCCGGCGCCTCGCCCGCGCTCAACTGCAACGTCGCCGCGGCGTCGGCGCGCACCGACAGCGGCCCTGCGTTCGCGTCGATATCGCCACCGGCCGGATAGCGGGCATCGAGGTAGTTGAACATCACGACGTCGACGGCGACCTGTTTCGCCGCCCACGGCAGCGCGCGTTTGGGCACGCGCATGACGAGCAGGTTGTCGTGCGCCTTCAGCCGCGCCACGGGCAACTCGATCTCGCGCCGGACCTCGTCGCGACCGCTCCAGCCCTGCGCCGCGAGCGGCGCGCCGTTGAGCGTGAGTTCGACGACGTGGTCGTCGATCGCTTCGACCACGCCCTTGCGCGGGCGCTGCAGTTCGGACAGGCCGCGGAACGCGAGCGCGAGCCGTGCGCTGCCGCCGTGCGGATCGAGATCGGCGAGGTCGAAACGCAGCTCGAACGGTTGCGGATCGACGTGGGTCAGCTTCGCCCATTGCCAGACGTCGGGCTCCTCGCCCGGCTTCTGCTGGTTCTGGTCGAGCCGGATCATGAGGTTTTCCTGCTCGAGGTGGACCTGCCGCTCGAGCGCGGCACGCCCTTCGCCCGCCGCCTCGGCGACGCGCATGCGCGCGTGTGCACCGGCGCTCGCGCCGAGCACGTAGACGTTGTTCACGGCGTAGGGGTCGTTCCAGCTCTCGGGCCCGTGCAGGCGCGTGCCGATCCACTCGATGCGGTCGCCGTCGGCGAAGCGCGCGCCGCGCGCGACGACGTGCAGCGGCACCTCCTTGCCGGCCTGGCTCAGCCACAGGTCGTCCACGGCGCAGTCGGCCAGGCCAGGCTGGGTCGCGACGATCGCGGCATGGTCGAGCGCGTAGACGCCCACCTGCTCGAGTTCGACATGCAGTTCGCCTTCGCAGGCGAAGGCGGGCAGCGGGACGAGCATGAGGACGGGCGCGAGCGCGCGCAGGAGGTGTCGGATGGGCATGGAAAGGCGGGTCCGCGAAAGAGGCCCGCGTGTACGACCGAAACGAAGCAGGCTACCGGTCGGACCGCGGCGGCGCAACCGAGTTCACGCGCCCGACCCGCCGTAATAGCGCGCGAGCAGCGCGGCCACGGCCGGCTCGGCGCGCGCAAGGCCGGCGGGATCGGAGAAATGCAGTTCGCTGACGACTGCGAAGTACTCGTCCGCGCTCTCCGTCGCGTACGGGTCGATGAAGGTGTCGCGGCCGCGCCCGGCCGCGCGCACGAGGCGGTCGTAGCCGGCCTGCATCGCCGCGATCCACTCGCGTCGCGCGATCGAGGCTGGCAGCGCCGGCACGCCGTTCATCGCGCCGTCGAGCAGGTCGAGCTTGTGCGCGATCTCGTGCGCGACCACGTTGAAGCCGTCGAACGGATGCGCGAGGTCGGTGGCGACGTCTGCCCACGACAGGATCAGCGGACCGCGTTCCCACGCCTCGCCGATCAGCACGTCCTCGCCTTCGGTGACGACGCCGCTGTGTTCGTCGTGGTGCTCGCGCTTCACGCGGAACTCGCCCGGATACACGATCACTTCGCGCCAGCCGGCGAGCGCGTCGCGTCCGAGGTGCAGCACCGGCAGGCTCGCGAGCGTCGCGATCGCCAGCGCGTGCGCGGGTTCGAGTACGTGCCCGCCGGCGGCACTGAACGACTTGCGGGCAAGGAAGCGCTCGGCGAGCGCACGCAGCGCGATGCGATCGGCGCCGGACACGCGCGCGAACAGCGCGGACGAGGCCAGCAGCGCGTCCCAGCCGGCGTCGGTGATGCGCGCAGGGGGTTGCAGCGCATCGCGCAGCCGGGTCAGCCAGCGCGCCATGCGTGCTCGGGCGTGCGCGGCGGTAGCGACGCGGATGCGCCGGTCAGCGCATGCGCGCGATGCATCCGTCGGTCACTTGATCGCGCCGGGCACCAGCGACTGCCAGCGATAGCTCGGGCGTTTCGGCGTCGCCGCGGCGGGTGCCGACGGATCGCCGCCGGCGATAGGCTTCGGCAGCGGATCGGGCAGCGGCGCGGTCGCGTCCTCTTCGGACTCGCTCTGCGTCGCGCGCGGCGTGATGTCGCTGCCGCGTAGCGCGCGCGCGCCGGTCGAACCGCCGGAGCCGCCGCCACTGTCGATGCGCTCGACCACGGTGGCACCGGCCCTCGCATCGGTCGTGTTGAGCGCGAGCAGGCTCGCGCCGCGAAGCGGGGCGCTCTGCGCGTGCGCGCCCGCGGCGCTCATCGAGCAGCCGAGGACGACGAAGAGAATGGCGGTCTTGTTCATGGCAGGGTTCCCTGGCGGCGCGGCCGAGGAAGCCGCAATGCTCGCACGATCCCGATCCCGACTCCAGTCGGCCTGCCCACAGGAAAGCACGAGCCGTGCCAGTGTCTTTCGGCACGGTTCCGCCAAGGCCGCAACGCCGCGGACGGTGTCCGTCGGACACCGGCGGACACCCGCGGACAGCCGGCCGGACGTCGCCGCCGGCCGGCGTCCGCGTCGACGCCGGCCGCGGCTACACTGCGGGTCCACCCCGCTTCCGACCGTTTCCGCGTGGCCGAACCCCGCCCCAGCCGATCGACCGCCGCCGCCGAGCCGAGTGCCCGCGCGGTCCTTGCCGAGCTGGGCGCGCACCGTGCGATGTCCGGCAGTGCGCTGGCCGAGCGGCTCGGCGTATCGCGCGCGGCGGTCTGGAAGCAGGTCGAGCGCCTGCGCGAAGCGGGCGTCGAGATCCAGGCGCAGGCCGGCAGCGGCTATCGCCTCGGCGCGCCGCTCGAACTGCTCGACGAGGCGGCGTTGCGCCATACGCTCGCGCCCGCGACACGGCTCGGCGATCTCGCCGTGCACTGGCAGCTCGACTCGACCAGCAGCGAGTTGCTACGCCGCGCCGAGCACGATCCGCGCGACCTGCTCGCCTGCCTCGCCGAGATCCAGACCGCCGGTCGCGGTCGCCGCGGTCGGCGCTGGCACACGCCGCCCGGCGGCGGCATCGCGCTGTCCTTGCTCAAGCGCTTCGACGCGGGCATGGCCTCGCTCGCCGGACTCAGCCTCGCGGTCGGTGTCGCCGCGGTCGACGCGCTCGCCGCGTGCGGCATCGACGGCGTCGCGCTCAAGTGGCCGAACGACCTCGTCGCGCGTGGCGCCAAGCTCGGTGGCATCCTCGTCGAACTCGGCGGCGATGCGCTCGGCCCGTGCCATGCGGTGATCGGTCTCGGCATCAACCTGCGCCTCGGCACCGCGGCGGACATGATCGACCAGGCGGCGATCGACCTCGCCGCGCTCGCTCCCGAGCCGTCGCGCACGCGCGTCGTCGCGAGCCTGCTCGACCATCTCGTCGCCGCGCTCGACCGCTTCGCCACGCACGGCTTCGCCGCGTTCGCCGACGCCTACGCGCGCCACGATGCATTGCACGGGCGCGACGTCGACGTCGTGCGCGGTGCCGAGCGGCGCCACGGCGTCGCGCGCGGCATCGACGCGCGCGGTGCGCTGCGCGTCGCGTTCGGCGGTCGCGAGGAGACCGTCGATGCCGGCGAAGTGAGCTTGCGGGTGCGCGCATGAAGCTGCTCGTCGACGTCGGCAACACGCGCCTGAAGTGGGCGAGCATCGCCGACGACGCACGCCTGCGTCCGGGTGGCGTGTTCGCGCACGCAGGCGGCTCGCTCGTCGGCGAGCTGCGTCGCGAATGGGGCGGCCTCGCGCGGGTGGAGGCTGCGTGGATCGCGAGCGTCGTGTCGGCCGCGCGCGAGGAGGAACTCGCCACGTTCGTACGCGAGCGCTTCGGCCTGCGCGCGCAGTTCGTGCGCAGCCCGGCGGCCGCGCTCGGCGTGCGCAACGCGTACGCACAGCCGGAGCGCCTCGGCGTCGACCGCTTCCTCGCGCTCGCTGCCGCGCATGCGCGCGATGCGCGGTTGCAGGTGCTGGTCAGCGCGGGCACCGCGCTCACCGTCGATGCGCTCGACGCGGACGGCAGCCATCTCGGCGGCCTCATCGTCGCGAGCCCGCAGGCGATGCGCCAGGCGATCGTCGCGGGCACCGCACGCGTCGACGCGCGCGGCGGCCAGCTGCAGGCGCATCCGCGCTC